>ENA-ORND01000021-ORND01000021.1-human-gut-metagenome-genome-assembly--contig:-NODE-21-length-151312-cov-66.676835_pt1 | contig 151312 bp, 116 predicted proteins | sample MGYA00242111_ERZ509014 | MGnify/ENA primary metagenome ERZ509014 (study PRJEB26280, sample SAMEA2338694) | human gut metagenome | biome: human gut; feature: human-associated habitat; material... | reverse complement strand
AACAGCACTGCGGATGGATATCTCGTTGCTCGCTAACTTTTAGCGGACAGCAATAATTACAAAGCCAATCCAAGGGCAAAGGAAGTGGACTTCGTTGTCTGCGACAAAGACAAGGCTCTTGAGCTCATTCAAGTAGCCTACGAAATCGACACCCAGAAATCATTCAACAGGGAAACCTCGGCCCTCGTTCAGGCAACAGGCCCACTTCATTGCGACAAACTCACCCTGATTGCGTTCTCCCCTACTAGAGACATCGAAATCGATGGCAAAACCATCCACATTGTCTCTGCCTTCGAATGGCTCTTGTCTTAGACAACTTGCATACTCTGGTACCCACTACGCACAGCAATACCGGAATCCTTCGGGAACCGTGCCGTATATATTCTTGAGGATATTGCTCATGTGATGCCGCGTGGCATATTTTGCACTCCGCTTGACGTCGGGATTTTTGCTATAATAATTCTGGCTTACTCGTTTTTCCACGATACGTCTCACTTTGCGGACTGTAGCATTGTCTTCTATGCGAATGGAAAGATCGCCCAGTTTCTTTCCTTCCATAAAGTCCAATCTCTCATTCCTGATTGCTGACGTCTTGGCCTTGATATAACTAGTATTGCTGTAGTAGATATTTTTCATAGCACGTTTTTCTATATTCATTCCGAAATTAACTATACTTATATATACCCCATATACTGCTTTATCTTACAACAAAATTTGGACAAATAGCTGCCAATGCAGATTTGTTTAGTACCTTTGCGGCACTTTCTGAAGACCTTGTGTTTTATGTCAAGACAACAGACAATGAATGTCAATTTGAAAAACAGGCAAGCCGGAAATATTTCCAATAACGGCACTGCTTATTCTATACTGATTACTTGTGGCATCGGGCATTTTCTGAATGATATGATTCAGTCAGTGATTCCGTCCATTTACCCACTGATAAAGGACACATATGGATTCTCGTTTGCACAGATAGGCATTATAACGCTGGTATTCCAGATGACATCGTCCATACTTCAGCCATTCACAGGTTATTACGCTGACAGGAGACCTGCACCTTACGCACTTTCCATCGGCATGTGCTTTACATTGACAGGCCTGCTCATGCTCTCCGGCGCCAGCACATTCCTGACAATTCTGATTGCAGTGGGAATAATCGGAATGGGGTCGTCAATATTTCATCCAGAGGCTTCCAGAGTGGCACAGATGGCATCTGGAGGAAAGAAAAGCCTGGCGCAGTCTATATTTCAAGTAGGAGGCAACGGCGGAAATGCACTCGGGCCGCTTCTGGCAGCGCTCATAGTTCTGCCCTTCGGACAAAGCTCCATCCGGTGGTTCGCATTGATAGCAATCCTGGCTGCAGGAATCCTGCTGTACGTCGCTTCGTGGTACAAGGAAAGGATTGCCACCCATACTGACCATCCTGAGATCAATGCAGATATCCGCAATGATATTCCACGCCGTCAGGTTCATACGGCAATGCTCATTCTGGTGACATTGATCTTTTCCAAATACTTTTACCTGTCCTGCATGACAAGCTACTTCACATTCTTCCTGATGGACAAGTTTTCGATGACAGTGCAGAATTCCCAGCTATGCCTTTTCGCGTTCCTTGCAGCATCAGCACTCGGCACTGTAGGCGGAGGACTTTTAGGAGACAAGTACGGAAGGAAATACATAATATGGGGTTCTATCTTAGGAGCAGCGCCTTTTGCCCTGCTGCTGCCCCATGTAAACTGTTTCTGGACCATAGTTCTGTCAGTCATCATAGGTCTGGTAATTTCGTCTGCATTCTCATCGATTGTCGTATATGCAACAGACCTGATGCCAGACAGGATAGGGATGATTTCCGGCGTTTTCTTCGGTCTCATGTTCGGTCTGGGCGGCATCGGTTCGGCATTCTTCGGATGGCTTGCGGACAAGACAAGCATATGGTTCATTTTCAATGCCAGCGCATATCTGCCACTTCTCGGCGTCGTGGCCGGATTTCTGCCAGACACCAAGAAAAAGCAATGAAAACAAAAGACGAAGACCTACCTGATGATTTCCCCGATCGCCTCAGTTAATGAAGCATAGACAGGCACGCCGTATTTCGCGCAAGTGATTCTGACATTGTCATATCTGTAGAAGCCCTCCGTACACACTACATAGAGCTTTCCGCTTTTCGCGAACAGGCCCAATTCCAGAAGCGTAATCGGGGACTTGCTGCCCGGAAGAAAATTCATGAGAATATAATCGGCGTCCTCCAAATGCGAAAGTTCCCAATTGACCTGATAATCCATTTCGTTTTCCCTACTTGGGTCCCAGAACTCTTGACGCGGATTGAACAGCACCCAGTTGCCCGGAGCCTTTTCAAACAATTCCGCCACATCCTTCTGCCAATCGACACCGCTCCCCATGTCGATAGTCCCAGCCAAAAAGACTGACTTATAAGATTTCAGGTCAATGCTGTCGGGCATCTCCTCGTGAGGATGAAGCACCAATGTCGGAAGTTTTTCCTGGCCCCTACCACAGGAAACAATTATCAATGATAGAGTTAAAAGTACAAAGATGTGGATTCTCTTCATATTGACGTCATATTAGATACATTGACACTATCTGTTCAAGATACTCCTTGTCCACTTCGTCGAATGTTGCAAGTTCCTTACTGTCAATGTCAAGCACAGCGACAATCTGACCGGATTTCCGGCATGGAACTACTATCTCGCTCCGGCTTTCGCTCGAACACGCGATGTGTCCGGGAAACTGCTCGACATTAGGGACGACAAGTGTACGCTCCTCGCTCCATGAAGTGCCGCAGACTCCCCTGCCCTTCTTTATCCTGGTGCAGGCTACAGGTCCCTGAAATGGCCCGAGCACCAGTTCATCAGTCGAAACGACGCGATAGAACCCTGTCCACCAGAAGCCGAATTCAAAGTGAAGCAAAGCTGCCATGTTGGACATCCTTGCAATCTCATCAGTCTCCCCTGAAAGGACTGACTGGATCCGCGGAATCAGCGCCACATATTTATCAACCTTTGACATAATCATTTCATTTTGAACAAAGGTAATGCATTTGCCTTAATCCGCCCGCAGATTATTGCAGGAAATGACGTAACTTAGTAACATAAGCCCATTTCGCTTATCTTAGTATGGATTCATAAACTTTCGTATTTCTGGACTATAGGTAATACATTCCTGATTTAAGGTACAATTGAATATAAAAAATCTGCGCATATTTGCATAGTCAACATATATGAAGAATTTGGAAATTTTAAAGCATAGGACCATGAAGGACTTTTTCTTTAATACAATACAGGAGTTCAATGACTTCATAGGGGTGGAAACGCTTCATCCTCTGATAAGCATAGCCCGTATAGAGGACACATCTCCTATTCAGGAGGCCGTGCATCACTACGGACTTTATACCCTCTTTCTGAAGGAAAACAAGGGCTGCAAATTGTCATACGGCAGAACAGAATATGATTTTGACGAGATGACCGTAACATCTTTTGCTCCAGGACAGTCGATTAAGGTTGAACCCATTCCAGGAGTTCCGGTTGCCAAATATACGGTATTGGCTTTCCATCCCGACCTGCTCAACCGCACTCAGCTTGGCAAGAGCATCTCCCGATACGAGTTCTTCGATTATACAAGCAACGAAGCATTACACCTATCCGCTGCCGAGGTCAATATCTTCCGTGATGTGCTCTCAATGATTAAGCAGGAACTGCAGCATCCTATAGACAAGCATTCGCGTGAACTCATTGTTTCAAACATCGAGTTGCTGCTGAACTACTGCCTGCGCTTCTACGACAGGCAGTTCATCACACGCGAGGAGATTAATCATTCGGTGGTAAAGAAGTTCATCTCCCTGCTCGATGAATACATTGCACAGAAAGCGGAGCGTGAGGGTCTGCCTACCGTAGCCTACTTTGCCGACAAATGCTGCTATTCTACCAAATATTTCGGCGAATTGGTCAAGACAGAGACTGGCAGAACCGCTAAGAGTATAATTAACGACCGACTGCTTTCGGCTTCCCGCCAACTGCTTGTTGATGAAACCCTCAGCATAACGCAAGTGAGCCAGCGCCTCGGCTTTGAATATCCTCAACACTTCGTCCGCTTTTTCAAGGCGCAGACGGGCAAGACACCAAGCGAGTATCGAAAGACATCATAAACACAAAGAGTCACATAAAACATGAAGGTATTTGCAACATTCATCATATTAACGACTATTTCACTCAACATTATGGCACAACAGAAAATAGTACAGACAGCAGGGCGCACCCAACTGGGTGAATTTGCCCCGGAGTTCGCCCACCTCAACGACGACATCCTCTTCGGAGAAGTATGGAGCCGCAATGACTTGCTTTCATTGCGCGACCGCAGTTTGGTAACCATCACTTCGCTCATCAGCCAAGGAATCACCGACAGCTCGCTGAAATATCACCTGCAGTCGGCAAAGAACAATGGCATCACCCGAACAGAAGCGGCAGAAATCATCACCCACATTGCGTTCTATGCTGGTTGGCCAAAGGCCTGGGCTGCCTTCAACCTGGCAAAGGAGGTATGGAACGAAGATGTGAAAGGAGAAGATGCCAAGGCTGCATTCCAGCGCGAGATGTTTTTCCCTATCGGCGAACCGAACACCGCTTATGCAAAATACTTCAAGGGCAACAGTTATCTGGCACAAATATCTGACAGTCAGATACCTTTCTTCAACGTAACCTTTGAGCCAGGTTGCCGCAACAACTGGCACACGCACCACGCTACAAAGGGCGGCGGATAGATGCTGGTAGGTGTAGCCGGACGGGGCTGGTACCAAGAGGAAGGCAAGCCTGCGCAGGAGATTCTCCCTGGCACAGTTATCCATATTCCTGCCAACGTAAAGCATTGGCATGGTGCTTCAAAAGACAGTTGGTTTGCCCACCTCGCCTTTGAAATACCTGGCGAGAACACCTCCAACGAGTGGCTGGAGGCTGTTAGCGATGAGGAGTATGACAAGCTAAAATAAGTATCTTTTTTAAAATGATAGAGGCTATTGTCGAGTAGGTTGTTTAAATTATTGATATAGATATGAGGAACTTTGATTACATGACCCCGACTCGCCTGATTTTCGGCGAGAATGTTATTGCGAAACTCCCTGAGGTGATGGGCGCAATCGGAAAGAGAGTACTGCTGACCTATGGCGGTGGCAGCATCAAGAAGATAGGTCTCTACGACAGCGTGAAGGAACTGCTGAAGGACTTCGAAGTCGTCGAACTTCCTGGCATTCAGCCCAATCCGAAGTATGATCCAAGTGTACTCGACGGTGTGCGTCTCTGCAAGGAACACGATATCGATGTGATCTTGTCGGTGGGTGGCGGAAGTGTTCTGGACTGCTCCAAAGCCATTGCAGCGGGTGCTTGCTATGACGGAGATCCTTGGGACCTTATTTCCTATAAAGTTAAGGCGAAGAAAGCTCTTCCTATCGTTGACATAATTACGTTGGCAGCTACCGGCAGCGAATATGACTGCGGTGGAGTTATCTCTCGCACGGAGACTAATGACAAAATCGGTTATATCGATCCATTGCTCTTTCCGGTCTGCTCATTTCTGGATCCCCGCTACACGTTCACCGTATCGAAGAAACAGACTGCTGCAGGCTGTGCTGATGCCATGAACCATATCATGGAACAGTATTTCTGCGAAGACACGACATTGCTTAATGACGGATTCTGCGAGGCCGGCTTGAAGAGCCTGATGGTCAATGCCAGGAAGTGTCTTGAGAATCCTGAGGACTATACCGCACGCGCCGAGATGATGTTCGCCTGCACCCTCGGCTGCAATGGCATCTATGCCCTTGGAAACAGCGAATCTGGCTGGCCTATGCATGCCATTGAGCATGCCCTGAGCGCCTACTACGACATTACCCACGGCGAGGGCCTGGCCATCATAACGCCACGCTGGATGCGTCATATCCTATCTGACCGCACACTGCCTCGTTTTGTGAAATACGGTGTCAATGTTTTCGGCATTGATTCTTCACTGCCAGAGCGCGTTATAGCTGAAAAGGCCATTGACGCGACTTATGCTTTCTTTGAGTCAATCGGCATCCCGATGCATCTGCGGGAGGTCGGCATCGGCGAGGAACGCCTCGACGAGATGTCTCACCATATCGCCGTGAATGAGGGCCTGGAAAACGCATGGGTTCCACTCTTGGAGAAAGACATTAAGGAGATTCTTGTCGCGTCGTTGTAAGGCAAGTGTTGATGCAAAGATTCTGGCTTGAAGAGATGTCATAAACAAGTTGTTCTATATACTGTATTCAAGCATATCTGCATATCATTTTAAAAAAGTCCCGATAAGAATCTTACCGGGACTTTAATGCCAGAACTTTTGTCGAGTTTCGTTGTGCACATATCAACAAACCCGTACTCACTGACAATGCGAAGGTACTACTAAAATCCGACAACATCAATTATTATTGGATAATATTTGCATTAAATGTATTTTGGCCGCATGAACAACAGACGAGGCGCTACCTGTAGTGTGAGAGAAGATGCTCGATACGGCGCTTCATCTCTTCGCGGACAGGCTGCGGGGAGATGACTTCCAGATTGGCGTAGGTCATCAGGACACTGTACAGTTCATTGTTCGGCCTGACGGTCAGACTTACATACCCCGTGCCGTCCTCGATCCACACCTTTTGGCTGGTATGTACCGGCTTGGTATTCATGCGGTACCAGTCGTACTTGGACTTCATATCATTGAGATCCGCCTTCAGAATCACCTCCACCGGATCCTCATTGTACCGTGAGACACCTATTATATCTGAAAAGTAATTCTCGAAATCGACATACCATTCCTTATCCGGCCTGTTCAGCTTCAGATTACCGGACCGCAACCTGTCGACATCTATCTTGAGAACACCATCCGACGGAATTTCTATTCGGTCAATGGCAAGATTCCTCAGCCCGGGCTCATCCCTGACACCATTGTTGTCAGCAATTCTGTAAGCCCATCCCATAAGGAACCACCTGTTGAGATACTGTTTCAGATACCAGGGCTGAAAGTCAATGTCCTTGACCTCCATGTAGGCTGCATTGTACCTGAGGCTTAGCGGATGCCCTTCACGGATATGGCGGTACAGACTCCAGAGCAGATTCCTGTTGCGCAGACGCGGATTGCTCTCAAAACTGATGAGCTGCTGCATCAGCTTTCCTCTTCCCTCCAGCTGACGTTTCAGTTTCTTAACCACTGCATCCACGCTTACAAGCCCGCTGATGGACTCCAAGAACTCCAGCGTGTACTCCAAGTCCGCATAACTCTGACTCGGGACCAATGTGCTATTGAATGTCTTGGAATCACGCGCATAGCGATACCTGACCGGCCTGCCGGACCGTTTGTCGATCTTCACGCCATCCAGTCTGGAGAGAAAGCCGATGTCCTTGTATATGGTAACCCGGGAAACGGTCACCTGCCTACCGCTTTCCTCCGAAATGGTCTTTTCGCAGACGGAAATCATATCTTCAATCGTGCTCCACTCTTCGGAGCAAAGGAGGTTGTCAATGGCACGATACCTCAGTGTTGCATTCTTGTTTGCCGGCATAACTGTATCTGTAAACAATAGGTTTACAAATATAAATAAAAGACGCTTATTGTCAATGTTTTTGAGCGTCAAAGTTTCATAGGGTCTTTTTTCTGCCTATTTTTTATTATATTTTTGCAGCACCCTCAAAAAGACAAACAATCATTATAAATATCATGACAGAATTCGCTTCCAATCTCGAGCGTACAGAGCACGCTCGCCTTCGTTCTGACGCCTTCCGCATTGTATCTTCAGCCATAAGTCACTACAATGCAACTGGTTACGCATGGCTCGACCATAATGAGAAGGCGGATATTGTAAGCGACGCCATCGCCAAAGCGCTAGAGACCTTCAATCCCGAGAAAAACACTACTTTCCACACTTGGGTAAACCGCTTAGCCTGGCAGATGACATGCAACAGACTCTCTTCACATCACGACACCTGCAGTATCACCAATTACACAGAAGATGATGAAGAAGTCGAGATGCCTGCATTCACGAACTGGATTACAGCTGAGGACGAGGTAGTTGCCTGGGAGACGTCCCACAGGATTGACAATTTCGTGAATTCGCGCAGCGAGGAAGACCGCATCATCTTCACTATGGACCGCGACGGATACTCCGCAAAGGAAATCGCTGAGTTCTTGGGAATGAGCATCCGCAACATCTATGTCAGACTGTCCAGAGCCAAGAAGGCAGTCGCCAAACATCTTGTCGCATAACAAGGCTAGGGCATCTTAACCTAACAGAAGAACTTTCCACTGCCGGGAAATGGCAGTGGAATGAGTTTAATTTGCAAATAAAAACTACACGAATCATGGTACCTATATCAGTAAATAGCAGCGAGAACAACACACAGGCAGAGACATTGCTCGGAAATCTCAATAAAATCATAAACTCGACAAGGAAAACAATGAGGGGTAAGGAGAGGAAACACCAGGATGATCAGGAGATCTCTTTGGTCGAACTGGCGGGAAAACTCACGAAATTGACTGAACCGGTAGGCGAAATCCTTGGGCTCAGCCATATCCAGTGCATAATTTTTGCCGCAATGATAGAGAAATGCTGCAGATACCGGTTTGACTTGTCAGACATTGCCAATGAGATAGGCATAAGCTACATACAACTGATCTCGTTCAATGAAGACATTGAAGACCTCAAGAAAAAAGGCTTCATCAAAATAGACAAGGATAAAAACATCTCAGTTCCCAAGCCCGTCATCAATGCACTGGCCAAGAACACGCCATATCATAAACCTGCGACTACAGGACTGAACACCATAACAATGATGCGCCGGTTCAATGATATCTTCAGTGATATCAGCAGTGATATTCTCGATGACGAGGACGCTATAGCCGAGCTCGACAAACTTGTCATGGACAACCCGGACACAGCCTACTCAAAGGCATGCAAGGAGCTCAAGATAATGTCCTACAAAAATATAGAGCGACAGCTGTTCTACGGACTCAGCAACTTATTCTACAGTGATGATGACGACAAGATCATGTGGTCGCAGGTAGCCGAGCTCTTCAGCCAGGAAGACAGCTATGACTTGATCAAATTTAACGCGGCAAGAGAGGAACTTGGACTGATGAAAAAAGGCATTGTCGAATACACATCCGACAGTGGGATCAAGAGCAAGGATGAAATCCACATATCCGATGACATAAAACGCAGAATCTTTGCCGATGCGGGCACGTTTACCGGCCGCAAGCAGCAGATAGCCGGCACTATCGAGTGCAAGAGCATTGCCCCGAAGGAGCTTTTCTACGAGAAGCACGAGGCGGACCAGGTCGCGACGCTAGAAAGGATGCTTACGGAAGAAGGCTACAAGTCCGTATGCGAAGCACTTAAGAAAAAGAATCTCCGTACCGGGCTCACTGTGCTGATGCATGGAGCCCCTGGCACGGGAAAGACGTCCTGTGTATATGAGCTCGCACGCCGAACCGGACGAGACATCATCATCGCGGACGTGAGCAAGATCAAGAACTGCTATGTGGGTGAAACCGAGAAGAACATCAAGGCACTTTTCGACGACTACAAGCGCAGCGTGAACGAGGATGGGCGGCCTAAAATTCTCCTTTTCAATGAAGCGGATGCCATCTTCGGCGTACGCAAGGAAGGGGCTACCGATGCCGTGGACAAGATGGAAGGCAGTCTGCAGAACATTATCCTCCAGGGAATGGAGGACCTCGAGGGCATACTCATCGCCACCACAAACCTCACAGGTTCTCTGGACAAGGCATTCATGAGGAGATTCCTCTACAAAATCGAATTCTCCAGGCCATCCGCAGCCTGCAAAAAGAAAATCTGGAAGTCAATGCTTCCCGAGATCTCCGATGCACAGGCCATCGAACTCGCGGAAGAGTATGAGGCGTTCACCGGAGGAAATATCGAGAACATATGTCGCAAGAAGATGATTCAGAGCATCATAGATGGCATTGAACCGAACTTCGAGGACATAAAGTCTTTCTGCGACAACGAAATAATCGGCGCCAAGGCCAATGTGAAGAAAATAGGATTTTAGATCCGATGATCCTTGTACGTATCACACTGGGTGCGGATCATGTCGGTTCAGAACTCTCTTACGGATTCTGCCGCGACGGGCAGGGCCGCTTCATACCGTTCTCGCAAAAGCATCGCGACAGCCAGAAATAGGAGAATTACATTGTTTGGAGGAAGAAATGATGACCAGACTTCTCGAGCAGTTACTGTCGGATGCCGTATATTGTGTCGCGTCCCGCATTCGTTATGCCGCTTGCAATGTCGGTGATATAAATCAGATTATACAGCAGACTGTTTCTTATATCCGTTCCGAGTATCTAAAGCCCAAACTACACGGCAAAAGAAAGTTGAGCGACAGCCTTAAGGAAGCTTATCTCGAGGAACTCAATGAAGCTGAAATCATCGCAACTGAAAAGATTCAGCAGCAATACTTTGTCTGTCGCAAGCGCAGAGACATAGCGCTGATTGAGTATCCGTCCTTAAGTCTGATTGTCAGCAAAGAGCTGGGCAAGAGGCAAATTCCTTATATATTGGAAACAGTTATGGACGAGAACATCTTGACTGTCCATATTACTTCCGAGTATTTCTTCGATATTCCTCTTAGTCTCGAGAACGTAGAAAAGGCGACGGACCTGCTGGAATACTTTATAATGCGCCCTGACTGCGCAAAGAGAGAAATGCCTGAAATCCGCAAGCGTTATGATCCCAAATTAGCCAGTTCTTGGAAAGAAGCTTGAGGTGCCCTCCCCCAATTTCTCACTTTCGACGGTGGTTGGGGGAATTCTTTTTCCTTCATCAAAGGTACGATATTTCTATCACGTTATCAATCAATTTATTGAGGAATCGTTGAGCACTTCCCGACACTCACCGTCACTGTATTCCCAGAGGCTGTCGCAGACATCATTCGCACTTAGCAAACCGAAATCGTCCAAATCGCTCAACCCTCCGAAAGCTCCGCCGATGTTCAATCCATAGAATTTCATTCCGGAAGCCTTCTGCTCATCTATCAGACCTTTCACTGAATCGTCAATCTGGCCCCATCCGAAATCCGAGATACAGAGGATATCCGCCGTGTCGAACTTCTTCTCCCTCGGCATTATATCCTGAAATAGCCACTCGAACATGGCATTTTCGTCATTTCCTCCCATAGAGACATCGGAAAGAAACTCGAGAAGTTTGCTCCGGTCATTTCCCAGCGAATCCACACGCATCATCTTGTGGGAGTCCGAGTAGGCGACAATCAGGACCTCCCTGTGACGCCGTTTAGCTATAATGGTCACGGCATAGGCCAACTGGATAGCCACCTGCAACGGTTCGCCACTCATGGAAGAACTCTCATCCACGCAGATGATGACAGGTCCGTCCTTATGGTCGTCAGGACGCGAGGCCTGGGATGCTGAAGCAAAAACCTGAAGCCGTTTCTCGGCAAAATTCATGAAGAAGACGTCCTGGGTGGCTTTCTCCGACAAGAGGACCAATTCAGAAGGGAGCAGCGCGGAAAGATTATTGCCGACGGTTATCCCTTCAATGTCACTCTTTGACGCCACTGAAAATCTTCCCCTTGTTTCCGTCACGTCCTCTCCTGCCCTGCCTATAAGCAAGGCGAGCTTCTTCAGGGATTCAGGGATACTGCGAAGGTAAATGTTCTCCCTTCTCTGCTGCTCCAGCTTCGGATCACTGGCGCCGATACCCATAAAATCGTCATCTTCATCATCATTGTCTTCCAAGAAGTCCTGAAGTCCGGACATATCTGGACCCATTCCCTCTTTACGCCCTTCATCATTGCCCCCATCGCCCTCCGGGATATTGACTTTTGTCGATAGATTTCCCTCCAGATCCATTCTGGCCTTCTTTCTAGCCTTCTGCGACGACTCATATATCCGCCTCCTTCTTTCCATAAGCGCCAACCAGAGCGAGAAGAATTCCTCTATCAGTTTATTCATTCTTTCTTCCGTCAGACGCCCAGCCGCACGTTCACTTTCGAGCCTGTCCGCAAACGCTTCCAATTCATTGGACGCATCCTCCCGCCACATCATGACGGGCTTTGCCGTATCCAGAAAGCGTTTGTCAGCCATCACATTCAAGACAGTCCGGCGGACAGGGTTGTCTTCCACCTCGGCCTGATCCAGCAGAAACTGCGAGATGTCACTGCCTGAGAATTTGGCGACAGCCACTGCCAATGTCATTGACCGTATCAACTTATCTTCCGCCATTATACTTCTGCAATGTCTTTATCATCAATGAATAATGTTGGATGTCCGCCAGGAACACATTGTCTTCGACCTGCCGACGGAACTCCGCGAGAATAAGACCGGCGCCACCAATGGCCGAACTTGACATGGAGGCATCAGCGCATGAAACTGCCACGGCGTTCTTCTTCCGTAGCCGATAGACATAATTATTGATGGCCACAGCCCCGCTTCTCGGGGACTTTATAAGAAACGAGCTCTCCGACTCTCCGGCAAGGTCCACCAGGTCGTTCCCTACAAAGCGACCCGGGACGGCTTCCGGCGTCAGTTTCTCATAGTCTGAAATTCTGATCCTGAGGGACTCCCCTCCTGCATCAATGATATAATGGACACCGTCCGGGGAGAAGAATTCTTCCTGACTGCCGCGACTTGACGGACTTGTCTGACGTCTTGTGACCGGCCAGGTCATAGAATCCTTGAGAATAGTCTTGGCAAGTTCCTCACATATGTCCTTCCCGACTTTGGGAATCTGGCTGTCGTGATCCCATATCATGTGTTCCAGCAGCAGACAATCGGAGTAATCCACCTGACACCGCCCGTTCAGGAGAGCGGACATCCGCATGATTCCCAATATCTTCTTCCACCGGCGGTCTGACACATACGGCACCTCGTGCTCATCCGAATCGTTTTCCTGCGCCTGTCTTACAATCAGTGTCCTCAGGTTATAGATAAAATCCATTATGCTCTCCGGGACATCTATGTCTCTTGAACGGGAAATCAGAGACCGGTATTCTTCATCACTGAATGCCAGCTCCCTATCCACACTCGGTTCCGCGCTCTTTCCGGACAGCAGAGCCCTGAAATTCAGCCGGTCACCTATGGGACGCACAATATAGCGGATAAGGAAACGGTCCCAAAGTGCTTCAAGGCCTTCCCCTTCAGCCGGAAGCTCATTCGATGCCGAGATGATGCCTTTCAGGGGCAGTTTCAAATCCTTGTCACCGTTGCGGAATATCTTCTCATTGATGGCAGTCAGCAGCGAATTCTGTATTGACGGGCCGGCCTTCCAGATTTCATCCAGGAATACGATATCCGCTGTCGGCAAATAGCCGTCAGTCACTCTCTCATACGTGTCACCGTCCTTAAGTTTGCTGATGGAGACGGGACCGAATATCTCATCCGGTGTGCTGAAACGGCTCATCAGGTACTCAAAGCTGCGGGCATCGCGGAATGCCATTTTCAGTCTTCGCGCCACCATGCTTTTCCCGACACCAGGCACACCCAGCAGAAAGATACTCTCGCCCGAGAGCGCAGCAAGCAGGCTGAGGCCAATGACCTCGTCACGTTCATAGGCCCCGGCACTCATCGCATCCAAAAGGCTTATAATCCTGTCTCTAAAATTGTTTGTCATATCTTGTTTTTAATCGGTGAAACCATATCCAGGACATCATCCATTGTCAACTTCGAACTGCGGTCAGTTCCCGCCAGGATGGCATCCGAAATCTCTTTCTTCGTTTCATGCAGACGCAGGATCTTCTCCTCAATGGTATGCTGCGACACCAGCCTGATGACCGTCACCGCACGTCCCTGTCCCAGGCGGTGAGCCCTGTCCTCGGCCTGCTTCTCTATGGACGGATTCCACCACGGGTCGGCGATGATGACATAGTTCGCCGCAGTAAGATTCAGTCCCAGTCCTCCTGCCTTCAGGCTCACAAGGAAGATCGGACAGACGCCGGACTGGAACTTCGTTACAAGCATCTTACGTTCCTGAAGCGGAGTGCTGCCATCCAGATAGAGGTAATTGTACCCTTCCTTCGTGAGCATCCTGCCGATGATGTCCAGGAATGAAGTGAACTGTGAAAAGATGATCACGTTGTTGTTTCCTCCCGCCATCAATGTGGACATGATGTCTTTCAGGGCATCCACCTTGGAAGAGCCTCCCTTCCATCCCGCAATCACCAGCTCCATAGCATTGGCCATGAGGCGAAGACGTGTCAGCTCTGCAAAGAACTCCACCTTGATATCCCGTGCAAGTGTCCTTTCCTTGGCGGTTTTTCTCTTCTTGTACTTGAGTTCAAGCCTCTTTCGGGCCTCCTCATACACAGCCATCTCATTGACACTCAAGTGGACCGGATGCAGATAGCTCACCTTGTCCGGAAGGTCTCCCAGCACCTGTTCCTTGGTCCGACGGAGAATGAACGGCTGGGTAAGACCTTTGAGCAGTTCCCTCTTGTAATCATCCATTTCAGGTTCAGGTCCGTTGATGTATTTGTCCCGGAAACTGGCCCAGGTACCCAAAAGCCCCGGATTGATGAACTGCATCAGGTTCCAGAGTTCTCCCATATGATTCTGCACTGGCGTTCCCGTAAGAATCAGCCTGCTTCCGGCCTGGAGTGACATCGCAGCCTGTGACATCCGCGTCGTTCGGTTCTTTATCTGATGGGCCTCGTCAAGGCACACCACGTTCCAGCCGACAGACTTGAGCAAATCAATTGATGTCACCATTACGCCATAACTGACCAGGAACAGGTCCCCGGCCACAGCACTCTCTATCGCAGTTTTTCTGTCCTGCACCTCATTCAGGACCGTAACATTCAGCGAAGGAGCGAAGCGCTCGGCTTCGGCAGCCCAGTTGGGGACAATGGATGTGGGCGCAACCACAAGGGATGGTCCCGTATCTTTCTTATGAAGCAGAAATGCCAATGCCTGTACGGTTTTCCCAAGGCCCATGTCATCGGCAAGACAGGCTCCGGCACCCCAGCTGTCAAGACGCACCATCCACTGGTAACCCTGCATCTGGTAATCACGCAATGTCGCGCCAAAACCTTCCGGAAGTACCGGCGAGGACTCGTAAGCCGACTCCATACGTGCGAGCAAGTCCTTGAATCCTTCATCCATCTCCGCATGAAGACCTCCGTCTTCGCCCAGCACCTTTGCCAGGGCACCTGCCTGAATAGCAGGGATACTGATGCGTCCTTTCCTGTCAGTTTTGCCGAGCTCCGAAATCTCAGCGAGATGCTTCTGTAGAGTCTTGGACATCTTGGCATATTCCTTTTCCCCTACTTTGATGTATCCCTCTATATCAGAGTCCTTCCACATTGCAAGAATTTCCTCCAGAGTCCTTTTCTTGCCGGACACCTTGACGCTCCCTTCAACCTCAAACCAGTTCATGTTTGTAGATACGGAAATGTCCACGTCCTTCGATTCCGATATTTCCGAGAATTTCAGAATCTCGCCTTCCGGCCATTCCATGAAGTATGACTGCGGATTGTCATGGACAAATGACATCAGCGCAAGCAAGTGCTCAGGAGCAGAGAATCTGGCCGTCTGGTAGTCCTCATAAGGGATTCCAAGCTCCACCTCGAAGAATTTCCGGAGAACGTCATAGTTCTCATACTCACTGAAAAGGTCTCTCCTGACGGCCACCGTGTGACCTTCCAATGTGTCATATACGTTCTCCCCTCCTTCACCCGGTGAAAACCTGGACAGTCCTTCCACAATCGGCACCGCCTGGACAGTCATCTCATAATCATCTTCCACAGGCCGGACGCGGACCGCCAGAACCGGCGAGCCATCCTTCTCCTCTATCCTGCCGAGACCCGCAAGATCAGTATGCAGTTCTACAATCCCGTCCAGTTTCTCAAGTGTCTGTCGCAACCCTGCAAGTGCCGACGAGGGAATCGCCCCCATCTTGAGCATCCTGTCTATGACCGCCCTCTGTTCCGGGCTCATGACAATGACATGATAGCCACCATCTTCATCAATGGTCACCAATGATTCCGGAACGGATGCACCTGCGGATTGCGGAAGGGAGACATTAGATCCGATCCTGATTTCCATGCCCTCCGCACTGAATGACAGCCAAGGGGATTCCACTTCCACAGTGGCCGGAGTGAAGTTCTGATTGTAATACTCCCCGACGAACACCCTGTCGCTGCCGAGAAGCAACGGAAGAATCTCCGGCACCTCAGGCTTATTGCCAATGCGTCTTTCGTCGAGTTTCCGAAGCGCCGCTGCAACCTTGATGTCCGTAGGAGTCATCTCCTCATATTTCAGGTCAATGAAAGTGCTTCTCTGATAAAGCGTTCCACCATCCCAGCTGCCGTCAGGCCGCTTATTTTGACCAATGATTGCTTTCAGTCGAAGTCCTTCCAGGAAATAGACGATCCTCTTGGCAGCACGGTTCTTTTTCTCTGCGGCTTTTTCCCTTATATCGGAGAATATTATCTCCCATTTATCCCTCCGGTATATTCTTCCAGTCATGCCGGAGCCGCCAAAAAATTGCTCCAGCAGGGCCTTCCTGTCGGCAGACATCGGCAGATAAGGTGTCAGTTCATTCTGCAGTATTGCGGCCGACGGAGGTACCGACAGACTGTACTTGTCCTTGATGCCGCCAAAGTCAATGCACTTGAAGAAGTTAAGGAGAATGCAGCAGAACGCCTTGGTCTCGACGGTACTGCGCTGGGCCAGCAGTTTTGCCACTTCTCCTTCCACATGGTTGGCACACACCTCCTCCTCATTAGAGATGTAGGTAAACAGAATCCGCACCGGTGCCATGATGGGAGAATAGAGGTAATGACGGTGGTTCCGCATCAGATCCACCGATTCCTTTATCCTGCGGCTGCCTGCAACGGATGGCCGCACGGTACAAAGATAGAGCGTGATACCGTAGAACCATCCCAACAGCGGATCAGAGAACATCCCTTTACATTCGTCCGTCATGCCATGCAGCCGCAGGGATTCCTGGAACAGGCCATACGCATCATCAGTACGTCCTTCATAAAGCGCCTTGATGGCATCCGCCCCATGAGACCACATCGTCGGATAATAGCATTTCCTGGCTTCCGGCCAGTTTCCGAACTGAAACAGATGATAGGCCGACACCATGTCATACACCTCGTCCGTTATATGCATGGAACTGTCTGCATAACTTGCGAGCCTGTTCCAGAATTCTTCTGTCAATGTCCCCTCAGCAAAGCGCACTCGGAGCATCCGTCGTATGGACTGCAGGACTTCCTTCTCAGTCAGCAGCCTAAAAAGGCTTCCGTAATTTTCAGCATCAAGGAGTTTCTCTCCAAGGTATTCTCCAAGGTCCGCCCTCAGGAAAGACGGTCTGGAGAATCTGCGGAGAGCAGCGGCACCCTGTCCATGAAGAGCAGTTCCCAATTCCCACAGCCATGATGCCGTGTCCGTGCGGAACTGGCAAGTCTTCTCCACCCAACGGGGAATGTCGAAATTATCCAGCGCGACAGCCACCACATTGAAAAGCACCCGAGGAGACACTCTCCCATCCTGTACGTACTGGGAATGCTCCAATATGACAAGATCAGTCTTAGCTTTGGAACAGTTCCTTCCGTACAGCTGCTTCAGGACATAGTCCCCGGGAATGTCCCCAAGATATGCCACCAGACAGAGCAGTTTCACCTGCTCCGTCTCCAATCCCGGCAAAGCCGCATATCCTGTATTTCCATTTACTGTCTTCTTTTCCATTGCGTCAAATATAGCTCAACAGAATGCCATAATCCGGCACCTTTTTGGTCCTCAATTACATATACCACGAAACAGCCGAATTCTTACATAACCATACGTTAAAAAAACAAATAAATCATTTCCAATGAAAGAATCCGTTACTTTCTCCGTATATGTTATCAAACTCTATAATTCAAATGAAACTCAAGTATATCGATGGTCCCTATGGGTATGCCCGTGATGTAAAGGCACTGGAAATATTCGAAAATGCGGTAAACAATGTCGAGTGGCTCGACGAAAATGATTCTCTTGTTTCAGGAAATATGGTGGGATTTAATTTCGGCGATGACGAGGTAAGGGCTACAGTCGAAATCGGAAAGGAAATCATTGAAGTTCATATGATTTCTCCGCTCAAGTACGATTATGCCAGGTCATTGCACATGTCATTCTTCAGCAGGAACAACTGGCTTAAGGATAAAAACAAAGTCAAAGCCATAGTCCATAGGATATTGACAGAACTGTACTATGACTACTCTATGGTCAAATTGCGCAAGGACGATCTCGTGGCTCATTCCCGGGGTTACAAGTCCTTCAGAGAATCGTTCCTGGAGCAGGAAAAGGAAAGGACTCTTGAAGCCAGAAAGGAATGCGCCATGGTCTCAAAGACAAGCGGACAGCTTAAACGTGACTTCAAGGCAGGAAAATACACCGAGAAGGAGTACGTCGCCCTGAGGGCACCCGTCCACCAGAAAATCGTAGAACTTCTTGCAGAATCGGAGATCAGGAATCCGTTCCATCAATACTTCAGGGAATATCTGGACCTGTGCCAGTTCGCATCGAATCCGGAATTGATCATAATGCATTTCATCGGTGACATGGACGCGAATGAAGATGACGGGCTATCATGTCAATGACGGTGTAAATCGCATCCAGAAACAGATACTACGTCCACGCAACCGCAACTTCTAGGCAGGCATCCTGACAGATGACCCCGCTCTGGTCGCGGCCGCAAGCAATATTGCCCCGACTCTGCCAAAAAGCGGAAGCCAGGGCGATTAGGGTTTAGCGTCAATGTCAAGTGTCATGCTTTTTTAAAGATTTCAAGAAGCTTCTTAACGGAATCCGTAAAAGAAGATGACATCTCACTTGGCCTGAAAGTATTGCCGCAATTCCGGCACCTGACAGGCATTGACAATACTGTGGCATTGTCCTCGATATCAGGGGCTTGGAAGACATGGCCGCAATAAGGACATTTCATAGTGACAAATCTTCGTAGCATAGGCAAATTACTTTTGTCTATTTCGATTACCACTGGGGATGCGTTTTGCATCCTTCAATGCATTTTCCCCAAGTTTCTTACCTGTAAAAACGGCTGCTACCGCAAGAAACGCTTTCGCTGTAAACTTGATAACGTCTTTATTCATAAGATTTAGTCTATAAAGTGATCAATGATAGTGTCAATGACATCCGAAATGTCTTGTCCGAGTTTCTCCCCGGTTTTCTTTCCGGTCTCAATAATTACCTTGCCCAGTTCCGTAAGCTCAGAAGGGAGATTCTCCCCCTCCGGAAGATTTTGCAATAGTCCCATGTTCTAAAGTGTTTTAAAAGATTAGGATATATAAATATTTAAAATTCACTAAATTACCGCCGACAGAAATTTATGCCAGAACTCCGGCGAGAAGAAAGAAGAAGGGTGCATTATCGGTATCACCTTCACTTCCTTCCGGTCAGACAGAAAATATCTCCACGTCTCGATCCATTGTCCATCAGGTGCCTTGAGGTCATCCCCCTGCAGTCCGCCGTTAGGGAGGTTGTTGTAAAGACGGTGTCCCCACACAATAATAATGTCGGGACGAAGCATCTCTATCACCTCAAAGAACGCAGCTTCCGAGTTTCTGAAGTTTTCCCGTGTAGGAGCCACACGAGGACCAGAGATCTGGACCTGTACATAATTGTAGAATGCAACGCTGTTCCAGAACAGTTCCTTATCCGGAAATGAAAGTTCACCACGTCCCAGAAGCGCCTGTGCGAACTTAGTGTAAGTATTCTTGTACGCTTCATGCTCTGACGTAGGATCAAAGAGGTCCATTATGACCCGCCTGGTGATATCCTCGCTCGCATCGGATACATTTTGGCAGTAGTGAGATTCACCGAGAACGAGAACGCGCTTGCCTGCAAACCCGGTCTTATAATAATGCTCCCCTATCCAGGGAAGAAAATTAATTTTAGACATATTCTGTTATTTTTCTGCAAAGTAAGATGCTCTATGAGTAAAAGCATTACCCATATTCCAGAAAATTGCATAAATTTGTAAAAAACCACTAAAATTATGTTTGAAGACAGCGATACCAGGAACAAACACGTCTGGCTCATAGAACTTCTCAGCCAGCCACGAACCCTGAAGGAAATTCAGGAAAGCTGGAAAAACACAGACATCAATCCGTATCCGGGGACCGCCATGACCAGGAAAACTGTCTTCAACTGGATCAATAAGATAGAGGAAGAATACGGAATCAGTATCCAAGTAACCAAGGCAGGTGCCAATTCCAATTATCAGATTGTCTCTCGTCCGGGAGAAGACAGCGTCAGGAAATGGCTGCTGGGAACCATTTCAATGCAGAATAAGCTCATTACCAACACTTCCATCCGGGACAGGATTCTGCTTGAAGATGTTCCGTCCGCCAGAGAGTATCTGGACGCAGTCCTTGATGCCATAAAACAAAACCGCATGCTCAGTTTCGATTACGAGGATTATTGGGAGGATCCAGTCAATGTCACGATACGGCCATATTTCGTAAAATTGTTCCGACAGCATTGGAAAGTCATCGGGACTCTTGAGAGCGGCAATAGCAGAAGTATCCGGTCATACGCTCTGGACGCGGACAGAATGAAGAATCTCAAGATCATGGAGAAAAGGTTCACGTATCCCAAGGACTTCAGTCCTGAAGATTTTATGGCAGACAGCATTGGCACGGCAACCTTCCCATCGGGAGCAGCGAAGCCGAAAAATGTCATAATTCTTGTCTGGGCCAAATACAATTTCTATCTGAAGCACACCCCTCTACATCAGAGCCAGAGGATGTTATATGACTGTCCGGAAGACGGTTACACCATTTTTTCATACCAGCTTCACACCACTGATGACTTCTATCAGGAAATCTGCAGGTATGGCAACTTCATGGAGGTCCTTTATCCCGACAATGTCAGAGATGAGATGAAGAAAATCATCAATGGCATGAGAGACGAATATGACGGCGTTTCAAGGGCGTCCTGCAAATTGAAGGTCCCTAGTGTCGAGGAACTCTTGAAGATGTAAGTTTTCGCTACTTTCATTGTATATGATACTACAAGAGAGATTATTTTAAAAATTTCAAATAAAAATGCCATTTTTATGTAAGATTTGACGCCTTATGATGTAAATAATACAGGCAAAGGACATTGGCACAAGAATGACATTGACATAAAACATTGACATATAATACCAATATGAAGATTCTACATACATCAGACCTGCATCTGGGACATACGTTATATTCGTATGACAGGACAGTCGAGCAGACAGGCTGCCTCGCCCAGATAGAAAACATCATCAAGGAACAGAAGCCGGACGCATACGTCATCAGCGGCGACATCTATCATACGACATCACCCCAGACGTCAGCGCAGGAGATGTTCATGCATCATCTCATGACAGTCCATGAGATTGCACCGTCAATGAAGGTCATCGTGACAGCCGGCAATCACGACAGCAACAAGATAGAGATCACCGACCCGCTGTGGAACCTCGTGGGAGTATCCATCGTGGCATCCATAAAACGCAACATTCTCCAGGGAGAAGACAGCGACGAATTTCACAGGCAGCTTTTCGAACGCCATATCTTCCCCATCATGAGGGACGGCAGTACCGTCGGCTACATTGTCGCCATACCGCACTGCTACCCAGGCAATTTCCCGGCCGTGAAAGCAGACCTGCCCAGGGAAGAAAGAATGAAAGAGTTTATAGCCCTCCTGCTGGAGGAAGTCGGAAAACGCAATAAAAACGGGCTTCCTGTGGTCGTGATGGCCCATACGGCCGTAAACCGGATCTCCGGAGAGAAACCCGACGCCGTCGGCCAGGACCTCGACATCATAGGAGGAATCGATTTGGTCAATGCAGATGTTTTCGGCACAGGCTACGACTACATTGCGCTCGGCCATATACACAATCCGCAGAACATCTCAGACAGGATCCGCTACAGCGGCTCTCCCCTGCCTGTATCTTTCGACGAGGACTTCCAGCACAGCGTTTCAATCGTGACCATAGGCGCACACGGCGACACACCGGAGGTAGAGACAATCGACATTGACAATGCGATGCCGATCATTACCATACCGGAGCAGGACAGGACCAGACGCGGCGAAGTGAAGTCCCTCAAATGGGATGAGGCATACGAGGAGTTCAAGAAAATGGACCCGGAAAAGGCCTGCTATGTACGACTCAATGTCACTGACGACGGGACCATTCCGGTCGAGGCGAAAGACAAGGCCGCCAAAGTTCCGGAGCAATGCCATCTGAAGGCGAAGTTCTGCCTGATAAACAGAGTGAAGAAGGTCAATGCCCAGGACATAAACTCTTCCGGGAAGATAAATATCAGCACCGCAGAACTCGGAAAGATGGGGCCTTACTCCGTGGCTGAACTCTACCTGAAGGAAACGGGACAAGACAGCATTGACGAGAATATCCTCGCCCTGCTGAAAGAAACCATTGACGAAGTTATGAAATCTGAAAAACACGACTGATACCATGAAACTGAAGAAACTGGACATCACCAACATAGCGTCGATCTCATCCGCGAGCATCGACTTCACGTCAGCACCACTGTCGGACTCCCCTATTTTTCTTATCTGCGGCGAGACCGGGAGCGGAAAATCCACCATCCTGGACGCCATATGCCTCGCCCTGTACAACAAGACCCCGCGTCTAACGAACGGCAACAAGACAACTGAAACGTCCTACAAAGAGGGAGGGCAGGAAATCAGCATAGTGTCTGTAAACCAGCTGCTCAAAAAAGGAGAGAAGGCAGGCGGAATAACACTCCTGTTCGAGGGTGCGGACGGCTCCGACTACACTGCCGAGTGGACATGCCGTGTAAACCGCAATGGAAAACTGGAAGACGAAGACTGGTCCATAACCGACAGCAAAGGCAATACGAATAACAAAAGGGGCAAGGCACGCATTGACAAGATGACCGAAATCATCGGCCTGGACTATGATGAGTTCTGCCGCACTTCAATGCTCGCCCAGGGGCAGTTCACCCAGTTCCTGAAAGCCGAGAGCAAGGAGAAGTCGGAGATTCTCGAGAAAATTACCGGCACTGAGATTTACGCGAAAATCGGAACCCTCATCCATAAGAACTCACTCGACGCGAAGGAAGCCTATAAGGAGGCGAAAAAGGACGTCGATTCTGTCGTTCTTCTCTCGGCAGAGGAAAAGAGCGCTCTTGTCAATGAAATAAAACAGACTGAAGACGACATTGAAAAGAACAAGTCCGCATTGACGCTGTTCGGAAGCCTGCTGAAGGCTTTTGAAGCTGTCGAAACTGCCGAAAAGTCCATAATGGACGCTGAAGAGACTCTTGCAGCGGCGAAGTCGAAGTTCTCTGTCCTCACCAATGACATTGCCTATGGCAAAGCCGAGCTCGACAAGAAAAACGACATTGCCGGAGACCTGACGAAAGACATTGAGGATCAGAAAGTTCACGCCGACATGTTCGCGAATGTCCAGACCATCGAATCGCATCTCGTGAATGTCACGAAGCAGGAAAACTACTGCAAGAAACAGAAAGAAGTTCTCGAGAATGAGAAGAAAGCTCTTGAAGCATCCCGGGCACTTTTCGCCGAACTGGAAACGAAGAAAGCCGATGCGGAGAAGACTCTTGACAGCAAAAGAAGGGCTGTAACAGAGGCCATTGAGGCCAAGATGGCGCTCATGCCTGAAGATGTGGAGAAAGAGAGACGCGACATTGGCAAGGAACTGAAACTCATCGGCGATGCAGGCACTGCCTACGCTGTCATCCAGCAGAAAGAAGAGAACCTCGCCACCGGGAAGTCCGAACACAAAAAGGCAGTAGAAGAGATTGAGGCAGAGCGTGTTGCACTCAACGAACTGAAGGACAAGTCGAAGACAGCCGATGACGCCTACAAGAAATGCCTCGACTCATATAATACGCAGGCTATGGCAATAAACCAGGCTTCAATCCGTCTTAGGAACTGGCTTCGTGAGACTGGCAGCGACATCTGCCCCGTATGTCATGCGAAAATAACATCGCTCATCTCGGAACAGGAGCAGAACGATCTTCTCAAGCCTGCAAAAGAGGCATTGGAAAAGGCTGAAACGGAGAAACGGAAAGCAGATGAGGCATCAGTCAAAGCAAGTACAGCGTTCAACACCAGACTTAAAGAGCTCGACAATTCCAAAAGCAGGCTCGGCAACGACGAAAAGACATTGGCCGGACTCAAGGAAGCGTTCGCCAAAAATTTCTCTTCATTGGGTATAAAAGTCAATGAAGAAAACATCCGGGAAAAGCTCGAGTCGATCAAAAAGACGCTGGACACGCGCAAGGAGGTCAATGAAAAGGCCATAGCCGCTGTCAATGTCAGGCAGAAGGCTGTGGACAGCGCGACTGCAGACAGGGACAAATACCAGAGCGACATCTACTCCACTATCGTATCCGACTACAACAGGAAGAACCTGGAGATCCAGAAAATCATGAGCAACATTGACAATACCAAGAAAATGATCTCTGTGGCAGAGAAATCCGCATCGGAGTCCCTTCTGGCGGCAGAGAGCCTCATCTCCTTCCCTGAGTGGAAGAAGGAATGGGAATGTGATGACAAAGGCTTCATCGCGAAGCTCAAGGAGAGTGCCAGAAAGTACAATGACACCCTGAAAGAATACGACAAGGTGACCGTAGAGATGAAGAATCTCAAAAGCAACATCGCATCCGCATCAGATGTCAGGGGAAGAATCATCGCGGCCAATGGGGACTTCGTTTCCGGGGACATCGTACCGGAAAAATACGCCGGCAACGCAATCGTGGAATGGGGTTCATTGGAGAGCCGCATCAGAACGGCTCTTGAGAACATCGACACCGCACGCAAGTCCAAAGAACTGAATGAGAACACCTTAGAAAACGCTTATGCTGAAGACGGAGCCCTGCCTAAGACTGCAGTAGAGGTCAATACGCTGAAGAGCGCTGTTGAGTCGGACAATCTGGGCAAGTCAGAGCACCTCGGCAAGCTCAAGACTGTCATTGAGGATGATGACAGGAAGCATGACGAGCTTAAAAGCAAGATTGACGCGCTTAACAGGGCCGGCAAGGTCAATGCCAGATGGGAGACTCTGGATGGCCTTTTCGGAGGCACCGACGGATTCACGTTCAAGAAGATAGCCCAGAGTTACATCATGCAGGACATCCTCAATCATGCAAACGCATATCTGAGAAAGATCGCCCCGCGTTATGAATTGACAGCACAGCCGGGCTCACTCGTCATCCTGGTAGAGGACAATGAAGACGGCGTGGTCCGATCAGGGAACACGCTTTCAGGCGGTGAAGGGTTCGTGATTTCATTGTCATTGGCCCTGGGCCTGTCCAGCCTCGCAGAGAACAGCATCAGCGTGGATACCCTCTTCATTGATGAAGGATTCGGAACACTCAGCCAGGAGTGGCTCAACAGCGTGATGTCTGCATTGGAGAAACTGAACTCCTCCAGCGGCAAGCACGTCGGCATCATCTCCCACATAGAGGACCTCCAGAAAAGGATCCCTACCGTGATAGAGGTCAAGAAAAAGAACGCCACCACCAGCGAAGTCTTCGTCCGCGATGCCCAATCTTAGTTCAATGATCTCCAGTCGCCGCAAGGGACTTTCACGGTTTTTGTCTTTTTGCCGCAGCGGACGACAATGCTGTCTGAACCGGATGCGTTCAGGATATAGACGCTCTTTCCACGACGGGGCACGTCAATGACGGCATTGTCCTGATATACGGCGATTATGAGCTCCTTATCGCTCTCCGCCTCGATGACAGGGTAGCCGAGTTCAGGATGATGCGGACGGAATTCGCTCTTGAGCAGAGTCTCACGATGATCGGAAGCGAACTTCATCCATTTTCTCATGACGTCAAGCTGTTCTTGCGGAATGGTCCTCAGCATTGTCGAGTATTGTACGACTCCGAAAATGGAGTTGATAATCGCCCTTCCCACATTCTCCGGTGTTTCGGAAATGTTCCATTCCAACATATCTGAATGAACAGCCGTCGAACCGCTCGTCAGCCTGAGGGAGGCGATTCTCATCCTGTTGTCCTTCGCGTTTCCCGGACAGTCTGCGGCGCGGAACATATTGCCGTACTGTCTGATGGCCGGACCTATGTACTGCTGCCTGAATTCAATGAGAATTTCCGGCTTGATGGCTTTCAGGGCTGATGTAACTTCCTTCATCAGCACGTTCACGGCTTCGCTCAAGTTCATGATGTCCCGTCCTGCATAATTTTCTTTCACGGCCGGGTCCTCTCCATGGAATCTGAAACTGTCGATAAAATCGAGTTTAAATCCGTCCAGGTTCCAGTCTTTCAAGGCATTGACATACAAATTTACAAGATGTTCGCGAACCTCAGGGAAACGAGGATCAAGAACGCTGCAGCCCATGCCATGTTCGTTGTAGAGATATTTTCCCTTAAACTTTGCGAATGCCTCGCTGTTGAATCCGACATAAGGTACGCTGTACCAGATCATATATTTCATCCCGAGTTTTTGCACTGCGGCGACGTGTGAGGCCATGTCCGGAAATTTCTTTGGAGTCGGTTTCCAGTCCCCGCAGAAGGCATAACCCCTGTTCCCGTCCTCTGTTTGCCATCCGTCGTCGAGAATCACAGTCTTCATTCCGAGCTCAGCAGCGAGCTTGCACTCTTCCGCCACAGCCTTGTCGGTTACGTTCTGATGAAACTGGTACCAGGTCGAATAGAGCGGCTCGAAAGCGGCTTCAGGAGCCTCAAGGGCCTGCAATCCCTTTTCTTCCATCATCCACTTGACGCCGTCCTGAATGGTCTTTCCCCAAAACATGTGACGCCCGTCGAGCATAATCTTGGTCTGATAATGACTCAGCGGGGCCTCGGCTTCCCTGAAGAAACGCAGCTCCGAACAGATGTCGCAGTCCTCCTCCATCACGCCGAGAGCGGCCTCCACCCGTCTGAAACTCTCGCTGCACGCGATTGTCAGGCGGTTTGTGTCGTTGTCATCAAAATACTCATAGAGAGGCATCCTGTAGGCGAGTGAACTACTTGCATTGGTGTGGCCCCAAAACGGGTCGAGATGGGTTCCGCAATAGACATCAGGACTCCAGAAGTTGAAAACGCCTTTCTGAGGAAACGTGAAATAAACATTGAACCTTGCCGGCGCGCACGGCTGTGGCGCATCCATCGATATGCTGATTATCTCTTTCTCTCCATCATTTTCCAAAGATGCGGTAAATTTCCAATCTCCTGGATTATCAGAAACAATCACAATTTCATCCACGAGCGAACTGTTCAATACGGGGGCTACAATTGTTCCCTTGGAAACGAAAGGATTGCCCGTCCAAGTGTTCTGGGCATATGATACGCAAAAAGACAGTGCCGATAATGCAATTGCGAGTATGTTTCTGTACATATAGGTTTCTATTTAAAATTTTGTCAGTTATAACTTCTGTTAAATCAACGTTTGGTGGTTACTACCCTCGAGTGAATTTTGCGAATTTAATCAATTTATTCTTAGTTCAACTCATTCTTTGAGTTTACTTAGAAAAACCTTATGTGATAGGCTTCGCCTTTGAAAGCTCCGCCAACGACATATTGTACTGCTGTGTGGGAGAACTGTTCCTGCCAGAACTCGTGGAGATGGCCGGTGAGAATGGCCTTTAGTTGTGGCTGTTCCTTGAGCCATTTGACGAACAGTTGTGTAAGTGTGTCTTCTCGCTCAGTATCGGATGGTGCACCACAGAGATAGGAGAACTTCTTACCGCCGTGCGAGGTATGATCGTAGAGCTTCGGTGTGTAGAACGGGATATGCATCATCATTACTACCGGAAGTCCTTTTGAAAATTCTGCAGCGACATTGTCCCATTGTTCTTGAGTAATAAAATAGAAACTGTCATCAAGCGTGATGAAATTCACTCCGTTAATGACCCTTGCCGTAAATGAGAGGTTATCCGGAAACGCTTCCTGAACTTGCGTGAAATACTTTGACTGGAACTCCGCATCCTCTTTTTCCGGACCAAACCATCCCATATAGTTTGCGAACTCGTGGTTGCCGCAGGACGTAATCCATTCTCCACGCGAGAATGCCTCCACTACATAGTCTAAACCCATTTCGCTCAGAAAATCAATCATGTCTCCCGTATGGATAATCGGAAGATGGTTCTTGTTGGCGTAGGCAATCAGACGCTCGTGATAGAGCGCAGCCCATGGAAACTCTCTGTTTCTGTACTTGGCGAGCTGCGCCTTTTTCTCGTCATTGCGGCTATCGGTCAACACAAGATGGCTGTCCGAGATGTGCAGCATAGAGAACGGTCTCTTTGCCCCAACTTTGATTTTCAGTTTTCTTATGTCCATTTGCCCGCAGCCTTCAATTTTTCGCACAATCTTCGGATTGGGGACGTATCCTCCGTCGGGAGCGGTCTCCGCATGCATTGTCTCCTCGGACGAAATTGTGTCGGCAAGAGTCGAAAACGGGTTGGTGATAAGCGCCGCCCCAGCCGTGAATGCCGAAATCTTCAAAAAGTCTCTTCTTTCCATATCGTCGGATTTTACATTTATTATAAGTTTTATCGCTGAACGGTGGCGTTCAGCGGAAGATTTAAACTGGAGTCGCCTACAAGAATGCGGTATTCTCCTGGGGTGACTATAAAGTCATGGAGGGCGGTGTCGTAGTGACTGAATGCCTCGTCGTCGAGGACGATGGATATTTCCTTGACTTCTCCGGATTTAAGGAATATCTTTTCATATCCCTTGAGTTCCTTTTCAGGGCGAGCAAGTGTTGGGGAACATTCACCGACATAGACTTGCGCTGCAGTAGCGCCATCGCGTTTGCCGGTGTTGCGGATGCGGAAAGTCACCTTCACCTTGCCGCCTTCTGGCATGGATACGCTGAGATCCGAGAACTCGAAGGTGGTGTAGCTGAGTCCGAAGCCGAATGGGTATAGGGGGCGAACCCCGTTACGTTCGTACCCTCGATAGCCGACGAATACGCCCTCGCTGTAGCAGACGCGGGAATAAGGGCTATGGAGGTTGCGAAAGACATTCTCATAATAGCTGCCGAAAGTCGGGTTGTCCTCGGGGCGTGCCTCGATGGAAATGGGGAGGTGGCCACTCGGATTAGTTGCTCCGGTGAGAATTTCAGCTATTGCCTGGCCGCCTGCCTGTCCGGGATACCATGCCATGAGGATGGCTCTTGAAATGTCGTCAAGGTCGGTTAGGCGCACTCCTCCGCCAGCGTTGATGACGATAATAAGGTTCGGATTGAGTTCCGCTGCCATATGCATCTGCGCAGTCTGAGCCGCGGGAATGTCAAACGGGCGGTCGCCGTCCTCGTGCTCAATGTCGGAGTTGAAACCTCCGCAGTAGATCACGGCATCGGCACAACGGATTGCCGCCTTCTGTTCAGGTGTGAAGTCCGGCTGAACGACATCAATCTTTCCTGTGAATGGAACGAGACTGACTTTCAACTTTTTGCCTTGCTCGGAAAGTGCGGCGAAGACGCTTTTCGTGTGATACGGGTTCACGAATCCAGAGCCTCCTCCGGTAGGCACACACTCTGCATTCGGACCGAGAACCACAATGTTTTTTACAGCCTTTGAGTGTGATTTTGAACACAACGGAAGAATCCCGTCGTTCTTGAGAAGTACCACGGCCTCACGAGCCACGTCTAGTGCTATTTTGTTGGACTCCGGATTATCAAGCGGAAGGCTTTCGTCCTTCTGCTCCCGTTCAAGGAATCCGAAGGCAATAAAGGTTTGAAGGATATGACGACACTTTTCATCGAGCACGCTCTCTCTCACGGTTCCGTTCTCAACTGCCTTTCCGAGCAATTCGCGAGTGAAGTATAGCGCGATCGGCATCTCAAGGTCGATACCGGCATTTGCGGCCCCGACCGTCGAGTACGTCGCTGCCCAGTCGGACATATATATTCCTTCAAAGCCCCATTTTTCTCTGAGAATCCTGACAAGGATCTCGTTTTCAGAGGTGTGCACGCTGTTCAGCAGGTTGTAGCTCGACATCACTGAACCGACACCGGCGACCTGCACAGCCTTACGGAAGGCAGGAAAATAAATCTCGTTGAGAGTCCGTTCGTCTATGTCCGATGATGTGTGGTGCCGGCTCCATTCCTGGTTGTTGCCGCAGAAATGCTTTACAGTTGCCATTACGCCCTCGCTCTGCACTCCGAGTATGTACTGCACTGCAGTCTCCGAAGTCAGAAAAGGGTCTTCTCCGTAGTACTCGAAATTGCGTCCGCACATTGGTGCCCGGTAGATGTTTACTCCGGGACCGAGCAGGATGTGAACCCCGCGGGCTCTCGCATCAGAGCCGATTGACTTGCCGTAGGCCAGTGCCAGAGACCTGTTCCAACAGGATGCAAGCGCGATACCGCATGGGTACATTGTACTCTGCGTGTCGTTGCGCAATCCCTGCGGACCATCCGCCGTGCGGATTTCGGGAATACGAAGCCGTGGAACTCCATAGATGTGAAACCCGTCGGCATCCCCGGCGATAAAGTCAATCTTTTCTTCAAGTGTCATTTTGGCAACCAGTTCGGAGGCTCTTTGTCGAGCCTCCTCACCGATTGTCACTTGAGCTGATGCGGGCAGTGCAACGACTGCAGAAAGCGCTAATGTCAGAATTCTTTTAAACATTGTCAGTCGTTGTAGTTAGAATAATTTTCGTCAATGTCGAAGGACTTTATAACGATGGAACCGACAGCTTTGAGAATGCCATATTTATAGTGCAGTCCACCGAGAGCGGTATTTATTCGCCACACGTCGCCACTGTTATTTTTGTTGTCGAACACGAGAACATCATTTATCCAGATTTTCTTGGAAAGGCCTTCGACGGGTTTCATCCCGCCACCTCTTGTGACAGGTTTGATGAGAAGTCGGATTGATTTAAGGTCGGAGACATTCTCGGGATATGTTCCGGCTGAAAACTCTCCGGTGTGGTCCCATACACCTCCCCACCCATTGTCGAATCCGAAATTGGTCTTGACTCCGTTTTTGTCAATAGTTCCTCCGCTGTAGATTACATGGGTATTCACGCCGTATTGCATACGAAGATTCAGACCGTTCTCCCAGATATCAGTTCCGAAATATCCTTCGGAGATATTCACGTTCCCGAATGTCCAGACATAGTTTCCGTATTTGAAAGTCTCCGATGTCTGAAGGCAAGCATTTCCATTTGCTGAGAGAGTCAGTTTTACCGAACCGTCATCGTAAGAGTCGAAGCAGTTGCTGTCACCAGCCAACCACGAGTGACTTGCAAGGAACAGGTCCATTGTCTTCGGCTCAACGCCTTCAATGACAGTCGCAGGCTCAAGTGTGACGGTATATTTTTTTGCTATAGGCCACTTTGATTTCGGAAACACGACGGTGAAGCTCTTGCCGTCATCATTTTTCATTACAGTTGCCTCATCCGAGTCTGAAATTGAGACTTTCCAGTCAATCGTGGAACTTACTTCATACACTTTCTTGTTTGCCGCGCCTCCTCGCCAATAGCAAGTTCTTTCGGAGACTGAGTATTCCTTGGCAAATGCCAATGCCTTTTTCACCGCACAATTCTCGTCAATGTTGATTCCCAAGGTATAGATATTGCCTGCCTTGAACTCCTTGGTAAGTTTGACGGTCTTGCTGATGGTGTTCCTGTCCGTGACTATGGTGACAGTAAGGGACTCATCGGCGAGGGCAAATGGTGCGGTCACTGCCCATGCCGCAAGATTGCCAAGCGTAGTGCCTTCCGGAACAGTCATGGCCACCTCGTCAGATGTCTTGCTGAATGCCACCTGTCCGTTTTCCAGATTGAGAGTGAAGTCCCCGGCCAGTATCTTGCTTTCGGACTTGATGCTCACAATCGATACAAGTTCGTCCGCATAAACGGCCTCCGCAGTTATGCCTGCGATGCTCACTTGAATGTAGGCACCAAGCTGTGCAAACTGCCAGTTTCCGATTTCAGCAGTCTCTCCGTTGACCGTAGCGGTCTGGGGTTTGCCAATCATGATTGCTGCCGACGCATCGTATGAGTTTCCTGTCATAGTCTGCAAGCTCGGAAGGTTGAGCAGAACTGCCGCATAGTTGTTGGTTGCACCAGTAGTGTAAGGATAGTAGGCATAGACTGTCTGTTCGGCTTCGGAGGCCTTTACCCTGCCGGTGAACTTTGCCGTTCCGTCTGGCAAAACAGTGATTGTGTGCTTGGTGTTCGCTGTTCCTGCTGTCGTATAGACACCAATGGCGTCAGTGTCTTCCCAGTTCGCTGAGAATCCGTCAGTCTTGTTGCCAGAGATTGTCGTTTTGGTATGAGGATGACTGGCATAGGAAGTCAGCAGAACCTCATTTGAAGTCTGCACCGGAGCAATGTTTTCCCTTGTACATCCCGCAACGAGAGCGAGGACACAAAATACTGAAAGATACTTTTTCATAGTTGCTGTCCTCCTTTAAAACACTATGTCATTCTCCTCTGGATCATAGGTCAGTTTACCGGCACGACCCTCATCGCCGAAGCTTTGCGCGAAACCGCTCTCGGTCTCATAGTCAACAACCGAGATTTCAGGGGCAGAATAGGCTGCACTCTTCATTGAATTTATAATCATGATTAGATTTCTTAATGTGGTATTATAACTTTGTAACTCTCACCCAATCGACGTACATATATGACGGAGCGCTGAGATTCTTCGCTCCGACCGGGCTGGTGCTGAGGATGATGTAATAGTCCGAAATAAACGGCCACTGCTTCATCTCTGTCTCATTGGCAAGGTGCATATTCTCGTAGGTCATCGTCTTCTCACCGTTGGTGTAGAATACGAGGCTGTTTTCTAGAATATCAAGGCCGTAGATATTGTACTGACCAGGGTTATATCCCTTATATACGGGCTTTCCTTGATAGTTGTTGCTCGGGTCCACGACGTCGATATAATGGCTGTGAACAGTCTGCTGGATGTAGTCGTGGAGATAGCTGTGTTCAAGGATATCAATCTCGCCGCCGTCCGGCCAGCCCTTGTAGATCTGGTATCTCGAATCCGGCATCAGCCAGAACGCCTGTCCCGCATTGTCGCTGTCATCTACAAACTTGATTCTGGCCTCGATGTGGCAGTCGTACTTGATACCAACCTTGTACTCAGTTCTGATTCCGCCGGAGCGTACAACCCCGTCGTCGTCACGCTTGATGACAAGCACAAGGTTGCCGTCTTTGACATAAGAGTGTTCTGCTTTCCCGGACATATCCGTCTGCCATGCCGCCGTTCCCTTGCCGATAAGCGACCAGAACTCGGAGTCAACATCTCCATCGATGTCGAACTCGTCGCGAAAAATCACATCCTTCCCGTCAATCTGCGGCAGTTCTGACACATATTTTGTCAACTTTACCGTCCATTTCTGCGAAACCTCGCCCTTGCTCACGATGAACTCCTGAGACTGCGGCCAACTCCCGAGAAAATCGTTCGGATTCGGACTTATTGTCGCCCCATCCGCGAGGTCCACACTCACGCCGCTTACATATCCGCCGTATTCAATGACGCCGATGGTCGCCGTGCAGCTTTCCTCGTCAAGGCTCGCATGATAGCTCAGCTCATTCACCTTCAGTGCAAAGTCTTTCAACAAAGGTTCCGCTTCCGCATCCCCTCCGCTCTTCACGCACGACGTCGTCACCAACGTCAGTATCAATATTAAATAATTCATTCTTTTCATTTATATATTCTTGTCAATTAACTACTTTAAGAAATTACTCGGATGAGAATAGAAGATAAAAAGATGGAGTGCAACACAGCAATCCGCTTTTTTGCATCTATTCTCCCCAGTTGATAAACTCGTATGGCAGAGTATATTGCCAGCCACTCCAGATTGTAGTCTGGTTGGCCGTGCCGCTCTCCCAAGCCCCTACAAAGATGTGGAACTTGAGATCCTGGCTGAACTTCAGTGCGCTAGTATGAACATTTACACCGTTCGTGGTGTAGGAGCCGAGCACCTTGTCATCGAGCACCCACGAGAACACAGCCCAGCCGTCCTTGTCTGGAGTCATCTTGATGCCGAACTTGTGGTCTTCGACGCTGCTATATGGTACGTTGATGTCCGAGAATGTCTTTGAGTTGCCCTTATCTACCATCGTCACATTCGTTTTTCCAGCACCCACATCGACGAACCACCTCATGTCGAAGTCCCCGCATTGGAAGTAAATCACCGGCTGAGCCTTTGCTGAGGAAGCCTTCATGAAGAAATCCCAGTTTCCGGCGGCGCAGTTATAGCGATGAACCTTCTGTGCTCCATAGATTTCCAAGCAGCTTTCCACGACCTTGCAGCTTGATTTGTCGTTGTCCGCGCCATTGATAATCCACTGCTCCAGGCCGGACGCGTCGAAATCGTAGTAGTCCGGAGTCGGATTGTAGGCCTGACGGATGACTATGCTCTTGACTATTTGCTCGAACCCGTCGGCAGCTTTGGTTTTGAGAAGGACTTCCGCTGTTCTGATTGACGCCCCAGTGTTTTCCGTGAGGTTAATCTGCAGTGTTCCGTCTCCGCTGAATTCCGTCTGCGGAAACTCAAACCATCCTATTCCTGTATCAGCTTTCCCTACAGTCCAGTCTGCGTTTGAACTGACTTTCACCGAAAGCGTCTGCGCGTCGAATGTTGTCCTCATCCTCACCTGGGCAGGTGTGAGAACGACGCCGTCCTGCCACACCCTCACGGTCTGCTCCCTCTCATCATGCCGATTGAGCACGTCTATGTCGGCAAAGCGTCTCTCGCCCTTGTTTTCCGCACTTACGGCAAGAAGGATATTCGCGTCTCCGTGTCCGGAAGTCTTTATCAGCTTCAGCCACGGCGCATCATTTGCCTTGACGAGGCTCCAGTCCTGGTTTGCACGTATGCTGAACTGTGCCGTACCTCCGAACTGGCCAATATTGAGGTCACCCGATTCCTCAATGTTGAGGTAGGCGGTTCCCTTCTGACGCACCGGAATCCACTTCCCTATCCAATAGTCACTTTGAATCACGAGAGTGTCGAGCCTGTCGTCAAGTTCAGTGTTCTCGGTGTATTGCACAGTCACGTCGAAAAGCTCCGACGCACCGCCCTCTGACGGGGTTATGCTGCACCACGACGACTCCGTTCCATAGACTTTCCACGGGTCTGTGGATTTCACTTTAAGACGTATAGGTTCCGGTGAGGTTGCCGTCAGGGTGTAGCTGTCCTCAGCAAGGTAACGCAGGTCAACCCATTTCATTGGACCTGCCTTCTTGCAGGAGGCAAATGCGCCTGCAAGAAGAACTGAACCGCATAATATTGTTTTTCCTATATTCATCAATATCAGTTAATTGAAGAATTTCTGATTATTTGAAACTTCGTTCACAAAATCAGTCATTCTCGTATTTTGTGTAGTCTGTGTCGATTTCAAATGACTTGATGGTGAGAGAACCGACGGCGTCCTGAATTCCAGGACAGTAGAAAAAGCCGCATGACTCGGCATTTGCCGCCCAAATATCACCGACATTTACGCTGTTGTCAAGAACGAGCACATCGTTGATCCAGACCTTTCTTGAGAGTGTGAGGTTTTGGTTTGTACCCGTTCTCTGTGTAGGCTTGATGAGAAGCCTGATTGACTTGAGCTGAGAGTAGTCGGTAGGAAATGTGCCTTCAGTGAATTTCTTGGTGTCGTTCCAAGTGTTGTCCCAACCTCCGTCGAATCCGAAGCCGACCTTATGCCCGTTGGCGTCTTTCGTTTCGCCGCCGCATGCAAGCAGAGCCATGTTGTAGCCGTACTTGAGCATAAGGTAGAACGGACCATTCCAGTTATTGACGCAGAAGTATCCTTCCGTGAGCTTGACGTCGCAGAACTCCCAGACGAAGTTTCCGTACTTGTACTCGTCGAATGTCTTCATGAAGGCCTGGTTCTTCTTTGGGTCTTCATTCTTTTCCGCGATTGTCAGGGTAACTGAACCGTCCTCGTTGATTTTATATGCGGACTTGTCACTGTTGTCAATGTATGAAACCGGTGCTATCGCCATATCAATTGTCACAGGTTCCACGCCCTCGATTGTTGTTACAGGGGTAACAGTCACGGTGAAAGTCTTCTTTCCAAACCATCTTGACATAGGAGCCTCCACCTTGATGCCCCCTTCTGTCTTGCTTGCGGTGAAATATTCGTCGGAAACGGACACATTCCAGTCAATGTTCGCATTGACCTTTATTTCTTTCGCACCGCCCTTGTAATCAAAGACTTTCTCGCCTTCTTCAAGTTCTTCAACCTCGAACACAAGACCCTCGATTGAAGCCTCAAAGCTCTGTACTGCATCCTCGCTCGCGACTGTAATTGTGGCAGTATGACCCTTGCCGTCTGTGTATTTTGCAGTTGCCGTCACGGTTACAGGCTGCTCTGAAGCCTCGCCTGAAGCCGGCTCAAAAGTGAGCCAATCGGAAGGTGATGCGGTCACAGCCCACGGTTTGTTGGAGAGGACAGTGAATGTCTGCTTGCCGCCTTCCTTCGCGAACTTCTCGGTGAAAGGAGTGATGGTAATTTTGCCAGGCACACCTTGGATGAATTTTACAAGGGTCGGCTTTTCGATGCCTTCACCCTCGATTGTGAGTGTGGCTTCACGCGATGCCGAGCCAGTGTTGTCCTCGAATTTCACGATGATTGTCTCCGCGAGCGAGCTTTCCTTGCTGCTTGACGGAGTGACCTTACACCAATTCTCGCTGCTCGTGATTGTCCACGGCGTGTTTGCCGCGATGTCGAACGAAACAGACTTTGCCGCCGTTGCCGCCACGGTGTAGCTTTCCTGCGCCGTACATTCAAGTTTCTTTGTCGGTTTATGTTCCTGTTCCTTCTGGCACGAGACAGTAAAAAGCGCTGCAGCAACAGCAATTGCTGAAATCATAAATGTTCTTTTCATGATCATAATATTTTATGGTTATTAATTATTTATATCTTAAGGCTTTGAGGGGTATTTAGAAGTCAGACGCTCAAATCACCATCCTTTATTCTGAGGTTCCAAATGACTGTTCTTCGCCAATTCCGACTGCGGAATGGGATAAAGATTCATTCTGTTGTTCCATTTCCTCGTGCCGCAGTCCTTCATTGAATAAGTATTGTCGTTTCCGGACTTCACGATGCTCACGCCATAGATGTCAACCTGCGTGTCAGGCCCGAGCATCCATCGCCTCACGTCCCAAAACCTGTGGTCCTCGAACGCGAACTCCACTCTCCATTCGTTGCGGACCTCGTCAAGGAAACGGGTCTCAAGTTTCTCCGTACAATCAGGTAAGCCAGCGTTCTTACGGACGCGGTTTAGTGCCCAAGCTGCTGAACGTGTAAACTCGTCGTCGCTGTAATCAGGATTTCCGAATGCTCCTGCCATCGCCTCGGCATAGCTCAGAAGCGTTTCAGCATAGCGGAACACCACCCAGTGATGGCGGTAGGTAGCCTTCGCATTGGGGTCGAAGCTCGTGTTTTCAATAACATATTTCCGTAGGTAGTATCCCGTCGGAGTATATCCCTGGAGAACTTCGCCCGCGTCTTGACCGCCTTCGAAAGTCTCGATAGCCGAGTTCTTGAACACGGAGCCGTCGCAGACGAGCGTCCTCGCCATTCTCGGGTCACGGTTGGAATAGGGCTTCTTGGGATTGAACTTAGGGTCGTCGCTGGTATAGCCGATACGAGTGAGTGTTACCGCAAAGCCGTTCACTGTTCTGAATGCTGAGGCGAGGTTCTCGGTCGGATACATGCAGTTCTGGACGGAGCCGCGAGAACCATACAAGAACCTCAGTGGAAAGCAGTTGGCCTCGAAGGACGAACTATTGCCGTTCATCCGGACAAAGATGTTCTCGCGCGAGCTGAGGTTGTTGCATTTGTCGCCGGGTTCAAGTGAGTAGAGCCCAGTATCAATCAGTTCAAGAGCCGCCTTTGCAGCCTTCTTCCATAGTTCCTTATTATCCTTCGGATTATGGAGCGGACTTGCCGCATAGAGCAGTGCCTTGGTTTTCAGTGCCATAGCAAAGCCTTTGGTGACACGTCCCAACTCTTTGTATGGCTGGTCTTCGTAGGATGCGGGAAGGACTGATGCGCACTCTTCGCATTCGCTGACTATGAAGCCTACCGCGTCTTCAAATGTGGTCTTGCCGATACTGTTTGCCTCTTCGGTGGTGAGAACGCGTGTAGGCATGACAATGTCCCCGTATCTCTTGGCAAGCTCGAAAATGTAGAACGCTCTCAGAGCCCTTGCTTCGTGGCTGAAATATTTCAGTTGTTCCATCCAGTTCTCGTAGTTCGGGTCGGTCTGATAGCGTGAGAAATCGACCTTTGCCACAGACGCGATGAACTCATTTGCGGCGCGTATTCCGTTGTAGAATCCCCATCCTGTGTCGTATGTATTTATCGCTGACCAACTTCCGTTAGTGAATCTCTGCACCGGAGCGACAGGATTGCCCCAGAGCGCGTCGTCCGTGGCGCAGTCTCTCATTGCGCCGTCGAGTGCTCCAAAATCCTGCGGAATGTAGGAATATACGTTCGTCAAAACCTGTTTTGTCTTGTCGAAATACTTATATACATCCGCCTTCCCCTGAAGTCCGTTTGTCTCATCGAAGTCGAGATACGAGCAGGAGAATGTTGCCGAAAGCACGAGGATTATGGATATTGTCCGAATTATTTTCATTGTCTTGTGAGATTAAAAGTTAAAGCGCAGTCCTGCCCACCAAGCGCGAGATGTCGGATAACCGGAGCCTATCCGTTCGGGATCCACAATTTCGAGCGAGTCGATGCTGAATACGTCCGTTCCCTTTAGGTAGAGTTCCATAGTCATAATCTTGAGCATGCTCTTAGGAAAGGTGTAAGAAAGCGTCACGTCGCGCAACTTGAGGAACGAGCCGTCGCGGTACCATACGCTATTGTTGCGATAGTTATTTGCGTTAGAGACAGTTGTAAGGCGCGGGACTGTTGCGTTCTCTGAATTTTCGAGAGTCCACGGGGTCTCCTTTGAGAGGAACGACCTGGACAGGTTGCCGTTGCTGATGAGCGGCTTGTAGAGAGGTGAATTCAGCATATTCACGGTCACGTGTCCTATACCCTGGAATGCCGCTGACACCTTGAGTCCCTTCCATCCGAAGGAAAGCCCGAATCCGTAATACCATTCTGGAATGGTCGAGTAGCCTATTGGGACAATGTCCTCGTCCGTAATCTGGAAATCATCGTTCTGATCGACATATTTGATGTCTCCCGGCTTCACGGTCGTGAACGTGTGGGAGACTGTGTTCCGTATGTCGCTCTCGCTGAAGAAGAATCCGTCGGACTCAAGCCCATAGCACTGCCCTACACGGTTACCCTTATGGTAGAGGTAGTCATAGCGCTGCCAGTCCTGATCGTCCTTGATGACCTTGCTTGTGAGACAGGAGGCGTTTGCATAGATTCCATAGCTGAAGTTTCCACGGCGTTCGTTCCATGAGAGCGACAGATCCGCTCCCGCCCAATCATCAGCACCCGCACACTGTTTGCCCGCGTTTACTCCGAGAATGCCGGAGACAGTCGATGAGGCGTTTATGAGAATATCGCTCCTGCGTTCGTAGAACCCTGTTCCATAGAATGCCAGTCTATTTCCGAGGGCCTTGAGTTCGATTGTTCCGCTTGCCTTCATTGACTTTTCCGGGACTATTCGCTCCACAGGCAGGCTACCCTCTGCGATGCCATAGGAGAGCCCTCCGTCAGTGAAATAGTAACTGCCGGCTCCGGTGGAATTGAACGATTGATACTGGAGCTCGTGGACGAGCGAGCCGTCCCAGCCTGAAAGTCCGGTCGAAGCCGAAATCCTGAGCAGGTCAATGCCCTCTACACCCTTGAGGAAACCTTCCTGAGAAACCGTCCAAGCTAGGTTCACAGCTGGATAGAACATCATCCTGTTTCCTTTCACGAGATAAGCCGAGCCTGCCCAGTTGAGAACAAGGTCGGCGCTGTAACGTCTGTCATAAGAGTATGAGCCTATCATTCCGGCCGATATTCGTCTGTTTGAGTTGTTCTGTCCCGATGCGGTGTGTGACTGAATGTCGAAAATTACCGTTGCTCCTACATGATGGCTATTGAAAGTCCTGTCATAGACCGCTTTCGCGTTGAAGTCGAAGTCGAGATAGATAGAGTTAAACCATGAACCGTGGGAGAGAACTTTGGAGTTTGTTCCATAGTCTTTCTGTGACGTGACCAATGTCCCGTCGTCAGCTATTGTGGAGTTGAGCACACGGTACATATAGGTTTTGGTGGCACTTTCCGCCATCGTTCCGTAGTCGTCGAATGAAATCGAGGCCTCGGCACGCAGTCCTTCTGTGAACTCGTCAAGGTGCTGGATTACCGAAAGATCTGCATTCACTGCGCCACCGATGGTCTTGGTGTTGCCTGTCCCCTTTAGCAGAGCGACAGGGTTGTTTGCTCCGTAAATTTCGGAGCCTCCGTACATTCCGTTGGATGCAGTGATTGGGAAGGCTGCTGCCGGGGTGTTGTAGAGAGCACTGAATATGCTGCCGTAGTTCGCTCTGTTCTGTTCGTTGAAACGGGCAAGCAGGCCGAGCTTCATTTTGGTCGTGCGGGTGAGCTGCACGTCGATATTCGTCCTTGCGCTTAGCCGAGTGTCGGAAGGAACCGCGCTGTAGCGGCTGTCGGAGTTCTGAGACTTGAAGAATCCGCGATCGTACATATAGTCAACCACAGTGAAGTGACGGAACTTTCCGCTGCCGCCCTCGAAAGTGAGGTTAAGACGATTGTTGTGGGCTATGTTGTTATAGACCTCATTCCACCAATCCACATTCGGGTAGGCATATGGGTATTTTCCTGACTTGAACGCCTCGATTTCTCTGGCGTTGTAGCGCGGCGCGAGTCCATCGTTTCCAAGCGTTGCATTGAGAGTTTCTGCGTAAAGTCCTGCTTCGGCAAATTCCGGGGAGCGCCACTGAGTCCTGAGACCGTACTGGTAGTTCGCCCCGACCTTGAGCCGGCCTTCCTTTGCTCTTCTTGTGGTGACGAGAACAATTCCGTTCGCTCCGCGTACCCCGTAGAGTGCGGCTGCAGCTGCGTCGGTGAGTATTTCAACGCTTTCTATTTCGTAAGATGTCAGCAGACTGAGGTCTCTCGGAAAGCCATCAACGAGTACGAGTGGTTTCTTTCCGTGAATGCTCAGCGTGCAGTTGTCTGTTGTCGAGTCGCCGTTGCCGGCATAGACATTCAGTCCGGCAATCTTTCCGAACATGGCGCGTCTGACATCGATGTACGGATTGTCCTCCAGCGTCTCCCTTCCCACTCGCGCCATCCGCATGGTCTCCGCCTCAGCCTTTTCCGCCTCTACCTTTTCCGTCACAGCCATCTGGGCAGAAGACTCAGTGGAGAATAGCATGACAGACGCAAGCACCGGTATCATATTTTTGTATTTCATAAACATATTTCGGTTATCAGATTTTTTATCAAGACTACCAGCCAGGATTCTGGGTCATTCCATAGCCCATGTCAATCTCGGTCTTTGGAACAGGGCTGAGATACCACTTCGTGTCCCAGTTGTTCCCCCACGCCCTTGTGTTGAGTTCAATCATACTGAAAGTGAACGACTTGGGATTGGTCTGACGGTCGCCCTTTGATTCAAGTCCGTATAACTTTTTCCTGAAGTCCTGTTCGCGTCCCCATCGGACGAGGTCGAACCAGCGAACCTCCTCGAATCCGAGTTCAAGAGCTCTCTCGCGAAGCACAGTTTCACGGAAGGCTTCCTTGCTCATACCGGACTTGATATCCGAGAGGCCAACTCGCTGACGCACCTGATTGACATAACTACACGCGAGAGTTCCAGGGATTCCGTTGTATTCGTTCAGAGCCTCGGCATATCCGAGCATTATCTCAGGCAGACGCAGATATGGCCACTGGATGTAGCCATTGCGGTCGGCACTGTTCTCAAGTATGAATTTCATCTGACCGAATCCCGTGGAAGGGCTGCCGTGCTTGGGGTGGTTGATGTGAAGTGGAGCAGTGGTTCCGTCGTACCAGATGGAACCGGGGACAGCCACAGTCTCATAGAGTCTCGGGTCACGCGTGATGTTACCTTCTGCGTCGAAGAACGGCTGCCTTGACGGCGCGTTCCAGTTGAAATTTTCGGGAAAATCGCTTCCGTCCTTCCATGGGAACATATTCACGTAGTTCAGTGTCGGACCGGAATAGTTCCTTTCTGCGAAGAATGACTTTAGAAGTGTTGCAGCGGATGTTCCGCGTCTTGTAGAAATCAGAATCTCGCTGTTGCCCCGGTCGTAGTATGCACTGCGGAACGCTACTCTTCTTGCCTTGTCTGTTGACTCTGTCGGCTGGACAAGGGCTACTGATCCGTTCGTTCGCAGTTCCTTGAAAAAATCCTCATAGGCCTTGACAGCTCGTCCCCAGCGCTCGCGGTCGTAGTTGCCGTAGCAGGTGTATTTGTCGGCTGTTGGATGCCATGGCGTTTCTGAGTTGAAGGTAGGACTGGCAGCAAAAAGGAGAACACGGCATTTCAGGCCCATTGCCCCGCTTTTGCTCATCCTGCCGTCATCTCCGTAGGAAGCCTTCCACGGCAGGTCCGTAGCAGCGTCGTCAAGCAGACTGACTATGTAATCTACAGTCTCGGCGAATGTCGCTCGTGGATAGCTGAACGTTTCATTAACATCCACCGAATGGTCGATTAGAGGAACGCCTCCTACATATCTGAGAAGTTCCGAATATGCGAGCGCGATTATCATCTTGGCCTCTGCCGCCCTCTGACGCTTCATTCCGTCTGTCATGTCAGGGATGCGGCTGACATTCTCGATGAATGTCCATGCGTAGCTGATTGCATAGTATTCGTATTCCTGCCCGAATCTGTAGGCTTCGGTCCCAGCGTAGAGCGATGAAACTGACGAACTCAATGCTCCATTGTAGTAGAGATTGTTAGGGCCGTCACTCTCATTGGCGCGATAGGAATGGTGCAGATCCGTAAGTGACTCAAGCACATTTACTCCAAGTTTGTCTCCTGCGCGCTTCGGACTCTGCGCATTATCTGTAGGAAGTCCGTAGGGAAGGTAGGTGTATGCCTTGGTCAGCACTTTTTCCGCGTTGACTGCAGAGTTGAACATCGTATCTATATCCGCTCCGGAACTTTCCGGTCTGTCGCCGAGGAACTTGTCTCCGAACTTGATTTCAGAACAGGATACTAAGCAAAGAAGCGCCGTGGCTGATATTATATATCGTATATGTCTCATCATTAAGTGATTTTTTTTCGTCAGAACGTTATGTTGAGTCCGAAGCTATAAATCTTCACAAGAGGATAGTCGCTAGTGTTGCTCGGCATCGTCTCCGGATCCATAAACTTCAGCGGTGTGAGCGTCAGCAGGTTGTAGCCTGAGAGAGAAAGTGCAAGGGATTTGATTCCCACGGCTCTCAGCGGTCTCGTGTCGGTAAAGGTGTAACTCAACGCGAGCGTCTTCAGACGAAAATAAGAGGCGTCCTTGAGCCAAAGCGTCGAGTCCTCGGAATTCCACGACTCTGAAGTCTTAGACGCGCGTGGAAGCGTACCGCTCTGATTATCCTCACTCCAGCAGTCATCGTAGAAGTATTTGAGCAGTCCTCGTCCGCCGGCGTTCGTAAACGGAATGCGGTAGGTTGCAGCCGAAAGAAGACGGTTCGCGTGCGTCGCTCCAGTCCACTGCATCGAGAGGTTAAAGCCCTTGTAACCGAGGCCGCAGTTTAGTCCGAAGACATATTCTGGTCGGGTGGAGTAGCCTGTGACAATCTTGTCGTTTGAATCCACTATGCCGTCGCCGTTGATGTCGGCGTACATCGCGTCGCCCGGCCGCACGTTGAAGTTAGGCTGCGGAAGTTCCGGATTCAGAACGAGGTTGCCGTCCGCGTTGCTGACGAAGTCGCTGTACTGATAGATGCGCTCAAAACGATAGAGAAGATGGCGTCCGGTCGAACCTCCCGTAAAGTTTTGGTAGTCATACTGACTTCGGACTTCGTCCTGATAGATGATTTTGTTCTTCGCGAACGAGGCTGTACCATTGAGGCTGTAGCGGAAACCGTTTCTGAGTGTATCCTTCCATCCGAGGGCAATCTCGTAGCCGTGATTATCGACGATTCCGATATTCATCGCCGGGAGGGTCTTCGCGATGACGGACGGCACTGTGTTAGGAGTGATGAGTATGCCCGTCCTGTGTTCGAAAAACCAGTCGAACGAGAGACTGAATCTTGTCCCGAAGAACTCTGAGTCGAAGCCGTAGTTCTGCTTGTCGGCAGTCTCCCATGTCACCCCTGGATTTCCGGCCGTGCTGCGAGCATAAGCCTCCCTACCATTCGCGTTGTCAACACCGAAACTGTATGAACCGCTCTGGGTCCATGTTTCAGGCATGTAGAGGAAGCGTGTAGAACTTATGTCATTTCCGACCCGGCCGTATGAAGCGCGAATCTTCAAATAGTCGAGAAAACGCACGTTCTTCATGAATTTTTCTCCGGTCACAACCCAGCCGACTGAAGCTGACGGGAAAAGTCCGTAGCGCGTCTTGCCGGGCGCGAAGTTCTCGGAGCCGTTGTAACCGAGGTTCACATCAAGGTAGTATCGGTCAGCGTAACTGTAGGTCGCGCGTGCGACATAACCGATATAACTGCGCGGAATGTAGGTGAAGGTGGCGGGGTAATAGTTTCGGGACTGGTTGTAGAGCACCATCGCAGAAACCTTGTGAGCGTCCGCCAGACCGAAGTTCCTCTTCCAGTTGAGCTTTGCCTCTATGTACCAGTTTCTTCCGCGTCCATAGGTCTCACCGTAGCCGAGGGGGTAGTTGCTACCCTCTTGAACATAGACGAGGGTCTTGTCGTAGTCCGGGTCTGTCATCTTCTTTGTCTTGTCCTCAAGGTAGGACTTGTAGTAGGCAACCTGATGCTCAGCACCCCATGACTGGCGTTTTTTGACGAGGTTGAACTTGTTGTCGTATGAGCCCTTTATCGAGAACGAAAGCCCATTTGTCACAACATCAAGGTTCTGGATAATTTCCGCATCAACGTTGAGCGTCGCGTTGTAGTCCTTGTGGTAACCGTAGCCGAAGAAGCAGGAATATGAGTCACGCAACTCGATGTCCGTGGGTATGAATCCCCTCGGGACTATGGTGCGAACACCATCGATGAATCCAGGACCGCTGAGTGGGTTAGCCCATACGGTTGCATAGACCCACGGGTTTCCGAGAGATTCGACCACAGAGTATGGCTCCTGCGACTGTCCTATATAGCCTCCTATGTTGAGCTTGAACTTTGTCGTGCCAGTGAGTTTCACATCGATGTTAGCGCGATAGTTGTAACGGTTGTAGGAGTAGTTGTTGTTATACGAAAGCTCGTCCAACTGCTTGAGAATTCCGTTTTGGTAGAGATATCCAATCGACACGAAATAGTTCACGTCCTTGTTGCCTCCGGATATGTTCACATTGTTCTTGGATTGGATGAAAACGTCGTTGCACATCATTTTCGTCCAATTGACGTTAGGGTACATTACAGGGTCTGAACCTGTTCTATATGCCTCGATTGCCTCACGGGAGAAGATTCTTGACGGGTCGGTTACACCATCATTGTGCATCTTCTGATTCCAAAAGTTGGCATATTCATAGCTTCCTACCTGTTCGATTAGACTTATAGGTTGTTGTACTCCGGTGTTGGAGCTGACGCTGATGCTCATCCGCCCTTCCTTTCCGCGCCTTGTCGTGATGAGAATCACGCCGTTCGCGCCCCTCACTCCGAATACCGCCGTTGAAGCCGCGTCCTTAAGAACTGACATATTCTCGATTTCATTCGGGTCTATCTGTGAGAACTCCCTCTCCACTCCATCCACCAGCACGAGAGGTTTTGACAGTTCTGTTGAGAGAGAGCCAGTTCCGCGAATGTAGATTGACGCAGCGTCCTTTCCCGGCTGTCCCGATGTCTGGACGGTCGAGACTCCCGGCACTGCACCGGCGAGCACGTTCGAGATGCTTGAAACAGGCGCTTCCACGAGCTTTTTAGTATCGACAACCGAAAGCGCTCCGGTGACGGTAGCTTTTGTCTGTGTACCATAGCCGATGACAACAACTTCGTCAAGCCTGTTTATCTCGTTCTGCATCGTGACGTTGATCGTTGCGCGTCCGTTCACCGCAACTTCCTGAGTGGCATAGCTCAGTGCAGAAAATACGAGCACAACATCCGGAGTTTTCACGTCAATGCTCCAGTTTCCGTCGATGTCGGCGATAACCCCGTCCCGAGTACCCTTGGGCATCACGTACGCACCAACAACTGGCTCCCCGGTGCTGTCAGTGACCTTGCCCTTAACTGTAAATGGTTTCTGGAGATTCTGTGACGCCGTTTCAGGTTTGTTTAATGTGGCAGCGGCGTCGCTCTTATGAAGCAGAATCTGTCTTCCGGACAATCTGTAATTGACGTCTTTCGGAAGAATCTTTCCGAGAACATCCCTTATGTCAGCATCCTTCACGTCGATGCTTACTTTTGTCTTGTCGGAAGACACATCTTCCTGATAGACAAAGATGTAGTCCGAAACCATCTCTATCTTCTCAAACATCTGTGTGAGCGGGATGTCCTTTGCCGTCAGAGTGATGCGCTGTGGCAACTGAGTTTCTGGCGTGGCCGCAGCCCTTGTCTCTTTTGGAAGCAAAACCGCCGACAGCACAGCCACTACGAGCGGAATTTTCATCAGTGAGATTTTAGTCATTAGTATAATTTGTCTGTGATTTTTTGTCTTTCACAAGCTCAAGACTTGTCGGCGATTCGCTATTTCATCGTAACACGATATTCGTTGTCGGATATTTTCTCAAAGTTCACCGGTGCGAGGAATTCTATGTTCACGAGCGCCGTATCGACCCTTGTCCGCAGGTCAAGCTTACCTGTGATTGGATAAGCATCTTGCGGCAGTCCGTCGTGGCGAATGCATATACCATAGTAGTCCTGAATCTTCAGGATAACCTGTTCCACAGGAAGTTTTTCGAATTTCAGATAACCGTTTATCCACGAGGTGTAGTCCTCAGTAGTGACCCGGGTGATGTTTCCAGAACCGTCTGACGGGTTTCTTAAGAACCGCTGTCCCGGTACTAGCCTATAAGTCAGTGTTTCCGCGTCGGTCTGTGAATCGACTTGGACAGCACCGCGTACAAGCACTACTGAGTGTTCGTCTCCCTTGCTGTTGACGTCGAACTCGGTTCCGAGGACACGCACGGCGATTTTGTCAGTTTCGACTATAAACGGACGATTTTCGTCCCTGGAGACATCAAAATATGCCTCTCCGTAGAGTCGGACGCGCCTTTCATTTTTCTTGTAATTGATTATCTCCAACTTGGAACCGGCATTGAGGCAGATCCTTGTGCCGTCGGAGAGTATGGATTCTGTGATGAGACCCGCCGGTGCGCTGAGAGTTTCAACGGCGATGGGAGTGTCTGTTTCATGGTGTCTAAATCCGAAAAAAACTCCCAATGCAATTGCGGCGGCCACACCGATGGCTTCGACTGCCCGCCTGAAGATAACGGCGCGTCTCTTCTTGCCCCGTTCATTCAGCGTGGTTTTTCTCTCTAAATCCCAGTTGAAAATCAGAGCATTACTGAGATTGCGGTATGCCATCAGTTCTTTTCTGTTGTCTTCGCTTTCCTCCGCCCAATGTAGGACTTCAAGACGCTCCTCGTCAGAAGCGTCCCCATTGATATACTTTCTGAGTGTTTCTTGTGTCATAATTTTTGCGCTTACATCATAATAGTGTACGCAAAACATGATTACCCTATGACATTCTAAGTTTTTTTGGGGAATTTTATGATTCCGATGGCGAAGGCCATTAGCCTACAAGATGATAAAGGTTGAAAAACAACAGCATGGGCAAATAGTCCCCGAGGCTCACACGGAGTTCCTTCAATGCCTTGGAAATGTGATATTCGACTGTTTTCTCAGAAATACCCAGTTCAGATGCTATTTCCTTGTTGGTTATGCCTTCGAAGCGGCTAAGGCGAAAGATGGTTTCCGTACGTTCTCCGAGATGTTTCAGAGTATCGTCGATGATTTCCCGTATATCGGCTTGATAGAGCTTGGAAGGATCACATTCGCTTAGGGAAGATAGCCGTAACTGAATCTCGCGGTCGCGGTCCGAACCCATACCCTCCCGAGCGCGTATGTCAGCCTGCTTGTGTTTGAGGTAGTTGAGCGCGAGATTGCGGACGGTAGCGAAGAGAAACGGCATCAGTCTTTCAATCTGTTCACCTTCCTGCAACCGTTTCCACAGGATTATCATCGCCTCCTCGGCCATGCATTCCGCCTGCGCGGTGTCGTAGGTATAGGCCTTCGCGAAGAAGACGCACTGTCTGCAGATGCGTCTGTATTCATCATTGTCGCAGAAAAGCTTGAAGCTGTCCATCAGTTTTTCCTCCTAAAACTTATACTCTTCCCAAAGTTTGTCCGGACTGCTCTTTACCATAAATTTTCCCCGTGCAGAGTTGAATACGCAACCGAACCACTCTGGTGGGATGAGTTCCGTGCCGTCTTCGAGACAGGCTCCAATGAGGTCTCCGCGTTTGACCTGTATGTAGTTGTACGCGGGATTATAACGGGTATATGTGTAGCCTCTGTCAAGTGGAATCAATACTTTTCCAGTGTTGTAATCGATTACGCCAGAGTGTTCTCCGTCTGTGACATAGTAGTATTTTTCTTGATGGGGTTTGCAATCGATGTAATGCATATCCGGGGAAATCATCTCCCTCCCGAGCGAATCGCATACTCCCGAGTATTCGCCTTTTTTAACACTGAAGCGTTTTGATGAGCTGACAAAAAGTAACTTGGTGTAGAGTCTTTCGCGCGGAATGATTTCGGTTCCGTCGGTGTTGAAGACTCCGTAATATGTGATTGTCACGCCATTTTTGTTTTCATAGACTGAGGCTCTGATTTTTTTCGATTTGGGCATATATTTACAATACCGGTAACCACGGGACGCCGGGATGATAATTTTCCCGTTTTCATCAGTAGCTTGCGTAAAGTGGTTTATGTGAGCACGATAAAAGACAAAACCGTCCGGGTCTTCATATCTGCGGGGAATTGTAGGGTCTGAGGCCGGGTCATACTCATCTTCCTGTGCCCAAGCACTGACTCCTGACATTCCAATAAAAAGACAAACAGCAAAAAAGAATTTTTTCAAAAAGCCCCAAATATTCATAACGCAATTATTTTTCAGACTCACATGATTTAGTTTTTTTCCAGCCCACAAAAATAGACAATTCCCTCGACTATCCATCATACTGACTCCTGAGTGGAATGTTAATTCTGGGGAGCGTCATTGTAAGCCCGATATTCGCCTTTGGTGACATTCAAGGTTTTCGGGAGCCAGACCTTATAGCGGGTGGATTTGTCCCAAGTATTGCCTGCGGATGCGAAGTCGCAGAGGTGGATCTGGCGAGGCTTGCCGTTGCCTTCCAGATCTGCTCCGGCTACCATCGGGGCTGTGAAAGACATCCACGCGAAATCGTTGCCTTCTGCCGGGGTCAGGGCGACGCTGCCGTCCTCGGAAGATTGGATTACCACGCATTCATCCACGAAACCGTCATTGAAACGGGAATCCCTTGCAAGCACTATAGGACCGCGCACAATAGCCTGATGCCCATTAAGTTCCAGCAGATGCGGCGTAAGGTCCAACGACAGTTCGATGCGGTCACCCGTCTTCCATTTGCGTTCCACTTTTGCATATTCACCGGCAGAAAGATTGTCAAGACTGATGTTCAATGTATCTGAGCCGCTGATCAACTTTGCCGTAGTCGTCTTGCTCCATTGAGGGATCCTCAGCGCCAAAGTGAATTCAGCCGGCTTTGCCGGAGAAAGTACTATGGATATGTTTCCGGAAACGGGATAATTTCCACGGACACTGACTCCCACGGAGTTGCGTTTGTCCATGGAAATCTCCGCCTCGGAATCTCCATAATGGTTTATCTTGAGACAATTTCCTTCTGTGAGATATGCGAGAGACGGAATCATAGCGAAAGCGCGAGGACCATTTGCATTGCAGCAGTTTATATCCATATGGCATTGCTTCTCACCTTCTACTCTCCAGCCTTCAAGCGGGGTATATTTGGCAATCTGACTGCCGTCACACTTCATCGAACCGAGAATGGCATTGTAGAATGTCTTTTCGATTTGGTCCGCATAGCGGGAATCTCCGCAGAATTTCAGAAGTCTGCTGCAAAGCTGCATCCAGGTAAATCCGACGCAGGTCTCCATAGTGTGGTATGTCGGAACGGTCTGCAGTGCTCTTCCACCGTACCAGCACTCGATCGAACTGCCAGAACCGGCGATGTTGATTTCTTCCTCGATTATATGTGAAACGCTCTTGCGCACAGCCTCGTAATAGGCGTCGTTTCCGGTCACTTTATAGTATTCGAGCAGGCCCTCGTAGCAGGACATCATTTCGTATGCCTTGGCACCGTTCTCGTATGAAAACCATTTTGTTGCAGGGTGTGGAAAGCGCAGAGCCACAGGCACATCTGAGCGGCTCACCAGTTTCGGGCCATCCGGACTTTCCCACTGCGAGACAATGTCCGTCGCGAAATCCAGATAGCGTTTGTCTCCGCTTATGTTGTACAGTTTCATGACCGGTTCAAGTACGGAAGAACTTGCCATTCCACGATACAGTCCACATTTTACGATCTTTACGTTCTTGGATTTGAGCTGTGAGATGAGGTGGTCGGCTACACGCGATGCAGCAGAAAGAGCATGAGTGTCTCCTGAGAGTTCGTACCATGCGAGCAGCCCCAACATTGTATATTTCCTTCCCCAAATGTCCCATTCTTTCAGTTGAGCTTCAGGCGTATAGTTTCCGATGTAGCCGTCAGGGCTCTGGGTCCCGATAATCTGTCCGACAGAAGCAGCGATCTTTTCATAAAGTGCGGCATTGCCGGTATAGCGGTATGTCTCGATTGCGCCCAAGGTCCATTTTCCCCAGAACTCACTTTGCCATCGCCATGTCTCGTTCCTGTGACGGAAAGGTTCCACAAGTGCATCGACATCCTGTTCCATAACGCGATGACTGATGCAGTCGTCGATTCTTCCGCCTACATATCCATTGATTTTCACCGACTTCACTTTCAGTTCCGCAGTCTTTGCGCGGCTGATGTTTCCTCCTACACAGATCGAGCAAGCGAAAATTGTGAACAATGTGCTCAAGACAAATGCCCTGATACCAAGATTTTTTTCCATACCTATGAGCCTTTTTAAATTTTGGAGGGCCAAGATACGAAAAAAAGCCGAGTACCGGTAGTCTGACACTTTAAAATCTGAAAGCGGTCAGCCACGGCGGACGTAGCCAACCCACGGCCTCGGGAAGTGGGATGTGTCTGCCGGATACAAGTTCTCGCGGCAGCAAGGACGCAGGAGACGGCAGGAGGGCCGAACGGAGCAACGCGGAGTAAGTTCCGCCGCTGCTGCCTGGCTGTCGATGTGACACTGGTCTGAACAGCACATCTAAGCCAGCAATGGTGTCAAGCGTGACGCATCGAAGCCCGTAATGATGCTCCTTATGCGTGAAGGCACGGGGCATGCGTCAAACCACGTAGGCAAAATCGACACTTTTGCCTACGTCATTGGATTCACGTGTGCAAATACGGTCTTTCTGCACACGTCATGCAGTTTTTGAACAGTCACGGGGGCGAATCAGGCCTTTTTGCCCCCGTAACAAAAATCACGTGATAAATAAGTCTAATTAAGCATCTGCAAATATGGGCAATCACACGTAGGAACACATCAAACTATGTCCTTACAATCTCGATTACAAGCAGCCCATGCTGCGATTTGGATACTACCTCCTATTTAGAATGCCTATCTCCAAGAGGAGGCGACTCAGAATCTTCAACTTGTCCGTGAGAACCCGCCTCTCTACGGACAAATCATCATTTTACTCAACTTGTCCGGAAAACGCCACATTTCCACGGACAAAGTGTTTAAATGCGGTCTTTACTCCGCGTGTGCAGCCCGCTCATATTCGTCGAGGGCGGCGGACATCAGTTCACGGCCTTTGGCTGCAATTTCCTCGCCTTTGGCATAATCTGGGATTGCGCCATAGGTATCGAAATTCATATTCACCACGACATCAGGCTTGTAGAGCTGGATGGACTGGCGCGCGATGGTGTGGTTCATGAGAGAGAATGTCCTCGTCAATATTGAATAATAATTGTCACCAGTCGGGATTCTCTCATCATTGACCGCATCCTCGATTTCTCTGGTCCTTCGGCCTATCTCAAGCACACCCTTGTAGGCCTTTTGCGCCTCATCACCCAGCATGCGCACACGGTCAATGAGCGAAACGCCTTTCCGCATGGCAAGGTCTCCTATCGTGTCCAGTTCCCCGGACCTGAACTCCTCACTTTCATTACGGACGTCCTCGAGTTCCTTGAGATAGCTCGCAATCTTCTCTGAGTCAATCTGATTCACGTCGAAGGCGACCAAAATGTCATGCCCGTTACGGACAGCCAGACTGAGCGGCATGGTATTGACGATGCCACCATCTATCAATGTGTGATAACCGTATTTGACGGGACGGAACAATGACGGAATGGAAATCGATGCCCTTATGGCATTGAACAGCCGACCCTCACTGAACACGACTTCCTCACCGGTATAGAGGTCCGTTGCCACTGCACGATAAGGAATCCGCAGGGCCTCGATATTGACTTCAGGGACTACTTTCTTTATCTCTTCTATCACCTTCTCCCCTTTCACGAGATAGCTTTTGCTGATCGACAGGTCCAACAGCGAGAGCAACTTGGCATTGTCCAGATCATACAGCCATTCCTTGAACTCATCCAGCCCGCCGGCAGCATAAACTCCGCCGACCAACGAGCCGATAGAGCACCCTGCAACGGAAGTGATATTATATCCTCTGCTCTCCAGTTCCTCGATGGCACCGATATACGCAAAACCTCTCGGACCACCACTTGAAAGCACCAATGCGACATCCTTATTCATTGACACGACTGTTTATGTATTTTACTAAGACTCTGATAGGCGGAATGGCCACGTCAAAGTTATAAAATTTCATGAAATATCTGTGATATAATTTATTTGTATTTACGATTCAACTCTTTGTACCTTATTTGTCCAAGCACTGACTCCCGACTATCCATCAAACTATCTGACGTTTCGCCAATCACATCAAGAATGACATCAGATCAGTTGGAGTAACGCACTCAAAACGCGCGTCAGGGTAAGCTGCCGTAAATGAGGCAGGTGCACCTACACGTTTGCCTTCCTTCCTCTTGATTTCAAATCCTGTCATCATGCCATCCTCAATTTCAATGAGATCCACCTCTTTCTTCTGCTGAGTCCTCCAGAAGTAATGCTGAACAAAGGTTCTGCCAGCATAATCGTTGCGTTTGATGCGTTCTGCAATCAAGAAGTTTTCCCACATATGACCAAGTTCTTCAGGGGATCTTAGAGATACCGGAGCCATATTTCCTATCACTCCATTGCGGATTCCCATATCCCAAAAATATATTTTACGGGCAAATTTAAGTTCATTACGCTGATTCTTTGCATAAGATGGGAGGGTAAAGATGATATAGCACTTTTCCAGAATGTCAATATAACGTTCTACCGTTTTAGCATCGACACCTACCAGACCGGCCAGTTCATTGGCAGATACAGTCGTTCCTATCTGGAAAGCCAAAGCCTGCACCAGTCTGACAAGTTTGTCCTGCTTGGCAATTTCGTTCTCCTCCAGGACGTCTTTGTAGAGATAACTGTCAATGAGTTCTTTAATGACTTCCTTTTCGTCGCCATGGGACGTCACGACTTCGGGATAGTACCCATAAATGAGGCGGAGATCAATCATACGTGACTCTTCAAGTGCACTGGTTTCATCCGCCATTTCCTTAAAAGAGAGAGGATAAAGTCTGAATTCACGCTTCCGTCCTGTCAAAGACTCGTTTACGGCCTCTGCCAATTTAAAAGCAGAACTACCGGTGACAATGACCTTTACATCATCAAACTTCTCAGCTACAATCTTGAGCATATTGCCGACATTCCCGATCTTCTGAGCCTCGTCAACGAAGAGAAAGTTCTTGTTGCCGATGAGAACTTTCATCTTGGTATCATCTACGTTTACGAACATAGTCTGCACATCAGTATTGTCCCCGTTGATTTCAAGGACGTTTGCATCCTCGGGAATCATGGCACCTGCAAGTGTTGACTTTCCAACCTGTCGTGGTCCCATTATGGTTACTATCTTTTTCTTTGCAAGGGCGTTGTGTATTCTTTCTTCAATTGCTCTCTTTATCATGGCGTCAAAGTTTTATAGTTTCATATGCAAATATACGTACATTCCCTAAATCTTAAAAGATTTGCGGAGTGAACTCCTGAAATATTATAAGAATTATGGAGTCTGAGCATATTCCGCATTGCATTGACAGATCAAATTCATCAAGCGACAGTTCAGGATATTTTTAAAAATCACTTAACTTTGGCTATCGGAACGCAAATATGTTGTAAATTATAAAACACAGAAATATGATACCAGATTGGGCCAAAGAGCTGAATTGCAGCATTACGGTCTGCGACAAGAACGGGATTATCGTTTATATGAATGACCGGGCGGTGGAACAGTACAAGAAACATGGAAATCTTGTGGGAAAGAACCTTTTCGACTGCCACAATGAGCGTGCGATGGGAATAATCCGGAAGCTGCTGGCAGAAGGCGGCACCAATTCCTACACCATCGAAAAGAACGGCGTACACAAGATGATATTCCAGAGTGCCTGGAAAGAGAACGGTGCCGTAGCAGGATTATGCGAAATCTCCATGATAATTCCAGCCGAATTGCCTCATTACGTCCGCAGCACTCAATCTTAGTACGTTGCACCGGGTGCCGGGCTCCAAGCAAGCTGCGGCTCTGATAGGCGGAAGGGCCGCGTCGAAGTTATAAAATTTCATGAAATAATTTTATTTGTATTTACGATTCAGTAGATGGGTTAAGAATATTTACTATTTTTGTTAACATGGACAGTTTCACTGATGTGGAGCGCATTGGCTAGAACATAGAAATGAGACAAATGACAAAAGAACAGAAATATCTTGACTTCGATCAGTACATCAGGCAAGGGGAACCCGCCCAAAAAGACAAAGCGGAGGCTTGGCGTGTCGCCATCGGACTACAGGCTGTAGATGGGTTGAAGACATCCGAATACCTTCAGATTACGGCCCGCAGGAACATCGAAGGTGACATTACTATAGACGAAGCCCGTGATCTCCTGCAACAATACTATACTACCCGAACCGCACGTGATCGCGGCGATACTGACAATGAAGAAGCTGATAAGGTTTCAGTAAACATCACTAAGATATTATCTTCTGGAACATTCGATTTCAGTGCGAACGGCATCATATCTTTGCACCGGAGAATTTTTGACGGTGTATTCAAACATGCCGGAAGAGTTCGCGACTATGACATCTCGAAGAAAGAATGGGTGCTTGAAGGAGCGTCTGTCAGTTACTTGAATTGGGAAGATTTGCACCGGGCCTTGGAATATGACATCGCGCAAGAACGCGCATACAGTTACAAAGGAATCTCCCGGGACGAAATGATCGCCCACCTGACAAGCTTTGTCTCCGGGATATGGCAAATCCATGCATTCTGCGAGGGAAACACGCGCACCACAGCTGTCTTTACCATACAATATCTCCGTTCCGTAGGCTTCGACATCAATAATGAACTTTTCGCAAACCATTCCTGGTATTTCCGCAATGCACTGGTGAGGGCAAACTATAAGAATCTTGTGAAAGGCATCGACTATTCGCCTGTCTATCTTGAGCGATTTTTCCGCAATCTGCTTCTTGGCGAGCATTGGGATCTCAGGAACCGCTACCTTCACATTCAGCCTAGCCCAGAATGGAGCATACAGCCGGAATTGTCCTCGAGTGCAGGACAAGCACAGGACAAGCTCGGGACAAGCACAGGGCAAGTTCAGGATAAGTTCCACACGGACAATCCAAATATCGCGACTCTGATTCGCATTGTTGGGGACAATGAATTATCCGTAAAAGAGATGATGAAGCGAATCCGGCTGACAGGACGTGACAATTTCCTGAAAGTCTATCTTTCTCCATCCATAAATGCAGGTTTCATACGCCCTCTTTATCCGGATTCGCCCAGGCATCCTCGCCAGAAATACCTTCTGACGGCTAAAGGAATGATGCTCTTGCAGGCTCTTACAAAAAAAAGAGGCACCCAATCTTAATACAATGATAGAAATTCAATAAATCGAGGGAAATTACTATCTTTGAGGGTTTGGAATATACGGGGCGGGGAGGATTCCGCGCACCACATTGACAGAGAATAAGATAGATGGGAATAGAAATGAAGAATACGGAAGCGGGCAGGTGCCTGTTGTGCAAAGTGCCTAAATGCTCGGCAGCATGTGCAGTCAGAACAGATGTTCCTGCCGCAATGAAACTATACAGGGAAGACCGAATAGAGGAAGCCGCGCAGATGCTTTATGAGAACAATCCTTTCTCAGCAGTCACAAGCCTCGTATGTGACTGGAAAAAAAGCTGTTACGGGCATTGCGTACTGAATGCGAGAAAAATGCCTATCGACTGGCACAGCATCGAAGCGGAGATCTCCATACCCTATCTGAAGAAAGTGCATCCGCGCACCGGCATTGACAACGGAAAGAAAGTCGCCGTCATCGGCGGAGGTCCTGCAGGCATCACGGCCGCACTGGAACTGAGGGAAAAAGGCTGCGCCGTCACGATTTTCGACAAGAACGAAAGACCGGGAGGCGTACTGAGATACGGAATTCCGGAATTCAGACTGGAGCGCGAAATCATTGACCAGTATGACAGGATTCTGGCGGAGGCCGGAGTCGGCTTCGCCGGAGGAGCAGATGTCAATGCTATGAAATTCAGTGAGATACGCAGAGAGTTCGACGCTGTCCTGATAGCCTGCGGTGCTTCTGTACCGAGAAGGCTGGACATACCTGGCGAGGAACATCCGGATATAATCTATGCCCTGGATTACCTGAAGAACCCGTCCGCTTATCGGCTGAAGGACAATGTCCTGGTCATCGGCGGCGGCAATGTCACGATGGACGCCTGCCGCACAGCCAAGAGAGCCGGCTATGACACCACTGTATATTACAGGAAGACGTTTGAGAACATGCCTGCCAATTCCATGGAGGTGCAGGAAGCCATTAACGAAGGCATCAAATTCTGCCTCTACGAAGTGCCAGTGGAAATCCGCGGGAACAAGGCCGTGATGAGAAAATGCGAGAATGTCGTGAAAAGTGACGGCAGGATTGCCACCAGAATGATAGAAGGAAGCGACCATGAAGTGGAATTCGGGTCAATGCTGGTAGCCATCAGCGCAAACGTGGACTACAGCATTTTCGGTGACGAAAAGCCGGAATCCACGAACGGCTGGCTTACTGCTGACGACGGGCAGCAGACCTCACTGCCTGGCGTATTTATAGCGGGAGACTACATTCTGGGACCGGCAACAGTGGTGGAAGCCGTAGAATCTGCAAAAAAAGCAGTGAAAGGCATTTCAGATTTCTTGAAAATTCAGTAAATTAGAGGTCTGGTTCAATCCCTGTCGGAGAGAACCCTAAACAGTTAAAAGACACGATGATATGACACAAATTGACGACAAGACAACCGATGAAGGAATTGGCGGGCTGAACAGGTCATCAGAGCCTGTCATATCTTTTCATGACGCTGAAATCCTGAACGGCGAAAATCCGGTCATCTACGACCTGGACATGAACGTTTACAACGGAGATTTCGTCTATATAGTCGGAAAGGTCGGCACAGGCAAGACCTCCATAATAAGGACAATAATAGCGGAAAACCAGCTGAAGAAAGGTAGCGGAAAAGTCTGCGGATATCAGCTTAACGGCATAAAGGACAAGGACATACCTTATCTGAGAAGAAAAATCGGAGTCGTTTTCCAGGACTTCCAGCTGCTTATGGACAGGACAGTGGAGGACAATCTGATGTTCGTGCTGAAAGCCACAGGATGGAAAGACCGCGTGGCAATGACAAAGCGGATTGAGGATGTGCTCGAAAGCGTTGGCATGAGCAGCAAATCGCACAAGATGCCACATCAGCTTTCAGGTGGAGAGCAGCAGAGAATCGCCATTGCAAGAGCATTGCTCAATGAGCCTGAAGTCATTATCGCTGACGAGCCTACGGGCAACCTGGACAATGAGACTGCGGAGGGCATCATGAAACTTCTCACCGGCATAAACCACACGAGGGGCACTGCCGTAGTGATGGTCACGCACAACCAGTCCATTTTCGACAAGTTCCCGGGCCGGGTCCTGATATGCAAGGACGAGACCTGCAAAGAATTGAAATAGAGAACAATGACAAAAAAGGAAAGATACAAAGGAGTTGTCGGCTGGTTTGAAGAGAACATGCCGGTCGCTGAAACAGAATTGCACTACGACTCCCCTTTCCATCTGCTCATCGCCGTCATCCTGTCGGCCCAATGCACAGACAAACGTGTAAACATGACCACGCCGGAGCTCTTCAACAGGTTCCCGGACCCGAAAACCCTCGCAGAAGCGTCTTTCGACGAGGTTTTCCCTCTGGTCAGCAGCATATCCTACCCGAGAAACAAGAGCACTCACCTGATAGGGATGGCCCAGATGCTTGTCAATGACTTCGGAGGCGAAGTGCCGTCTGACATTGACCAGCTCATGAAACTGCCGGGAGTCGGAAGAAAAACTGCCAATGTAATCGCATCCATCGTCTATGACAAGCCTGTGATAGCAGTGGACACGCACGTTTTCAGAGTATCGCACAGACTCGGACTGTCGGACGGAAAGACGCCTGACGCGGTGGGAAAAGAACTGGAAAAGAACATTGACAAAGACAAGCGGGCAATCGCCCATCATTGGCTGATCCTGCAGGGAAGATATATCTGCACAGCCCGCAAACCGCATTGCGAAGAATGTGGACTGACCAAATGGTGCAGAGAATTCAACATTGACGACAAAACCTGACAAATATGGATTCCATTATACATTTCACATCTGAAAACATATTCCTGATAGGCTCCATCCTGGTTTTCACGGCGATTGTCGTGTCCAAGACAGGAAGCAAATACGGAGTGCCTTCATTGCTTATCTTCCTGCTCGTGGGAATGTTCTTCGGCAGTGACGGACTCGGACTGGTGTTCGACAACTACAACCTGGCGCAGTTCCTCAGTATCGTGGCCCTGTGCGTAATCCTGTTCACAGGCGGTCTGGAGACCAAGTACAAGGACATAAAACCGGTGGCGGCACCGGGAATCGTGCTGTCCACGGTCGGCGTCCTGCTGACGGTCATCATCACTGGAGCATTCATATTCTTCCTGTCCAGAATCGAGAAAATCGGACTTTCGCTGTCCATCGTGATGTGCTTCCTGCTCGCGGCCGTGATGTCTTCCACCGATTCAGCTTCGGTGTTCAGCATATTGAAAAACAGCAAGATGAAGCTGAAGGAGAACCTCAGGCCAATGCTGGAGCTCGAATCCGGTAGTAATGACCCGATGGCCTATGTCCTCACCATCGTGCTGATACAGATAGCCAAACTCCTTTTCGACCCTGCGGCCGGAATAGAGGGCATCGACTATGGCCAAATGATACTCGGAGTGACCTGGACATTGACCAAACAGATGACAATCGGTAGCCTCACGGGCGTCCTGATGGGACTTGCTACCGTATGGTCTCTCACACGCATCAAGCTGAACAGCACGCCGCTGTACTCCATCCTGCTGCTTGCGGTCAGCATGTTCACATTCTCATTGACCCAGATGATCCAGGGCAACGGCTATCTGGCAGTTTACATCGCCGGCTTCATCATAGGAAACAAGCCGATGAACCACAGAAAGGAAATCCTATCCTTCATGGACGGTATGACCTGGATCATGCAGATAGGTATGTTCCTCACGCTCGGTCTGCTCGTAAATCCTAAGGAGATGATGACCGTGGCGCCGATTGCGCTGCTTATCGGTCTGTTCCTGATTTTCGTGGGAAGGCCGCTTACGGTGCTGCTGTGCCTGCTTCCGTTCAGGAAAATCTCATTCAAGGCCAAGATTTTCACGTCCTGGGTGGGCCTGAAGGGCGCTGTGCCGATTATTTTCGCCACATACCCGATAGTGGAAGGTATCCCGGGCTCGGAACAGATATTCAACATCGTGTTCTTCATAACGCTGCTGTCGCTGATGTTCCAGGGCATGTCTATCCCGAGAGTGGCCAAACTGCTTCACCTGGCATTGCCCGAAGAGAAGGAACCGGACACGTTCGGTCTGGAAATTCCGGAAGAAGCTGGAAAACTGCAGGACTACACGCTTTCCGATGACGATTTGTCCAACGGCAAGACACTCAAGGAGATACAGCTTCCGGACAATGCGAGGGTGGTAATCATCAGAAGGGACAGCCGTTTCATCGTCCCTGACGGACAGGTTGAGCTTCAGTCCGGAGACCAGCTGCTCATGATTTACGGAGAGGATGAGAGTGAAGAGCTTCCGAGCCTGAAAGAGCTGAAAGAAAAGGCGAAGATTAAGAAGATTAACATGAACAAAACAATTAACTAAAGACTAAATTTACGAAAACTGAACCATTATGGACGGAGTAAAAAAAATTCTTGTAGTCGATGATGAGGCGGATATATGCAACATCCTGAAATTCAATCTCGACAAGGCCGGATATGAAACAGCCACGGCACTTTCGGCAGAGGACGCATTGATGAGAGGCATCATCGGCTATGACTTGGTGCTCTTGGACGTGATGATGGAAGGCATTTCCGGTTTCCAGATGGCTCAGATGATGAAAAAGAATCCGGAAAGCGCGAAAATCCCCATCATATTCATCACTGCCAAAGATACCGAAGAAGACACGCTGAAGGGATTCGACCTCGGCGCTGACGACTATATCGCCAAACCTTTCTCCGTAAGGGAAGTTGTATCCAGGGTCAATGCCGTGCTCCGAAGAGTGGGCTCCGCATCTTCCGATCCTGCGAGACTTTCATACAAGACGCTCACGCTCGACATGAACGGTAAGAAAGCACTTGTGGACGGAAATGACACCGAGCTTACCAAGACGGAGTTTGAAATACTCAGGATTCTCGTTTCCGACATCGGGCACGTTTTCACAAGAGATGAGATTCTCGGCAAAGTCTGGCCTGACGACGTGGTAGTCCTAGGCAGGACAGTCGATGTGAACATCACCCGCCTCCGCAAGAAACTCGGCAAATACGGAAACAACATCTCCACGAGACACGGCTACGGCTACTACTTCGAGGACAAGCAGTTACAGTCATGAAACACAAGTTCTCCTCCCTTGCCTCGAAACTGTTCCTGACAGTATCGATATTGTTCCTGTCATTCGCATTGTGCTTCATCTACTTCCAGTACCAGAGGGAGAAGAATTATCGGATCGAGAGTCTTAACACGAGGCTGCAGGACTGCAACAATGATATCCACGTCTTTCTCGAGACGGATTCCACCATTTTCCGGAACTATATAAACCGCCTGAAAAACGAGAACATACGCGTGACTATCATGGACATTGACGGAAATGTCCGGTACGACAGCGGGACAGAAGACGGCTCCGAACTGGAAAACCATCTGGACAGGGATGAGATAAGTGACGCGCTCAAGAACGGAAGCGGCTATGCCCTGCAGAGAGAGTCAAGGACATTGGGCGGACAATGGTTCTATTCAGCCACACTATTCAAGGACAACGGTCTGATAATCAGGACTGCACACATCTATGACGTGTCGATGGGACTGATGCTGGCTTCCGACAGGAACTATTTTTTCCTTGCGCTTGCCCTGTCGCTCAGCCTTCTGTTCATCTTCTACGTGTATCTGTACAAACTGCAGCTCAACATCAGCCACCTGAGGGATTTCGCGGACATGGCGGAGAAGAATCAGGACATCCGGAATGCGGACATAACTTTCTCCAACGACGAGCTCGGAGAGATTTCCCGGAACATCGTACACCTATATGCCAAGCTCCAGAACAGCGAGGATGACAAGACCAGGCTCAAACGACAGCTGACACAGAACATTGCCCATGAACTGAAAACGCCTGTCAGCAGTATTCAGGGCTATCTTGAAACCATCATTGACAATCCTGACCTCGATGAGACTACAAGAAACGATTTCCTGGAAAGATGCCACGCGCAGAGTGAAAGGCTCGGCAATCTGATTTCCGACATCACGCTGCTTTCCAAGATTGACGATGCCTTCACCTCATTCTCCACTGAGGAAATAGACGTGGAAGCGATGCTCCAGAACATCAGGAAAGCCACTGAGCTTGACATGGAAGCGAAAAAGATGAAATTCCTCATCCTGATAGCACCGGGCACGACAGTCCACGGAAGCCAGCAGCTCATCTATTCGATTTTCAGAAATCTGACGGACAATGCCATCGCATACGCCGGTGAAGGCACCACCATCACAGTCCAATGTCTCAAGGAGGAAAAGAACAAGATCTGGTTCAGTTTTTCTGACAATGGGGCAGGTGTCCCTCCTGAGCATCTTACGCATCTGTTCGAGAGATTCTACCGCGTGGACAAAGGGCGCTCGAGGAAATTGGGCGGCACCGGCCTCGGACTTGCCATCGTCAAGAATGCCGTTCTGCTGCACGGGGGCACGATAAATGTCCAGATTGCCCATACCGGCGGACTCGACTTCCACTTTTCACTGAACAAGTAAGTCCGCCGATTCACAGATTACTCCTTGGCGAAATGCTTGGAGGCACGCAGAAGATGCTGCAGCGAGCTTGCGATTTCATGGGTTTCCTGAAGCAGATTCAGATAGACATAGGAGACAGTAATGTTTTCCTTGGATGTCTGCATCCGCTCTATCTGGCCCTGTCTGGTAGATGACAGACAGCTTTTGAACTCCTCACATTGCTCGCGGAGCTTGTCAGAGTCCGTATAATTCTCTGTGGAGATTACCACGACCGCCCTCTTGAGCAGGTAGAGCAATGTATCCCGGAGCGGAAGGAATTCCTTGATACGGTCCTTTTCCAGCGGCACGAAACTGTTGTCGATATGTTCTTCGCACGGGTCGCAGATACGCCTCAAACTGTAAAGCATATCCTCGCAGCTGTTCACGCCCAGGTGGAACCAGGTGCTCTTCTCAATCGCCACACCAGGATCTATCCGGCGCAGACCCAGCATTTCCTTGCGCCTGCGTTGTTTCAGTTCCTGTCTTTCCTTCCTCATGGCGGACTCGGCTTTCTGGAGTCGGCTCAGGTCCTCGGAGATGAAGCCCTCTGTAACATTGAGATAATTGACATTGACAAAATCGAGGAACTGGCTCTGGCCCTGACGTATATGCTGAGTAAGAAGACGGAGAGTCTCGGCATTGTCCTCTGAGGTAATCATCTGATTGAAAATGACATCACCTTTCTCCTCCGCCTGCTTTTTCTTGTATTTGATGTTGCTGCGTACAAGGAGGACAATCGACAGGGCAATGAGGATGGAGGCCATGGTCAGACCGCCGAGCGACATGGCCAATGCCACTAAGAAGCAGAGGATAAATGCTGCTCCGGCTGTGATGAACCACCCGCCGATGACTGAAATCACACCTGTAATACGGAACACGGCGCTCTCCCGGCCCCAGGCCTTGTCGGCAAGTGAAGAACCCATCGCCACCATGAAGGTCACATAAGTCGTGGAAAGCGGAAGGGTCAATGATGTTCCAAGAGCGATGAGCAGACTGGATACCACAAGGTTCACCGTCGCCCTGATTTCGTCAAAGGCCGCACCCTGAGGAAGGACGACATTTTCATTGTCAAACCTCTTGGCGAACCATCTTTTCACGCCGTTCGGAACCAGTTCTGACAATGCAGAGGCCGTATTGGTACTGAAGCGCACCAGGACTCTGGCCATCTTTGAGGAGCCGAACATCTCGTCACCGGCATCCTGACGGGCAAGGTCCACGGAGGTCTTCACCACATTGAAAGCCTTCTTGGAAGTGGCGAGGGAAATCACCATGATCAGTCCGGCTGCAATCAGGAAGAGGACAGGCGTATGGGCAGGACCGTTCAGGGAATCCATCATGTAGCCTGCCGCGTCACCACCTGCATTGGCCGAATAATCCTGGAAAGAGGAGTAGCCGGCCAGCGGAACGCCTATGAAGTTCACAAGGTCATTGCCCGCGAAAGCCATCGCCAATGCGAATGTTCCGGTGAGGACAAGTATCTTGAAGACATTGACTTTCAATGCAAAGAGGACCTGGGAGAGGACGGCTGTGACGACAAAGCAGATTCCGCAGATGGTCCACGAATGGGTGTTTATCCACTCGTGTGCGGCATCGCTTATGAACGATACGTTCCCAAGTCCTTTGATAAGCATGAAATAGATGATGGCGGTGAATGCCAGGCCACCGAAGATGCCGATTTTCCATTTCAGGGAGTTGTTCTTGTAAACGAAGGTGAAGAGTGTCCGCGAAATGTACTGGACGAAGGCTCCGACCACGAACGCGATGGCCACGGAGACGAAAATCGCCATGATCATCGTGAGGGCCTTGCTGGTATTCATCAGGTCAGCCACGTGAAGCGAAGGATCACCCGCCACTTTCATCAATGCCAGCGCGAATGTTCCTCCGAGGAGTTCAAACACCATTGAGACAGTCGTGGAAGTCGGCATGCCCAATGTATTGAATATGTCCAACAGGACAATGTCCGAGGCCATCACTGCCAGAAAAATGAACATCACGTCCTGGAAGGAGAAAAACGAAGGATGGAAGACACCGTTCCGGGCGACTTCCATCATACCGTTGCTCATGGCCGCACCTGTGAAAATGCCTATTGCGGCGATTGTAAGAATTGTCTTGAACTTGGCCACCTTGGCGCCGATGGCAGACTGGAGGAAATTGACAGCGTCGTTGCTCACGCCGACCATGAGGTCGAAAATCGCGAGTACGAACAAAAACACCACAAACCCGAAATAAACTGTTTCCATACTTTACCTTTTTATACGTTGCAAAGATGGATTTATAGTGTTATACAGCAGTTTCGCAAATGTTAAGAAATTGTTTAATTTCCCTGCTCAGCCTACATCGGGGAGAGTATCTTCTTGTATTCCACGGGAGTCACCTTGAGGAACTGACGTGCATACAAGTCCCAGTCATCCAATATCATAGAGGCAAGTGTGCTTCCGGTGTACTTCAGATGCGCGGCAATCAGCGAACGGAGTTCCTCACGGTCTGCGTCTTCTTCCAGAAGCGTAAGCTCTATCATATCCATATTGCAGTAATAGTCGAAGGAGCCGTCCGGATCCCAGACGTATGCGATGCCGCCGCTCATTCCTGCCGCGAAATTCCTTCCCGTCTTGCCGAGCACAACCACCCGTCCGCCGGTCATATATTCGCACCCGTGGTCACCCACGCCTTCCACGACTGCCGTGATTCCGCTGTTCCTCACGCAGAAGCGCTCGCCTACCGCACCATTTATATAGAGTTCTCCGGATGTGGCGCCATAGGCGATAGTATTGCCGGCAATGATATTGTCCTCGGCCTTGAAATCCGTTTCCGGTGATGGAGTAAGGATTATCCTGCCTCCGGAAAGGCCCTTGGCCACATAATCATTGGCATCACCTACAAGCTTGAAAGTCAAGCCCTTACACAGGAACGCGCCGAAGCTTTGGCCTGCAGAACCGGTAAACTCCACATTGATGGTGCCGTCCGGCAATCCTTCCTGGCCATAGAGTCTGGTGATTTCGCCGCTCAGCATTGCCCCGACACTTCTGTCGGTATTGCGGACAGGGACTCCTATGCTGAGTTTGTAGCCGGAAGTGACTGCCGGTTTGAGTACCTGCATCAGTTCCATATCCTTCACGCCTTCGAGCTTGTGCTCCTGAGGCGTGGTGAATACCCTGGCATTGTCCTTACAGCTTTCAGGGATGTAGAGGACACGGTCGAGTGAGATTTCATTGGCCTTGGAACCTTCAGGATACGAGCGTTTCTTGAGGAGGTCAGCCCGGCCGATCACCTCCTGCATTGACTTGTAACCCATATCCGCGAGTCTTTCACGGACGCTGCGGGCGAGGAAACGGAAATATGTCACGATCTGCTCCGGCTTGCCCTTGAAGCGCTTGCGCAGTTCAGGATTCTGCGTGGCGATTCCGACCGGGCAGGTGTTCTTGTTGCAGTTGCGGCATACCATACATCCTTCCGCCACCATCACGGCCGTGCCGAATCCATATTCTTCTGCACCCAAAAGCGCCATGAACATCACGTCACGCGAGCATCTCAGGCCGCCATCCACCTGCAGGCGGACTTTGCCTCTGAGGTCGTTCATGACCAATGTCTGCTGTATCTGGGCAAGGCCGGTCTCCGCAGGGCTTCCGGCATGCTTGACGCTGCTTGCAGGACTTGCACCGGTTCCGCCGTCCGCTCCGCTTATCAGTATCACATCAGCTTTGGCCTTTGCGACGCCGGCGGCAATCGTGCCCACACCAGCCTCAGAGACAAGTTTTACACTGATCCGGGCATGGGAATTGACATTCTTGAGGTCAAAGATCAGCTGCGCGAGGTCCTCAATCGAGTAGATGTCATGATGAGGAGGAGGCGATATCAATGTGATTCCAGGTATGGAGTGGCGTGTCCGCGCTATGAGTTCATCCACCTTGAAGCCAGGCAACTGCCCGCCTTCCCCAGGTTTTGCGCCCTGGGCCACCTTGATCTGGATTTCATCTGCATTGACAAGATAATATGTATCCACTCCGAAACGTCCTGAAGCGACCTGTTTCACTGCACTTCTTGTGCTCGTTCCGTCCGGACGTATCCTGTTGCGCTGCGGGTCTTCCCCACCCTCGCCGGTATTGCTCATTGCCCCGAAGCTGTTCATTGCCAATGCGATAGTCTCGTGGGCCTCCTTGCTGATGGCGCCGAACGAAATCGCTTCAGCCACGAACCTTTTCATTATGGACTCCTCCGGCTCGACTTCATCTATCGGAATCGGCTGTCTGTCACTTTCGATTTCCATAAGGTCGCGCAGGTTCATCGGATGGTCATGGTTCTCTTCTGCCACACAGAACTGCCTGAACGACTCGTAATCATCATTTCTCACTGCGGTCTGCAGCAGTTTCACCCGTGAAGGTTCCCAGCAATGTCTTTCTCCGTCTTTCCTCCACGCATAGTTTCCGAAGTCCTCCAGATGGTCAGTGGCGGTCTCTACCAAAGTCTGTTCCTCCTTCATTGAGAACGCCTCGCTATGTGCCCTGGTCACATCCCGGGCAATGTCATCGATGGTAATGCCTTCTATCTGGGAGATGCCTCCGCCCATGTATTTCTCGAGCAATGATGAACTTACGCCGAGTGACTCGAAAAGTGCCGCACCACGGTAACTTCTTATCGTGGAGATGCCCATCTTGGACAGGATTTTCAGCATTCCCTTGTTTATGGCCGTGATATAATGCTCCTCAGCTGACGGATAGTCGAGTTGTACCGCATTGTCAGACACGAGTTTGTCGAGGATGGAGAATGCCATATACGGGTTCACGCCGCTGGCTCCATAGCCCACGAGCAGGGCGACATGCATCACTTCGCAAACCTCGCCGGACTCCACGATAATCGCAGTCTGCCCTCTCTTCCTGCAATGTATGAGGTGATGATGCACCGCTGACAATGCCAGGAGTGACGGTATAGGAGCGTGCTCCGCATCCACCGCCTTATCACTGATAATCAGATAATTATACCCAGCATCCACAGCTTTTGCAGCATCTTTGCAGAGCTTGGAGAGCGCTGCCTCCAGTGCCTGCGTTCCGCCTGACACTTCGAAAAGCATCGGCAGAGTAATGGTCTTGAAGCCCTTGTATCTGAGGTTCCTGAGCGTTTCCATTTCCCCGTTGGTCAGAATCGGGGATGTAAGTTTCACCACTTTGCACAGTTCAGGAGACGGACTCAGGATATTGCCCTTCACGGCGCCTATATAACTCGAGAGCGACATCACTGCCGATTCTCTGATAGGGTCGATCGGAGGGTTGGTGACCTGGGCGAATTTCTGCCGGAAATAATTGAAGAAACGCTGCGGCTTGTCAGAAAGCACCGCCAGCGGGGTGTCGTCCCCCATCGCATAAATCGGCTCGGCGCTTTTTACCGCCATCGGCACCATGATTCTGTCAATGTCTTCTTTCCCGTAGCCGAAAGCGTGGAGTTTCTTGGAGTATTCCGTGACGCTCTGCTCGACTTTTCTTCCGCTCTTTATGTTCTTCAGGATTATACGGCCTGCATGAAGCCAGTCACCGTACGGATGCTCTGATGCCAATGCATCCTTGATGGTGTCATTGTCAATGATCTTTCCCTTCTTGGTATCCACCATCAGAATCTTTCCCGGATAGAGTCTGCCCTTGGATGCGACCGCCGACGGAGTGATATCACAAACTCCTGTCTCAGAAGCCATTACAAGCAATCCGTTCTTGGTGATGAAATACCTGCAAGGTCTAAGTCCGTTGCGGTCCAGCATTCCTCCGGCATAACGTCCGTCCGAGAAAAGGATAGTGGCAGGGCCGTCCCACGGCTCCATGAATATGGAGTGGTATTCGTAGAAGTTCTTCAGGTCCTGACGGAGCGGATTGCCTTCGCGGTAGCTTTCAGGTATCAGCATTGACAGTGCATGCGGGATTTCCATGCCGGCGCGGGTAAAGAATTCGAGCACATTGTCAAATGACGCACTGTCGCTCATTCCCGGCTGGATTATCGGGCTGATATTTTCGCTGATGCTGCCCAGATTCGGCGCCTTGAGAACTGATTCACGGGTCTTTATCCAGAGCCTGTTTCCGCGGATGGTATTTATCTCCCCGTTATGGGCAATGTACCGGAACGGCTGCGCCAGGCTCCACGTCGGAAATGTATTGGTCGAAAAACGGGAATGGACCATGGCGATGGCGCTTGTGAAATACGGGTTGGTCAAATCCGGGAAATAATGCCTCAGCTGCATTGTCGAGAGCATTCCCTTATAGACCAATGTCCTGGTGGACAGGCTGACCACATAGCAGGCTGCCTTGTCGGTGATGGAAGATGAAAGGACTTTCCTCTCTATTCCCTTCCTTACCAGATAGAGTTTGTCCTCCAATACTTTGGGGTCGTCGCAGCCGGTTATGAAAATCTGCCTGATTTCCGGCTCAGTGGCAAGCGCATCCTTTCCCAAGATGGAACTGTCCACCGGGACTTCCCTGCTGTGCATGATCACCAGGTTGTTCGCCTCGACACATTCGTTGATGATTTCAGTGAAACGGGCATTGTCCCGCGGCTCTTTCGGCAGGAATATCATTCCTACGCCGTAACGTCCTTTTTCCGGAACAGGGATACCGTTGAGCAGAATGAACTCATGCGGTATCTGGACCATGATGCCGGCACCGTCTCCCGTCTTGGAATCAGCTCCTTCCGCCCCTCTATGGGCCATATTTTCGAGTACGGCCAGGCCCTTCTCGATAATGTCGTGATACTTGCTGCCGTTTATGTTCACAACAAGTCCGACGCCACAAGCATCTTTCTCATATTCAGGAGAATACAAGCCTTTTTCAAGTTCGTTTTTCATCTGTTTCCTATGTCTTTAGTTACCTCACTTGCCCGCCCCTCGAATTATTTCTGTCGTACCGCTGTTACTGCTGTTTCTTCTCGTCAGAATCGCCGGCAATCTTTTCTTTTACGGTATTGACACCGTTGGTCACTCCTGCCTTGATCTTCTTCTTGGACTGATAGAATTTGGTAGGGTTGATTTCGGCGATGGTGCGGTAATATGCGCGGGCCCAGTAGTTGCACAGGCCGATTCCGCCTGACTTGCCCTTGAACGGCCACACGTCGAGCACCTTCATCGTATCATTGTCGAAGAACACATAATAGAATGTGCCATAGTCAGTTCCCTTGTTCAGCTCACCTGCGAGAATGACAAGTCCGAGACCTTCTGCCGGCTTGATGTCCAAGTCCTGAAGTTCGAATTCGGCATCCTGTTCTGTCAATGGCTTAGGCGTGTGGTTAACCTTGAGTTCGCTTTCGTCGATAGCACCGATCTGGTTGATGACATTGTCAATGTCCACATAGACGATCTTCTTTTTCAGCCTGTCCTCAAGCGCGAGGATGTACTTGTCCGGCTCGGTAAGGAACAGATTGTTGATTTTACCGAAAGCATCGATAAACTCGCTCTCTGTTTCATTGGCCGCGACCACTTTTACCGGCGCGAAATCAATTCCGTAGAACCTGACTTCACTATAATCGTCCAAAGTCTTGACTTCCTGCGCCATAGACATAAAACTGCCTGCAAACAAAGCAACTGCTGCAAATAGAATCTTTCTCATAAACTTTTATTTGTTTTCTCTTTTGTCAATGAATTTTACGGGCTTGCGGCTCATCGGCGGGAAAATGATTTTCGCCACGTTTTCCGGAGTATCGAAAACCACGCCCGGGGCCACACGTACCTTCGCCCTGAATATATCCTTTATTTCTTTTTCAAATCTGTCGGACGGGGTCAATGTCCCTACTCTGACCACTACGTCATCAGTACCGAGTTCGCTTGTATCCACCTCCACGACATAGTTCTTCACCTCCGGGATATTGTCGAGGATGTCGAACAATGCCGGCGGATAGAGCGTGGTGCCCTTGAATTTTATCATCTGCTTCTTGCGGCCGACCACAGAGCTTACCCGCACGGTATTTCTTCCGCAGCGGCAAGGCTCGTCATAATGATATACCATATCCCCGGTCTTGAATCTGAGCAGCGGCATTCCGGTCACGCCAAGCGTAGTGATGGTCACTTCGCCCGCCTCACCCGGTCCTACCGGCAGATCATTGTCATCCAGGAATTCGACAATCAGCAGTTCAGGCTGGAGATGGCCGCCATTGAAATACTGGCAGTCCGTGAACGAGTGCTGCATCTCGGTGGATGCATAAGTGGTATATAACTGAAGTTCAGGCCATTTCGAATGAATAACCTGTCCCAATGTGTTCAGTTCAAATGTCTTCGGATCGCGCAGCGCCTCGCCGATGCAGACGCATTTTTTCATTGAGCAATTACGGTAGTCGATGCCGTGTTCCTCCGCGAATGCAATAAGTTTCACAAGGAATGACGGCACGGCCATGCCCACCGTCGGATGTATTCTGGAGATGGTGTCCCACTGGAGTTCCGGGATGCCGTTGCCTACCCTGACTACGCCCATGCCCAAGTCCCTGGCTCCTAAGAAATATGCCAATCCGGCCATGAAACGCCTGTCGATGGTCACCATCTCCTGCATTATGTCATTTGCCGTACAGCCTGCCGTCTGAAATGAAAGCTGTTCATTATAAGCAAGATGCTGAAGGTCAGCTTCAGTTTCCGTAAAGGTCACGGGATCGCCCAATGTGCCGGACGTGGTGGCATAGTCGATGACTTTGTCCGGTGTGACGCACATGAAATCCGGACCGTAAAGCTGGAGGTCCTTTTTCGTAGTTACCGGAACATTGCGCAGATCCTCCAATGTCTGTATCGTGAACGGATTGATCTCGTGCGCAGCAAACATTTTTTTATAGAATGGAGAATGGCTCGACAGATACTCGAGCGCCTCACGAAGTCTCCGTTCCTGATACTTCTTGATCTCCGCCTTGGGCAGAAACTGTATTTCCGGATGCTTTTCCAATGTTCAGTTGTTTTTCCCTCAATATCTTTTACCATCTCCATTCCCCTCATCTCACCCGACACAAACTTCAAAATTAGAAAAATTTCCGGCGAAATCAAACAGTATTCTGACGATATTTGAGACATTGACTGAAACTATGCTTCTTTTATTTACAAGCGTCTTTCCCTCCAGCGCGCCTTGCACATGATAATTAGAAGTCAAGATTCTGTATCTTTTCGTGAATCTGTTCGCCAGGCGATTCGTCAAGGCAGTTCCTGAACTCCATCGTTCCAAGTCCGGGAACATCGGTGACGGTGCATACGGTTATGCCGGACGTGCTGGTATATGACAAGACTTCATCTTTGTTGTCATTGTCCCGGTACAGGACGAATCCTTTGGTGTCACCGGTGTAGCCTACGAGCATCATGAAAAACATAGAGCCGACATCTCCATACGAGGCTTCATACAGGCTCTCTGATGAATATTTGAACGGAAACGTCTTTTCCGAATACCGCACCTGGCACGTTCCGTTGTTGTCAATGTTGATGCGGGTATATATTGACAGACTGTCAGTTGAATCCCCGGTATGCTGCATCCCGAAAGGAATGGAATACCCATACCCCTTTCCGCAATCATAAATCCCTGTCAATGTGTAAATTGCCGTCCAGTCTCCGTCGCCCTTCTTCATGTATATGCTCGTACTTGATTCCGACTTCGGAATTCCGATATGGAAATCGCCGTTCTCGCTTGTCAGGTATATGAAATTTAAATCACTATTTACCTGCTTGTAAGAATTCCACACATCATGTTTGTTGCCCGGACGATATTCATACCAATCCAAGCCGTCCCTTACGAAATATCCTCCCTTGTAACAGTATATATCCCGGGCGTCGCTCGGCATGTAATCGTAGATTTCACTCGTAGTGTAAACCTCACTCCATTCACCGCCCGGCAGGGCATAGAAAAAGTTGCATGAAGTGTTTTTAGGCACACTTACGCTGCAACTGGAATTCTTGATATTGAAGAAGTTGCTCTCTTCGTTATACTGCTCGTATGTCGCCCAGACGCCTATCTTGCTGTCCGGACGGTATTCTTCCCAATGCGAGCCGTTCCGGAGAAAATAACCTCCCTTATACGAATAAAGCCCCGTCTGTCCGACAGCCGGGGTTAACATGAAAAGCAATGTGACAATGCTCACCAGAAAGTTTCGACAACTCATAAATACAAGTCAATGTCTACCTTTTTGCGAGCTCAGAATCCAAGAAAATCAATCCGCTGTCACCGCATCTTTCGATCTTGTTCACGATAGCGTCAACAGAAGCCTCTTCCTCGACTTGCTCACGGACAAATCCCCAGAGGAAATCCTGGGTAGCCTTGTCCTTCTCTGCAGAAGCTACGTCCACAAGGTCGTCAATAAGCCTAGATACGTGACGCTCATGTTCAGCGACATTGGCGAAAACCTCTTTTACGCTGCCCCAACCACTCGGAACGACATCGACCATGTTTACTTTAGCCTCGCCGCCACGTTTTGCAAGATAGTTGGCGAGCATCATTGCATGATTCCGTTCTTCATCAGACTGTTTGTGCATCCAATGTGCAAAACCATCCCAACCTTCTTTCTCGAAGTAGAAAGCCATCTGGAGATACAGATTTGAAGACCATAACTCAGCGGTAATCTGATCGTTTACCGCATTCTGCAATTTCTCGGTAATCATAATCATTATAATTTAAAATCCTTCTTTTCATAGCGGCCTCATTAAGCCGTTGTTACTTGAGAGCGTGCAACTTATGTGCCAATTTCCCTACCGACTTCCCAAATATTCATCCCTGCCAAATTGTCAATGAAATGCCCCCCCTATATCCCCTTCACGTCGAAATACTTGAAACGGCGGATTTTGCGGGTGGCGGTCTTCTCGAACGGTTCGCGCAGAATCTGGACGGCGCTCACCTTCGACGTGCGGTTCACATTCTTGTTTACGATGTTCAGAATCATTGACTTGTACTCTTCGATCTTGCGGAAGAACTCATCCTCGCCCTCCTGGTTCCAGTCGATGGCATTCTCATTGAACGTCACCAGCGCCACCAGTTTGCCGTCACGCGGAATGATGATGGACTCGTTCACGTCATCGATGTTGTTGATGACCTGTTCGATCTCCTCCGGATAGATATTCTCACCCGACGCGCAAATGCTGGAAATAATGTATTTTTGCATTGATAAAAAAAATGACAATATGAGGACTCTCGTGATTATTCTTACTTCAATGATGGCTGCGACCGCCATCTCGTGCGGCAATCGTAGCGGATGGAGCTCTGCAGAAATGGAGCTTATCAGAGATGAAAGAGCCACTATGCGCGTGCTTACTGTCAATGACGCAGCAGATTCATTGACACTGAGGAAAGAGTGTCGTCGAATTAGCGAAAAAGGGCTAAAAAGCAATGAGTATCAACGTCTTGCCGAAAAGATGGTAGCTACGGTAACCTCACCTGAGGAGGACGGAGTCGGTATCGCCGGCCCTCAAGTGGGGATATCCAGACGCATAGTGGCGGTACAGCGTTTCGACAAGGAAGGTGAGCCTTTTGAGGTCTATCCCAACATAAGCATTTCCGCATGCCGTGGTGAAAAGAAACTTGGTTTCGAAGGATGCCTCAGCATTCCCGGAAAACGAGGTGAAGTAGCCCGCTACCGCGACATTGACATCACATACACCTCAGTCAGGACCTTACGAGACACCACCGAAAGCATACAGGGGTTCACCGCCGTCATCTTCCAGCACGAGTGCGACCACCTCGACGGCATCCTCTACACCGACTATCTGTAAAGCGGCCGGAACTCATATCATCAGCATGATGCGCCCTTCTGCTTTGACGAAAGTGTCAGGATAGCGCATCACGACTGCATAGACCTGGGCTGAGGTCACAGGCTTACCGTCTTTCCGGACATGAAGCCGTCTCCGGTTTATAATCTCCGCAATCTGTTCTGTGCGCAGACCTCCGTTCCGCTCCGCAAGCACATATAATATGGCTTCTTCAATCTTCATTGACCATCAATTAAGGAACTATGGACGGTTATTCTGAATGGCGGTAGCCATGGATCTTATTCCATTTGCCACGTGTAAAATCAGGCACGAGGACCGGTTTGCTGCCATTATCGATGGAAGCTGCAGACAGGTCACCGATGCAGGACCACTCGGCCGCATCATAAACATCCATGTCAAGCGGCTTGCCGTTCCTGAGGCACCATACCAGACGGTAATCCATGATGAAATCCATGCCACCATGTCCGCCGACCGATTTCGCCTTCTCCTCAATATCCTTAACAATAGGGCTCTGATATTTCTTCAGAAGCTCCTTATAGACATCGCCGGGAACGAACTTATGCGCCGAAAGATTCTCGTAATCCGCATCGCCATTGATCTGTTCAGGTTCGAAAGCGAATCCAGGGGAAGGATACTTTTCCGCATATCCCTTCGTGCCGACCACCTGATACATCCTGTCATAAGGACGAGGTGTATAGACATTGTGCTGAAGAAGGATGGTCTTGCCATTGACAGTATGAATCAGCGTGGAAGTCTGGTCCCCGTTCGCGAAAGTCTCGGCGCCCATGTTCTTCTTGGCCAGTTCCAGACCTGCAACCGAAACTGTCGCCATTGAAACCAGATAGTCCATCCTGTCACCGCGGTGGATGTCAAGCACCTGACAGTCAGGGCCCAAGCCATGTGTGGCATAAACGTCACCGGCATGTGCCTGGTCAAATGCCAGACGCCAATTGTCATGATATCGGTCCCAAAAATCCGCAAGATTATGGATATAAGAGCCTTCCGCATGGAGCACTTCGCCGAACAATCCCTGCTGGACCATATTGAGAATGGTCAGTTCATAGAAATCATACACGCAGTTTTCCAGCATCATGCAATGCTTGCGTGTCTGTTCCGCAACATCGACCAGTTGCCAGCATTCTGCCACAGAAGTAGCCGCAGGAACCTCCACGGCAACATGTTTTCCATGCTGCATCGCATACACTGCCATCTCCACATGCTTGTCCCATGGTGTACAGATATACACGAGATTTACGTCATCCTGCTCGCAGAGCCGTTTCCAGCTGTCTTCCCCGAAATACTCCGCAGCCTCAGGCATCCCGGCATTCGCCAGTGTCTTCTGTGACTTCTTCACGCGGTCTTCCTCCAGGTCGCAAAGCGCCACCGTACGGGTTCCGTCAATGTTGGTAAAACGCGACACGGCGCTTGATCCCCTCATACCCAGTCCGATAAAACCGACCCTGACCGTATCGATCGGATCCGCCGCGAACTGCAACATATCCTGCTGACCATCAGCCTGTTTCGGTTCATTGAACACAATGACACCATCCCTGATCTTGTAATTCTGCCCATCCTTACAGCCGCCTCCGCAGCACCCGGACAATATCACAGCAGTCATAGCTGCCAATGTAAAAAGTTTGTGTTTCATCGCTTATGTGAGTGTTTAAATAATCCTCTAAATTAGAAAATAACACCGAAACATTGCAACTTAATCCCGGATTCACGACTAAAAAGTGCCAATTTGGCAAGTTCCAGTCGTAAATCCGGGAAGACAGTTTGGACCTATAAGTCTTATTTCACCGAATTTGGTTTCCGTGTAATAATCTCGATAAAATACTGTTTAACTCGCTGGGCCTGAGACTTATCCACAGACAAGATGACGTGCTTGCCTGATTCTGACGGAGTGAAAACGGTATGTCCGTCATCTGTAACCGTGATGGTTCCCGGCTCTGAAACTCCGAAGAAATCAGCGGCTCCTTTAACGGCATAAAGCACAGAGGTCAAATCCCAAGTCTGCCTGTCGTAAGGCATCGGGCGATAGTGCAGATACGCCTGAACCATCGGATGCTGAACTCCCCAGTTGAAATCATTCTGAATCACTGAAGCAGGGAACTTTATCACCTTGCCCACAGCGAACGGAGAAACGGCTACGTCACCCGGCCACTCGGAGAAAAGTTTCTTTGCCGAAGGTATGTCATTGACAATGTTGAACTCTGCACGAGGATTCTCGATAAAGTCGCCTCCCATAACTGAAAGCAGACGCACCTTCTTGGCCACCAGTTCTTTACCTGTCAACGGAGAATATTTGTCCCCAGGCGTTTCCAGAAGTCTGGCAAGATTAGTGGAGAAGCCGACAGTAATGACTGTCACGGAATTGTCCGGCTGGGCCGCAAGCAATTTGCGGTACAGGATATGCGACGGCAACAGTTTGTCATAACTCTTGAGGCTGCGCTTGAACATAGGGGTACCGTCCTCATTGTTCAGTTTGCAGACATTCTCCGCATAGTTCACATAATCGTCAAGACGTACACCGCCGGTAATTTTTCCGATAGGAATTCTCGGATAGCCGTACCAGGTATTCATGATGTCCACGAACTCTGGAGCATACTTGGTATCCTTGTTGGTAAGAATGCCCAATATCTTCACAACTCCCTGGTCCTGATATTTATAGAGCATATCCAGTGCCAACGCATCGTCCACGTCGTTACCTATATCAGTGTCGAGAATAATCCTGATAGGTTGATTTTTTATGTCAGTTTGCCGTGAACGGGCAGAAACGGGCGTATTATAGCAGATGGCATAAACACACCACAGAAAGGCGATTATTATTTTCGTTGTACTCTTCATGTTAAAATATTTTTTTAATCAATAACCTAAAAACCCTCATAATCTTTTTTCAATGAAGTTACACTGTAAACATTATTGATTCCGCTTGATGGTATAGTTTGAGTCGCGCGGATTTCCCAATTCTGTTCAGCTGAAGGATATCCGCTTTCGGGCTTATAATACCAATAATGACAGTTCTCTGATATCGCATAGTCGCCCGCATTTTTATTTAATTCATTGAAGAAATACGATGATGAACAAGCATTGGAGCACTGCCCATTTGGGACACGCTTCAAATCAGCCACCTTACTTCCGTTTTGATAAAACTCAACCCTCCAGTTCACATCGTCATCATTCCAAAGTTCGGCAACAAAACATCCTTTTAAAGCAGAATATCCTTTGGCTTTTATGTTTGATGTTCCGCCTATTCCGCCATTATACCACGTGTATTCATAGCCTTTAGTCCCAGCATATACCTGATTTCCATCATATACCCGCATTTGAAAATCCATATCATGCCCTACAGCTTTTTCGACCCAGTTTACTATACTGTTCCCCTTTACTTCATAGATGCTGTATGCGTTGGGTGAGCCATCCAAATTTGAATGACAGTTCCAGAAGCAACCACAAGCAGCTGCATGAATATGCTCATATATCGGCATGCCGCCTCTGCATACATAATCGGAATGAACCCAGTTTTGAGGGAAATGCCTGTGCCCGGACATGATATGAGCCTCGTGAAATTCCGTCAATAATCTCAGCACATCATCATAATACTTGTCTTTATTGATGAGCCCTCCGCCGCTTACTTTTCCTTCCCTGAATGGAATGTGCAGGTTCAGAATAATCAACTTGCTTTCCTTGTTATCTACGTGAGACAAGTCTTCTTTTAACCATTTCAACTGCGTTGCCGTAAATCCACCATTGTAAGACCATGTCTTACCCGTTGTTGACTTGCAGATAACACTCTCAAGTGTAACGATGTGCACGTTCCCTACATTTAGCGAGTAATCCGTCGGGCCAAAGTGAGATATATAATTAGCGACTGCAGCATACTGCGTGCTTTCCTTAGCATCGTGGTCATGATTGCCGATAGCTTGGAAAATAGGAAAATACCCGTTATAATCCTCCAGACCAGACATAGCGGATTTCATGGCCGTCCACATATTCGGCGTATCATGGACTATGTCGCCCATTGTGCATGCAATAACATTTTTGTATTTGCCGGAAACTTGGCTGGATTTCAGTGTACTCTTCAAGTCTGCCAATGTCTCATTTATATATCTGTTCACATGGCTGATGTTGGTAACTTGAGGATCGCCGATTGCAACATAAGTAAATTCATCTGACATCGAATCGTCCGGCGTAAGTTCAAAGTCATTCCTATTGAGTTTCTTATAATCAAATGTTTTTGTAGAATAGAATGCAGGCAAGTGGGTTTCGCTATCCAAAGCAACCTTGTAACCAGCCGGTAACGAATAGTAAATGTTTCGACAATACCTATTGGCCACCATCTGATATACACCATTTTTATCAGTTACCGTATATGAATATCCATCCGTAACCGGCACGCCCGGTATGCCTTGACCTGTGGAAGAATCTTTTATCAAACCGCACGCATTGATGCCTTCTGCCAACGCTGTGCCGTTTATTGAATTATCATTTGAAGGAGTCCCCCCCGGGGAGGGCTCCTTACTACAACTCAAAAGTAATGCAATTATCAAAAAACTATTCAACCATCTACTCATACGAAATAAGTTCAATTTTAACATGATCAAGGTAGAAACGATTTTGACCGGAAGCGACAACGGAGCGAGTGCCCCCGATGGCAATTCTAGATGTCGGTTTCACGTGTTCCAATGTCACCTCATACGTGTGCCAGCCATAATCCTCCTCTGACATTTCCACCAATGTTTCCGCTTTGGTCACATTGCCATAATACTGTTTCAAATAATTATTGGCATCAATGGTCGTGCCGTCCAAGACATATACAGCTTTCGTTTTTGTATCATATTCTCCTGTCTTTTCCTCATTGTAATTGCATGCAACAAATGTCACCTTGACTTTTGCATCACCTTTCAAACTTGATAGTTCAGGAGTTGCCAAGATTCCTAATTTTTGTCCAGCTCCCATTTTCACCATTCCTGGACGCACACAAATTGTACCTTTGGTCGCTTTTGAATTTTCATTCAACTGGCCCCAACTCTTCAAACTTTCAATGTTTCTGACACATTTCCCCACGCTATTGAACAGGCCATATTCATTGTGATACTTACAATAGTTGAATTCATTTGCAACTTCTGTAAGGCTGAACGCTTTATCTCCCGTTCTATCGCCTGTCGGGAACGAGAACGCGGTTACAGTGCCACGGTCTTTTCTGGATATTCCCGCACACAGATGAACCATGTCACCGCCCCAGCATATTCTGTCAAAATTCTCACACAACAAAATATCTCCAACTTCTGCAGACGCTGCAGCACCTATCATTACCGTATCATCAGCTAGTGTATGATATTTTACCACATCACTGCTCTGATTTCCTCTATCAGAATTATAGCATGTAACCCTACAGTAGTAGTCTGTGTCAGGTTCCAATTCGGAAAAAACAAATCCGGGAAAGAAGTCAGCCATCTTTGCAAAAGTCCTGTCATGAAGCGAGGACGGAAGGTCAAGAGCAACTTGAAGATCGGAACATGCCGCATCTTTATATAATTCAACCTTGAAGTTATATGTAATATCTACGCTTCGGTCAGCGAATGCTGTCGTTGAATAATTAACGGCCAATTGTCTGGAGGAAGCCCAATTAAGAGATGAAGAAGGCTTTTGAACGACATCTACGGTCTCATTGACGATTCCTGCTCCAAATCTGATTACTGCAAGTGAGTCACCGGTCATAATCCACGTCCAGTCAGAATACTTGGCATCGTGATAATTAGCACGAGCCCTGACATGATACTTCTGCCCTTTCTTGAATCCTGAAAATATCGCGGCATCATTTATAGCGTCGCTTTTGAGAACGATCTGACTAGGAGGATTAACGTCTAGTCCTATCTTGTCTTTTACCAGTTCAACGGTAAATGAAACAGCGCCGGAATTCAATGCTTTAGTAGCATCCCAATATACCGACAAATCAGTGTCTGTAGAGTTCACTTCATCGTATTGAAGATTCTCTGGACGGGCAAGTGATTTATCCAAACCATAGTCCACGTCTTTCGAACACGACATTGACAGTACACCTATGATAATCAATAATATATGTTTAGTGTTGTTCATATCGATCAAATTTATTTCCAAAGTTCATTCTGAGCCAAGTTCTGATTTACATCAATTGCCGACTGCGGTATAGGTTTGAGATACATCTTCTCTTTCCACACTCGAGGTGTTTGCTCAAACACCAAACAGCCATCGGAATCTACAGAAACATACTTGTTATCTGAAAGGACGATATATTGAGTATTAGCTTGAGCCGCTACCGGATTCTTCACAATGCTGATAAACTTGGTAGAACTGCCGTTAAGAGGCTGAACCGTTCCAACCGGGCAGTAAATACCTCGCCACGCCCTCTCTATAAGATGTCCCAAGTGCCATCTCATAAGGTCTTGGTACCTGAGATTTTCCATAAACAGTTCCGTTCCACGTTCGCGACGTATTTCAAGTAGCCATTTGTCTGTAACCGTATTGTCAAAATATGAAACAAGGTAAGGGTCTGCTTCCGTTGGTGCAATGGCACTTACACCAGCTCTCGCACGTAACAATGCAATTGTAGCTTTCCAATCATCCTCAGTGAACTGCCCCAATTCAGCTTTTGCTTCAGCGTAGTTCAACAGGACTTCCGCATAACGCATTACAGGAATTGAGTTGTAACTCGTTGTGGTACTTTCCAATGAAGAGTCGTCAATATTGAACTTGATAATCTGATAACCGGTTCTGGTAACATTGAAATTAGGTACGGCTTCAGTCATTTTGCCTCCTTGAAGTTTTGCATATGTCGGAGTGATGATAGTCTGGGCTATACGTGCATCCCTATTCGGGTTCAGTTCTTCGCAATAAGAGTTTGTCTTATACGATGCATCATCAGTATATCGACTGCCATCTCTATTGAGATACGTATTCAGAAAATCTTTAGTCATCGACCAGCATGCACCGGAAGTGGCCGAGTTGAAATACCATGTTGTAGGATGCATTACAACACCTTCGATATACTCTCTAGCCCATAGTATTTCATCATAGTTTACAGCCTCACTATTGAAGATTTTCCTATACTGAGTGTTGACATTTGAAGCATTGTTTTTGATAGAATAGACCTTGCTGTCCATGATGAACTGGCAGGCAGCTACGCACTCATTAAGAAAGTCATCTGCAGATTCAAATTCGGTAGTCCACGCCTTTTGGCATGAAGGTTCTACACTATGATACTTTCGATATGTACCCTCATACAAACAGATCCTTGCCTTCAATGCATTTGCGATGTAACCGTTAATTACACCATGATTGACATACTTGTCAGTCACCAGGCAGTATTTTGAAGCATAGTTGAGATCTTCTAAAATCATATGCATCACATACTCTCTAGAGTCCCTGGTTTTGTAAAGCATTCCGTCATCTTCCGGATCAATTGGTTCTGAATACCAAGGTACAGCTCCGAAGTTCTTCACAAATGAGAAATAGTGCCAAGCTCTCCAAAAACGCCCTACTCCCTCATAATGATTCAGAATCTCTTCGGAAACGCCAGGAGTTTCTCTCAAGTGTTTGAGGAAATAATTAACGTTGTAAATTGGTTTCCAATTTGAAATCGACCAGCCGGCCTGATCGTTTGGAGTCCAACTGCCTGTATAGAAACTGCTTTGGTTTATTCTTGCTACATAATCAGCGTCGGCATCTCCATAAGTGAGAGATGCTACGGATGGCGTGTAACTGTCTATGAAACCGTTAGCGTAGATTTCCAATGAACTTTCATTATAGAACCACTCATCCGCTTGGATTTTTGACGGAGAGGTTTTATCCAGAAAGTCCTCGCACGAGGTCATTGCAACAGTACATATCGCAATGAGTATCAATATTTTATAAATATTATGGTTCATATGGATTTATTCTAAAATGTAAGATTGACGCCAAATGTAACAGATTTGAGCATAGGATAACTGTAGCCGTCTGCTTTTCCTTGTGAGTTATATATACCGTTGAAATCTGAATCTCCTGAAGATATGACCTCAGGGTCAAATGTCGTGGTCCATTTACGCATCGGAGTGAAGGTCAACAAATTGTCTCCCGAGACATAAACCCTTAGCCCATCAATTTTCATTTTTTCGACAATCTTCTTCGGGAAGGTATAGTCAAGAGTAATGTTCTTCAATCTGCAATAAGCAGCATTCACAAGGAATCTGTCATTTGGAACCTTTGTCAATGTCCCCTTTTTATCTGTTGCCATGTATGAAGAAAGCTTAGGCCACAAAGCATCGGGATCAGGATCCTCTTTTGTCCATTGATTTCCAATTTGCGATTTAGGCATCATTGAATATGGCCTGGCGTATTTTCCCCAGAACATCCCGGAGTTTACACTTGGATACCAATCACGTTTTCCAACACCTTGGAAAAATACACTGAGACCAATACCGTTCCACGATGCATTGAGATTGATACCATAACAATATCTCGGGTTGGTATTACCGATAATCTTCATATCTCCCGGATCATCCTTTGTGTTTTTACCATAATTGATGAAATTATCTTCATTTGCATCCTCGAATTTCAAATCTCCAGGTTCGAATTTGTTGCCACGTCTGTTTTGCGTGAAAAAGGTACTTTGATCCGCCCATGAAGCAACCTCCGCATCGCTTTCAAACAAGCCGACTACATGCATACCCCAGATTTCACCCAGCTCCATCCCTTCGTAGTAGTCTGTCAATAACTTTGTCTCATTATTATACTTGTCTATAAAGGATCTGCTGTCCCATAACATTGCTTTGATGCCATATGAGAAATTCTTCGAACCTGCTTTGAATGTATCTCTCCAGCCAAGACTGAGTTCCCAACCATTGGTTGTCATATCAGCATAATTGCCTTTTGGTGCGTTGTTGCCATATACCGCAGGGAGAGTCTTTCCTACCGTAAACATATCCACGGTTTTCTTTTTATACAAATCTCCGACAAAGGACAATCTTCCATCCAGAAAATCCATATCCAAGCCAACATCGTAGGTGGTAGCCTTTTCCCAAGTCAGCCCATCAGGAATTGGAGCTGGCGCGCTTGTAGTATTGACCTTCTTTCCGTCGATGTACACAGTTGACTGACTGATTGACATATTCTGGGTATATGCGTATGCTGCAACTGCCCCATTTCCAAGAGTACCTGCCGAAAGGCGAAACTTCATGTTCGTCAACCATGGTTTTGCCCAAGTCATGAATTTTTCCTCTGACAGTCTATAGCCAAATGACGCCGAAGGGAACACTCCCCATCTTGAGTTCGCAGGGAACTTGGAAGAGCCATCGTAACGGGCACTTGCTTCGAACAAGTATCTGTCTTTCAAATTATAATTGACTCTGCCAAAAAAACCTATAAATGACCAATCGAGACTGCCGTAATCATTCAGGTAATACACGTCGGCTTCCGTCAAATTGAAATTGGCTTTATCTTCGCGGATGAGATTTCTCTCCAACCCCACCGTTCCATGTTTCTTTAGGGACTCAATGTTATAGCCAGCGGTCAATTTGAAAGTATGCACAGGCTTAAGTCTTGGAGTAAAGGTAAAGAAACCTTCTTCCTTGATATATTCCTGACGCGTCCATAACTCCTCATATAAATCCCATGACGGACGCGAAGATTCTATATTCGGGCCATTCTTGAAGGAGTAGATATTCGTTTTTCTATTTCTAGTTGACTGATTGAAAGCATATGACAATGATGTCTTGAAATCAAGAACATCCTTGACGATATGGAACGTATTGGTAAAAGTATCACCAAGTTTGAACGCTTCATCCAATTGGTAGCTTAATCCCGTCTTGAATGCGGAATAACCCACGCATACAGCGGCATCAGTAAAACTTCCGTCAGGATTATATGGGACAGTCATCGGATAGGCCTGATGTTCAATCTGGCCTTTTACATTCTGTTCAATTTGGAATAAGACCGGCTGTTTGTAGTATGTCCTATAAAAATTGAGATCATTCTCCATTGTCCACCACTTCTTGACATTTGCGACAACCTTTGCATGAACATTTGCTTTCCAATAGTGGTCATAATCAGTATTGTATATTCCTTTCTGATCAAAAAATTTACCGGATACAGAATATCTGACCTTATCGGAGCCCCCACTTACGTTCAAATCATGCTGAGTATTGTAGGTGTGGTCCTTATACAGAAGCCTAAACCAGTCCGTATTTCCATAATACTGATATTTTCCATCACTCCCGACACCTACGGATTCGTGATAGTATTTATATGTAGGGTCAAGATATCTCTTCTTGAGTTCTCTAAACCATGAATCCGAATATGGGAACAAGTTGTTGAATCCGGTTGGAGTTGTGCCATAGCAACCTTCATAGCTGGCCAGAGCCTGCTCTGTCCAATATACGGGATCCGTAACATAATCATACTTGACGGTATTGGACAAGATACTGACTGAACCGTTATATTTTACGACGGCTTTGCCAGCCGAAGGGCTCTTGGTCGTCACGAGTATGACTCCGAATGCTCCTCGTGCACCATATATTGCACATGAAGAGGCATCTTTAAGAACGGTAATGGTTTCGATATCTTCAGGAATGACATTGTCAAGGCCGCTCTCGACACCATCGACAAGTACCAATGTAGAACCGCCTGAACCGATACTTTGTGTAGCTCCACGAACATTCAATGATGCCGAATGATTAGGTTTTCCATCACGAAATTCCAATGTCAATCCTGGTATCTGACCTTGTAAAGCGCGTACGGCACCGGAATTGGCTCTAGTATTCAGGGTTTCGCCCTTGATTTGCTCAACAGCTCCGACGAGGTCTTTTCTTCTCTGTGTACCATAACCCACTACTACCACTTCATCCAGATAGTTGTCTTCGTCAAGTGCTATTTCAATGTTGTTTTGATTGCCGACAACTATGGTTTTGTTCTTGAAACCAATCATTGAGACAATAATTTTTTGAGAAGGCAGAACTTTTATTGAAAAGTGTCCCGCATTGTCTGTAGAAGTAGCATTCTTACTGCCTTCTACATATACGAAAGCGCCTACAACCGGATCGCCATCGCGGTTTGCAATTACCTTTCCTGATAAATCAAACGCTGTCCGCGATTGTCCTATAGCTATCAATGAAACCATTGTGAAGCTTAGTAACATGAGTAATAATTTCCTCATACAGTTCTTATTTTATTTGATGAATATATCTCTTAATTGCACCCGACATCAGTTTCCTCCTGAAACTATTATGCAGCCGAGGCCGGCTATGAAGAACAGGAACATGACGGAGAGCAGTCCGTAAACGCTCTTGGAGCCGCCTTTGAATTCTTTCCAGATGAACACACCCCAAATCGCTGCAATCATAGGAGCGCCCTGCCCCAATGCATAGGATACGGCTGCTCCGGCCTTGCCTGAAGCGATGTAGCTGAACGCTGTACCAAGACACCAGATAGCACCGCCGAGAACACCTACGAGATGAGTTTTAAGTGAGCCGGTGAAATATGCCTTGTAGGAAACAGGCTCGCCCACAAACGGGTGACGCATCACGAATGTATTGAAAATGAAGTTGCTGAGGAACACTCCCACGCTGAAGATGAAGATAGCGCTATATGGGGTGAGCATTCCTTCTGCAGGATGCGCGAAATCATTGAGATCCATAGCCTTGGCTACAAATCTGTAGAACAGGGACATCAGCACGCCGGCTACGATTGCCAGCATGATGCCTTTACGGCTGGCTGCCTTGTCTTCGTCAGATGACTTCTGGACTTTTCCTGATGCTATACCGTTACAGATGATGGCTACCATGATGAGTGCGACACCGATGAACAGAACCACCGGATCACCCTTAGGCGCACCTATATAATTTATTATTTATTATAACTCCCAAGACTAGGGACAATCCTACTCCGAGCGGGAACGCCACAGACAAGCCGGCGATGGATGTCGATGCGGAAAGCAGGATATTGGAAGCATTGAAAATCACGCCTCCGATGATTACGCTCAAGACATTGGACATCTTGACCTGAGCGAGGTCCTCGAGGAACGGGCGACCCTCCTGACCGAAACTTCCCATAGTAAACGATATGACAAGAGAGAAAAGCAACATACCGATTACGTAATCCCAGTAGAAGAGTTCATATCTCCAACTCTTGGATGCCAATTTCTGTGTATTTCCCCACGAGCCCCAGCACATCATGGTGATGAAGCAGAAAACCACAGCAAGGGAATAACTGTTGACGATAAACATAGCAGTAAATATTAATTGTTATTCATTATATAATCCACTTCCTGTCTTGACGGAACTGAATCCTGTGCCCCTGGACGCTGGACGGCGATAGAAGAAGCAACTGTCGCAAAACGGACTGCATCATAAATATCCTTCCCTTCGGACAATGCCACGCAGACGCCGCCGCAGAACGTATCCCCAGCCGCAGTCGTGTCCACGGCATTGACCTTCCTGGCCGGAATAAAGGTAGTTTCTCCGTCACAGACAACTGAGCCCCGGGAGCCCATTGTGATGATGATCTCGCGAACACCTTTACTCTTCAATAGATTAGCCGCCTTGCCGGCTGTCTTGAGATCAGTTATGTCAATGCCAGAGATGGCAGATGCCTCAGTTTCATTAGGTATCAATATCGAGACACACCGCAGAAGTTCCTCGGGGAGCTTCGTGGCGGGGGCTGGGTTGAGGACGACTTTTACGCCGGACTCATGGGCTATTTCTGCAGCACGCACGACGGCGGGCATTGGAATTTCCAATTGAAGGAGGAGCATCCCGGCGCTCCTTATGATATCTGCAGAAGCGTCGATGTCTTCTGGAGTGATGTCCGCATTGGCACCGGATGCCACGACTATAGAGTTCTCTGCGAGCGAATCGACTGTTATCAATGCTATTCCGGAGGGTTTGTCGGAGTAAAGGATGCGCGAGACATCCAGGTCGCATGAGCGGTAATGTTCCAATGCTTTTTCACCGAACATATCCTTGCCCAGCTTACATATGAAGGATACGTCTCCACCTAATCTTCTGGCAGCAACCGCCTGATTGGCACCCTTTCCTCCGGGGCCCATGCGAAAGTCATCTCCCAGTACCGTCTCTCCGGGCTTTGGAAGTTTGATTGATTTCACTGACATGTCGGTATTGCTGCTTCCGATTACCAGAATCTTTTTACTTGTCATCAGTTGTGTCATTAATAATGTGATACTTGAACGTAGTGCAGCATTGTCATTATGCGCAATCGTTTTAGCAAATATACGGGCATTGCGCAAAGAAAATTCGCATTTTCGCTACTTTTTTGCCTTACTTTCGCAAAATTCCTGCGCAAAAACGATTCATTATTGCGCTATATTTTCATATATTTGCGCCAAGCACTAAAAAAGATTCCAATATGAAAGAGACACTTGCAGGCCTTGCGGCAAAGACCGGATTTTCAATAACGACCATATCCAGAGTTCTCAGCGGGAAGGCTGACCAGCATAGAATCAGTCATGAGACCAGAGAAAAAATCTTGACAGCAGCCAGGGAAAACAATTATTTTCCAAATCTTGTTGCGCAAAATCTCAGGACAAACCGCACAAACACCATCGGCCTGATGCTGCCTTCCGTAGCGAACCCTTACTTTGCCGACATTGCAAGTTCAGTAATCGAGGAAGCCCGGCACAGGAACTACACCACTATCGTCCTGGACTCTGCAGAAAGTCCTGAACTGGAAAAGGACGGAATTTCCTCCCTTATGTCCAGACAAGTGGACGGCATCATTGCGGTTCCATGCGGCGACGACCCGTCGCTTTTTGAGGAAATCAACCGGAAATTCATCCCGGTAATTCTCATTGACCGTTATTTCTCAAATTCAATGCTGCCGTACATCACCACAAACAATTACATGGGAGGTATCGATGCCATCAACTTATTGATAATGAATGGGCATTCCAACATAGCGTGCATCCAAGGAGTGGTCAATTCCCTGCCGAACAAGAAGCGAGTGGCAGGATACTTGGCTGCATTGGACAAGGCCGGCATCAAAGACAAGGCTCTGGTAGTGGGCAATGATTTTTCGATCCAAAACGGTTATCTGGAGACCAAGCTTCTTCTGAACAAGACAGACAGGCCGACAGCGATTTTTGCCCTGAGCAATACCATAATGCTCGGAGCATTCCGGGCAATCCGCGAGGCAGGATTGAAAATACCCGAAGATATTTCATTGGTAGCGTTCGACAATAATGTCTATATGGACTACATGACCCCGGCAATTACACGCATTGGACAACCCACCGAAGAAATGGGCAAACTTGCCACAAAGCTCCTGTTCGAATGCATCTCATCCGGAGAACGCAGCACCACGCAGATAGAGCTGTCTCCAACCCTGATCACCGGAGCGTCAGTAGGTCTATTGTACATTTAAATTTCTTTCCTGATAGCGGCAATGGCCATCCGCAGGACACCGTACGGAATCTTCGCGTCGAAATGCTCGAAGATTGGTTTCAATGCCTTTTCTTCGGGATGTTCCATGCAATATGCTTCGACCTTTTGCAATGTATCGCCATCCACAAACTCGTGGACATCAATGTCTCCGGAAGCCACGTAGCGTGCCAGATGACCTTCTATCGTACTCTGATTAAGTCCACGCTTTTCGGCAATCTGCGCTATCGTATTTCCTTGATTATAAAGCCTATAAGAATATTCGAACGTGTTAAGTTTTTTGCCGGTGACATCGCAGAGTTCCTCTTTTTTCTCCTTTTTAGGTTTTTCTTGATTGACCTTGACCTTTTTCACCGGCGCAACATCTTCTGACTCAGGCTTTTTCTCGTACTCGAAATACTCGTAGCAAGAGGAGAAAGCGAGCTCTTCTACGGGTCTGGAAATGTAGTTCATATACGCATCCACTGCATTGTCCCTCATGAAAACAGAGGCCGAAACCGGCGAACTCAGGACCAGCCCGTCCAAGGTACGGCAACGGCTCAGCGCCACATAGGCCTGGCCCGGAGAAAATGCGGCGTGTACATCGATGATGGCCTTGTCGAACGTAAGCCCCTGACTCTTGTGTACGGTTATCGCCCAGGCAGCCTTCAACGGATACTGCTTGAAACGGCCTATCTGCTTGGATGATATCTCTTTACTCTCCTCGTCGAACTGGTAGCGGATATTCTGCCACTCCATCGGCTCGACATCGATTACCGTTCCCGATTCTGCCAGCCTTACGGCAATGCTGTTCTTGTCAATGCTCTTGACCTCCCCGAGCGTTCCGTTGATGAAACGCCGTTCCGGATCATTCTTGATGAACATCACCTGCGCACCTTTTTTCAATGTCAGGCTGTCTGCCGTCGGATATGACTCCTCGGGGAACGTGCCTGTCACAGCGGCCACAAACGTATATGGCTTACTGTCAAGCTTTTCCAATTCAGTTTCATTGACATAATCCACCTGCCTGTTGTGCGTCATCAGCCTGATATAGCCGTCTTCCGGCTTAGGCGAAAAACCTGGAATATAACGGGCATTGAGGTCAGAAATGTCCTGACTGGTCAATATGCAATTTCTGGCATGGTTCAGTATGTCGATGAAATGCCTGTCCGTCTGGCGATAGACGTTTTTCAACTCTATGCAGCTGTATTTCATGCTTTTGAGCGCCGCACTGCTGAAGAAATACAATGTCTTGTAATATTGTCTCAAAAGTTCATCTTCCCCGCCGTGGGCAATAGGCGGGAGCTGCTGCAGGTCGCCGATCATTAGGAGCTGAACCCCGCCGAACGGTTTGCTGTTGCGTCGGATGCGTCTGAGTTCCACGTCAATGTGGTCCATCAGATCCGCCCGGACCATTGACACCTCATCGATTATCAGCAACTGGAGATGGCGTATCAGTTCCAATTTAGACTTGTTGATCCTGAAATCAGATTTCGGTTCAATGACTCCCTGCACGAAGGGTCCGAGACCGAACTGAAAGAAGGAGTGAATGGTCATTGCCCCTGCATTGACAGCAGCTATTCCGGTGGGAGCCAGCACGATACATTTCTTTTTAGTATAGCGCACCACCTCCCGAAGGAACGTGGTCTTGCCTGTCCCCGCCTTGCCAGTGAGAAACAGACTCATATCCGTTTTCTCCACAATGAATCTGGCTACATCCAATTCAAAATTTCCTCTTTCCATCTTTCAATATCCGACAAGTTATCCGGACTCGAACAAAGTTAACTGATTTGCTCAAATTCGCAAAGGGATACACGACGGAGGTCTTGCCGTTTCATTTTTAATTACTAAATTCGCGACAGTTTGATACGTCATCTCAAATACAAGAGCGCATTGGCGCTTGTGTTGTTTGCATTCTTTTTTGCATCGACCAACCTATTCCCCCATGTCCATGAGGGACCTGATGGACGTATCGTGCATTCACATCCATGGAGCGGAAAAGCCCACAGCCACAGCGCCTCTGAGATCCAGTTCCTGCAGATTATCTCTGCAAACATCTATCTGGATAGCGGTCCTGCAGAATTAATCACTGCGGAAAGTCCGAGTTTCTCGTTCATTCCCGTGCAGGCATTCCCAAAAGTCGTCCAGACGGTTTTTCACCATGTCCTCGGACTGAGGGCTCCTCCTGTGTCGTTATAACCACAACACATTCCAAACATTATTGTAAAATGAAACGCATAACCTTTTTTTCAGGTTATGTGCAATGTCATTCATACACAAACGATACAGAATCCATGAAATCAATACATATTTTAACCACCCTCATAGTGGCCACATTCGCTGTGTGCTTCAGCGGACAGACAAATGCACAGAACAAACAATCAGACGCGAGCATCTCAGGTCATGTCATTGACGCGAAGACAGGCGAACACCTCCCCTATGTCACAGTAATGGTCGGCGGCACACAGCTCGGGATACAGACCTCATCCTCAGGACATTATGCCATCAGGAACCTCCCCGTCGGAAAACACGACATCATAGCATCATTCGTGGGGTACAAAGACGCAAAAGTCTCACTCGACATCGAAGCTGGAAAGTCATACGAGGTGAATTTCAGCCTAGAAGAGGAACCGCTCTCCCTCGACGGAGTCGTAGTCAGCGCCACCCGAAACCGCACATCCAGAAAGATGGCACCTACTCTTGTCAATGTCATAGACAGCCGCATATTCGCTACAACATCCTCGCCTACCCTGGCGGAAGGACTCACGTTCCAGCCGGGAGTCCGGATCGAGAACGACTGCCAGAACTGCGGTTTCACGCAGGCAAGAATCAACGGACTCGACGGACATTATTCGCAGATTCTCATTGACTCCAGACCGATTTTCTCAGCGCTTGCGGGCGTTTATGGATTGGAGCAACTACCAGCGTCAATGATTGACCGCGTGGAAGTGGTGCGTGGAGGCGGTTCTGCCCTGTTCGGAGCTTCTGCAATAGGAGGAACGATCAATATCATCACAAAAGAAGCCATGAGGTCCAGTGCAGGAATCAGCCACGAACTCACCTCCATCGGCATGAGCGGCGCCTTGGACAACAATACCAGCATGAATGCGTCCATGGTCACAGATAACGGAAGAGGCGGACTGTTCGTATTCGGACAACGACGTTCTAGAGACGGCTATGACGCTGACAACGACGGGTTTACAGAAATTCCCACCCTCAACACCATCACTGTCGGCACAAGAGGACATCTACGGATCAATCCTTTCTCAAAACTGAAATTCGAATATCATGGTGTAAAGGAGTACAGACGCGGAGGTGACCGTCTGGACAGACCTGCACATGAGGCACTTATTGCTGAGCAGACCGAGCATATAAACAACAGCGGTTCCATCAGTTATGACGGACAGAGCCAGGATGGCAGGCATATCTGGAATATTTATGTTTCTGCGCAGCACATACACAGAAACAGCTACTACGGAACCGGAATGGACCCGAATGCGTATGGAAAGACGACTGACTTCACTGCCGTCGGCGGAGGACAGTATTCGTACAAGTTCAACCGCCTGTTTTTCATGCCGGCACAACTCACGGCAGGCCTGGAGTACAGTTTCGACAATCTGAATGACATCTCACTCGGATATGACTATAAAACGGCCCAGAAGATAAATATCCTCGGCGCTTATCTCCAGAACGAATGGAAGAACGAACACTGGGGAATTCTTGGTGGTGTCCGTATTGACAAACATAATCTCATCAGCAGGCCGATATTCTCTCCAAGGGTCAATATCCGCTACAGTCCGTTCCGAGATCTGAGTTTCCGTGCCATCTATGCCAAAGGTTTCCGTGCGCCACAGGCGTTTGACGAAGATCTGCATGTTGCAGTAGCCGGAGGAGACAGAATAAGAATCAGGCTTGCCGACAACCTCAAGGAGGAGAAGTCCCACTCGTTCAGCACCTCTGCAGACTGGTATCTCTCCTCGGACAATGTCTCCATAAATCTTATGGCTGAGGGATTCTTAACCATCCTGAAAGACACCTACTCTCTTAGACAGACAGGCAACAAGACCGACGACGGAAAGGGCACAATCATGGAGCGATACAACGGTTCCGGCGCAAAAGTCTATGGCTGTACAATGGAAGGCAAACTGGCAGTCTCCAAGTTTTTCAGTCTGCAAGGAGGCCTGACCATACAGCGAAGCCGTTATGATGAAGCTCAGGCATGGAGCGATGACGAGAATGTGGCTCCAGTCAGCAAAATGTTCCGTTCACCGGACACCTACGGCTATATGGTGGCATGCTACTCTCCTTTCAAAAACTTCGACATTGACCTGTCCGGCACATACACAGGGGCAATGCTGACACAGCATCTCACGGGAAGCGGAACAGATGTCGATGTAGCTGTCAACACCCCATCCTTCTGGGATATGAGCTGCAAGATAAGTTACGAATTCAATGTCATGAAATCCTGCCGCATCAATCTCCACGCCGGTGTCAAGAATATTTTCAATGCCTATCAGAAAGACTTTGACAAGGGAGAATTGCGTGACTCCGGATACATCTACGGTCCCTCTCTTCCACGCTCATTGGTCGTCGGAATGGGACTGAGTTTCTAAAGCCGTGCGATTTCTTCTGGCGCGCGTACTGACATTGCTCCCGACATTGATTCCAGCATTCGGCCAGACCGGCCTCTACTCATATGACGGAGGTTATTTTCTGAGAAATGGTTCGCATTGGGAGGAGTATCGTCCGGCTGAAAGGCATGAGGTCTGGAACGAGTATGAGCAGGTGAAGACAGACGGCAAGTTTCGGTTCTGAAAGCATGATTCTCATGTGGTTCCTCGGCGTCCCATCCAGCGACAGCAAGGGATTCGTTCTGTATAAGGATGAAGACAAGACGGATGAGGTCCTGTCATACATCATTGATGCCGACGGTAAGATTGTCTGCACGGTAAGAGGTATTCCGGGACTGACTGCCACTGAGTTCTGGGGTTGCAAGGATCCCGACCCGGGAGAAGATATTCACGAAAGGGTGGTACTCGAAGAATTTTAGATTCCCTTGTCTGCGCCCGGAGATGCCTCTGCCGTGGCATAGGCAAACTGGCGGACAACAACATCACCTGTACTGTGGACGGACCTGCGACATTATCGCAATGTTTTAACAATGACTGCAACTTCTACCGGCCAATTGGGACAGTATGGTAAATTTTACCCATTCCGCTGCACACAATAACAGGCATCAGGCAATAATTTCGCATCATAAACAAGTTAAACAACTTTCAAAATCAATTTGTGATATATTCCAATCAGTGATAGTATTTCATCGTGTGCGTCAGGATCTATACTCGCCGGAGCCCGCTATCCCTTCCATTCTGAACCAACGAGCATCCAAAGAAGCCTGTTGGTGACTATATAATAAATTGATATACAATTGATTATATAGATTGAGGATAAAATGCAAGTATGCTCATCACCCTGATTTTTTATGGGAGTGAGCATACTGGATAGTGAGTTAAAATTAGCGTAACAATCAATGTCTCAATAGATTATAAGGATTTTTGCGGCTTTATGGGGATGCTCATTGGTTCCAAAATTTACAGGCGTCTCCGCAGTTATGTCTTGACGTACAGCTGATCGGCCTCTATCTTTGCGTTTTCAAACGTCAATAGTCAATGGAAACACAGGAGAGCACTTTCCTTGCAAGTTAGCTCCGGGCGGACCAGTTCATAGCCGGACAGCGGCATAGCCCGCTTATCTCAATCCCCCTAACCCCCTTTTCAAGGGGGCACATCAGGGCCTGCGGGCTTTCCATCGCCACACAGCTTTCCCTGCCTGCCAACTCCGGCCCGGCATCTGAAGATGCCTTCCCTGAGGAATTCCGCTTGCGAAGCACCCTGAGCTGAGCGGGCTCTTGCCGCAGTTCGGGACAACATCCATGAAAGCCGACGGGGGCAAAAACCCGCAATCTGCACACGTGAATCAAACGACGGGGGCGAAAACCCATGATCTGCACCCGTGGCAATGAAATAAAGGGATGACGGGGGCAGAAACCCACGATTTGCACACGTGAGGGACAATATGAAGAACGACGGGGACAGAAGGGCCTGATTTGCACACGTGAATGGCAACCTTCACCACGACTGATTGGCAAATCACGCGGGATTGCGTATATTTGCGGCGGAAATTATTTCCAAGCCCCTGCGGACAATATGGATGGAATGCTGCGGCAGGTGGCAGACAGACGGACGGTCAGATAGATAGACAGATAGATAGATAGATAGACAGATAGATAGACAGACGGACGGTCTGATTGATTGATAGATAGATTGATAGTCAGGCAAATAGGCAAACAGACATACAGACATAATACGACAAATGAACTACTCTGGTTTAATCATAGCAGTTATCACATTTTTGGTAATTGGACTTTTTCACCCTCTCGTAATCAAGAGCGAGTATTATTTCGGCACTAAATGCTGGTGGGCATTTGCACTTGCAGGCCTGGCCTTCATCGTGGCAAGCCTTCTGGTAGAGAACAGCGTAGCAAGCCCCATTCTTGGAGTCGTGGGGTGCTCTTGCCTGTGGAGTATATTGGAGATTTTCGAACAGAGGGAGAGAGTCAGGAAAGGTTGGTTTCCGATGAATCCGAAGAGGAAATCAGAGTATTAGGCAAAGCAGAGGTAAAGTCATAGCCAGAGGCGGCCAGGCTGTCCAGGAGGAGGGCGAGGAGCTCGCTTGCTCCATCGAGTCTGTCGTGGAGGAGGATGACCGAGCCGGGGCGCACCTGTTTCATAATCCGTTCTACAACAGGGACATACCAGTCGTATCCAGACTGCTTGCAAGAATATCCAGACTGCTTGCAAGAATGTTCTGACGACTTGCAAAACATTGTGTCAAAGCTTCTTACATCCCAGCCGACAGTTTGCAGACCGAGAGTTCGGACTACTTTAGCGATAGTCGGATTCGTCACGCCGAAAGGAGGACGGAACAACGAAATCTTCTTGCCGGCGACACTTTCCACTGCACGTTTCCCTTCATTGACATCGGCCAGCATTTTATCGAAAGACAACAACGGAAAAGTGCCGGCATGGCTGTAAGTGTGCAGTCCGAGCGCATGTCCTTCTTCAAGCATGCGACGCAGAACCGCCTCATTGCCAGAGACTTTGGAGCCGATCAAGAAGAAAGTCGCCCTGGCGCCACGTTCACGGAGGACATCTAGAACACGCTCAGTTTCAGGCGGATGCGGCCCGTCATCGAAAGTCAGGTAAACCACTTTCCGGTCTGTCTTCTCACGACAGAATGCCCGCACATATACTCCTGAGCGTATGCTGGCAGAAGCCCAGACCATAAAGACTGTTATGGAAAGTACAATGGCAAGTATGCAGAGTATTGCGATGACAGACATATCGGCAGAAGTCAACTACTTATGTAACAAGATGATAACGCCATCCTCATTGACATCATCCACTATCGCGGTATAACCATTCGGAATCTGCTGTTCCGAAATGAGTTTACAGAGCAATACCGGAAGCAGTGAACGGAACGCCCCGAGAGACTCGACGTGGTCGGCGCAGCTTATGACATTGACACCGGCATTGATTCCGAACAGTTCAGCGATCGGATTCGCTGCGCATTTCGAGAGGTCTGAAAGATTCGCGAGACCACAGAATCGGAGAGCTGCGTTGCCGTCTTTGGTGCCGTTCAGCGAGCGAGATGAGGTTCCCACAAACTCGTGCAGGGGTTCGGAAGAGGACTCGGAGCCGGATTCATCACACGGCCAGGAGGCTGACTTAGACTCACACAAAGGTCCGGTGGAGCACTCGGAGTTTGCGTCACCACCCCGCTCAGAGGCAGACTCAGAACCGGCTTCATCACCACCCCGCCCGGAATCAGACTCGGAACCATCACCACCACTCAACCCTGCGGACATTTCAGTTGCCCGGTACGACTCGGAAACGTCAGTCGGCATCGCGGCACTGAGCAGAAATGCAGCAGCGCCTTCTCCCAACGGAAGGAAACCGTCCCCAACTCTATATAAACCGAGTCGTTGCCTTATGACATCGACCTCCGGCGTTACCTCATCAAAGGCACCGACCAATGCCACATTCCCCTCACCCGCATCATCGAGTAGCATTGCGGCATCGAGAAGAGACGCAGCGAAACCATCAGCCTGCTGCACATAAGTCGTATTGTAGGCGTGAATTTTTCGGATCAATGCAATATAACCGGATGCAGTATTGAAAGTGGACTGCATGAAAGGAGACGGATTCAGCAGAGTTTCCTCCCTGTCGAAAATGCTTGAACCGAAAGAGATGGTATCCTTCATGAAGCCGGCACCCGTAGAGGTGATTATTCCGGCCACCCTCTCGGAAGGGACACCATCAAGCGATTTCAGCCCGCACCATACAGCCATCTTCAGGAGCCGCCCCATTCTGCGCCTCAAATTCGCATCAGTTATAACTTCCTTATAATCAGGCTCATCAGCACTGATATATGAAGCATCGCTGATATATAAATGTTTATGCGGAATAAACAGCATGGCTAAAGTGCTTTAGAAGATTGAGTGTCAATGATATCCGAAAAGACGAGAGAGACGCAGTTGCCGCTGAAGCCGAAGGCAGAGGACAATATGTTGCGCAACCGTGGCTTAGAACCATCTCGAGTCGCAAACGGTGCAAGACCGGTTTCCGAAAGCGGAGAAGCGTAACGGCGAGAACCACTAAACGGCACAAGACCGGTTTCCGAAAGAGAAGCAGCGTAACAGCGAGAACCACTAAACGGCACAAGACCAGTTTCCGGAATCGGAGAGGAGAAACCGCACGAGCCCATAAACGACAAATCATTCAATTCCAACGACTTGCAGACCATCACGGCCTCGATTCCCTCAGAAGCGGCAAGAGTATGCCCAGTATAGGCCTTGAGCGAGCTGAACGGCGGAACAGCACCACCGAAAACCCGCAGCATGGCATTGCTCTCTGCAAGGTCATTGACCTGAGTACCAGTCCCGTGCGTATTGACAAAGTCAATGTCGGACGGATCCAGACCTGCCTGCTCAAGTGCGGCGGACATTGACAATCCCGGCCCTATACCTTCAGGCGAACTCGACGTCTGATGGTAAGCCTCATTGGCATTGCCCCAGCCGGTCAGCCTGCAGACAGCGCCTTCAGAGTCGGCAGTGAGCACAAGATACCCTGCACCCTCACCAAGATTCAGCCCTGCGCGAGACTCGTCGAACGGCCTGCAGATTTCCGGATCAAGAATACGCAGGGAATTGAACCCGTTCATAGTAAAACGGCAAAGCGAATCCGTACCGCCCACAATGGCCACGTCGCACAATCCGTCACGCAACATCTTGGCTCCCAGCATAATAGCATTGCCGGCAGCAGAACAAGCCGTACTTATGGTCGTGCTGAAAACTATATTGACCCCACGGGACTCCAGATAATGCGCCATCATCGAGGTAACATCCCCGGGCGTATGCATGCTCAGACTTCTCGCGTCGCCGCCAGTAAAGTCATCGCGGTGCTCCTGCCAGAAAACCTCGCTCAAATCCATTCCGCCCACCGAAGTACCGGACAGAAATGCGCAGCGGAGCTCTTTCAGCCCGTCTGCCTTGCCACTACGCCTGACGAAATCTGTCAATGCCTCGTCCACAGCCTTGAGTCCGAGCAGAGCTGTACGACTTGCAACTTCTTGCTTGTCAATGTCTAACGCATCTTTAAGTTCGTCATCAGAAAGACAGACCTCCCCGACAGGAAACCCGAGAGCAGTCTGAAAACGTCTCACAGGAGCAAGCATTGAACGGCCGCTCCGCATTGACTCCAGACATTCTGCCACATTGGTCCCGGCCGCGCAAATCGCACCAAGCCCGCTCACATAGACTTCCATATCATGCAGTTTTCCCGCGTTCGCGGATATAGTCGGCCATGGTCTTGACCGAATAGAACACCTGTTTTCCCTCAGCAGGATTCTTCAGCTTGATGCCGTAATCCTTGTCCAGGAGCAGGATAATTTCCAACGCGTCGATAGAATCGAGCCCGAGACCGTCGTCTCCGAAAAGAGGAGCTTCCGGGTCAATGTCCTCAGGCGTAATCTCTTCAAGATTCAGAGCCTCAATGAGCTGGGCTTTAAGTTTTTCTATAAGTTCATCCATAATTTCTACAATTATCAGAATAACAATGTCCGGCTATCGGCGGACCAAGAGTTCAAATTTAGCGAAATATCTGCCATTCAGAAAATCAATGTGACCGACAATGCAATATTTCATATCCTGTGCATACATTGACAGCGCAGCATACTCACGCACGTCCGAAAGCGTCCTGTCATCTGACCAGAGCCAGGTATTCTCACCCTTGATATGATGACGGATGGAAATCTCGCCCTCCACCACGTTCGGAAGCGTATAGACGAACACTGCAGGACTCGCGGAGGCATCTGTTTCTGTGTCAATGATTTGCTGATGCCGGATATCCGTATCGAGGCTGCCGTAAACTCCTGACAAAATGAGTCCGCAGTCCTCTTCACCATACTCAATACCGTCAAGAAGAACTTCAGATGCGACGTAGCCAAGTTTGGACAGACTGTCCATCTTGTAGAACTTCATGTTCGGAGCGCATACCGTCTTGAAAGCAGAGCGTATAAAGTCCTGAAAATCATCAGATTCCGAAGAATACACCTCTTTATCATTCAGCAGGATGCGACTTGATTCTACCAGAACCGTTCTGAGAACATCAGCATTGACCTTCACGGGAGACTCGCACGAGAGCGCATCTTGAGTAGAGTATTCCAGAAGCAGCGCCGCATTGGTCCCGCCGAAACCGGAGGCTGTTTTCAATGCACGGAGCGGTTTTCCGGACGGAAGTTCCACATTGGACCGGCTGATATTCAGCGGTATAGGGACTCCGAGCGTCTCAAAGCCAGGCGTGCCGGCCAAAATCTGATTACGGAGTTCTTCAGCCGCGATAATGGTCTCTATCACTCCGGAAGCACCCATCGTATGCCCGAAATAGGGCTTCAGGCTCTGCACAGGCACGTTCTGCAACCCTGCAAGCGAACAGGCTTTGGACTCCATCTCATCATTATATGCAGTGGCGGTGCCATGCATCTGGAGCATATCCACATTGTCCGCACCTGCTTCCGCCATTGCCTTGCGCATAGCGAAATACAGTCCGTCACCAGTCCTTGACGGGCCTGAAATATGGTTCGCGTCATCGGTCAATGCCGCTCCGCTTATGCAGACACCCACCCCTTCCGTGGTCAATAACATCGCCCCGCACGCCTCACCGAGATTCAGTCCGCAACGTGATTCGTCATAAGGTCTGCAGACATCGTCTGAAAGTGATTTGAAGGACGCGAAACCACTGGTAATGAATCGGTTCTGGGTATCGACGCCAACTACTATCATTTCTTTATACCGCCCCGAAAGAATGAGTCTTCTGGCTACTGCAACAGCCGTAATTCCGGAAATGCAGGCGTTGGAAACGACAAATGTATCATCCGCATTGATCCCGAACCTGGAGGCGATTCTCCTGCCCATCGGGCCGAGCAGCAGAGCTGAGCCCGCATCAGGAGAGCCTGGCGAATCCTGATGCTGAGCCACGACTCCCGCCACCTCGCAGGTCTCCCCGTGGAACTCTGCCCACTCCGCGCTATGACCTTCGAGAAGCGAAATGTTTCCCTTCGCGGAAGCTATCACCAGTCCGATGCCGTCCGCGCTGCGGCTTCCGAGAACGGAACTGATGCAGTAAACTGCGATGATTTCCGTCAATGTCAATGTCCGCTGCCTGTCATAACGCTCGTATAAGGCATCATATACGGAATCCGGAATAATCCCGGCGGTAACCGGAGACTGGGAAACACGAGGATTTACGACACGACGCACGCCGACTTCTCCACGAAGCAAGGCCGAAAAATTCCGTTCCACGCCTTCTCCGAGAGATGTCACCATCGCCGAGGCCGATATAAATACCTTTCCTTTAAGCATTTGCAAGAGAACAACATATCAGACTGTGACCATAGCCAAGATTATCGACAATCTCATCCACCCGCAGGCCGGCAGTCTCAATCATCTTGAACAAGTCATTGCTGTAGAACATCTTGCTGTTGCCGTTGGCCATGGCGGTAAAATACACGCTTGTCTGCGCGAGGTCGAAGGACGCAGTATCGAACTTCTGCCTGTCCCAGAGCGTCTCCATAATATATACACGGGCGTCCGGCTTCAGCCCGGAAGCGACACGTGAAAGGATGCTGACTACCTGCTGTTCAGAGAAACAGTCGAGGAACTGGCTCATCCAGACCACATCGAAACCGCCCGGAATCACCGTTTCCGGATTCAGCAGATCCCCTGCTACAGTATGGATCCGTTCGGCTCCGTTTTTCCCGTCAATGTTGTCCTTCAGCATAGCAAGCTGCTGCGGAAGATCCATCACTGTAACATTGACCTGAGCATTTTCGCCCACGGTTTTCAGCGCGAAACGGCCTGTATTTCCGCCAATGTCGAGAATCGTCGCCGTCGGGGACGCAAAAATGTGTGGCAGAGCCTGTTCAAATGAATTGTCCGAATAGAAATGGTCGAAGCCGAACCAGCTTTTCTGCACCTGGGGCTCCAGAGAAGAAAGCCCTTCGTACAATGTCGGCCATGGACCGAGCTCCTTCAGTCCGGCAGGTTTTCCTGTGCGCACAGCCTCGTCCAGATGGAAAAGTCCCTTGTAGTTCACATCATGATTGAAGTCAATGTCGGAGCGCACCATCGGGTCATTGAGAAGGAACCATCCGACTTTGGAAATCGTGAATCGTCCGTCATTGAGGAACACTGTTCCTGCAGTCAGAGACGACTCCAACAGCACTTTGGCGCCATAGACCGAGATTCCTGCCTTTTCAGCCACTTCTTCAGCTGTCATACCGGCAGGGACACCCCGACCCGCCGCTTCAAGCATTCCGAAGATGCCGTAGTTGATCATAAGCCGGCTTACCTGAAACACCACAGGTGCAAATGCTATTTCATGGGCCGCCCTCTGAGCGTCGAGAGCCGAGATTCTTCTCCCCTTGTACTTGCTGTCCATAGTCAGTTATTTTTTCAATTTCCAGAAGTCATAGTAATTGTACCATTGCTCCGGATGCTGTTTCATTTCGTTTTCCAATGACCTGATGAATTGGCCCAATATCATGTCCTCCCCACGTTTACGAGAGACAGGTTTTTCGGCATTGACAAAACTGAACCTGTATGTCATATCTTTCTCACGCACAGCGAAGTAGAAGAACACTGGGACTTTCAGTCTTGCCGCCAGATGGAATGGGCCGAACGGGAAATCAGCCTTGCGCCCCATCAATTCAGAGGTCAGGAGTTTGTCTTCGTTCACGTATCTGTCGCCGAGAAAACAGACAAGTTCTCCTTCGTCCAGGGCTTCCGATATCATAAACACGTGCGCGAGCGGGTCCTTGTTTACCGGAATGATCCTGAAAGACGCGTCAGCAGAACGGTTTTCCTCGAGGACCTCCTTGATATCTGCATGTTCATTGTCATACATCACCAGCGACATTTTGGTATTGCCTTGTCTGAAAAACGGCTCTCCTGCAGCCCAGTTGCCGAAATGCGCGCTTATGACTATCGCTCCCCTGTTCCCGTCCAATGCCTCGAGCAGCGCCTCGTAGCCTTCGAACTTATAATGGAACCGGTCCGACAAGCCGGAAGATATTGCTACCCTGTCAATGATGGATTTCCCGAAAGAAAAATAATTCCTGTATATGAACAATGCGGATTTCAGCGGTCCGTAACCTAAGATCTTTCTTGCATAACGCCAGATGTCCGCTGTGGAACGCGGTGCCGCCGGAATGAAGTACAATGCCACGAAGGCCAACAGGCAATAGGCAGTCCTGACTCCCGAATGTCTGATCAGAAAGACGAAAATCTCATATCCAGTACGTCCACCGCGGGACTTTCCCTGCCAGTTCTTTGCCATTGCGCGAAAATATTGCGACGAATCAGATTTTCCCCTGCAGGAAATCGTAGAAGTCAGAAAAAGTCTTGATCTTGGCGAAATCCTCTTTCTTCATCACATATCCAAAATTCTTCTCCACGAGCACGACAACATCCACCATATCGAGACTGTCCAAATCCAGAACCTCAAGCATAGGTGCGTCAGGTCTCATTTCGGTCACATCTGTTTCAAACTCTTCTGACAGAATTCCGTTAACTTTTTCTATTAGTTCCTCTCTGGTCATCTTTCCGATTTTTTCTTCAAAAGTGCTAATTTATAACATTTGCGCAAAATATGCAAAATGACTTTACCGGCTGCTCCTCAAGCAAAAATTTTTGGAAACATTGGAAAAAGGGATTAACTTCGGTCTCTGAAAAACCAAGACGGAAAGTTGTGAAAAAGATTCTGCGGGCTACCCTTCTGACCTTATTGCTGATGACACTGAATGTTTGGACCGGTTCGGCCCACACGTCCGCGTCATGCTCGGTTCCGCGCGATTCCACACGCAACACTCCGTCCACACACAGAATAGGAATCAATGCCAGAGGAGCATGGCTGATGCCGACCCACAAGTTCTTCAGAGGAGAGAACGGAACAGGCAAGCCCCTGAACTACAGCGCATCAGCACATCTTCAATACTCCTACCAGTTCCCCGCGTCCAGCACATTCGGGACATTGTTCCCTACCGCATATCAGGGAATCGGAGTAGGCTGGAACACCTTTTTCGACAAGAAGGAAATCGGCATGCCGACTGCGGTCTATATATTCCAGGGAGCACAGATATGCAGACTCGCCAGCCGCCTCTCACTTGATTATGAATGGAATTTCGGAGCATCATTCGGATGGAAGCCATTTCACGACGACGAGGAACTTGACGGCAAATCCAACATCTACAACACCGTGGTAGGCAGCAAGGTCAATGCCTATATCAATGCGAGTCTCATCCTCACCTACCGCCCTGTAAATCAGGCGACTCTGTTCTTCGGAGTCGATATTTCGCATTTTTCTAACGGCAACACGAGATATCCCAACGCCGGAGTAAACACATTGGGCATCAAGGTGGGCGGCACCTACGGTTTCGGAGAATGCAGCATGAGAAAACCGGGCGCAAAACTGAGCCGCAAAGCTGATTACGGGTTCAATGACATCTGGTCAGGCACCAGGCCTTATTGCAGCATACCGGATGAGAGAGATGAAAGCAGATTCATAAACAGGATGTCGCTGAACGTGACACTTTACGGCGCTCTGCGCTCGAAAGGTCTCATGTATGAGGACAATGCCTATATACTCGGAAACAAGTTCGCTGTGGCCGGCATTGACCTGAACCCTATGTACCGCATCGGAAAGTGCTTTGCAGCAGGTCTTTCCGTGGATCTGCAATATGATGAGAGCGCCAACCTCAGAAGCCACATAGCAGGCACTGACCACACTGAAGACGGCATAAAGCTGCTAGTCAGAAGACCTCCGCTGAAAGAATCATTGGCAGCAGGCCTCTCACTCAGGGCAGAGCTGATAATGCCGATTTTCACGGTAGGAGTCGGCGTCGGCCACAACATCATCTATAACGGAAGCGATTTCGACGGATTCTACCAGGTGTTCAATCTCAAGGCCAGTCTCACCAAGCGTCTTTTCCTGAACATCGGCTACAAGCTTACAGACTTGAAGAGGCCGAACAACTTGATGATCGGCCTCGGATGGAGCTTTCACAGAATCAGAACGAAATGACCGGCAGTTCCAGATAGCTCTCTGCAGACCAGATGGTCATGACCGCTTTCTTGTAGTCTGTAGCCTCTGCTTCATACTGATTTTTCAGATAAGTATGAGGGTTCATGGCAATGAGCGGGAACCATGAAGCCTGCACCTGCACCATAAGCGTATGCCCCGGGAGGAAATGATGGTCAATGTCACACATCGTGAAATCCGCATTGACCTTCTTGCCTGACTTGAGCGGCAGCGGCTTCTCGAAGCTTTTTCTGAATCTGAGCGGCATGACATCAGCTCTCACCAGCATCTGGTAGCCGTCAGGTCTGACATCTATCAGTTTCACAATGACATCCGCGTCTGTCAGGCGGGCATTGTCCTCGGGCGTGACGGAGACGCTTACATGAACATTGACCGGTCCTGCGAGATGAAGCTCCTTTTCCAGAACAGGTGACGTGTAGGTGGCGACATCATTGCGTGCAGAACTGAATCTCTGGTCAGCAACCATATAGGCCCTGTCGCGGCTGTTCGCGTCACTGTCCATGTAAGGAACAGGAGAAGCGGGATCAGATGTGATGGAACGGTTATAAGGCATTGGCTCAGAAGACATTGAATAAGCCTCTCCGCCTTGTCCGAAGGTCAATGAATTTTCTCCGGAAAGATAGAGTTTCCTGAAATTCATCTCTACAGGCGGCCATACATCGTAACTTTCCCACAAATCTGTCACGTTCCGGTTTTCCATAACGCCGCGCATGGTCTCGCCTGAAGGACAGATATTTACGCGCGGAAGTCTTTCGCCGCAGTCCTTGCCGTCCAGATAATATGCAAAGAACGGATATTCCACATTGTCCTGATAATAAGCGCCGGTAGCCTCGCCGAACCACGCGTCGGAAAGATGTCTTGCAGAGCGGTTGTTCCAGCCGCCGTGATACCATGGACCGGCGGTAAGGTAGAGCGGACAGTCAGGCGACATTTTCTTCAGCATGTCATAGGTGCGGAATGCGCCATAGCAATCCTCCGCATCATAGAATCCGCCCGTAACCATCACAGGGACAGTGATATTCTTAAGATGGCGGCTCGGGTCCCTGTCTTTCCAGAAGGCGTCGTAATTCGGATGGGCCATCATCTGGCTCCAGAAACGGAGAGAGTCGCCGAAAAAGGCCGACAATTCGGAAATGGACTTGCCCTTGAAATAGTCATAGATATTCCCGTCAATGCGGACAAGGCTTGAAGGAGCGACTGTGGCAGGCTTCTTCATTTCGCGATAGAAGCCGGAACCGAATCTGTATGAATCTGTCAGGCACAATGCCCCGTTGTGATGTGCATCGTCGCCCATATACCAGTCAGTAGCAGGCGCCTGCGGCGAAACCGCCTTGATGGCAGGGTGACGGGACAATATGGCCAACGTGGCATAGAATCCCGGATATGAAACTCCTTTTACTCCGACCTTGCCGTTGTTCGCGGTATTGGCCAATATCCACTCTATTGAATCATAGACGTCCGTGGCATCATCGGTCTGCACGACTCCTTTCACATAGACAGTATCGGCAGCTCCGTCAATGCCGGACACATAAGGGCGCATCTGCTCGTATTTTCCTTCGCTCAGCATCCTGCCCCTTACATTCTGATACACAATTATATAGCCGTCAGCCACATAATTTGCCATATCTCCCTTGAGAGAGCCGCCGAACCCCGAACCGGCCTTCTTCCCGCCAAGTTCTCCAGGAGCGAGCCCATAAGGCTTCAGTGAATAAGGAGTGCGCTGAAGCATCACCGGAGAGGTTTTTCTGCCGAGTTTTGCAAGATATTCCTGATTCGGCTCATAGAGTACAGTATATATATGTATGTCATCACGGACCTTTACCATGACCTCACGTTTGGTGTAGTTCTGACTCAGCCACTCGTCGGTGACTATCCTTCCGTTCTGCGCGAAAGACAATGCCGACAGCACGAGGGCCATCAGCATTGACACTAAAAATCTCTTCATTCTTATATCTCCTGATACATTTTTATATATTCATCCCCAAAGAATGTCACCGTCTCTCCGTTCTCGAAGCCGAGACGACCATAGAGGCGCTGAAGATAGTCCTTCCTGCTGTCCACAAGAAGAGTCGCCTTCGTAAATCCAAGAGACTGCGCTTCTTCCAATGCATTCTGTATCAATATGCTGCCTATGCTGTGGCCACGGAATTCCGGTGCCACTGCCAATGAATCGAGATAGTACTCCCCTGCCTCAGTCTCCGTGCCGGGATTCGGCTTGTCCATATCCAATGCTTTGGAAATCAATGAGAAAGTAAGGTCAGCCGTTTCCTTATAAGGGGCCCCGTCATATGCAATCAATGCTCCGGCGACTTTTCCGCCGTAGGTAGCGACACATGTATTCTTCCAGCTGTACAGTGTATCGTCCCGCTTGCATATCTTTTCCAACACGGCCTCCAATCCCGGCTTGGAAGCAAATTCAGTATGCTCTCTGTCCATTGCCTCAAGCACTACCCACGAAATAAATCGAGCATCTGCAGGAGTTGCTCTGCGCAGTTCCACGCGCGGTTTCACAAAAATCGCATCCATATTCTAAAAAAATTCATTCATATTTTGTAAATATAAAAAAATGTTCCTACATTTGCAAACGCAAACGGGGATATAGCTCAGTTGGCTAGAGCATCTGCTTTGCAAGCAGAGGGTCGTCGGTTCGACTCCGTCTATCTCCACAAGTTAAAGGGCTGACAAAGAAATTTGTTCAGCCTTTTTTCGTAACTTTCGGAAGTATCCTCATAATCAGCAGAATATGGCATTGGTATCGGGCGCCGGGAACGACCTGAAGTGGATTTGGAAGATTTCCCGCAAAACAAGATGGCAGGTAATACTGTGCTGCATCATTGAAGCGGCATATTTTTCCGTGTCAATGTTCTTTATCTGGGTAAGCAAGCATCTGATCGACATTGCGACCGGTGACGCGGAAGGAAGGATTCTGACTTTCGCATTTGCACTCGGAGGGTGCATATTGCTGCAGCAGGCATTGTCCATAGCAAGCGCGAGAATCGAAGCCAAGAGCGAGATAACACTCCGTGGCGATGTCAGAAGCAGGCTTTTCGGAAGAATCATGACCGGGAAATGGGCCGGCAAGGAAAAAATGCACTCGGGCGACCTGCTGAACAGACTGATGGATGACGTTACTGAAATCACGGAAACAGTCTGCTATACGATTCCCAAACTCACCGGTACTCTTGTCCAGCTGGTTCTCGCCACTTATTTCATTGCGAAAATCGACTACAGACTTGCATTGGCAGTATTTTTCATCATGCCTGTCGCACTGATACTGAGCAAAAGCTGTTTCCGGAAACTCCGCAGGCTGACCAGGGACATCAAGGACTCGGACAGCAGCGTGCAGAGCCACATTCAGGAGAACATCCAGCACAGGACACTCATTTCCGCGATGGAACATACTGACTACTCGAGGGAAAGGCTCAACTCGCTGCAGGACGAACTGGAGGAAAAGGTCATAACCAAGACGGATTTCGCCCTGTTTTCCAGGACAATGATAAGACTCGGAGCCGGTGCAGGATATGCTACCGTACTGCTGTGGGGCGTATATGGTCTGCAAAACGGGACAATGACCTTCGGTATGATGGCGGCGTTCCTCCAGCTTATTTCCCAGATTCAAAGGCCTATACTTGACCTCAGCCGTCAGGTGCCCGGTTTTATCCGCACGGCAGCATCAGCTGAAAGGCTCAGGGAAATCGACGACATCGAGACGGAAGACACTGACAAGCACATCGTACTGGACGGGACATCCGGAATAAGGATAGAGAACCTTTCGTTTTCATATCCTGATGGAGAGAAGCTGATTTTCGATAATTTTTCATACGATTTCAAGCCGGGCAGCCTCACGGCCATATTCGGCGAGACAGGTATCGGCAAGAGCACGCTGATCCGCCTGATGCTGGCTCTGCTGGAGCCTGACAAGGGCAACATCTATATATACAACAAGGACAATGTCCTGAAAGCCTCACCATCCACAAGGGGCAACTTCATCTATGTTCCCCAGGGCAACACACTTATAAGCGGCACTATCCTGGACAATCTCCTGCTAGGACGTCCTGATGCCACACAGGATGAAATCCGCCAGACACTCCACTATGCTATGGCAGACTTCGTATGGTCTCTGTCTGACGGTCTGAATACGGCATGCGGAGAATCCGGAGCAGGCCTCAGCGAGGGACAGGCCCAGAGAATCGCCATAGCGAGAGCCCTGCTCAGACAGGGCGGCATTCTGCTTCTGGACGAGCCGACTTCAGCTCTGGACGCGGAAACCGAAAAAGCGCTGATTGCAAATCTGCGTGAGTGTTCACAGAACAAGACTCTTATCATAATCACGCACAGGGAATCGATTTCAGAACTTTGTCCTGAGACTCTGTTCATAAAGAAATAAACAGCGGCATCCAAAAGCATACCCCCTAAAAAGGCAAAGAGATACGAACTTTCACATCCGTATCTCTTGGGGGTCAGAAGCAATAGATCCAATCTACCTATATCAGCTTCTAAATTCTCAGTTTTTATTAGAAGACGTCCGGTTACCAGTTAAAACGTTCGTCCCGGACTCTGGGTGCAAAGTAAAGACTAAAAATTTAGAATGACGTGTAAGATAGTCGGTAAAAATCTACATACGGTGGTAAAATCAATGCGAAAATTCACATAAACTAGTGCTGAAAATCTGTGACAAATTTAGAAACGATTATTGCAACACGCTGATACAACGAACTTTGACACCATATGTTTTCTGAGCTGGATACAACATCGTAATGAGGCTTCCTTGAGTTTGCCAGCCACATCGGAATGCAGAATTTGAGAAACCTGTACGGCAAGTGCTGTAGTTTGCCCCCTGCCCTGCCAGATACATCAGGATAAACTCGCGCTGGTTTGGAACTCGCCACTTGTAATTCGAGTCATATGTATAATTCTGTGCACAAGTATATGTCCCTTCTACAACTGTCTGCATTGTACCTGAAAGAATCTGGGATGCGACAAGAAAACTTTTTGCAGGCTTGTTGTCATCCTGACGTTCATTATGATTGTTCAGTTCGCCTTGTTCTCCGGAAACATTCAATGCGCTCGCATCGATTCTATCGAGCGACAGTTTCGTATAACCATCCTGTTTGGTGGAAGTATAATACTCGCTCGGAGTCTTGTCATAGCCTTCATCGTATGACTGGAGATTGCGTACGCATCTCAGATAAGAAGCAGACCACTTCCCGGATGTGGCACTATTGGTGGCCATACCTTCTTCCGCAAAATAATCACAGACATTTTTTGTGGAAGTCCAGTATATCATACGGTTACCACCCGCATAATCATTGTACGGTGCGTTTCCCAAGATTGAAGTAGGCTTGTTGAACAGACGGCTGTCCGTACTGATGACATTCTCTCCCAACCAGAGTCCTGCATATTGCTTGAGCGTAGGCGCATACCAGCGTATCTCATTATCATCTATAACTCCGTCACCATTCAAATCCCTGTTTCTGGACATACAGGCACGGTAGAACCTCTTGTTTGAAGCCAGATCTTTCCATGAAATGCGGTAGTTAGACTGCGACAAATCGCTGATCTGATTGTTCCTGCCGTTCCAGCTGTCAGTTCCACTGGAAACCGGACCCGCAGAAAAGCCCTTCCCTGCCTCATCATTCGTAGTCTCGCATCCGTAGGCAACCACAGTTCCGGCATTGGCTCTATCATAGAAAGTCTGGATATTACACTGATTAAGTCCGTAAGCAACTGTTGCATACACACTTCTATTATCCTTACTTTCACTGACCGAGTTGGCTACATAGAATGTTCTCTTAGGGACATCATTAACATACTCGTTCCATGACTTGGACGGATAATAATTCTCGTCGATGAAGCATGTAACATCAATGTATGGATTTGCCTTGGATCCGCCTGACCAGAAAGTTATGACATCCGCATTGTCATAGAGTAGTTTAAGGAAAGAGTTGATGTTGTAGAGCGACGATTTTCCTTTTCCAGGATAAGCTACCGCAGTTCCACGCTCTGTTGCCGAGGATGAATATGTACCGCCTATGGCAAATTCCACCCAGTCAGTAGTGGCGCCATTCAAGTTTCCGGTCACATTGTCTGTCACCATCATAACTTCTGACTGATTGCCGAGATCGGAAATCTGATACACATAGCCTAAGCCCTTATCCTTCAACATCTTGATATCGTTCATATAGAAGCGCATCACCATATATTCGTAATGGCTGTCCAATGAAAGTGTCTTCCCTGCAGTACCATATTCCATCACGATACCCTCCGCTCCAGGTTGTTCCTGCGTCTGGTTTTCCTGCTTTGCCTCGACAATAATATTGTCCACGCCTGAAATGGAGACATTGAACGTATATGTGGAATTCCTCTCCACATTATAGTCATTGACATCCGCTGTACAGTCTCCCAAATGAACGTAATACGTAACAGCCGCATTTCTGGTGTAGCTTGCGGTCTGCTCGGTATATGTTCCGTCGATAACCACGTAGGTTCCGAACTCAGGGGCATTGACAAAAGCTTTCGGTATAGACATCCCGTCAGCCTCACGCTCGTGCCACTTAGTCACCTTATTGACCGCATTCTGCTTATTCTCAGGCAGATACACCTCGAAATACTGCCTTCCGGAAGCATCCACATCATTTGGCGCGAAAATTCCGGATATGTTATTGAAATTGGTCTGTACCGGTTCGACAGAATAGATTTTCTCGATGCCGGCATCGTCGGAAGAGAAAAGAGGGCCGACGCAGGCTACATTGACAATGCGGTATTGCTCAGCCTTGAAGCTTTTCCCCACTTCACCTCGGGCAATGCCGATATTGAAACGGACTTTAGAGACGACACGAGTGAGTCGGATCATATCTTCATTGCCGGAAGATGTAGTCTCGACACGACCTTCTTTATTGATATTCACCACATTACCTCCATTAGCCGCCCCAGTCATAAGGAAACTGCTGGAAACCTGAATTGTTTCCGGCTTGCGGTTGAACGGAAGTGCCAAAAACTGCTTGCGAGTGAAGTTCACGTTGCCATCCATTACCGCTTCCCAAGAAAGATTTATCGGAAGGCCATCCGAAGGCGATATTGTTTCCCTGATACCGTCCTTCATAGTGGTTTTGAGAGGATAAGTTCCTTCCTGATAGACATTTGCGACAGCATAGATGTATGAGCGCCCGGCTGTGGTCTTGACTTTTACTGTTCCGTATTTGCCTTTTGTATCCGATGTGGACTGGTTAAGTCCGCTGTTGAATGCCGCAAAGCCTTTCAATGCTCCACTTTCATTGAAAATATACACATACAGATTTTTCAGCGCCCTTTCCTCTGCATCGGTCGCCTTGGTATCCATCGAATAGGACTCTGAAGAAGGATTCTCCACAGGCAAGGAAACCACTACGACATCATCCTCATAAACGTCAGTTCCCTTTTCCCATATACACGAGGTAGCAGCCCACAGCAGGACTGTTGTCAATATGGCAATATGTAAAAACCTGAACTTCATAATCAGTTGAAATCAATGTTAACGTCGTCTTTGCTCTTCCAGTCGATTACCTGATACTTCAGCGTGGTTTCTACCTCCACCCGCCCGTTCAGGACATAGGCATATATGATGCATTCGTGATTTCTGAGGAACTCGCCAGGGTCAATGTTGAAGGAAACTTTCCTGGATTTGTTGGCAGAGAACTGATAGTTGACAATTCCCCTAAGCGCCTGACCGGACTCCAAAAAATACGAAGAGAAAGATGTCAGACCTGCATTTCTCATTCTTTCAGCATAGGCTTGCGCGTTTTCGTCCAAGCCTCTTCTGAAAACGGTGGGATCCTTGACCGGACTTATGTCTGCTGCCTTGAACAAGACATTTGAACTGCCTGTATATCTGACCGTCTGGGAATAATAGCCCACATTTTCAGGCAGGAACGCAGATGAAGTGTACAAATAATCGAGGCTCTTCACATCAGCAAAATCCACCGACCGCGTAAAGGCCAATGCTGTCTGAGGGATGAAATTACCGGAAACACCGGTAGCAGAAGCCTCGGCTTTTCCAAATTCCACATTGAGGATACTGAGACCGTCGATGTCCGCATTTCCCTCGGCCTTGGCTATATAGAACTGAAACTTGGACACTGCCCTAAGAAGAGGAATCTCTATAGAATTTTTCAGGTCAATGCTTTCAGACACATACTTCTGAAGCGGGACATTGGTCAGCGCCCTCGACATAGGAAGGCCAGCAGAAGGAACCGTCATCACCTCAGGTTTCATATCAGAACTGATGCCGAATCCGCTTACGGTTCCGGTTCTGAGCTGTCCTCTTGTCATCACGCTACCGTCTCCAGACATCAGTCCGGAACAGCCATCCGCATTGGCAAGAACATATATATCGACACCGTTCATTTTTCCGGTACGGAGTTTTATGCTTACGACTCGATTTTCCGTGCCTGCAAGTCCAGTCTGTTCTGCAAAACCTATCGGCTGCGCCCCGTCTCCGGACTCTCTCGATGCGAAGATCCAGATTCTGTAGGAGTGTATAAGTGATTCAGATTCAATGCCTGACTCGATATCCGCTTCTGTCAATGAAGTCTTTGTCCTGCCAGGAATCTTGTTGCTGACATCCCCTGTATTCAGCGTTACGGTCAGGTAAGCCGGCACGTTATCGGGATATTCGATATCGCACGGCTTGCTGTCATATATGCACGAAGTCAGGATGAGCGCGGCAAGTGCTGCCGTGACCATCTTCGCACACCTGGCATTGACTGCAACCAGTTTATTTATACAGGACATCAACATCTGCATTATCCTAAATATCTATGTCGTCAAGTATCACCCTCCAGGAATTGATCAATATGCTCGAACTAACCCAACGGTCCTCCTTATCCAGGAAAAAAGTCAGATTGTATTCATCTTGCCTGTCCAGATATTCTTGATCAGACATTGTCGAATTATAGTGTCCCTTTATCAGCAAAGCATAATCTATCAGCGGAATGGAAATGACTCTGACTCCATGCGTATTATAGACATTAAGTATCGGTCTGTGTCCTTTCACCAGACGCCCCACTGTAAGTTCCGCCATAGCCACGCCTATTTCAGTCTGGACGGCTCTGCTCGACGAAGTCTTCTCCATAGACGCGCTTCCTGAGCTTACTGACCAGGCTTTGTAACTCACTGAGTCGGATACTGTCAATGTGTTGTTCCAGTCTGTCGTACCATTGTCGTCCGTAATGAAGAACTTGAAATTCTTGTCATCCACAGGCTCTCCGGAAAGATGCTGGAGAATGACTCTCACATTGTTGGTATTCTTGGTAAGGGAAAGCGCAGCACGGCGAACGCCACCTGTCCTGAAGTCTGTAAGGTCCACATTTTCAGCCATTCCGTGAAAAAGCGGGGTCAAGTCTTTCTCTACCTCACCGGACGGGTTACGTTTAATTATACGTTTGAGTTCATTGACATGAGTCTTTCCCGGGATAACAGAAATCGGCATATAGGAATCGGGATTCCGCTGCTCTCCTTCCGCCCAGGCTACCAATGTATAGTTTCCAGACGGCAAGTCGCTGATATTCACCTGATATCCGTTCTCCGACAATTCTGCAGCCGAAGATGTTTTCACATAAACCACCGTTCCATCTTTATCTGCAGCATATATGTTCACGGATTTCACTTCTGACGAAGCGGCATCCGCTGACTTGAGGTTTTTGTCATATCGAATCTGAACGTACCGACGTGTAGGACAGCCGTCAATGTCATCGTACACACAGCCCGTCATTGCAGCGATGCTGCAAAGAGCCGTCACTGCGAGGATACGCTTCGACAATTTCATTATATCAGCCTTTCTGTTCATTGTTTTTCTACTTTTGCCGGAACGACTCCGGTCTTTGGCAAGCGGAAAGCCGGTCAAGGCCGTCCGCCCGAAAATTTCACTGTCTGTGCCGACAGCAATTACAGATTACTCAATTACAACATCCTGAGTAATAACTCGCCATTTGAGAACCTTGAGTTCTGCAGATACGTAGTAGTTCTTCTCTTCTCCAGGGATAAGGACGAGTTTCTCCTCCGGATTGAATACCGGGTTACCGATTTTAGCAATCTTGGAAAGTGTGAGCTCATAGATGTGGTTACGAACAGTACCATAAGTAACATCTTCGGCAGCCTGATTATGCTTGATAGGCACCTGATAGTAGCACATACCGTTCTTGAAACATTCAAGCTCTTTTTTTGCAATATTGAAACCATTCTCGCCGTTGAGAATGTCCTCAACAGTCTTGGCCCAGTCAGCAGACGCTATTACAGAATTGTCTTCTTTCATGAGTTTTGCACCTTCTGCAGGGGCTGTAACTGCTGCGACTTTGACTTTGACGGAACCTGAGTTGTCGACAACATTAGCAACAAATTCGGCTTTTACCTGATCCGGAAGCACAGAAGCGGTTTTCGAGCCTTCTGCTGTGGTATATTCCCAATGCAGTTTTCCCTTGAGAATCTGCTCGGCAGCATAATTTCTCAATGAAGCATCCGTGTAGAAAAGACCGCCGAACTTGTAGATGTCCTGCCTTTCCCAGGCCGCTCCGGTCTTCGCTGTCTCCACATGTGCCGCAATGAGAATGGTAGGAACATTGGCAAGTTCACCGCCATTTACTCTTGCGGATGCTTTGTCAGTAGTATTTTCATACATATAGTTGTATGCTTCGGTATTGTTCTTCGTAGCATCTAGCCAAGACAGATACTTGACATTCTTGTAAGTTCCCGGCTCATCCTTAGGATCACGGCCGAAAACATACTCCTCTGAGCCTGAGTAGTTAGGGTCCTGAGCCCAGAATGTCCTTTTGGCTGCTTCCTCATACCAGTTCGCGAAAGGATTTGTAACAAGCCATGAAGCCGGAACATCTTTCACAAGATATGAAGTGGTGTTGAAAGCATTTGCAGCCCAACCGTCAACGACTATACGGGCAGAAACCTTGACACCGTCGAGAACACTTTCTACATTTGGAGTCTCGAAACATATTTTTCCTTCTGCAGTCTGTTTCAAGCCGGCCTTTGCTTTCATGTTCACCTTGGCAACCTCGCGCTCCACATAAATCTGGACAGGAGTCTTGAGAGCTTTCTCCTTTGTTTCCTTTACGGAAGAAGCTGCAATCGGAGTTGCATTCACGATATTCTTTCCGTCAACATATACGGAATTGGTCATTGTGAACTTGCCCGCTTCAGTTGAAATCGCTCTATTGTCCACCTGTGTGTGAGCATCAGCAAGCGACAGATTTCTGAGAGCGTCGCAATTGTCATAGTTGAGAACCGCAAGCACGAGGGCAGGACGGAGTCTTGTAGGACCGAGCACGATAACTGCCTTGGACTCTTTCTCTACGTAACCTGATTGATTATTTGTTGTCAATTTGAGGTTTCCGTTCTCATCCACAGAGCCTTCAGTCGCAGAAATGACACCGGAGGTAAGGAAGTTGCCGTATGCATCATAGAAAAGGAAAATGGAGTTTTTCACATTTACAGTGCTTTCAGCCTCTGATCCGTCGCGATAGTCCGAAGGAGCTTTGGTAGAAGAGCCGACTGACATAGCGATATCCACAGCCATGTACTGATTTGCATCAGAACCTCCCTGATTAGAGGTTACGTTCTCTTTAGAGCAAGCCACTGCAAGGCTCAAGAGAGCGATAGAAATAAGTTTACCTGTTTTCATTGATAATATAGGATTTAATTGTTTTTGATTTTCTTATAGTTGTTACGCGCCGCCTCAAGTGAACTTGCCTGTGAGAACAGTTCCAATGCAGCTTCATTGTCTCCGTTCATTGCCGCAAATACGCCTCTGGCATTCTTGGCCTCGGGAGAATCCCCCGCATTGGCCAGAAATCTTGCGGCATCCTTCATATTGCCGTTTTCGAGAGCCACGCAGGCTGCATTGACATTGGCAATTTCACTTTCAGGGAACATCCTGACTGCGACATCGAAGACATTGTTGAAGTCATCGCTTCCTTCCATATAAGAGTTCGCAACCAGATACATCTCGTTCAGGGACAGTTTCTGTGGACGTTCTCTGATAATTTTCCGGGCCTCTTCAAGGCTGAAATTACGCACGTCGTATGTGACCTTGTAGTCTGTGCGGCGCAGTGACAGGTAAGCGACAGGAAGCACTACATTCTTGTAGAACGTAGTATAGCGCATCATAATAGTCCAGTCTTTTTCGTCAGGAGTCATATTGCTGTCGATGATATTGAGCACATCCCACCTTCCCGGGAAGCCGCAAGTATCCGCAAATTCTCTGAATCCTTTCCAGTCTTCAGGGGTGGAATTCACCGAGAAAAGGCTACTGTTCAATTCATTATAATAGTTCTCAAGGTATTTTTCCAGTGCGCGCGTACGATTCTTGGCCAGTTCCGCATTATGCGCATAAGGGCCGTCCGGAGAGGCATAACCATGAAGATATATTCCGGTGAGTTTCACGTCTTTGTCATTTCTTACAAGGTCGATAGTCTCTCTTATTTTCCTCAGTTCCGCAGCATTGTTTCCGAAATCCGGTCTTATGTCATATTTGTCCACGTCGAAGTTCAGCCGTGCCGTACCTTCTTCCGCACGCTGTTTCACGGCCTCCGGCTGAGGCATGATGTAAGCGAATTCCCACTCCACTGGCTCTTCTGACGGAGTTTTTTCCACCTCCGGTTCCAGTTCTTCTGACGGGACTGTCAATGTTCCGTTTCCCAACTTCTGGGCGCATCTGCAGTCAGCCTGTTCTATAACCAGACGTGAGCCTTTCATCCACGGCTGATAGGGAATCTTGTAGGCATAGTGCTCCACCTGCGGGTCGCCATTATGACGTCGCGCCACAACAAGAGGGTCCTGTGTTGCCGTAACCCCGTTTCTCAGCCAATACAGATGACGGAGCCTTCCGAGCATTTCGATTGCGGGGAGTCTCAATGTATCTGATATTCCGGCAATTACAGGTGTGAGCACAAGACCCTTGTTCGCAGGGAGAGTCAGTTTGCTCACATCAAGGTCAAAACTCAGTATCACTGTTCCTGAAACTCTCTCGAGACATACATTCTGTGCCTCAACCTGCCCGTCTGCAAATGTCTGGGCAGACATTGTAAAGACAGTTGAGATGACAACTGCTACGATTGCAAATATATTTTTCATGTCAATGTCCTGTTAGAAGAGGTAAACAAGGCTTAGAGCAGCCTTTGTTGGCGCTATCATAAATTTCTGATTTTCATCGACTTTCTTGCCGCACTGCGGGCAATCGTACTTCTCGTATCCGGTGTATATCACACCCATTCCGAGTTCAAATTCCAGGTTGAAATGCCTGGACAAGGCCCAGTCGTAACCATAGCCGATTCCGGCCCCTGCCATCCAGCCCTGGTACCTGTAGTTTTTCAATGAGGAGAAATCCTTGCCGAATGCCTTGAAGTCTGTCGGGAGATTTCCGACATTGTACTGGGCGCCGAGAAGATGAAAGGCGAGAAAACTGCGCATGAACTTGTCGCAGAACCACCAGCGGATTTCCGGCTGCACGAGCCAATGTTTCCATTTTCTGTTGTCTGAAAAACTCCATCCGTTATAGTTTCCGGAAATATCCATCGTCCATTTCGGAGCAATCGAGAATTCGACACCGGCATTGACCGTAGCCGTCGCATCGTAGAGGACATTTGTCTTGAGCGCTACGTTCTGGCCCTTGACCGGGCAAATGGAAAACGCAAGCAGACAGACTATAAGTGCTACGAAACTTTTCATAGAACGTTTACCAAAATCATTATACATATCAGTATATATATCAGCCTTCAATTCAGTCCATGCTGAGAACTGAATTCGTCACTTTCTTTTTGAGCCTGCAAAGATATATATATATATATTAAAAGCAAACAAAAAAGACAATTTTTTCTTTATAATTTTTATAAATACGTTTTAGTATTGTCAGACCATGCGCTCTTCCCCTGCCCAACATGACCTCATGGGTGTGAAAAAAGAACTACGCTGCCAACAGCAATAGCGGGCAACGCGCTGGATAACATATACGAAAAACGGAGACCATTTCTGATCTCCGTTCTCTGTGCTCCCTTAGGGGCTCGAACCCTAGACCCCAACATTAAGAGTGTCGTGCTCTACCAACTGAGCTAAGGAAGCAAAACTTCTTTGTGATCCGTTCGGGGCTCGAACCCGAGACCCCAACATTAAAAGTGTTGTGCTCTACCAACTGAGCTAACGAATCTCTCCATTCCCCGCGTTTTTCAATACTTTTAATATCGCTGGACTCTCAAGTGTTGTCTTGTTTTCCAAACGGGATTGCAAAGATAGGCACAAAATCTGAACTTGCAAACATTTGGGCGAAAAATTTTCAAAAAACTTTACCTAAATGGTTTTAAACCGAGATTATGCCTTAAAAAGACTGAGATTTTCCCTTCCAGGAAGGAGTTCACCGGCCTCGATACGGTGAACAATCTCCACTACCTTGTCATTACACGGAGTAGGCACCCCTACCCTGCGGCCCTGCTGCGAAACGGAGCCGTTGATGGAATCCACTTCCGTCTTCTTTCCCTTCTCCAGGTCCTGAAGCATACTGGCCTTGAGGTTCGCGTGTTTGCGGATAGCAAGCGGAATCAGCATAAAGGCCAATGCCTTCTTAATAGGATTGTGATAATCGAAGAGCCTCACAATATCCTTCCCCTGCACCGGTTCGATCTTGATTCCGGAGGCATAACATACATCTATACACTCCTTCATAAGAGATTGCACCACCCTTCTTGAGTCTTTCTTTGCCGCAGCCTCACCGAAAGTACACCCGAGCACCGCGCTCATTCCAGAGAAAGCAGAATTGATCAGCAGTTTGCTCCACCTTGTTCCGATGAAGTTCGCATCGATCTCCACTGGTCCCATCATTTTCAAGAGAGAAACCACCTCTTCCATATGGTTTGGGGTCTCGGAAAAGATTGTTCCCAATGAAAAAGTCAGACTGTCAGGTGAACTGGTCAGCTCACACACCCCCGGGCCCAACATTGTCGCTCCCCAAGCCACCGTACATCCGATAACCCGTTTTTCTCCGACAACATCTGCTATCTGGTGCTCCGGAAGGCCGTTCTGCAATGTGACAATCACACCATCATCCTCAAGATAGTCCTTGAGGAACGGGACAGTCTCACTGTTTCCCTGCTGCTTGGTCATAAGGAAAATGATATCGTATTTCCCAGCCATCTGCTTGTCAGTAATGGCATTGACCTTCTGGACGAAATCCACAGTCCCCACAATCCTGGCTCCATTTTCATTCAGAGCCTGGACATGCTTCTCATTGTGATTTATAAGGTCAATGTTTCCTCCCTTAGAGGTAATATATGCACCAAGTATCGTTCCCAATGAACCTGCGCCGTAAATCGCTGCTCTCATGACTAAGTAATCCTTTACTTACTAATAAACCTTTTCTGCTGTTCGTTGTATTCAAATCCGGCTGCAGAGAGTTTCTCTTCCAATGTCTTGCGGTCCTTGTGGAAATAGTCGCAAATCTGATCCAGATTGTCGAATTCCTCATCACGCAATAAAAAATTGATAGCCGAAGCCAACATCGGCATATCGTTTTCAGGCAAATGCTCCATATTTATAATAACTTTTCCAATTTGTTCACTGCATCCTCCAGGTCGGCACGAAAACTCAGATGATCCATCAGATAGTCCGCTTTCCCTGCCGCCAGGTATTCATACAGGTCTCTGTTCATATCCATCGCATAAGAAGCTACGGCCGTCTCGATTTCATCTTTCTGCACAGGGTTTCCGGAATAGATGTAAACCCTTAGCTTCTGATGAAAAATACAATAGGCTGATTCTATCGCGTTCTTGTCAAAGTTCTCCACTGTCCTACATTTTTTTCGACGACAAATATAGCATATCTTTAGCGAGACCGACACAAATTCACAAGATTTTATGTAAGTTTGCACCCCATAAACTGAAAGCCAATGTATTCTTTTCTTATCAGCCTTTTGGCACTCGTGGCAGGTTACTTCATCTATGGTAAAGTAATCGAAAAAGTGTTCGGCATCGATTCTTCCAGAAAGACCCCGGCGATCACTCACGCTGACGGAGTGGATTTCATTCCCATGCCGGCCTGGAAAGTCTATATGATCCAGTTTCTGAACATTGCCGGAACCGGTCCGATATTCGGAGCCATCATGGGAGCCAAATTCGGCCCTTCATCCTATCTGTGGATAGTGCTCGGCTGTATTTTCGCAGGAGCAGTGCACGATTATATGACCGGAATGCTTTCCATCAGGAACAATGGAGCAGGACTTCCGGACCTTGTCGGAAAATACCTCGGCAAGGGTACAAGAACCTTCATACTGGCATTCTCCATCATCGTGCTTATGCTGGTAGGAACCGTGTTCGTATTCAGCCCTGCTCTGATTTTAGGTGACATCGCAGGTGACGGCAGCAAAATGGCAATAATGCTCTGGGTTGGTATTATTTTCCTGTATTATCTCCTGGCCACGCTTATGCCTATCGACAAGATAATCGGAAGAATCTACCCGCTGTTCGCATTCGCATTGATCTTTATGGCGGCGGCGCTGATGGTGTGCCTTTTCGTCAAATGGCCTGCGCTTCCGGAAATCTGGGACGGACTCGGCAACCTCGGAGAGGCTGAGGGACTGCTCAAGGGACAGCCGATTTTCCCTTGTCTGTTCATCACCATTGCCTGTGGTGCTGTAAGCGGCTTCCACGCCACTCAAAGTCCTCTGATGGCAAGGTGCGTTTCCGATGAAAAGCTTGGCAGACCTGTATTTTACGGAGCGATGATAACTGAAGGTATCGTTGCATTGATCTGGGCCACAGTATCATCCTGGTTTTTCTTCGATGGCGGAGCCGCAGCGACAGGAGCCGCACTTACTGCATCTGCACCGGATGTAGTGGTAAAGGTGTCAGAGAGCTGGTTAGGCGTTCTTGGAGGGATTCTTGCCATTCTCGGTGTGGTGGCAGCGCCTATAACAAGTGGAGACACTGCGTTCAGAAGTGCGCGTCTCATCGTGGCCGACTTCCTGAACCTGACACAGAAGCCGATACGCAACAGGCTGATGATCAGCATTCCGCTTTTCATCATCGCCGGCTTCCTTCTCTGGTACAATATCGCTGACGAGGACGGATTCAATGTAATATGGAGGTATTTCGGATGGGCTAACCAGACATTGGCAGTGTTCATGCTCTGGACAGCCACAGCCTACCTGGTCAAGAACAAGAAAGGCCTTGCCTATATGATTACTATGCTGCCCGCCGCATTCATGACATCTGTCTGCACCACATACCTGTGTGTAGCCAAGATTGGTTTCAACATGCCGACATCCTGGAACTATATCATAGGAGCATCAGTATTCGCGCTCTCAATCATCATATTCTACATACTGTATTTCAAGGCCACAGCCAAGAAACAGTCCTGAATGACCGAATTCCATGAATCAGACCGACAACACTGACAATGTGCTTGAGCTTGCATCTGAAGCAGGGCACATTCTTCTTCAGAACGGAGCGGAGATTTCCAGAGTGGAAGACACTATGGCGAGAATCGCTGCACATTATGGTGTGGAGACAGGCAACTTTTTCGTACTGAGCAACGGTATCTTCACGACAAGTTCTCCGGGCAGATATGCCAAGGTGGAATTCATTCCTATCAGGGCCATACAGCTGTCCAAAGTGGTGGCTGTAAACAAGTTGAGCTTCGACATTGCCGCAGGCAAATATACTTTGGAGCAGGCTCGGAAAGAACTCGAACGGATAAAAGCAGGCAGCCCCAAGCCTGCTTGGGAGCAGATTGCCGGTTCCGCCTTCGGAGCAGCCGGATTCTGCGCGGTGTTCGGCGGCAGTTTCATCGACTGCGCCGCCGACTTCGTAATCGGGGCCCTGCTGTACATTTTCTGTCTGTATTTCAGTGAAAGATATATGTCCAAAATCGTGGGCGGCATATGCAACGCGCTGATAGCCACGCTTCTTAGCATTGTAGCATTCAGGCTTGGAGCCGGCGAGAGCCTGAGCAACATCATTATCGGTGCAGTGATGCCGCTGATTCCTGGGGTTCCTTATGTCAATGGCGTGAGGGATCTCGTGAACTCGGACTACATTGCCGGCCTTACCAGACTTACTGACGCGATGCTGGGATTTTTCTGTATCGCAATCGGTGTGAGTATTGCGTTCATGCTAGACGGATGGGCTGCCGGAGGTATCATCGAACTGCATCAGATGAGCATTCATCCGAGCACTGCCGGATTGGGATGGCAGTTTCTGGCCGCATTCATAGGCACTTTCGCATTTGCCATTCTCTTCGGCTCGCCGAGGAAACAATATTTCGCAGCTGGCCTTATCGGAGCACTCGGATGGGCAGCTTACCTGCTGATGGTCAGAGCATTGGGCAGTTCTGCATTCGTGGCGATACTGATCGCCACAGCATTGGTCTGCATCCTTTCCAGATTTGCCGCGGTATCACACAAATGTCCGAGCACAGTGTTCGTGCTCTGCGGAATCTTCCCGCTTGTGCCTGGAGCCGGCGTGTTCTGGTTTACTTATTATCTGATTTCCAGCCAATTCCACCTGTCGGCAATGACCGGTTTCACTGCCATGAAGGCAGCACTCGCCATCGCGCTTGGTATCGTATTCGCCATGGAACTGCCTCAGCGGATGTTCTCCGGACACAGAAAACGGCATTGACATCCTCTACCTGAGAGCATCATTGACCGTTCTGTTCGAGAATCTGGCGGGCGCGGGATAGAGCGACATTGATGTCCGGACAGATATTCTTTTCACCCAACAGATGGTAGAACCCGGACTTTTGGAGAGTACAGTGCACCTTGGGATTGACACCTGAAAGCACGACCGTAATCTTGTTCTTGCGACTCATCTCGCAGAGGTTGGAAAGGTTGTGGATACCGGTCGAATCGATGAAAGGCACCTTTCTCATGCGTATGATCCGCACCTTGGAACGGTCCCTGAATTCGCTCATGAGTTCCTCAAACTGAGTGGCTACGCCGAAGAAGTAAGGTCCGTTGATTTCATAGACCTCCACTCCCTTAGGAATGGACAAGCCTTCGTCGTAGGTATGGATACCGGATTCGTCCTGCACCTTGATCTCATTCTTCACTGCGGTAATCTCGGTAGTCTCCATTACTCGCCTCATGAACAGGACACAAGCGAGCATAAGGCCCACGGCAATAGCCACGGTCAAATCGAAAACCACTGTCAGGAAGAAGGTTATGAGCAATACGGTAACATCTGACTTCGGGTTCTTGAGCAATGCCCTGAATGTCCTCCAGCCGCTCATATTGTAGGAAACCACCACGAGCACGCCTGCAAGACACGCCATCGGGATATATTTGGCCAAAGGCATAAGGAACAGCATGATAAGCAGCAGGACCACCGCGTGAATCATGCCCGCAACAGGAGTACGGCCGCCATTGTTGATATTGGTCATTGTCCTGGCTATGGCACCTGTGGCCGGAATTCCGCCGAAAACCGGAGTCACCATATTCGCGATTCCCAGGGCAATGAGTTCCGTATTGGAGTTGTGGTGGTCACTGATCATACCATCCGCCACCGTAGCAGAAAGCAGGGATTCGATGGCTCCAAGTGCGGCGATGGTCACTGCTATCGGGAAAAGGCTCTTGACAGCCTCCCAGTCGAGCGACGGCACTTCAGCCTTCGGCAGATGTGAATCTATCGAGAACCGGTCGCCGATAGTGTCAATGCCTGTGATGCCGAAGCTGTTTTTCATAATATAGACAGCCACAGTCACAAGTACGATTGCGACCAGTGAACCGGGCACTCTCTTGGCTATTCTCGGGACAATGACGATAATCGCCACGCTTACAAGGCTCACCGCAGCATCCCACCAGTTCACGGTGTCGAAATGTCTGAAATACAGCATCAATTTGCCGATAAAGTCTCCCGGAACGGTTTCTCCGCCGAAAGTAAGGCCGAACACATCGGCCATCTGGGTAGTGAAAATCGTGACCGCGATACCGCTGGTGAAACCTATCACTACCGGATACGGAATAAACTTGATGACTGTTCCTAATTTGAACACTCCCAACAGGATCAGCAGCACGCCGGCCATTACAGTAGCCGCAGCAAGTCCGGAAAGGCCATATTGCTGAACGACTCCGTAAACGATGACGATGAACGCTCCTGTAGGTCCTCCGATCTGGACTTTGCTGCCGCCGAGGAAGGAAACGATAAAGCCTGCGATTACAGCGGTAATGATTCCTTTCTCAGGAGACACTCCTGATGCAATGGCAAATGCAATGGCGAGAGGCAAGGCTACGATGCCCACAATCACGCCGGCCATCAGGTCTGAAAGGAATGCCGATTTGCTGTAAGAACGGATACAGGTCAGAAATTTCGGATGAAAGTCAAGTTTACCAGTCATATCATAATACGAATAAGGGCGGCAAAGGTATTCATTTGTCGCCCTTGTTCCAATATTTAAACGATACTAATTTCGCAAATCAGTCATCTAAAACGTTATCTCACTGCACTCAGAAGCACTTCAGAAAGTGACGGATGCGAATGCACCGTGCATTTCAGGTCATTGACAGTGCCATGGAGAGTCATCAATGCGGCCACTTCCTGAACCAGGTCGGAAGCATGTGCGCCAAGTATATGGGCACCTAAAATCGTACCCTTAGGATATGCTCCGTCTTCGCCCATGTAGGCAATGATTTTACAATATCCTTCAGTCTCGTCCATAGCCATAGCCTTGCCGTTGGCCCTGAACATTGACTTATAGCACTTTATGGCGTAGCCTTTTTCCTTGCACTGCTCTTCAGTGAGACCGACAGTCGCAACCTCCGGCACCGTAAATACGGCAGCCGGCACGATTCCGAAATCGATCTTCTCCGGCTCCTGCAGCAAGTTGTTCTCTGCCAGAATCGCATTCAATGCCACTCTACCCTCGAATGTAGCCACGTGCGCAAGCATCAGACCGCCGCAGATATCGCCCACAGCAAAAATATGAGGGACATTGGTCCGCATATCAGCATCCGTGACAATGCCCTTAGGGGTAAAGTCAATGCCGATGTCGGCAAGATTCAGCGACGCGAGATTAGGACGTCTGCCGACTGCCATCAGTACGGTATCGGCAACCACCTCTTCCACAGCGTCCTTCTTCTTGTAGGACACCTTCAGGCCTTCATCCGGACATTTCTCCACAGAAAGCACCTGAGCGGCCGTCTCGATATTGATTCCACGTTTGCCGAGAGCCTGCTTCAGACGCTTTGCAAGGTCGGTATCGAAATGCGGCAGCACATCCTTGCAGTATTCAAGGACAGTGACCTGAGAGCCGAAGCTGTTGAAAATGGATGCGAATTCCAGGCCGATGACTCCTGCACCGATAATGCACAGTCTGCTTGGAACATGGTCGATTTCAAGCATTTCCTTGGACGTGATGACACCTTCCAAGTCTGCTCCGGGAATAGGAAGTGAGGCAGATACCGAACCGGTCGCGATCATGATGTAATCCGAAACGATTTCGGTAACCTCTCCTTCGGCTGATTTCACCTCGACCGTATGGGCATCCTTGAACGAAGCCTTGCCCTGCACGATATGTATCAGTTTGTTTTTCAATATCATACCGATACCGCCACGAAGCTGGTCCACCACTTCGTTCTTCCTCTCCATCGCCTTATGGATATCGAAAACAAAAGCGGGAGCGCCATCAGGCTGACCGGCAAAACTGACACCGAATTTCTCCGCCTTGCGGACATCTTCTATCAGTTCAGCGTTACGGCACAATGCCTTGGTAGGGATGCAGCCCTCATTCAGACAAGTTCCACCGAGAGGGCCTTCTGAAATCAAATATGTTTCAATGCCATTTGCAGCGGCGGCCGCAGCGGTTTCATATCCGCCGGGCCCCGCGCCTATAATTGTCAATATCATGTCTTCCGTCGAGATATATCAGTCCCAGAATTTCAGCTTCGGCTGTCTTGCCGCCATTGTTTCATCCGGCCTTCCGATTGGCGTACAATGAGGTGCGCCCTTCAGTATGGCAGGAGACTCAGCGGCCTCCTCCGCGATTTTCCGCATTACATCGATGAACGCGTCGATTGTTTCCTTGGACTCCGTCTCGGTAGGCTCTATCATGATGGCCTGATGGAACAGGAGAGGGAAATAAATCGTCGGAGCATGGAAGCCGAAATCGAGCAGTCTCTTGGCAATGTCCAATGTAGTTGCGCCCGGCACTTCTTCTGAAGAATCAGTAGCAGGACGTCCTCCGTCATTGACAAGGCCGTCGAAGACGAACTCATGCTTGCAAATCGAAGGAATCGGAAGCTTGTAGCAATCCTTGAGGCTCTCCTTGATATAGTTCGCCGACATTGTCGCAAACTTGCCGGCCAGACGGATGTTCTGGCGGCCGAGCATCAGGATATAGCAGCAAGCCCTCAGAATCACACCGAAATTGCCCATGAATCCGGAAACGTGACCTACTGAATTTTCCGCCGCATTCACCATTTCGAACTTGCCTTCAGCGTTTTTGACCACGTGAGGCACTGGAAGATACTCCTTCAGATGAGAAGCCACGCCTACAGGACCTGAGCCCGGACCGCCGCCTCCGTGAGGAGTGGAGAATGTCTTGTGGAGATTCAGGTGCATGATGTCGAATCCCATATCACCCGGACGGACAACACCCAGGAGAGGGTTCATATTGGCTCCGTCATAGTACAGAAGGCCTCCGCATCCGTGAACCAGTTCCGCAATCTCAGCGATTTCTTTTTCGAAAAGACCAAGCGTATTAGGATTGGTCATCATGATGCCGGCGACATCGTCACCGAGAAGCGGAGCCAGGTCAGCCACGTCCACGAGGCCGTTTTCCTTGGACTTCACGACTACCACTTCCAGGCCGCAGACTGCCGCACTGGCAGGATTGGTACCGTGAGCACTGTCAGGAACGATGATCTTTGTCCTGCCCAGATCTCCCCTGCTGATATGGTACTGACGCATGATCATCAGACCTGTAAGTTCTCCGTGCGCGCCTGCGCAAGGATTGAACGTGAACGCAGACATTCCGGTAATCGCCGACAGGTATTTCTCCATATCGTAATACACCTCCAACGCACCCTGCACTGATGCATACGGCTGGAGAGGATGCAAACCGAGGAAGCCCGGCATTGCCGCCACCTCTTCATTGATCTTAGGATTGTACTTCATGGTACAGCTGCCGAGCGGATAGAATCCGGTATCGACACCGAAATTCATCTGCGACAGATTCGTATAATGTCTGACGACATCCACTTCACTCACCTGAGGCAGAGGCAGTTCAGACTCTCTCGCAAGAGCCTGAGGTACAGCCACATCACTGACAGGGAACTCACATTCCGGCAGAGAATATCCGCTTCGTCCAGGTTTGGACAATTCGAAAATAAGTTTGTCGTAATATTTCATATCTATACCTCCTTGACTGCTTCAACTAATGAATCCACTTCTGCCCTGGTCCTCTTCTCCGTAACACAGAAACTTACATAGCCTTCTTCCGTAGCCAATGCTCCGAAAAATCCCTCGTCAAGAAGTTTCTGCTGAAGTTTTTCTACAGGAACAAGCGGTTTCAGCACGAATTCTTTCAGGAAAGGCTTGTCGAACACAGGTTCGAATTTGCCTGTCTTGAGAAGTTCTCCATAAAGATAATGCGCTCCTGCAGATGAAAGAGAGTTCACCTTGGCAAGACCTTCCTTGCCCATAAGCGACATATATACAGTCACATACAGGGCCATCAGGCTCTGGTTAGAGCAGATGTTGCTGGTAGCCTTCTCCCTGCGGATATGCTGCTCGCGTGCCTGCAGAGTAAGCACGAAACAACGCTTACCGTCAGCGTCCTGTGTCTGTCCGACAATACGTCCCGGCATCTTGCGCACATAATCTTTGCGGCAGGCCATAAAGCCGACGTAAGGACCGCCGAAGCACATCGGAATACCGAGAGACTGACCGTCGCCGACAGCGATATCGAAGTCCCATTCGCCCGGAGTCCGGACTACCGCCAATGCAGACGGGTCGCAATACTCTACGGCAATGGCTTTCGCCTCGTGAACTGCCTCAGCGAAGCCTGTAAGGTCCTCGACAATGCCGAATCTGTTCAGAGACGGCACGATCACACCTGCTACATCGCCTTTTGCCAGTTCTTCTTTCATCGGCTCAAGTCCAGTCTGGCCGTCCTTCATCGGAATATAGCCGAGCTGGACATTGTGGAACTTGGCATATGTCTCCACCACTTTCCTGACATGAGGCAGAAGGGTCTCAGAAAGCAGCACTCTGGTCTTGCGCTTTGTGCAGGCAACTGCCATCATCATCGCCTCCGCTGCAGCTGTAGGGCCGTCATACATGGAAGCGTTGGACACGTCCATTCCTGTCAATGCGCATATCATGCTCTGATACTCAAAGATATAGCGCAATGTTCCCTGCGAGATTTCAGCCTGGTACGGAGTATATGCAGTAAGGAATTCCGAACGGGAACAGATATAAGGTATCACCGATGGCGTATAGTGGTCATAAGCGCCGGCACCGGCAAACACTTTCAGACGCAGATCCTTCTTGTCCAAGGATTCAAAGAATGAGCGTACCTGCTGCTCGGACATTGCGTCAGGCAGGTCATATTCTCCGCGATAAATGAATTTATCCGGAACATCGGAGTACAGGTCATCCAGCGACCCGACTCCGATACGCTCCAGCATTGACTTTATATCATCCTCAGTATGAGGAAAATATGAGAATGTTGACATAGTAGATTATTTTTCAGTCAACTTGGTGTACTCCTCAGCGCTGATGAGGTCGTTCAACTCCTCAGGGTCGCTCATCTTCACCTTGATGATCCAGTTCTCATAAGGATCCTGGTTCACCAGCTCAGGAGCATCTTCGAGAGCCTCGTTGTTCTCTACAACGACACCGCTGACAGGGCAGATAAGGTCACTTGAAGCTTTCACGCTTTCGAGAGCGCCGAATTCCTCGTCCTTCACAACCTCATCGTCAACGTCAGGCATATCCACATAAGTAATGTCGCCCATCTCGCTCTGTGCAAAATCAGTAACGCCGACAATTGCGATATCGCCTTCTACTTTCACCCATTCGTGTGTCTCGCTGTAACGGAGACTTTCCAATACTTTGCTCATAATCAAAATGTTTCAGTTGTTAGTATTATTTTTTATAATTTGTCTGATAGAATCTCTTCTTGACCACCTTGCCCGGGAATACCTTCTTGCGGATACGAATCCAGAGCGGAGTGTCGAGTTTGGAATATGCAGTCTGCACCATTGCGAAGCAGATGCTCTTTTCCAATGAGATGGAGTGGTAGCCGGTAGTGACTACACCGACCTGTGTCCCGTCTTCGGTTTCCACCGGATATGTGGCACGAGGTATCGCCTTGTCCTCCAACTCGATACCTACGAGTTTACGCTCAGTCCCCTCTGCTTTCTGCTTTGCTACTACATCCTTTCCGATGAACTCTTCCTTGTCAAGTTTGCAGAACATCCCGAGACCGGCCTCTATAGGTGTGATGGTATCAGAAAGTTCATCTCCGTAAAGAGGAAGACCAGCCTCGAAACGCAGAGTGTCACGACATCCGAGTCCGCAAGGCACCACTCCATTGTCGAGAAGTATCTTCCAGATTTCCCTGATGTCCTCACAGGTGGTATAAAGCTCGAAACCGTCCTCTCCTGTGTAACCTGTACGGCTGACCACCATTCTGTGGCCATTCCACTGTGCCTCATAATAAGTGTAGAATGTCAATTCAGCTGCCTCTGCAAGTCCGAGAACTTCTGTTACGACTTTCTCTGCGCCAGGTCCCTGAACCGCAATCTGGCCCCAGTTGTCGGAATCATTGACCACCTTCACATCATAGCCTGCGGTCTGAGCGAGAATCCACTCATAATCCTTGTCAATGTTGGCCGCATTGACTACAAGCAGGAAATGGTCAGGCTCGAACTCCCTGTAAACCAGCAGGTCATCCACCACGCCACCGTCCGGATGGAGCATCATTCCGTAGAGAACTTTGCCCGGCTCGAAGCCACGGATTTCATTGGTAAAAATATGATTGACGAATTTCTCAGCGTCCGGTCCGCTCACAAAAATCTCTCCCATGTGAGACACGTCGAACATTCCGACCGCATGACGTACAGCATTGTGCTCCTCGGTTATGGAGGAATACTGTATCGGCATCATAAATCCGGCAAAGGGGCTCATCTTGGCTCCGAGAGCCACGTGGCTGTCATACAGACAGGTTTTCTTAAGATTTTCTTCCATTATCAAGTGTTGATTTTTTATGTGTTAGCCTACTATTGTTTCAGAATGGACAGGAACGCTTCTGTTCCAAGACCGGCGACATAAGGGCTCGGATCAATGTCACCGAGCGCCTCCCTGATCTTGGCAATATCGTATTCCTTTCCATTCAGTTTCTCTGAAACCAATTCTTCCAATCCATCTTTTATCGGGAAGAAATCTCCTGACAAGTGGCAGCCGGTCACAGTTTCCGCTTCCACATCCAGTTCCAGACAGATTTCTCCGACCCCGCTGATTCGTCCGCTGTGACGGACCGAATACCTATGGTTTCTGCCCATCAGGAAGTCCGGATTCAGATATCCTGCCTCAATTTTCTCAATATCAGCAATCTGCGCATCAGACAGGACGATCTCGTCTATCGTTTCCCCCTCCGAACAGAAACATTTCTTCAAATATAGTTTGAAAAGGTCAATATTCCTCAACGGACTGTCAAGTTTTTCGTATAAAGGCTTGAGATTCGTCACGTGCTGGCGGACTGACGAGACGCCTTTGCTCTGAATCTTGGCCCCTGACGGTGTAATCGCCCGCTCAAGAGCATCGAAATCAGTGTCGAACAGCATTGTCCCGTGCACGATACTGGACTGCGGCTTCAGGAAAAAGGCATTGCCCGAAACTTTTTTCCCGTCTATCATCACATCATTTCTTCCTGACTTATAAGCATTTACGCCAGTAGCGGAAAGATAGCCGGACAACTCATCCAGATATTTTTCGAAGGCAGCAGCCACATCAGTCGTGTCCGTGATATAGGAGAGCATAATGTTGCCCTTGTCAGAATAGACGCACCCGCCGCCGCTTTTTCTTCTGAAAAGATTTACGCCATGCTCCTTGCAATAAGGGATGTTTACCTCTGCCTCCATTACCTGGTTGCGTCCGAAAATCACGGTAGGACTCACCTGCCACATAAAGAATGCTTCCTTGTCGGCCCTGTCAGCGAGGATTGTATGCAGATGCGCCGCCACGTATTCCTCCATTGCGAGATAGAATACGAGACGACGCTCTTTTTCAGGTACAGATATGTATGTCATAACTATATGGTGTAATCAATACGGTCAGATGGCAAGTCTGAAACCGAATGTTGATTTCACGTTGCATGCAGGTATGCTCGAACGGTTGGCCACCCTGCAGGCATCCCATTTGGATGCAGCACTGCCGCCCCTCAACATGCGGAACTTGCCCGCGGTATTGAAGCAAGGGTCGTTCTGCTCGGCTGAGGTGTAATCATACTGCCCGTCCTGACACCATTCCCAGGCATTGCCCGACATATCGTAAAGTCCGAGCTCGTTTGGCTGGAACTGTTTAACCTTCATCACTTTAGATGAAGCGGACGACAGGTATGCAGCCACCTGGCTCACATAATTCGAACCTGCAAACTGCTTGCCCATGGAAAGGTTTCCACCTCTCGCCGCATACTCCCATTCAGCCTCGGTAGGCAGCCTGAACTTCCTGCCAGTCAGACGGTTGAGCTTCACGATAAATTCCTGGCAATCATACCATGACACGTTGATTACAGGCTTCTCCGGCTCATCCGCGCTGTTCATATACGGGAGTTTGCCCATAACTGCAAGCCATTGGCCGGCAGTCACTTCAGTCTGGCCGATTTCAAATCCAGACAATGTCACTTTGTGTACCGGGGACTCATCGCGGCCTGCCATCTTGCCCTGCTCCGGAGTAGCTCCCATATCGAATGCTCCGCCTTTCACGCCGATCATTCTGAACTGTACTCCAGCTGCCTCGATAACCTCTGACGCAGAACTGTGCTCCCTCTCGGCCACTCTTGTAACCACAGCAGCAAGAATATCTTCAGGAACGGCAGTTCCGGTATTCACCACAACTCTGAAGCTCAAGCCCGTCTTCTTTACGTATCCGCCTTCCGGAGCTCTGGACTTATAGGATCTTGTCACCCTCTGCTCTGTCTTTTCGGCACACAACGGGTCGATGACAAGTGTATCTCCAAGTGACTCCACAAATGCGTCGGCGCACCATTCCATGCAGGAAGCGTCCGCCTCGATGGCACCTGTAAGCAATGCATATTCCCACTGGGCTTCAGTCGGAAGCGAGAACGGAATACCTGTCATCTTGGACAATTTGCCGAGGAACTTGATGCAGTCATCCTGTGAGACCATATCCACAGGTGAAGTTTCTGACGTGGCAGTTCCGGCATCTGAGCCCATCACGGCCTTCCATACGCCCTTGCTTATTCTCTGGCTTGAGATCGAGAATCCTTTCAGGACTACCTGGTGGACAGTCGCTCCGGAAATCCTGACGCCAGACGGAGTCTTGCCCATGGCAAAAGTACCGCCCTCTACAGTGACCATCGGAATCATCGCGTCTGCGACCTTGACCTCAGACGGAACATCCACACCAGCAGCACTTTGCACTGCGCTTCCTCCACAAGAGGACAACACCGCAGCCACTGCTGCCGCAACAACAAAACTTAACTTCTTCATGTCAATCAAATAATCTATCAGTCAACATCAGGTGTTTCCCAGACTTTGGTTTCTTTACACTCGATCATGATGGACTGTCCTCCGCAACCGATACGGAACTGACCTTTTTCCAGACGCCATCTGCAGTCCTGGCCTACGAATGCAAGGTCATGGGCAGGAACTTCGAGCCTGACCGTCTTGGTCTCACCAGGTTCCAGACTGATCTTGGTGAACTGACGGAGTCTTCTGACATCAGGAACCACACTTGCCACGACATCGCTTGAGAACAGCATCACGGCCTCTTTTCCTGCGCGGTCACCTATGTTCTTAACATTGACCTCGAACACGAGATTGTCGTCAGCGGTGAAGCCGTCAGCAGAAGGCGAAACTATCTTCAAGTCGCTGTATTCGAATTTCGTATAGCTCAATCCCGCTCCGAAAGGCCACTGCACGTCCATTACGGCATCATAATTATACATACCGGACATGGTCTGCACGTTCTCGCTGACCTTATAGTCATAGGTATGGAGCGAATTCACATAACGGCTGTAAGTGAACGGAAGACGTCCGCTGAAGTTCTCTTTGCCGGAAATGAGGTCTGCAAGCGCATCACCGCCGAAGTTGCCCGGAAGCATAATGTCCACGACAGCGGAAGCGAGCGGTTCAATGTCATTGATGATGCGAGGCCTGCCTTCATTGAGCACCAGTATCACAGGCTTGCCGGTGGAGGCGAGTTCCTTCACGAGATTCTTCTGGTTTACTGAGAGATTCAAGTCATTGATATTGCCAGGAGTCTCGCAATATGTGTTCTCACCAATGCAGGCTACGATTACATCAGCCTTGCGTGCAGCTTTGACTGCGGCACGGATATCCGGCTCGTTTTCTCTCTGCCATTTGCCGTTGTTGTAGCCGCCCGTCATATCATAAGTCACACCCGGCTCATAAATCACATTGGACTTTCCATATACTGACTGGAGAGCCTCGAGAATAGTGTTGTACTGGCTTGCGAACTTGTCGGCATCACCCTGCCAGGTATATGACCATCCGCCATTCAATGTCCTCATCGAATTTGCGTTAGGGCCTGTGACAAGGATCTTGGTTCCCTGCTTGAGAGGAAGGATGTCATTGTCATTCTTGAGCAGGACCATGGACTCCACTGCTGCCTGACGGGCATTGTCAGAAAACTCCTTGCCTGCGAATTTCTCATAACCGTCAACATTCCATACCGGGTTCTCGAAGAGGCCCAGGCGGTATTTGAGACGGAGGCATCTGCGCACTGCGTCATCGATTCTGGACATCGGAATCATCTTTTCATTGACAGCAGCGATAATATCTGTGCATACGTCCGGATGATAAGGGTCCATAATCATATCGATACCGGCATTGATTCCGAGCGCGAGAGCTTCCTTACGGTCTGCAGCGATGCGTTCGCGGGTATAGAGATTGTCAATGTCGGCCCAGTCAGTGACGATGAGGCCGTCCCAGTTCTGCTGCTCCTTGGCCCATACTGTAAGATATTCGTGGCTTGAGTGGACAGGCACGCCGTTGATGGAAGAGGAGTTCGCCATTATTGTCAATGCGCCTGCTCTCATGCATTCCTTGAACGGGCGGAAATATTTATCCCTCAAATCATTAGGTGCAACATATGCAGGAGTCCTGTCTTTTCCTGTAGCTGTGGCGCCATAGCCGAGATAATGCTTGATGCTTACGGCAACATGTTCAGTGTCAATGTGGTTAGGGTCTTCTCCCTGAGCGCCTACGGTTTCAGCCACTGACATTTCTGCCTGTACGAACGGATCCTCGCCCCAGCTTTCCCAGACACGTGGCCAGCAAGGATTCCGGCTCAAGTCCATAACTGGAGAGAAAACCCACGGACACATGGCTGCTCTGGTTTCATAGCCGATCACTTCTCCCATTTTACGGGCATATGAGCGCTCGAATGTAGCGGCAAGGTTCACTTCCTGCGGATAGAATGTCGCTCCAGTGACATATGTAGCGCCATGTATCATGTCGAGGCCGTAAACCATCGGAATACCGAGTTCTTCCATCGTGATGTCCTGAATCAGCTTTATCTGCTCTGCGGTAATGGCCCTGTCGCGGCTTGTCGCGCCGAACGTATTCAGGAATGAGCCTATCTTATATGTTTTCACAAGATTGCGGACTTTAGCCGTATCCACAAGATTGTCGGTAGTGAACGTCTCTGCAGTGAGCTGGACCATCTGTCCCACTTTTTCTTCCAATGTCATTTTCTGCACGAGCTTGTCCACCTTCTTTTCAATCTCCTTGTCGGAAGGTATGGACTCTTTCACGCCGTTCTGTGCACACGACACAAGCGCAATACTTGTAATTGCCATAACTGACAAAAAATTTTTAATACTCATCTTCTTCTAGTTTTGTGTTTTGTTTTTCAAAGTTACAAAATAAATGGCTAACTTCGGCCTCCCTTCGGGTTACTGATACTTTTTGTGAGTATTTGGCAAAATACTATCATATTTGGAACATTATGAGTTGGTTTGCAGAACTGTTCAGTGAACATACATTCATCCAGGCGATTCTCGTGCTTTCTCTGATAAGCGCAGTGGGATTGCTGTGCAGCACAATAAAATTCAAGGGCGTTTCACTCGGCATCACGTTCGTTTTCTTCGCAGGCATTCTCGCAGGACATTTCGGCCTCTGCATTGACCCGCAAATGCTGGCTCTGGCTCAGAATTTCGGCCTGATCATTTTCGTCTATGCTCTTGGTTTCCAGGTAGGTCCGAGCTTCTTCCCTTCACTGAAGAAAGGCGGCATAAAACTGAACTTGCTCGGTCTTGCCGTACTTGTAACCGGCTCTGTCATGGCATTGGTCATAAGCAGGCTGACAAATGTTTCCCTGCCGGTTTCCGTAGGACTTCTGACCGGAGCAGCTACCAACACGCCTATGCTCGGAGCCGCACAACAGGCTCTACTGCAGATAGATCCGTCGGCCACGGCCACTTCAAATGAAATGGCAATGGCCTGTGCAGTGGGCTATCCTTTCGGCGTCATCGGCGTCATCGTCTGCATCATCATCCTCAAGGCATTGTTCCTGAAAGACGGAGGCAAAAAGAAAGACGCCCATGACAATCAGACATATGTCACGGAATTCCGCGTGAGCAACCCTGCCATTTACGGAAAGAGCATCCGCGACATCATGAAGGACGTTTCCATCCATCTTGTGGTTTCCAGAGTATGGAAGTTCGACGGCAAGTCGGATGAGCAGTCCGGGAAACAGGGAAAGGTGATTATACCGAACGGTGACACCATATTGGAGAACGGAGAACATGTTCTGGTCATGACCAAAGAACGGGAAGCAGGCATTGCAGAGAAACTTTTCGGTGAGACAGTGAAGAAGGACTGGAACCAGAAAGACATTGACTGGAACCACATCGACGGCACTCTTGTATCCAGACACGTGTTCGTGACGAAAAGGCACATGAACGGTGCCAAACTCGGCGACCTGCATCTGCGCAATGCCTATGGAATCAATATCACGAGGGTAAACCGCGCAGGTATCGACATTCTGCCTTCGAGGGAACTGAGGCTCCAGATAGGTGACAAGCTTACTATCGTGGGGCAGGAAAATGCTATCCACAATGTAGCGGAAGTACTTGGCAATCAAGAGAAAGAGCTGAGAAATCCGAACCTGTTCCCGATTTTTGTCGGTGTTATCCTGGGGCTGATTTTCGGAAGCATTCCGTTCTATATCCCGGGCATGAGTGTTCCAGTAAAACTCGGCATCGCCGGCGGTCCTATTATAATAGGTATCCTCATGGGTGCTTACGGAACAAGACTGCATCTCACGACCTATACCACCCACAGCGCGAATCTGATGCTCAGGCAGCTAGGCCTCACCATATATCTGGCAGGCTTGGGACTGAGCGCAGGCCCGGGCTTTTTCGAGACGGTATTCACCCCTGAAGGCCTTGTATGGATAGGCATCAGCGTAGCCCTGACCATTGTCCCGGTTCTGCTTGTCGGTTATATCGCTTCCAGATTCTGCAAGACGGACTACAGTGCCAATGTGGGTATGCTCTGCGCCGCGATGGCCAACCCTATCGCCCTGAACTACGCCCTGAGCACTGTGGAAGACGACGCTCCGTCAGTTTCCTATGCCACGGTTTACCCTGTAGAAATGTTCCTCCGGGTGATTTCGGCTCAGGTCATAATGCTGCTCTGCATATAGATGCGGCTGGCTCCAAGACCATTTCATTCCGGCCAGGTCAATGCCATAAAAGTTCCCGGGCATAAAGAAAGAGGATAACCTCAACGGCTACCCTCCTCAATCTGATAATTCCAAATGTGCGCTGTCCGCTATTCGGTTTTGCGCTCCTTGTTTCTCGTCAACTTTTCTTTCATAGCGTCAACACATTCATTGACAGCTATTTCGAATGTTTGTGCATTTCTCTCTATAACCTGGGAACCGCCCGGAACGTGGACCTTCAGTTTCACATTCTTGTTTTCCGGTTTCTCCAGAAGCGACAATACGACTTCGACATCGGTAATGGCGTCATCGAAACGGCCGATTTTTGAAACTTTCTTTTCTACGAACTCCAAAAGTTTCTGATCCGCGTCGAACTTGAGCGATTGTACTCTAATCTCCATTTTTACCTCCTCTTTTAGCCCGTGGATGGGCATTTGAATAAACATTCTTCAGCTTCTCGATAGTGTTGTGGGTGTAAACCTGAGTCGCCGCCAATGAAGAGTGACCGAGCAGTTCTTTTATGGAATAAATGTCCGAACCGTCGTCGAGGAGTTCAGTCGCCAATGTATGCCTGAGCACATGGGGAGACTTTCGTCCTGTAATACCTTCCACCTGTCCGAGTTCGCTTTTCACTGTCCTGTCCACGAATACGGGATAAAGTCCCGCACCTTTCAACGTGATCAGAAACGGCTCTTCCAGATTTCTCTTCCTTCCCACTACCGACTCCGCTGCTTTCAAATATAATGAAATTTCTTTTGATAGCGAAAGTGTAAGAGGAATTTCTCGCATTTTGTCACCTTTTCCCCTTACTTTCATAGTATGGCGGGAAAGGTCAATGTCCCGGATTCTCAGCCCTATCAGTTCCGCGCGTCTGATTCCTGTAAGATATAGAGTACTGACAATCATCCGTTTAAGCCTCGGCTCATAGAGTTCCGACATGAGTTTGTATGCCGCTCCGGTCACCGATGCGCCGGTGTGGTAAGAATCAGCCGCGTCCGACAGCATTGACAAAGATTCTTCATCGGCCGCAGGCGAGGTCTTTTCGAGATATTCGGTCATTGAAGCCTGGCGATAGAAGACGGGAAGACGCTTTTCGCACTTAGGGCGCTTGACCAGATGCACGGGATTCGACTTCAGCATTCCTTTGGAAACCAGCCATTTGCACAGACTGCTCAGGACTGACAGATGCTGATTGACAGTCCGAGGGCTCAGGCTCTTATCTTCGGAAAGATGGTTCTCATAATTGCGTATTGCGGTAGGTGTCAATGACTTGAGCAGCAATGCGTCGTCTGCAGGCTCTTCTTCTGTCCTGGAGTAGTCCAGATACCGGCTGAGCACATCCGAGTATATCGCCTGGGTTCTCGGCGAATATCTCCGTATTCCGGACACATAGTTTATGAAGTCATCGCACAGCATAACGCTTACTTCTGCGCCTTCAGTCCCATTTCCTCGGCACGCACACGCATATATTTGTCAGCCTCCTCGAATGTATTGTCGATAATCCCGTCGAGGATGGCGTTTTTCACATATTCTTTCAGTTCGCCGATTTCCTTGCATGGTGGAATGCCGTAAACATCCATCACGTACTCCCCTGTTATCGGATTCTTGAAATTGCGGATCTGGTCTTTTGCCTCCACTTCCACGAGTTTTTCCTTGACAAGCAGGAAGTTTTTCTTGATGCGCTCCACCTTCGCAGGATTCTTGGATGTGATGTCGGCATTGCAAAGCAACATGAGATCCTGGATTTCATTGCCAGCATCGAACAGCAGGCGGCGTACTGCAGAATCCGTAACTTCCTCATCCACAAGGGCGACAGGCCTATGATGCAGAGTGACGAGCTTCTGGACATACTTCATCTTTTCATTGAGAGGCATCTTCAGCTGCTGGAATATCTTCGGCACCATCCTGCCTCCTATGGCCTCGTGACCGTGGAATGTCCAGCCGATATGCGGGTCATAACGCTTGCTTGCCGGCTTGCCGATATCGTGAAGCAGCGCCGCCCACCTCAGCCAGAGATACGGCTCCGTCCTGACTGACTCGGCAAATCCGTCGCCGTCTTCCAACGGCGTGTAATTCAGCAGGATACCTTCTTCAATGCCCTGGATTTCCTCTGCAGCCACATTGTCCACGACCTGTATGGTATGCGAGAAATTTTCCTTGTGTCCTCTTCCGTCCACGGTTTCCACACCTTTCAGTTTCGCGAGCTGCGGTAGCACATATTCCAGCAGTCCGGTTTCATCCAGAAGCCTGAACGCCATCGACGGCCTGGCGCACAGAAGCATCTTGTTCAACTCCTCCGCTATGCGTTCCTTGGACAATATCGTCATGCGGTCACGCATTCTCTTCATTGACTCGAGCGATTCTTCGACAATATGGAATTCCGCTCCCGGACGGCTCAGCTTGGCCGCAAAACGGACTGCACGCAGCATCCTGAGCGGGTCATCACTGTATGTGGTGTCGGGGTCGAGCGGCGTGCGGATAATTCCGGCCGCAAGGTCTCTGATTCCGCCGAACGGGTCCACCAATGCGCCGAAGTCATCCTGCTGGAGACTGAAAGCCATCGCATTGATAGTGAAGTCCCTACGTTTCTGATCATCCTCCAGTGTACCGTCTTCGACTATGGGTTTGCGGGAGTCCCTATGGTAGGATTCTTTTCTCGCTCCCACGAACTCAACCTCGGTTCCGTGATACTTCAGCATTGCAGTGCCGAAATTCTTGAATACGGAAACCCTGCAGCCGTGACGCTCAGCCTTCTTTATGCGCTCCGCCACCGCCGTCGCAAGGGCAATGCCGCTTCCCTCCACGACTATGTCAATGTCATTGCTCGGTCTTCCGAGAAAGCAATCACGCACGTATCCGCCTATCACAAAGGCTCTTACGCCAAGTTCTCCCGCTGTCTTCGACACGATCCCGAACACCGGATGTTCGAGAAATCCTTCTGTTTTAGTCATTCTTTCCAATGTTTTCATCAGCATTGACCCCGATCATCTGGAGATAGGTCGGGGCGGCCGTGAGGAACGTCATACTGCCATCTTCTTCTTTTCTGCAGAAGAATGTCCTGGTGCCGTTTGTCAATACCATGTACTTGACATTCAATACCATATCGTAACGCAATGCCTGTTCCAGCACTTCCCTGGTCAGTTCCACGTCCGGCCGTTTGCATTCCACTATCATTACCGGTTCTGGCCTGCGGTCATATACGACAATGTCGGCTCTGAACACTTTCTTCACCGGTCCATCTCCATATTTCATCCCGACTTCGCTCATCATCATGTGAAGCGGAACCTGCATGGTGTCCTTCAGCACCGTGATGAACCACTGCCTCACCCGTTCTTCGGGCGTAAGCGGGACATCCTTTTTCCGCAACGGGTCGCGAACCATCTCTAATGCCATTCGTCTGATTATTTTGTATATGCAAAGATAGTGAAAGTTGAGTGACTTTCATTATCTTTGCACGTTGCAACAAGTTATTTTACGAAAGATGAACAAGACCGGAGAATACAGATTCACGATAGTTGTTCCTGTTTACAATGAGGTGGACAACATCTATGCCCTCGAGAAGGCTCTTTCCGAGTTCCTTCCGAAAAGCAAATACAAGGCCTGCGCGCTTTTTGTCAATGACGGTTCTTCTGACGGGAGTCTGGAGAGGATTCAGGAAGTGTGCGCCAGGAACAATGATTTCCACTATATAAGTTTTGTGAAAAATGCCGGTCTGAGCGCCGCCATCAAAGCCGGTTTCGACTACACATTCTCCGACTATGTGGGCTATATGGACGCTGACCTGCAGACTACTCCGGAAGATTTCAATCTTCTGCTCGACGGCATAGAAAGCCACAGCATGGTGATCGGCATCAGGGCGAACCGCAAGGACACGTTCTTCAAGCGCGCACAGTCCAAGATTGCGAACGGTTTCAGGAAAATGATGACCCATGACGGGGCTACCGATACGGGATGCCCTCTGAAGGTGCTCCACACGGATGTCGCCAAGAGGATTCCGATGTTCAAGGGAATGCACAGATTCCTGCCGGCGCTTGTGCTGCTGCAGGACGGGTGCAATTATTCACAGGTTCCTGTAAGGCATTTCCCGAGAGTTGCGGGCAGCTCCAAGTACCATCTTTGGAACCGTCTCGTCGGTCCTTTCGCAGACTGCTTCGCATACAGGTGGATGAAGCCTCGCTATATTAACTATAAGGTAGGAGAGAATGATCTGTAGTCTGTTGTTGCCTGAGCTTTCCAAGGTGGGAATCCTGACGCTCGGTTTCACCGCCCAGCTTTTCTTTTCGCTGCGCACGCTGTTCCAGTGGTGGAAATCCGAGAAAGCGAAGAAGGTTGTCTCACCTTCGGCATACTGGGTACTGAGTGTTATCGGAGCCTACCTCATGTTCATCTATGGTGTTCTCCGCGATGATTTTTCCATAATACTCGGACAGCTCATTTCCTACTATGTATATCTGTGGAATCTGAACGCCAAAGGTGTCTGGAAGCGTCTCGGGCTGTTTCTGCAGTCGGTGCTGCTGGCCACGCCCGTAGTAGCGGTGCTGCTGCTTCTCCAGAATGCCTCCGTATATTTCCAGAGTTTCTTCCGGAATGACGACATTCCGTTCTGGCTGGTGGTATTCGGCTCCGCAGGACAGGTCATATTCACACTGAGATTTGTATATCAATACATATATTCACATCATTACAAACAATCCACACTTCCGATGGGATTCTGGGCCATATCATTGTTCGGCTCAGGAGTAATCATCGCCTACGGTATCTTCCGCCTGGACCCGGTGCTGATTTTGGGACAGTCTTTCGGATTTGTCGCATATATCCGCAACCTTGTCATTGGCTTTAAAGAAAACAAAACTGATGTCCCCGAAACTGAAAAATAACTTCCTGAACAAGTATCCGCTCCTGGCGGTATTCCTGTTCACGTTCATCTGCCTTCTTCCGGCAATGCTGATGAGGGATTTCACTCCGTCCAATGAACTGAGATACCTCAGCATCGCCGACGAGGCCATCTCCAACGGGAATGTATTTGCGTTCTACAACCATGGACAGCCGTATGCCGACAAACCGCCTCTATATATCTGGGCAGTAATGCTTTGCCGGCTTCTGTTCGGACAGCACAGCGTATTCGCATTGACACTACTGTCGCTGATTCCGGCCTTCGTGCTGACTTGGCTGATGGACCGCTGGGTGATGACAGGGGCTTCGTCTCAGGACAGGATGGCAATGTCAATGATGCTCCTGTCCAGCGTCATGTTCCTCGGGACAATGGTGGTCATCCGTATGGATATGCTGATGTGCATGTTCATCGCTCTCGCCCTGTTCACGTTCTGGCGGATGTACGGGTTACGTAAAGAGGGGCTCGACGGGGAGGAGTCCAAGCGCCTGTACAGGAAATGTTCCTGGCTGCTGCCGGTATGGATATTCCTGGCATTGTTCACGAAAGGTCCTGTCGGACTGCTTGTGCCTCCGGTTTCCATTCTGGTGTTTCTGCTGGTCAAGCGCGAGTGGCGTGACATTCCGCGCTATCTGGGATGGAAGACTTGGGGTGTTATCGCAGGACTGTGCCTCATCTGGTTTACAGGCGTGTTCATCGACGGTGGCGCTTCCTATCTGGACAATCTTCTTTTCAAACAGACTGTAGGACGCGCTGTCAATGCGTTCACTCACAGCAGGCCGTTCTGGTTCTATGCAGTGGCCATCCTATGGTGCATCGCTCCTTATACCATACTTCTGATAGGCGGTCTGATAGCCGCACTCCGATGCCGCGGTCCTAAAACCGTTGCGGCCGATGATACTGAAGTGATTACGGCTGAGGCTGTCCGCTCCGATACCGAAGTGCTGTTCCTCTGTGTGATAGCGGCCACGTTCATAATGCTGTCAAGCTTCAGTTCCAAGCTTCCGGTTTACCTCGTGCCGATGATTCCTTTCATAGTGTACCTGTTCCCGCTTGCCGTGAACCGTACCGGAGCCCGCAAGTGGATGATCTGGGCTATCGCAATTCCTGCTGCGCTGCTGGCTGTCGCCGGCCTCGCCGCCCTGCTGGTTCTCGCTGAAGTGGTCAATGTCAATGCTTTGGAGTCATTGTCTTCCACCTATCCTTTCGCCTTCACGTCTCCTGTAAAGATGGCGGCAGTGCTGCTTATGGTGGGCAATGCGCTCGCGCTCTGGTTCCTCTTCAAGAGAAAGCACTGGAACCTGCCGGTGTTCATGATCGGCGCCTCGCTTTTCCTCGCCGTATATTCTGCCGCTGCTGTTCTTCCCAAGGCTAATCCATATATCGGCTACAAGGACATGTGCAAGGAGGTCCCTTCCGGAACTGATGTGGCGACTCTGTTCGTGCACAGGCCGGAAAACATCGACGTATATATAGGAAGGCAGATCAAGGACTACAAGAAGGATGTGGACGGATTCCTGCGCGATGCCGCTGACTCTTCAGCCCTCGGCAGCTCTCCGTTGACGCTTATCGTGACAGGAAAGCACCTGGAAGAATTCCCTGACCTGCGAAAGTTCGTATATTCTTCCGGCACAGTGGTTTACGTAGGCCCATACTGCATAGTGACCAGAAAATAGTACGGCATACAATACAGCCAAAGGCACAAATTGTAAAGATTTTGCCACAAATATTTGGGCAATCCAAAAAGAATGCCTACATTTGTAATCCCAAACGGTGCTTTGGCCGAGCGGTTAGGCACAGGTCTGCAAAACCTGCTACAGCGGTTCGATTCCGCTAGGCACCTCTCAAATAGCCCTTCAGATATCTGAGGGGCTTTTTTATTGCTATGTTTCCCAGCATGTGTGGTCGCGCTATAAACGCACACGGGAAAATGTACCTTACTCGATAGCAGCGGAAGTACCAGATACAGCGGTGGTATCAGATTCAGCGAGCCAGGTGCGGAGGCGGTTGGACTGGAAGATGTAGGCGGAGTCGAGGGCCGGGATGTTGGCCGGGGCGATCGGCTCGGCGCTTGGCGACTCCATCTTGAGCGGATTGATAGGCGTGCCGTTTTTCCATACGCGGAAATCCAGGTGCGGGCCTGTGGACAAGCCTGTCGAGCCTACATAGCCGATGACATCGCCCTGATGTACTCTGTCGCCTGTTTTAAGGCCTGCAGCATAACGCGACAAGTGCATGTATGAAGTCGTATAGACGGAATTGTGACGAATCTTCACGGTGTTGCCGCCACCGCCGCTCCAGCCTTTGCTTATCACCGTGCCGTCACCGATTGACATGACAGGAGTACCTGTAGGAGCTGCATAATCCACACCGGTATGGGCCCTCACACGACCGGTAACAGGATGCTTTCTGTGATAGGAGAAGCCGGAACTGATTCGGGAGAACCTCAACGGAGCCTTGAGAAATGCCTTCCTCATACTCTCCCCCTTCTCGTTCCAATACAGATTTCCGCCATCTCCCTGGTCAAAACGGATTGCAGGATAGCATTTACCGTCGTGCTCAAACTCAGCATAATAAACCGTGTCAATATCTATCACCTCACCCTCGCAGGACGACTCATTGTACACGACACTGAACCTGTCACCCGGCTGGATGGAGAAGAAGTCGATTGTCCAGGCATAGATATCTTCCAAATGCAGAATCAGCATCTGAGGCGCACCGCAGCGGCGCATATCATTCCAGAGCGACGAAGAAATGAGCACATTGGAATACTTGAGCGTATGGTCCACAGGCTTCACCACCTTCCATGCCGAGAAAGGAGCCGTGCACTTGAGCACCGTCATATTTATCTTGTCATGGTGATAGACAACATATTCCAGAACATTGACAGAAGAATCGCATCCGCTGTAATAAGCCTGCCACGTATTGCCGGCACGCATCTTCCTCGGATTGAAAACAGAGTCAGTCGCATTGACAAGAGACATCGCATCATGAGGCCTCATTCCGAGCCTCGACATCAGAGACGTGAAAATCTCTCCGTTCTTAAGCACACCTTCCTCCAAGGCGAACGAATCAGTACAGAACCCTAGCGGATAAATGGTATCATTGTCCTCAAGTACAGGCGTTTCCGTCTTCCTGTGGCAGGAAGGAACCGTCACCATCATCAGTAAAGCGGCAACCGCTGCCGCAAGCAAAGTCTTGTCAATGTTCATAAGACGAAAAAAGATTGGAACGTGAATTTACTAAAAGTTTTCCGTAAATTTGGGCCTGCAAACCGACACGAATGGAAAAAATGACGCAAATCACTCCTGTCGCATACTTCAGGTCACCATTCACCTCCAAATTCGGAATTCCTCGCCAAAGCGGAATACTTGACGAATTGGAGGGGAAAATTGTCTTCACTCCGGAGTTTGCCAAAGAGGAAGCAGTGCGCGGACTGGAAGGATTCGGATATCTGTGGCTAATCTGGGGCTTTTCAGGCAATGAAGGCCAATGGGGACTGACGGTACGCCCGCCACGACTCGGAGGCAACAGGAGAATCGGCGTTTTCGCATCACGCTCCCCTTTCCGGCCGAACGGGCTCGGACTGTCATCTGCAAGAATCATCAGCATTGACATAGACAAAAACGATGGTCCCGTCATCACCGTAAGCGGCGCCGACCTTATGGACAGAACTCCGATCTACGACATAAAGCCTTATGTATCATACACTGACAGCCATCCCGGCGCAGCATCCGGATTCACTGACGAGACAGAATGGAAAGAAGCGAACGTGGTCTTCCCTGAAGAACTGAAAGAGAAGTTCCGCCGCCTTAGCGGTTCACGGGACGCACATTTGCTGTCAATGCTAGTGAAGGCGCTTGCCCAGAAACCGATACCGCAATACGCCCATGACCCGGAGCGGATCTACGGAATGCCGTTCCTCGGCTGCGACATCAAGTTCAATGTTGATGGCGACGTTGTCTCAGTAACGGATATTGAGCGTCTCGAAAACCCTAAGAATCAGAAACTTAAAAAATAATCAGCAATGACACCTGCAGCCATAATCACAGTGATATCAGCATACTTTGCGGTAATCCTGTTCATTTCCTGGTTCACCGGAAGGAAATCCGACAACGCCGGCTTCTTCAGCGGCAACCGCAAGCAGTCCTGGTATGTGGTCGCAATCGCCATGATAGGCTCTGCCATGTCCGGAGTGACATTCGTCTCTGTCCCGGGAATGGTGGCCACATCCGGATTCGGCTACATGCAGATGGCATTGGGATTCATTGCAGGACAGATAGTTATAGCATTCGTTCTGATACCGCTGTTCTACAGGATGAACCTCGTCTCCATCTACGGCTATCTGGAAAACCGGTTCGGCCTTTCTTCCTACCGCACCGGAGCCTGGTTCTTCTTCATTTCCAAGATGTTGGGAGCGTCGGTCAGACTGTACCTCGTATGCATTGCCCTGCAGATGATGGTGTTCGGCCCGTTAGGCCTGCCGTTCTTGGTCAATGTTGCTGTAACCGTGCTGATTCTCATCGCCTACACATTCCGTGGCGGAGTCAAGGCCGTAATCTGGATTGACTTTCTGAAGACATTCTGCATGATAGTCTCCATCGCCCTCTGCACCATCTTCATCAGCAAGTCTCTCGGCTTCACGTTCGGCTCGATGTGCGAGGCGGTGGCAGGCAGCGACATGTCCAGGATATTCTATTTCGACGACCCTGACCATCCGCAATACTTCTTCAAGCAGTTCTTCGGAGGCATGTTCACGCTTATAGCAATGACGGGGCTCGACCAGGACATGATGCAGCGTTCACTCACCTGCAAGAATTTCCGCGACTCCCAGAAGAACATCATCACCAGCGCATTGCTCCAGACTGTCGTAATCTTCCTGTTCCTCACGCTCGGAGTACTTCTGTATTTCTTCGCCGGGGCCAATGGCATTGACGCGACAGGTGACACGCTCTTCCCGGCAGTAGCCACAAGCGGACTTCTCCCGGCCGTAGTCGGAATCGTATTCGTGGTCGGCCTGGTTTCCTGCTCTTACGCCGCCGGAGGCTCTGCATTGACAGCATTGACCACATCTTTCACCGTGGACATTCTCGGCACCGCCGGCAAATCGGAAAAAGAGGTAAAGTCAATGAGGGAAAAGGTTCACATAGGTATGGCCGTGTGCATGGGATTGACCATCGCGGTCTTCAATTTCATAAACAACACGAGCGCCATCGACGCCGTATATAAGCTGGCAAGTTACACCTATGGCCCGATTCTCGGAATGTTCGCTTTCGGAATCCTCACGAAACGCAGAACCAAAGACAGATGCGTTCCGTGGATTTCCATTGCAGCTCCGGCTGTCTGCCTGGTGCTCCAGCTCAACTCTGAGCGTTGGTTCGGAGGATACCAGTTCAGTTATGAGCTTCTGATTATCAATGCCTTGCTGACATTCATCGGACTTTATCTGTTCAGTTCCAAAGCGGATGATCTCCGTGCAGCGAAAAGATAAGAAGATGTCACAGCGGCAGTAAAATCAAGCCGAAGACCGAAAATGTGCACATCCCCGCCGGACTGGCATTTCAGTTTCCGTCGGAGTTCATCGCTCGTCATAGGTATATTGCGTGCAGTCACTTCCGCTGCCGGATATTTAGACGCAAACGCCTTCATCGCACGCTTGTCCAGATGCTCCCATCCGATGATTTCATAGAGTTTGCCGAAGTTTTTCGGGTCAATGTCAAACGACATTTCTTCTCCGTACAGATACAGATGCGTGGATTTTCCGGCCTTCAGCATAGATGCCGGACCGGAAGAGAACAGAGTGCCTATTTCATTGAAAATCCCCGCTTTTATCAATGCCTTGCCTGGCTCGAAAATATATTTCATCCGGCTAAGGTGTTCCTCGTTTTCCAGGAACAGCGGAATCGGGGCTTCACCGGAAGGTTCTATCAATGAACTATTTTCATTGACGATGAGCCTGGTGCTGAGCCCTTCTTCGCGCGTGTCGGGCACAAGCCACAGCAGCAGTTCCTTGCATTCCCCCGCGTGCGCCACGACGTGCACTTCCTTCGTGAATGCTCCGCTTGAGCGCAAACGGTTCACCAGCATTGATATATCCGCCATCGGCGAAAGCTTGACGAGCAGATTCGGCGCTATGTCGAAGAGTCTTCGGGTCAATGTCAAGACATCCGGGCTGCAGTCTTCCAGCAGAAACACCTTGCTTCCGGATGAGGAACGGCGCGCGGGATCCATGTATATGAGCGACGGACCGAAACTTTTCAGTTCCGCCCATACCGCATCGTTCTCTGCTGATACACAATGACTTGTCACGACTATGTCCTGCGCACCGAGCAGCGGGAAATTATGTCTGGCGGCAGATGCCCTGGAAGGCTCCATTTCATTGTAAAGCACCATGTCGGCAACTGATGAAAAGGCAAGGCTGTCCACTCCCAGGCCTCCGGTAAGGTCAGCAATACGCCTGCCGTCCTCAGCGACGGAACTCAATATCCGCCCAGCAACAGACGCCTTATAATTCGCTGTAAATGAAGAACTTGATTGTTCCGCACAGATTCTGTCCGGATAAATCAAGCCAGGAACCGCATACCATTCCGGGAGTTTCTGACGAATCTTCCTTCTGCACTCGATAATATTTACGGCCAGAGGCACGTCCACGTCAGGCCATTTGTCCCGCCCCAATATGAGGCGGGATGTATCATCTTCCGAATGTGATATTATGAACTCTTCGAGAGTCATCTGAGTGTCAGCCTCGTGCAGTTACGACTTCTACCTCCACAAGCGCACCCTTCGGCAATGCTTTTACAGCAATCGCGCTACGAGCAGGGAAAGGCTGTGCGAAGAACTGTGAATAGACCTCATTCATTGCCGCAAAATCGCCAATATCAGCAAGATAGACAGTGGTTTTCACGACATTAGACAGAGTAAGTCCGGCTTCTTCGAGAATAGCCTTCACGTTCAGAAGCGACTGCCTGGTCTGCTCCTTCACTCCGCCTTCAGGGAATGCGCCGGTAGCAGGATCGATCGGAAGCTGACCCGATGCATAAACAAATCCATTGACTTCTATTGCCTGACTGTAAGGTCCGATTGCTGCAGGAGCATTCTGTGTAGATATCTGTTTCATTTCGTATAAGTTTTCAGCGAAGATAGCAATCTCTTTTTATTTTTCCACAGGACAGGCCGTACAATCATTTTCATTTAAGGGGAAAGATTACTATTTTTGCGGATGGTCTGCAAAGGCGGACCGGATAGCGTTGGACATTAGAATAAAACTATATAGTTATGGCTAAAGATTTTAAGGAAGTAGCACAGAGCTGGATTACCGGTGACTTTGATCCGGAAACCAAAAGCAAGGTCATTGAACTGAGAAACAATGATCCGGCAGGATTCGAGGATGCATTCTACAGAAACCTGGAATTCGGCACCGGAGGACTTCGCGGCATTATGGGAGTCGGCACGAACAGGATGAACAAATACACTGTAGGAATGGCCACCCAGGGACTTGCAAACTACATCAAGGCCCATGCGGCTGAGTGCAAGGACGCATACGGCGACCCTATCAATCCGAATGATGTGCGTGTCTGCATCTCATTCGACAGCCGTAACAACAGCAAGCTGTTCGCAAAAATCACCGCTGACGTGATGTCTGCCAATGGAATGCACGTGTTCCTTTTCGACAACATCAGGCCTACACCTGAACTCAGCTATTCCATCAGGGAAAAACGCGCGATTGCAGGCGTGATGGTAACCGCCTCACATAACCCTAAGGAATACAACGGATACAAGGTGTTCTGGTCAGACGGCGCACAGATCACTTCTCCGGTGGACAAGGACATTGTGGCAGAAGTCGCCAAGATTACCGACCCTGCACAGGTAAGGTTCACACCGGACGAGGATTGTGGTGAAATCGAGCTGATGGGCAAGGATGTGGACGAAAAGTATCTGCACGACATTCTCTCTCTTATGCTTACACCGGACGCCCGCAAGCGTCATCCTGAACTCAAGTTCGTTTACACTCCGCTTCACGGATGCGGCGTAAGGCTTGTACCGGAGTGCCTTCACAGGCTCGGATTCGAGCACGTTTACCACGTTCCGGAGCAGGATGTGAGTGACGGCAATTTCCCGACTGTGGCATCACCTAACCCAGAGGAGCCTGCAGCGATGAAAATGGCCCTTGAAGTAGCTGACCGCGAGGGTGCCGACATTGTTTTGGCCACCGATCCTGATGCAGACCGCATGGGTATCGCAGTTCGTGACAATGAGGGTAAGATGGTTCAGTTCAACGGCAACCAGACCGGCGCCGTGCTCACCTACTATATTCTCACAAGATGGAAGGAACTCGGCAAACTGAATGAGAACACATACATTGTCAAGACCATTGTAACTACAGAGCTTCTCTCTGAAATCGCAAAGAGCTTCGGCGTGAAGATCTACAATGTCCTGACAGGTTTCAAATACATCGCTGAAGTGGTCAAGCGCAATGAGAAATGCGGCGAGTTCATCTGCGGCGGCGAGGAGAGCTACGGTTTTAATGTGGGCCAGTATGTCCGTGATAAGGATGCCCAGATAGCTTGTTCAATGGTTGCTGAATGTGCTGCATGGGCTGCAGACCAGGGCATGACCATCTACCAGCTCCTCCAGAAGATCTATAAGGAGTACGGCTACCGCAAGGAAGGTCTCACATCGCTTGTCCGCAAGGGAAAGAGCGGCGCTGAGGAAATCCAGAAGATCATGGCAGATATGAGACAATGCCCTCCTGCATCTCTCATAGGTTCGCCAGTCACCAAGGTAGTGGACTACCTCAAGACAGATGAGACCGGTCTTCCTTCATCCAATGTGCTCCAGTTCTTCGACGAGGCCGGCGACGTGGTTTCCGTACGCCCTTCCGGCACAGAGCCGAAAATCAAATTCTACTTCGGTGCCAAAGGCGATGACGCAGACGCCAAGATCGAACGTCTGAAAGAGCAGTTCATCAAATAAACCTTATACGACTTCAATCGAGTAGGAGGAAAACGAAGTAGTTTTCTTCCTACTTTCGTTTTCCGACCTCT
>ENA-ORND01000005-ORND01000005.1-human-gut-metagenome-genome-assembly--contig:-NODE-5-length-222207-cov-69.587526_pt1 | contig 222207 bp, 149 predicted proteins | sample MGYA00242111_ERZ509014 | MGnify/ENA primary metagenome ERZ509014 (study PRJEB26280, sample SAMEA2338694) | human gut metagenome | biome: human gut; feature: human-associated habitat; material: faeces... | reverse complement strand
TTCCGGATGCAAATTTACAAATTATATTGCATTTCATAAATCAATTTCATAACTTTGTCGAGTATGAGAATTTGCGGGCGGCAGTGAAAATCGCCGCTGAAGTTCCAGCCACGTTTATAATTGATATTATAAAACTCAAAACATAAAATGAAAGGAATAGTTAAAAAGATCGTCAGCGTACTGCTGCTCTTTGTTATTGCCGGACTCGTGTATGCATGCATCAAGAGTATTATGGAGCCTATCAATTTCAACAAGCAGAAGGCTTACCGTGAGACTGTCGGTATCCAGAGAATGAAGGATGTCCGCACTCTTCAGGAGGCATTCAAGTCTGTTTCAGGCCACTTTACCGCATCTGCTGACTCCCTCGTGGATTTCTACAAGAACGGCAAGATGGAAGTGATCATGCAGATCGGTTCAAATGACGACTCTCTTGCAGTTGCAACTACAGAGAAACTCAAGAAGTCACGTAGAGGCATCACCCCTGAACAGATGTATGAGCTCTACAAGAAAGGTGAGCACCTCGTATTCTCCATCTCAAGCAAAGTGGATGTGAAGGATACACTTTTCAACACAAGAAACGATTTCAACATTGATTCTCTCAAATACATTCCTTTCTCACAGGGCGACACCATCCAGATGGAGTCCGTCATCAAGGAAGTATCAGGTGTGAAGGTTCCTCTCTTCGAGGCGAGAATGCCTTACAAGTCTCTTCTCAAAGGTCTTGACAACCAGCTCAGAATAAATCTCGATGCTGACCGCAAGGCTATGAACCGTTACGAGGGACTTCAGGTAGGTAGCGTTTCAGCGCCTAACAACAACGCCGGCAACTGGGAGTAGTCCGTCGGGACTCACTCACTTCATATAAGAATATGAGCCAGACGAATAATATAGAAAGCAGAATATCCATTCAAGTAGCCTTGAGTGGATATTCTTTTAAGATACAAGACAATGAGGGTGAACACTCGTCGGGCTGGCTTACGCCTGACAGGATCTTCACGACTCCCGAGTTCCAGAAGAGATATGACGCGGTGAAGATTTCTCTTCTGACACCGAAAGTGGCCTTGATTCCGGAGCAGTTCTTCAATCCGATGGAGCTCAGGCAAATGCTTGGCGACGTGGTCAGACTGGGGGAAAATGATGCCGTCGAGTTTGTCAGGATGCCGGAGAGGGCTTCGGTACTGGTATTCTCGAACAATGTGGGAGAAACATTGTCAAGGATGATTTCCCAGACGGTATTTACTACAGACGGGTATCAGGCAAGGATTCTGCCGGAGATGTACTACATCCTGGAGGCGCTGGACAAGTGCAGTGACTACAACAAGATCGTGGCATCTTACGCTGACGGATATCTGCACCTGGCTGTGGCACAGGGAAAGTCCCTGCAAATCGCAAATACCTTCAGGGCTGTGGATTTCACGACGGCCGAGTACTTCATTTTCAACACATTGAAAAAACTTCAGTTGAATCCTGAGATATCGACCATCTGCTTCAGGACTCCGGTTTCTGACGAGGAGGAAATGTCATTGTACCGATATTTCAAATCAGTGGAACAGATATGAGAATTATAGGTGGTGCGCTGAAGGGCAGGAACATCGTCACTCCTCCTGATTTCAAGGCAAGGCCGACGACTGATTTCGCCAAGGAAGCGCTTTTCAATATTCTCGACAATGAGTTCGAGTTCGAGGGGCTGAGTGTGCTTGACCTGTTCAGCGGCACGGGCTCGATTTCCTATGAGTTCGCGTCACGTGGTGCTGGCCATGTGTGGTCAGTGGAGATGAATATGCAGTATTCCTCTTTTGTCAAGGAGCAGGCCAGAAAGCTGGGCCTGAAGAATCTGACTGCCGTCCAACACAATGTGTTCGATTTCATTCCCATCTGCAGGGAGAAGTTCGATATCGTGTTCGCCGACCCGCCTTATGCGCTGGAAGGTCTGGAGACGATTCCTGACAAGGTGCTGGATGCCGGATTGGTATATCCTGAGAGGTATCTGATTCTGGAGCACGGGGACGAGCACTCGTTCAAGGAGCATCCCGCTTTCGTAAAGGAGAAGGTTTACGGCCGCGTCCACTTCAGTTTCTTCGAGCCTGTAAAGTAAATCGCCAGGTACAAGCCCGGCGGGCAGAGTGGGCGGAGCCGGTTAAATGACATTCTTAGGCGGATGCCTCTCGGGCAGAGCTGGACTGCGCAGGTCCTCCCCACTACCGTGGGTCCCCTCCCTTTTCGGGAGCCAATGCCGGCTCCGCCCACTCTGCCCGAGAGTCACTCCAACAATCATGTATATAACAGAGCAGCCCGGAAGGTTCCGGGCTGTTTTCTGTCTATATGTAGCTAAGCGCGTTAGAGAACGCTCATAACAGCTTCTGCGATAGAATTGAGCTTGGTATCCACGCTATCCGCACGGCTTGCAAGAATACAAGGAGCAGTCGTTCCTACGAGCATTCCTGCCTGACGCACGCCTGTAGAGAGTTTGGAATTCGTCTTCCAGAACACGTTTGCAGACTCGATGTTAGGGAATACGAGGCAGTCAGCGTCACCTGCTACAGGGCTGACAAGCTTCTTGATCTCAACAGATTCCTTATCGATAGCCACGTCGAGTGCGAGAGGACCGTCAGCGATGCAGCCCTTGATCTGTCCGCGCTCTACCATCTTGGCCAATGCAGCAGCTTCCATACAAGCCGGCATTGAATCGAGAACCTGCTCTGAAGCTGCGACGAAAGCAACCTTCGGCTTCGCGATGCCGAATGACTTGGCAACTTTCACGATATAGTTCGTGAGTTTCATCTTCTGACGCAGATCAGGAAGCGGAACCACTGCCATGTCGGTAAGGAATATGAGCTTGTGATAGTTCGGGCTGTCGATTACTCCTACGTGGCTGAGAAGGCCTTTCGGAGGAAGGAGACCAGTCTCCTTGTTAAGTATGGCGCGAAGGAACTTGTCAGTAGAGCAAAGTCCTTTCATGAGAACGTCACCTTCACCGTCATGAACCATCTGGACTGCCTGTGCAACAGCCTTCAGCTCATCAGGATTGTCCACAATAGTGAATTTCGCTGCGTCGATACCTCTCTTGACACAAACGTCATTGATAAGAGCGGCGTCACCTACGAGAACAGCTTTGATGAATCCGAGATCCACAGCATGTGAAGCCGCTTCAATGGTATGCTCGTCCACTGCCCAGGCAGCGACCATCGTTTTGCAGACACCTTTCTGCTTGAGTTCTGCAAATACATCTGAGAAACTTGTGATCATATTTTTCCTCTAATTAGTTTTCCTCTTCGCTTTGAACGATGTGCATTGTATCACGTGCAATGACAATCTCTTCGTCGGTGGTGATGAGAGCCACTTTCACCTTGGAATCAGGCAATGAAATGATGGTATCCTCTCCCCATGCGACATTTGCTTCATAGTCGAATTTGAGGCCGAGATATGAGAAGTTCTCACATACTCTGCGACGCAGACGGCTGTTGTGCTCACCGATGCCTCCGGTGAAGATGATAAGGTCAACTCCGTTCATGACTGCAGCGAACTGACCGATATACTTGATAATGCCGTAAGTCAGCATCTTGAGTGCAAGCTTGGCTCTCTGGTCGCCTGAATTTGCAAGCGCGTCGAGGTCTCTGGCATCAGAAGAAGCTCCTGAAATTCCGAGGAAGCCTGATTTCTTGTTCATCACCTCGGTCATTTCGTCCGGTGTGAGGTTTTCTTTCTTCATCAGGTACGGAACCACGTTAGGGTCAATGCTGCCGCATCTTGTTCCCATGATGACGCCGTCGAGCGGAGTGAAGCCCATGGAAGTGTCCACTGACTTGCCGTTCACGATGGCCGTGATGGAGCTGCCGTTGCCGATATGGCATGTGATGATCTTGGAATTGTTGATGTCCAGGCCGGCGAACTTGGCGCCTTTCTCAGCCACGAACTGGTGGCTTGTTCCGTGTGCACCGTATTTACGTACTCTGTACTTGGTGTAATCCTCATACGGAAGGCCATACATATATGCGTATGCAGGGATGGTCTGATGGAATGCGGTATCGAAGGTAACTACCTGAGGCACAGAAGGAAGCACTGCCTGAACGGCTCTGATTCCGAGGATGTGCGCAGGGTTGTGGAGCGGTGCGAAGTCGCAGCAGATCTCGATTTTCTTCATAACGTCTTCGTTTACGAGGGCGCTTGATGAGAAATATTCTCCACCATGCACGATTCTGTGTCCTACGGCCTCGATGTCGTCAAGTGATTTGAGGACACCGTGCTCACTGTCTGTAAGTGCCTCGAGCACGAGCTGCATTCCGACTTTGTGGTCAGGAACCGGGAGGTCTTTCACTACCTTCTCTTTACCTGTAGCCGTGTGCTGAAGACAACCCATCTCCAGTCCGATTTTTTCTACGATACCCTTCGCAAGGACATCATAGACGTCATCGTTTTTCATATCAAGGAGCTGATACTTAATCGATGAACTTCCGCAATTGATTACAAGAATTATCATAACTATAGTTTTTGTTTCTATTTTTTCGGATTTGACGCGGCAAAGTTAAAAAGAATTCACTACTTTAGCAAGGAAATGACCTCCAACGGTCGAGTAACTGAGCGCGCACCTATGACAGAAACTGCGGACATAAAGCCACTTGCATTGGCATTTACCTTCGGGGCGGCATCCGGACTGCTCCTGAGCCGTATTTCCATGCACGCCGCATACATTTCCTCCGCCACTTCCCTACTGGTCGCATTGACATTGACAGTCATCACTTCAGCGGACCGCCGGCAGGCGGAAATCCTGCTGCTGTTCCTGACGGCAGGCGTTTTCTGCGCCGCGACATCGACATTGACAAGTCTCGGGGCTGTCGCCGGAAAACCGCTTTTCGCGGGCCTTGCGGCTGATTTCAGGTCAATGATTTCGTCGATTCCGTTTCCGCACGAGGGGACTGCGCCTCTTGTCAATGCCCTGCTGACGGGCGACAGGTCTTCGCTGGACAGCAGCGTCATGAACAGTTTCCGTGACAGCGGGGCGTCACACATCCTCGCGCTGTCGGGGCTGCATCTCGGAATCATCTACGGCATCCTGCTCAAGGTGACTTCCATTTTCGGAAAGCATCCCACGATAAAGGCCGTCAGAAGTCTGATTATCATATCGTTATGCGGGATATACACTTTGGCGACCGGGGCAAGTCCGTCGCTTGTGAGGGCTTTCCTTTTCATTCTTGTCAATGAGACCGCACGTCTGACTCACCGCAGCAACAATCCGCTCCGTGTGTATTGTGCTGCACTTTTCATCCAGACGGCCATCAATCCCCAGGTGATCAGTTCGACCGGGTTCCAGCTTTCCTACCTGGCGATGGCAGGCATCTTCCTGCTGTATCCTGCATTGAAAAAATGGTATCCGCAGGAGGAGGCCGCTGGCGACATGCTTATCGAAAAGGGCGTCGGCCTAACAGAAAGTGACGGGCTAACAGAAAGTGACGGGCTGGAGGGCGTGATGATCGACAAGGGCGGCTGCCTGACAGAAAGTGACGGGCTGGAGGGCGTGATGATCGACAAGGACGCCGGCCTAACAGAAAGTGACGGGCTGGAGGGCGTGATGATCGACAAGGGCTGCTGCCGCGCGAGGCGTTGCTGGACTTCGTGGATGAAAACGATAGTGTCGGCTGCACCGCGCAAGATTTGGGATGCGGCTGCACTGACGATTTCGTGCCAGGTATTCACCGGACCTCTCGCCTGGTGGAAATTCGGAACTTTTCCGAAGTACTTTCTGCTGACGAATCTGCTGTCGCTGCCATTGACAAGTGCCGTCATGTTATTGTCTGTCAGCACTTCAGTCCTGTTCGCCATAGGCATCTGCCCGGACTTTCTCATCTCCCTTACCGACAGCATCGCGTCCCTGCTTCTTTTCATCATGAAGGTCATCTCCAGCATGTAGGTGCGGGAAGGCAACTTCGTCCGTGAGTGTATTATACTGAAAAAGGTTGACTCATAAAAACGAGTTAATCAAGATGAAGTTACGTACAGAATTTCAAAAAGAGTATTACCCTCAAGTAATCGAAATTTATCAAAGGACCGGTTATTCTGGCTACAAAATTGCAAAGATGAAACTGCTTCCTGTTTCGAAGAGCGTAATGTGCGAATGGATTGCAAATTATGAAGCATCGAAAGGGAACGGATCAAAAAGAAGGATTATGCAAGCAAAGAAAGAGCAAGCCGAAGCAGAAGTGGAAGCGCTGAAATCACGTATTTCTGACTTGGAGGAGGCTCTGCGGATTGAGCGATTGCGGAACCAGTTAAATGAAAAAATCATTGATATCGCGGAGCAGCGCTGGCATATTGAAATCAGAAAAAAAGCTGGCACCAAGCAGTAAGAGACCTGCATGCAAGTTCTGTCACCAAATGTAAAGTGGCAGAACTATGCATGCTGTTTGGTGTAAGCAAGCAGGCGTATTATAAATATGATGATAACGCCGCCCTATCAAAATCCGCCAGCGAGGAGTTTGCGCTTCAATATATTCGGGGTGTGCGCGAGAATCACGACCCGGGTATTGGTGGCGTCAAATTGTGGTACATGTATCGTCAAGAATTTAAAGGTGATAACCCAATGGGAAGAGACCGCTTTTTGAGGCTGCTGGACGAGAATGGGCTGAAGATTAGAAATAAGGTTAGAAAACCTCGAACGACAGATTCCACGCACGGTCTGCCGTTATATCCCAATCTAATTACTGACTTCATTCCTACTGGCATTAATCAGTTGTGGGTTAGCGATATAACATACATTACAATATTTGAGAGTGCAACCAAGTATCACTTTTGTTACTTGTCCCTAATCCTAGATGCATATAGTGAAGAAATAGTCGGCTGGAGTGTCGGGCCCACACTCGACTATGAGTACCCGCTAGAGGCGTTGGAAATGGCTCTAGATCGCATTAAGGGCAAGAATGTTCATCTAATTCATCATTCAGATCGAGGCTGTCAATATGCAAGTCGCGAGTACATCAATACTCTGATGCGTTATGGCATATCAATCAGTATGACAGAGTCAGGAAATCCAAAAGACAATGCAAAGGCTGAGAGGATAAACAATACCATAAAGAATGAATTACTTAAAGGAAAGGTGTTCAGGAGCATCGAAGAGGTAATTGACGCTGTTGATTTGGCAGTTGATTTTTATAATAATCGCAGACCCCACATGAGCATAGATATGATGACTCCAGTTCAGGCCGCATCAACCTCTGGAGAGCGGAATATGAGATGGGTTAGTTACCGGGAGAGGGCAATAAAATATAGAAATGGATTGGATGATTCCGAAAAAGACTTACCTTTGTCCGTGGAACAGGGGGTGCCTTCCGGACTACGTCCTCCAGTCAACCCCTGTCAGTAATAAGACTCAAAATTTGGATAAAAGTCAACCTTTTTCAGTAATAATTTCTATAATCGAGTCAACCAAAATCAGGAAAATACACTCGTCCGTGAGAACCCGCATTTCTCCGGACAAGTTGGTCATTTGAGTCACTTGTCCGTGAGAACCCGCCTTTCACCGGACAAGTTGGCCATTTGAGTCACTCGTCCGTGAGAACCCGCCTTCCACCGGACAAGTTGCGGATTACAGCGTGCGCAAAAAAAGGACGGCAACCGGAATCTCTCCGATTGCCATCCATAGTCTTTAAAGCTTTTATAACAGTAAGCGATTATTTGCTTGCCTCTACAGAAACTTTTCTGAATTCTTTAAAATCCTTCATAAGAGCAAGAGCAGCTTTACGTGCGCGAGCACCAGCAGCCTTATTGCCTTTCTCTACCTGAGCGTCTGCATTAGCAACGAATTCCTCGTACTCAGCTTTGATTTTCTCAACAAGTTCTTTCATTGTTACTATAGTTATTTGTTAAACATTAAGTTGCTTGATTTTGGTAATCCTTTGCAATTTATGTAAAAATCCTGAAAATGCAAGCAATTATTTAACTTTTTACAACGATTAACCCCGTACGAAACTATTTTTTAGCAGTATTGAAGCAATTCATGGCCCTGTCGATGCCGATTGTCACAAACGCCTTGACGCCATCTATGACAGAGTCACATATTTCAGGCATTTTCTCTTTCTCCTCTGCGGACATCGGACCTATCACGAAATCCACCTGTCTGCCTTTCTGGAAATCATTGCCAATGCCGATTCTGATTCTCGGATACTCCTGCGTTTCGAGGAGTTCCTGAATGTTCTTGAGTCCGTTGTGGCCGCCGTCGCTCCCCTTCTTGCGCATTCTCAATGTGCCGAAAGGAAGATTCAGGTCATCGCAGATCACGATGACGTTCTCCAGCGGAAGTTTCAGTTTATTGACCCAATATCGAACGGCATTGCCGCTGAGGTTCATATATGTGGAGGGCTTGAGGAGGGTTATGTCCCGACCTTTGAATGACACTTCGGCCACGTCTCCATAGCGCTGGGTAGTAAAAGTGGCACCTGCGGCTGAAGCCCATGCATCCAGCACCATAAATCCTACGTTGTGGCGCGTGTCCGCATACTCCGCGCCGATATTTCCAAGTCCTACTACAAGGTAATTCATACTCGTTCTCCGATTCTGTCCGCAGAAAGTTTCGCCTTGTCTGCGGCTATTGTCATTTCTTCGCGCACCAGGAAAAGTCCCCGCCTACCAAGAAAACAGGACGGACCGGAAAGTCGATTCCGCCCCGTCCTGTAAAGTTTATAGCTGCACGATTATGCCTCAGCTGGAGCCTCAGCTGCCGGAGCTGCCGGAACTTCTGCGTGATGTACGCCTTCCTCCATAGCCTCGTCAAGAGCTTCCTCATACTCGATGTGAGCTGCAACCTGACGTGAAGACTTGACTGTGCAGATGATAGTTCCCTTAGGAGAAACCACATTGACATTCTCATACTTGAGGTCACCTGCTACGATTCTCTTGCCGATCTGGAGTTTGTCGATGTTGATGACAAGCTCATCAGGAAGGTCCTTCATAAGAGCGCTGACTTTCAGTTCACGAACCAGCTTGTAGAACTTACCACCGGCACGTACACCGGCTGCATGACCGGTGATGGTGATAGGAACCATGATGGAAATAGGTTTCTCCTCATTGACAGCGAGGAAATCTGCGTGAAGGCAGTTGTCCTTTACCGGGTGATACTGAAGCTCGTGGATAACTGCATTGTATTTCTGGCCGTTGCTGAGCTCGAGGTCAACAATGTAAGATGCAGGAGTGTCGGTAAGACCTTTGAGATCTTTTTCAGTAACTGTGAAGAGAATGTTCTCTACACCTGAACCATAGATGTTGCATGGTACGAGACCCTGTTTGCGGTACTCTTTGATGACCGCCTTGTTGCCGACCTCACGGACCTGGCCTTTCAATACGAAATGTTTCATTTCTTTAATTTGTTTAAAATGTGTTACTCAGTCTTGGTCCGGATGCCCGGACTAGACCCCATTGCACCAAAAGCTACTGCTTTTTCGCGGACCTTTCTTCAAAGGCCCAAAATGCGGCGCAAATATAGTGAATTTTCCGCAAATAAAAAATTGACGTGAAGTTTTTTAAAGAAAGTAATCATAAAAAAATTGCTATCTTTGGAGATGTGTAAAGTTTTGGACTATGGAGACGACGATTAGAAGATTCCCGATTGGGATACAGACGTTTGACAAAATCATATCCGGAAAGTATTTATACATTGATAAGACGGGTTATGTCAATGACATTGCGGACAAGTACAAATACGTTTTCCTGAATCGTCCGCTCGGTTTCGGCAAGTCATTGCTGTCTTCTACTTTCCATTGCTATTTCGAGAGCAGGAAGGAACTTTTTGAGGGATTGAAAGCGGGCGAGGTAAAGAAGGAATGGACCAAGCATCCGGTTTTTCATTTCGACATGTCCACGGCCAAACATTTGAATGAGGAGCAGTTGGTTCGCACTCTCGGATATAAACTGGAAGGGTATGAGGCCATTTATGGAAAGCTCCCGAATGTGGATGAAGTCGATGTAAATGCGCGACTGGAATTCCTGATCAAAGCAGCTTTCGAGCAGACCGGGCAGCAAGCCGTCATCATCATTGACGAATATGACGCACCTCTGTTGGACGTGATGAACGACAAGGGCAAGTTACCGGTTCTCAGGCAGATAATGAGGAATTTCTACAGCCCGATAAAGAGCCTTGACCCGTATCTGCGGTTTGTTTTCCTTACCGGAATCAACAAGTTTGCACAACTCAGCATTTTCAGTGAGCTGAACAATCTGAAGAATATTTCAATGATTCCGCAGTATTCCGCCATCTGCGGCATTTCCCAGACAGAACTGGAGAACGATATGAAGCCGGAAGTGCAAGCGCTTGCGGATGAACAGGGTATCACATTCGCAGAAGCAATCGGCCACTTGAAAGCCAACTATGACGGCTATCACTTCTGCGGCAAGTCTGAAGACATTTATAATCCGTATAGTCTTCTCAATGCATTGTCAGACAAGAACTTCGGCAGTTACTGGTTCTACACCGGCACCCCGACTTACCTCATTGAGAGACTACGGAAAAACCCTATCGACGAGACTACGCTGGACAATATCCCGCTCGTTCCGCAATCGGATTTCGACGTTTCTCCGGAGCTTTCAGACAATTCATTGCCAATGCTGTATCAGACTGGTTATCTGACCATCAAGTCTTACGACGAGAGGATGCAGCTCTACACGCTGGGATATCCGAACAAGGAAGTCAAAATCGGTTTCACGAGAGGACTTTTGGGAGAGTACCCAAGCAAGACCGGCACTGCGTCCGGATTCGTGGCACATTTCTATGCCGCAATGGACTCCCAGGACATTGACCTGGCTATGGAAAAGCTACAGGCGTATCTCGCCGGAATACCTAACGATTTGGAAAATAAGACCGAAAAACATTATCAGACAATCATTTACCTGATTTTCTCGCTGCTCGGTTTCTATATCCGCACGGAAGTGAAATCCGCCATCGGCAGGGCTGACGCGGTCTGCTACACTGACAATTGCATCTATGTCTTCGAATTCAAGGTGGACGGATCTGCGGAAGAGGCGCTCAAGCAGATTGATGACAAGGGCTATATGCTTCCTTACAAATTCGAGGAAGGCAAGAACCTCGTCAAAGTCGGCGTGAACATTTCCTCGCAGACCCGCACCGTCGAGAAGTGGATAGCGAGGTAACGCTACAGCTCCAGCACGGCAGGCTTCAGGCCTTTAGCATTGACCTTCAATAGGATCGGGCCTTCGGCGTCGGCGTGGGAGCGGACTATAACGGTCAGCTTGCCGGCGAAGAGGTGCATGTGCGGGAGATGGAAAAGTTCTAGCGAGCACGGGTCACCGTTGGCGATGGCGCGGAACTCGCCGGCACCGGACACTGAGGCGAATACTTCGCGCGTATCGGTAGGTACGATATTGCCATCCTTATCCACCACACTTACAGTCACATACGCCAGATCTTCGCCGTCCCGGGCGATGGAATCCCTGTCACATTCAAGACGGAGAGCATACGGCTTGCCGGCAGTGCGGACAGACTCCGAAGCAGCGACATTGCCATTCGCATCATAGGCCACGAAGCGGAGCTCACCTTTCCGGTAAACCACGTCATTCCACATCAGACGATAACGTCCCTCAACCGCCTCATCCTGAAGACCTTCGCAAGGCGCGGACGGCGACGCTTTGGAACGACGACCCTGAGAAACGCCATTGACAAACAGCTCGGCCTCAGGCCATGAAGTATAGACGTAAACCGGCGTCACCTGCCCTTCTCGTCCCGGCCAGGTCCAATGCGGAACTATATGAAGTGTAGGGCTTTCCGTGTTCCAGATGCTGCGGTAAAGCCAATAGCGGTCCTTCGGAATGGAGGCCAGGTCAATGATTCCGAACATGGAACTGTGGTTCGGCCATGCATCAGTATCGTAAGGGCTCGGCTCGCCCAGGTAATCGAAACCGGTCCAGACGAACTGTCCCATTGTCCAAGGATAATCATCGGCAAGGGCGAAGTCCACATCCGGGATATTCGACCAGTTGCAGGCTTCCATATCGTAGCCCGTGGACTGATGGTCAGGGTGCATCACACTGAACGCCTTCTCCACCGGAAAATGATATGTGCCCCTCGAACTTACGGTAGATGCCGTTTCCGAACCGAGCACCAGTCCCTGAGGCAACTGTTCATAACAATCCTTGTAACGGAAAGTGCGGTAATTGATCCCCGGGATGTCCAGCTGGGCCGCAAACCCGTTGGAAAGCACGCAATTGACCTGGTCCATTCCGCAAGTGACAGGCCTCGTCGGATCCTCCCTGTGGCAGATGGACTGAAGGAACGATGCGGTCTTGTATCCTTCGACAGAGCATTGGGACGGAACCTCATTGCCTATGCTCCACATGATCACTGACGGGGAATTCCTGAAAGCGTGGAGCATGCTTATCATGTCACGCTCTGCCCACTCGTCGAAATAGCGGTGATACCCGTTCTCGCATTTCGCGTCATTCCACTCGTCGAAAGGCTCCACCATCATCATGAAACCCATCTCATCACAAAGACGGACAAGTTCGGGCGCAGGCATATTGTGCGATGTGCGGACCGCATCACAGCCCATGTCCTTCAGCATTGTCAGCTGATGCCTCAACGCCGGCACGCTCACGGCCGCACCTAGAGGCCCCAGGTCATGATGGTTGCAGACGCCCTTGAACTTCCGGTGCTCGCCGTTCAGGTAAAAGCCCTTCTCCGGGATGACCTCGATCGAGCGGATGCCGAAGCGCGTCTCATATTCGTCCGTCACGGTTCCGCCCACCAGGATACGGGTCAATGCCTTATAAAGGTAAGGGTGCTCCGGTGCCCACAGTTTCGGCTCTTTCACCAGGAATTTCTGCACATGGCTGTCGCCTTTATGGTACAATGCCACAGATCGCCTCGATGCCACTTTCTCGCCTTCCGGAGAATAAATATCCGTAATATATTCTATGTCAATGTTTTCCTTGTCTGACTGCAATGCAATTTCGAGTGAGACCGATGCCATATCATTATGCACGGAAGGGGTGGTGACGAATGTTCCCCAGACCGGAATATGGGCATTGGCAGATGTGCAGATCAGGTGGACATTCCTGTAAAGGCCTGCACCCGGATACCATCTGGAGGAAAAAGGAAGGTTCTCCAGCCTGACAGCCAGGACATTGGAGCCTGACTTGTTCAGATACGGGGTGACGTCGCAGTGGAACGGGCTGTAGCCATAAGGCCAGAAGCAGACCTCATGGCCATTGACATAAACCCGTGCCTCGCTCATCGCGCCGTCGAACAGCAGTTCCGCTTTCAGTCCGTCCGGGACATTGAACTCGGTCCTGTACCAGCCCACTCCCACATATGGCAGACCGCCGGTGCGACCGGTCTTGAGCGATGCCTTCGTCTCCATATTCTGCACTATCTGCACGTGCTGAAGGTCATTTTCAATGCTGAAAGGCCCGGTTATGGCCCAGTCGTGCGGCACGCTCACGCTTTCCCATCCGGAGTCGTCATAAACCGGCATGAAAGCCCCGTCGGCCTCTCCGCGATGGAACCGCCACCCGTCCTTCAGGCAGGTATCTGTCCTCGCAGCTGATGAAGGAGTTGGAGTGTTTGGCGAACTTGAAAACCGCAAAGAGTCCGAAGAGAGTTCACCGGCATTGCTCACCGGCATCGAAGCGACTGAAGCACAAAGAAGTGCTGCCAGACATGAAAAAATCTTATTCAACATGTTATATCTTCCGTTATTAACTGACACTATTTCAAACATCCACAAAGATATAACACTCTCCGGTATTTCTCAACTTGGCGGGCTTAGTAATACTCAAAAAAACGCTCGGCGGCGGCAAGGGCCCGCTCTGCTCAAGCATCAGCAGATGCCGGGCCGGAGCTGGCGGGCAGGGAAGCCTTTGCGGGGATAGCACGTGCGGCAGCAAGAAGCCCCCGCGAGGACCAGGCCCTCCTGCTTCGCAGGCGCCTCCCTCTAGTGCCGAGGGCGGCAAGTCCTCACGGGGGCAACCTTGCTGCCAGCCACATGTATCGCAACCCACAAATAGCTGAATATCAATCATTTAACTGAATTTAGAGTTGGAATTTTGGCAACTCTGAAAACACCTAAAACACTGATACATAGTTAATTACGCGCTGCGCACACCATTCAACATCGGTAAACTTTTTCAGGACTGGGCAAGCGAAAAAGCATAGTCCGAAGGATTGACAGGGCATCATCAGATGCCGGGCCGGAGTTGGCGGGCAGGGCTGCCTTTGCGGAGATGGCACGTGCGGCAGCAAGAAGCCCCCGCGAGGACCAGGCCCTCCTGCTTCGCAGGCGCCTCCCTCTAGTGCCGAGGGCGGCAAGTCCTCACGGGGGCAACCTTGCTGCCAGCCACATGTATCGCAACCCACAAATAGCTGAATATCAATCATTTAACTGAATTTAGAGTTGGAATTTTGGCAACTCTGAAAACACCTAAAACACTGATACATAGTTAATTACGCGCTGCGCACACCATTCAACATCGGTAAACTTTTTCAGGACTGGGCAAGCGAAAAAGCACAGTCCGAAGGATTGACAGGGCATCATCAGATGCCGGCCGAAGAACAGCGAAGCGGTGGCATGCGCTCTGGTGCGCACGGAGGCCTGATGTGCCCCCTTGAAAAGGGGGATAGGGGGATTGAGACAAGCGGGTCCGGGTATTTGCGACAGCAAATACGTGTAGGACGCAAAGGCCGCGCGGCGCGTCAGGGTTTGGGACAGAGTCCCAATAAAACAACAAGGTTAGGGGGATTAAGACAGGCAGCAGAGCCTCAGAAGTCCTTTGTCAAGGATAATGAAACGGTGGAGGCAGAGGCGCTTGAGGATGCCGAAGCGGGGGTGACCGTGACGGAGGTACCTCGAGATGTTACGGTGCCTCGGGAGTCGGTAACAGAGCAGGAGGCTGCATCAAAGCAGGAGGCTGCAACGGAGCTGGATGAAGCGTCAGAGTTGGAGGAAGCGAGGGAGCGGACTATGACTTGAGCACAGCCGTTGAACGTTCTGATTGTCATGGCGTTGCCGACAGGGCGCTCTACATCTTTGAATCCGGGATCGCCATTACCCCAGCCGAGGAAGACTGCGTTATCGACTTTGACTTCCAACTCTGTTTCAGAGCTGTAGATATCGATTACCACAACATCCTGTCCGTCGGATTTGAGGGTGGTCTTTGACGGAACCAGTCTTGTCTTATCATATACAGCCGGGAACACGTCCTCGCAGACTTTCCGGCCTGAGCGGTATCCTACGGCACGATATGTCACAGCAGAAGTTCCTGAGACGCTCGACGCCGATCCACATACAGGCCTTGCGGCGCCACCTGCAACTGAGTGCTCAGCAGAAGCTCCAGAGCCAGAAGAGACAGCGGCGCGACCAGTAGAGGAGTCAGACGCCAGAGTTCCGGCAGCGGAAGAGACTGCTACACTACCAGTAGAGGAGTCCTGAGCAAAGTCCGATGTCAATCCAGTCGCAGCAGAAGTTCCAGGACCAGAAGGCCTTGCGGCGACACCTGCAACTGAGTGCTCAGCAGAAGACCAAGAGCCAGAAGCCCCAGGGCCAGAAGAGACAGCGGCGCGACCAGAAGAGGAGACTTTCCAGACGAGGTGACCGTCCTGTGGCATTTTCCGGCGGCCGAGGCTTTTTCCGCTTTCGTACAGGCGGACTTCATCACAATTCGAATACACCCAGACCTCACCGCCATACGGGCCGCAGATGTGCACTGACGGCTCATCCTTCCACGCGGCCTTCAGGTAGAACGCCTCGTCCTTGGGGAAACCGCAATAGTCGAAAATACCGAACTGAGAACCAGTAGCAGGCCATTTCATCGGATTAGGCTCGCCACGGTAATCGAAACCCGTCCAGTAGAACAGGCCCTGCCCCCATGGCCTTGCCTTGTAGAACTTCCATCCGTATTCAATGACATTGACACGGCCCAATGTATCAATCCTGTTCAGCGGCACCATCCAGCCCTTTTCCGGTACCGTCCGGTAAACACCTCTTGTTCCTGCTCCGGAAGTCTCCTCCGTGCCCACGGCACATTTCTCAGGATATAGCCTATGATATTCATCCACAGGGTTTTGCACAATGTAATTATAGCCGAACACATCCACGCCCTTCACCAGGTCAGGCCCGCCGGCATTGCCATAGGTAGAAGGCCTGGTCCTGTCCATTCCGTGCACAGCCTCGCTCATCCTCCGCGCTATCTCCACACCCTTTTCGCCATGTTCCACAGCCCATTCCTCATTGCCCACACTCCACAAAATCACAGACGGATGGTTCCTGTCCCGGTTGATCATATTGCGCAGCTGACGGAGCTGCTCCTGATTCACGCCTAACTGCCTGTTCTCATCAATCACCAGCACGCCCATCTCATCACAAAGGTCAAGCATTGACACGGAAGCGCAGTTGTGGGAAGTGCGGACAGCATTGAACCCATACTCCTGCAGCCGCGAAATCCTATATCTCCAGAGTTCATCAGGGACAGCAACCCCGACTCCGGCATGGTCCAGATGCATATTCGCGCCGCGCAGCTTGACAGCCACACCATTGAGCAGCAGCCCCTTCTCCGGAGAGAACTCGAGCGTCCGCACACCGAACCGCCTCGTCACCACATCAGACAGTTCGCCATCATAGAAAAGCCTGACTGTCAATGTATAAAGATATGGAGAGTCAATGCTCCAGCGACGTTCCGCCCTCTCCACTCGCCTACCTTCCGCATCACGGATCTCGATTTCACGGGTGACCTTATCCCTGTTTACAGCGGCGTCCGCCAGAATATAGTCGAAGTCAATGCAGGATTCATCCACATACACGTCCGCTGTCCCGTCAGAAACAGTCCAAATGGACCCGTCCGCCTTTTTCTGGCTGATTTTCAACGAATAATGCTTCATTGACACAGGCCCTGACTTGTACAGCCTCACATTGCGGTAAATTCCGGCTCCCTCGTAATACCAGCCTTCCTCCAAAGACGCGTCGCACCGGACTGCAATGACATTGTCCCCGCCGTAATTCAGATATGGAGTCAATGTATAGACACTTGATGCATAACCGCTTCGCTCACCGCCGAGATAGAAGCCGTTGCAGAAGACTTCGCTGTCACGGTATATGCCTTCAAACTCTATAAAAAACTGCTTTCCCTTATCTTCCGCCGGGATTTCTATATGTTTGCGGTACCAGCCGACCGAGTTTTCCGGATACTTCCAGCCGATGCATTTGTAGCCATGCGAATGACTTGCTTCCGGACTGTATGGAAGGTCCACAGCCCAGTCGTGAGGCAAACTGACTTTCTGCCATGAAGAATCGTCGAATTCCGGCATTATCGGAGCATGACTGTGATTGGAGGACTGCGCCTTGCAGATATACGTAAAGTATTCTGTACCATGAGTATAGTCCAGTTCCTTGGACGCCGCATTCCCCATCGCGAAGGTCCAGTCATTATTGATGACCACTCCCCCAAACTTTTCCCCGCCGGTTTCGGCAGCAAAAGAAGACTGGACAATGCAGAGTGCACAAATCAATGTTGCAAATACTTGTTTCATCGGCGATTACATTTTTCAGGCAGCACAAAATCCGAGCTAAAGATCAAGTGTCAGTTTATGATAACCCGGTTCGTATTTTATGAACTCGGACTTTCCTGTAGCGGAATTATTGACAGTCAGATCATAGACGGCATCCCTGAAACGGCGGACAATATGATATTGCCCCACAGAAGCAGGAAGTCCCGGCTTCAGCAGCAGGCCGTCATATTCAGGGAACACGCCCAAAAGGTATTCCGAAGCAGTCAGCCAGTTCCACGCGGCAGTACCAGTGAGCCAGCTGTTCTTGCCCTCGCCAGGCTTGGCGGCATCCTTGCCTGCCACCATCTGGCAATACACATAAGGCTCCACCTTGCGCAGAGTCTGGTCCTGCACAAACGCAGGAGAAATCTTGCAATAATGGCTCCACGCATCTTCATAGCGCCCGGCAAGAGTCTCGGCAATGATTACCCACGGATTGTTGTGGCAGAATATCCCGGCATTCTCCTTATAACCCTGCGGATAAGATGAAATCTCACCGTATTCCTTATAATACCTGGTATATGCCGGATTCAGAAGGACAATGCCATGCTCCGAATCCAAGTATTTCTTCACCGAATCCAATGCCTTGTCACACAACCCCTTGTCTTCACCTATACGGGCCATTGAACACCAGCCCTGGCTCTCGATGAATATTTTTCCCTCTTCATTTTCAGAAGAGCCTATCTTGTTCCCGAAGAAATCATAGGCACGCAGGAACCACTTTCCGTCCCAGCCGTATTTCTCCACAGAACTGCTCATCCGCCTTACCCATTTTGCTATCTCGACAGATGTCCTGCCCTCCGGCTGGACAGGCACAAATCCAGGATTGTGCTCCAGATAGTCCAGCAGCTTCACGAACTCATTTCCGACGAACACATAGAGTCCGGCTATCATTAGCGACTCCGCCTTGCTTCCATGTGAGCGGTTTTCAGTAGTCTGGAAAGAGTCATCCGGATTGTCCGAGAAACAGTTCAGGTTCAGGCAGTCATTCCAGTCCGCGCGACCGATGAGCGGAAGACCGTGAGGACCGAGATTGCGGTTAGTATATTCAAAACTGATGAACAGATGGTCGAGAAGCGATTTTTCGCTGCCCGAAGCATTGTCAAATGGTATTTTCTCATTCAGAATCGAGAAATCCCCAGTCTCCTTCAAATATGCCACAGTCCCGAAAATCAGCCAGAGCGGATCGTCATTGAATCCACCGCCTATGTCATTATTGCCGCGCTTGGTAAGTGGCTGATACTGATGATAACAGCCGCCGTCCGGGAACTGGGTGGAGGCTACGTCAATAATTCTCGCCCTTGCCCTGTCCGGTATCTGATGCACAAATCCGACCAGATCCTGTGCTGAGTCCCTGAAGCCCATTCCGCGGCCGATGCCGCTTTCGAAAAAGCTGGCGCTCCTGCTCATATTGAAGGTCACCATACATTGGTACTGGTTCCAGACATTCACCATCCGGTCCAGTTCAGGAACACCGGAAGAGACGCTGAACCTGCCGAGAAGTTCATGCCAATAGTTCCGCAAAGCCTCAAATGCCGCGTCCACCTGCTGCTGCGTCATGAACGACGTCAGCAACCGGCGCGCAGGAAGTTTGTTTATCAATGCCGAGCACGAATTGGCCACAGGGCCGCCGAACGGTGTGTTCTCTGCCAATTTCTCAGACTGGGCCTTCTCACTGGCGGACAACTGCTCCTCGAATTTGTGCCCGTCATCATTTTCCACATAACCGAGCACGAAGACGAGTTCCTTGGTCTCACCAGGGGCCAATGTCACTGAAACACAATGAGATGCAATCGGGCTCCAGCCGTGGGCAATCGAGTTTCCCGACTCCGCCGCCAACACTCGGTCCGGAGCATCGAAGCCGTTGTAAAGGCCAATGAATGATTCCCTGTCGGTATCATAACCGGACACAGGAGCATTGACTCCATAAAAAGCGTAATGATTTTTTCTTTCGCGATACTCGGTCTTGTGATATATCACACTCCCCTGCACCTCAACCTCGCCCGTCGAGAAATTGCGCTGGAAATTCTCCATATCAGTCGCCGCGTTCCACAGACACCACTCCACGCAGGAGAAGAGTTTGAAATCCTTAGTGACCGCAGATGTATTTGTCAATGTAACCCTATGAATTTCACAACGTTGTCCCAGCGGAACGAAATACAGGCAACCGACTCTCAGCCCGTCTTTCTCACCGGTAATCCTGGTATAACCCATACCGTGACGGCATTCGTAGAAATCCAGCGGGGCCTTGCAAGGTTTCCAGCCCGGACTCCACACAGAACCGGCGTCATTGACATAGAAATACCTTCCGCCGGCATCCATCGGGACACCGTTGTAGCGGTAACGGGTGATCCTACGGAACTTCGCGTCCCGGCAGAAGCAATAGCCGCCTGCCGTTCCGGAAATCAATGAAAAGAAATCTTCAGTTCCAAGATAATTTATCCACGGCCAGGGAGTGGCCGGATCTGTTATGACAAACTCCAGGGAAGCGTCGTCGAAGTGTCCGTACTGTTTCATCAGCGAAAAGGTTTTCCGGGGCGTCGCCACCCCGGTCATCCGATAATTATTTTGTCAAATTTTTATGGATCAATGCCTTAAGTCTCTCCACAGACTCTCCTGTCCTGAAGCCGTCCGGCTCTGTATGCATACAATAATCCACCAGTCTGTCCACGGTGCTGGTAGCCACGTGCATCCTGGTATCGCAGGAGGCATAGTAGATGAACACCTTGCCGTCCTCGTCTGCTATCCAACCGTTGGAGAACAGAACGTTCATCACATCGCCCACATATTCCTCTCCTTCAGGAACCATGAGGAAGCCTGCCGGCTCAGCTATCACTCTTGACGGGTCATCCAATGCGGTCATATACATGTAGAGCACATATCTGAGGCCTGATGCGCATCCACGCACGCCATGAGCAAGGTGAAGCCAGCCGTACTTGGTCTTGATCGGAGCAGGACCTTCACCGTTCTTGAGTTCCTTGATGGTATGATAATGACGGAAATTGATGATTTTCTCCTCTTTAACCTCTGCATTTGCGATGTCATCTATAAGAGCCCAGCCGATACCGCCACCTTTTCCGGCATCGATGAATCCGTCCTGCGAACGCGTGTACAGGGCATATTTGCCGTTTACGAACTCAGGATGCAGAACCACATTGCGCTGCTGGGACTTGGACTTGAGGTCCGGAAGACGTTCCCAGTTCACGAGGTCCTTGGTTCTGGCGATACCTGCACACGCCACTGCAGAAGACAGGTCTCCTTCCGGCGCATCAGGGTCTTTGCGCTCCACGCAGAAGACTCCGTAAATCCATCCGTCCTCGTGGGCGGTCAGCCTCATGTCATAGACATTGACAGCAGGCTCTCCGTACTCCGGCATTGTCACAGGATAGTCCCAGAAACGGAAATTGTCGATTCCGTTGGGACTCTCCGCGATGGCGAAAAACGACTTTCTGTCCGCTCCTTCCACTCTTACAGCCAGTACATATTTCCCGTTCCATTTGATGGCTCCGGAATTGAAGGCGGCGTGGATGCCGAATCTTTCCTCCAGATACGGATTAGTGGTAGGGTCCAAGTCATATTTCCAGAACACAGGAGCATGCGCGCCCGTGAGAATGGGATTCTTGTATCTTTCATAAACGCCGTTCACATAAACCGGCTCATTCTTTTTAGAAATCAGATTTTCATAATCAGCCTGAAGCTGTTCCAATCTCTCATTGAAATTCATAACTTTAATTATTTAGTTTGCTATTTCAGAAATATCGTCTTGTCGTCAGCATAGAACTCGCGGAAATTGTCGGCATCCGCAGATGACGGATGAGCCGCGAAATAATGTTCCTGCTTGTCCCAGGCGTTGCGCCAGGTCAGCACATAAGCCACCGGTGCGTCACCTATGGCATCCAGCAGCACGTCAGTCCACCAGCGAGGATAAGGAATGCCCTCGAAACCGGTCTCGGACACTGCAATCACCTTTCCGTGCTTCTTGGCATAACCGGCCATATAATCCAGATCATAAGCGAGTCTTTCCTTATAGTGCCTGTTTGCGGCCTCGATGCACTGGTCCTCAGTCAGGCTCTCATCGCTTCTGTCCACATATTCGTAATGGTCCACACCGAGAATATCCACCATGTCGTCGCCCGGATATCGGCTGAAATACTGCGTGCTGTCGATTTCCGAGTTCGGAGAATATGCCCACAGGATGTTCCTCAGACCTCGTTCCTTTTCAATATAGTTTCTTGTCAATGCAAAGAGCGTCTTGTACTGCGCACTTGTGCACAGGTTGCCGCCCCACCAGAACCAGCTTCCGATATTCTCGTGCCAAGGCCTGAAAATCAATGGAATAAGGTTGCCGTCAGCATCTTTCATGGTACCGAAAAAGTCTGCGACACGTGAAAGCCACTGCATGAACATTTCGTGATTTGCTCCACCTTCAAGCACCGACTCCACAGCCTTGTCGCTGCTTATGTCCCAGGCGTCGCCGCCGGTAAGAGGATTGCGGGCATGCCAGGAAAATGTCACAATTCCGCCTCTTTTTACGTGAGTGACAGCAGCCCTGCTCATAAGTGTAAAATCTACACCGTCCAGATTGGCCTTGTCTCCGAGTTCAATGCCGCCGAGGTCAAACCCAACTACGGCAGGATGAGCCCCGCAGACCATACGTACGTCGGACCTGTACAGAGAGTCATTCTCCACGTCCTCCACTCTCCAGTCGTGTCCATAGACAAGGGCATCCTGATGAGCGTAATAGAACTTGCCTGATTCCGCCGCCGACCTGAGCGAGTTCAGCAACGATGTAGCGTTTTTGTCGAGTGATCCTGACTTGCAGGTACATCCGGTAATTGCCGTCAATGCAGCCATAACGAGAGCAGTTGTCTTTATAAGTTTCATTGTCTGAATGTATTAGCGTGGAGCATTGTCATACACTGCCTTGAGCGTATAGGACTTCTCCGTATTGAATATTGCATTTTTCAGCGCAGGGATGATTTGCGCGCCGTTCGCGATATATTCTCCTGTGGAGTGGTTTATGAATCCGCTGGTTTCGCGTCCGGTATCCAGTGCGCCGTTGTCCCAGAGGAACGGTGCAATGCCGTAATTCCTGCAGGCTCTGAAGAAGAACTCGAGGTAGTATTTCTGGAATGACGTCTGTCGGGAAGTAGGGCGGTTCACGCACCCGCATTCGCCGAAATAGACAGGAATACCGTTGTCAATGTATTTGGTCTTGAGTTTTCTCATCACTTCCACTACCGGCTTTTCATCTGACGGAGCGGGTTTGTTCACTGCGGTATGTCCCCATTCTTCATATTTGGCTTCGAGAGTATAATCATGCGGATCATAACAATGCACCGCCACCAGCAGTTTGCCTTCTGCGGAGTCCTGAGGCAGGACCAGATTCTCGATGGTCAGGTCCGGATTCGTACAGTAGCCAGGTATGCCGAGATACCTTGAAGCATTGTTTCCGCCTGTCTCGCGTACTACATTGACAAACTCCTGGACCCACTGGTTCACGACGCGATACTGCGCTCCGCCGTCGGTCATGTTGTCTCCCCAGCCCCAACCTCCGTCATGGAGTTCATTGAAAGGCTCGAAGATGAGGAAGTCGCCCTTGTCCGCGAATTTCTCGGCAATCTGCTTCCACACGGCCTTAAATTCGGCGGTAATCGTCTGATATTCAGCGGATGAAGAAGCAGCCCTCTTGACACTCAGCCAGTATTTGCTGTCAGCCCCGTCGTGGTGGATATTGACAATCGCCATCAGACCTGCCTTCTCGGCATAGCCTACGACCTCAGCCACACGGTTCATCCACGCCTCGTCTATCTTGTATTCAGGTGCCGCACCGATATGTCCCAGCCACGTGACAGGGATACGTACAGCTGTGATTCCTTTCGCTTTCAGGCCGTCAAAAGTCGCTTGGGTAGCCTTTGCATTGCCCCAGGCAGTTTCGCTTGCGATACCATTGTTCTGAGCGTCAAGCTGGTTGCCGAGGTTCCATCCGAGTCCGAGTTTCTTCGCTACTGTCCAGGCATTATTTGTTCCCGGCACTATCTCCGTAAGGAAGTCCTCAGGCTGTTCGGGTGTCACTTTCCTGCCCTTCTGGGTAACGGAGAGTCTGACTCTTTCCTCGCCGCATACGATGGACACGGATGCTTTCCGCTCCTCTGTGGACTGGTTTTCAGTCACATTGACCTTGATTACACTTTTCTGCGCAAATGCTCCGGCAGTCACGGTGCACCAGTCGGACGCGCTGGAAACGAAGCTCGGTTTGGAAGGTGCCGTGACATTGACCTCCTGACTGGAAGCCGCGCTTTCGAACACGAGTTCCAGAGGTGAGGCTGACAGGGCTGGTCCGGTCACAGAACCGCCATTGCTTTCCTTGCCGCAAGCGGAAACGGCCAAAAGCATCATAGCCGTCGCCAAAATCTTATGTTTCAATGTTTTCATATCAGAATTTCACGTCTTTTCTGTTGATCACTTTAGTATTTGCCAATGCGTTTTTCCAATCGGAGGCCGTATTGTTCCAAGAATATGACCCGTCACTGTTTTTGCAGTACAGCACCGGCTTGCCGTCCTCGTAGTTGCACCAGTTCATGAAATATCCCCATGGGGCATCCTCCGCAAAGAATTTGTCAGTATCGAGAAGATTTCCGAACTCGCTGAGCACCACCATCTTCTTTCCTTTCACGCTGTTGTTCACGAACTTGAATGCAGCGGACTGGGACGTGCCTTTCGCCACATAAAGGTCAGCGCCCACGATGTCCACATAATCGTCACCAGGATACCAGGCGCGGGCTTTCTCCAGATCAGTGCAGAGTTTGCCCTGTTCATTGGTCTGGACAGTCCAGATCCATATCAAGTTGTGCAGGCCATAAGTGCCCTGAAGCTGGTCGCGCAGATACTTCCAGAGTCTTGTGCAAGGCTCCGCTCCGCCATCGCCCCACCAGAACCACGAGCCCCATGAATAATCCCCGGCCGCCTCATGCAAAGGTCTGAAAAGAACAGGGATACCGGCATCCTGAAGAAGCTTCAGATATCCGGCGAGCTTACTTATCTGGCTGTCAATCACCTTCCTCTGCCAAGTCCCTTCTTTAAGAGCCTCATTGATGTCAAATGTGGTTCGGGACGAATAGAACGCATACTTGTTGATGTCGGTCTCGCCTTCTTTCGACGGTACTGACCAATGCCAGCCCACCTGGATGATATTTCCGGCTTCCCAGGCATTCTTTACAGGCGAAATGTCACCGTAATCCGGACAGCCGCTCCATGCTTTTGCCGGCCAGTTGAGGAACAGATAGTCGAATCCGACGATGGCAGGATATTGGCCTGAAACGCTTTCCAGCATATCTGTATAGGTGGTTTCCCAAGCCGTTCCGCCCATAGCACCGCTCAATGTCTTCTTTCCATAGTTCTGAAGCAGGTATGCATAGAGTTTCTTTGCATTCGTAGTGGCCGATGCGTCAGTGAGGGACTGTGACGGATTACGCTGATAATCAAGCTCGTCCGCCTTTACTGAAAACTTGTAGGACAATGCCCCGACCGGATTGCTCTTGAATCCGGAGATGGCTCCGTCCGCCACTGAAAGCGTATATGAGACACCCTTACTGAGCCCGGCAAGCTTCACGGTGACATCCTTGTTGTAAGCGAGCGCACTCGACACTGTCGCCTCATTATCAATGCTTACTTTACGTGCATCAGGCAGTTTCACGTTCTGGTCGAAAGTAAGCTTCACTTCCAGTGTTTCCCCGGAAACCACACTTCCGTCCGCAGGATTCACACTGACCAATGACGGAGCTTCTGCTGCAGGACTGTCCGGCTCACCTGAACTCTTCTCCCCGCATGCGCACACGGCAAACGACACAGCCGCGACCATCAACAAATTATATATCCGCATATTCATAGTTTTGATTGGATCCCGGCAGCAGGGTCAGCCGCTGCCGGAATAAGTTTAGAGTACAGCTACTTCTGTCAATGTAAAATTACATCCTGTGATAACCATACCTCCTTTTGCGATGAGGTCATCCAGATTCGTCTGTGTCATCACGACTTCCACACGTGTCTGACCTGCAGTCATTTCCTCAAACACCTTTTCAGGAAGTTCGCCCCAGCCGTCACCATGACGCAGCGAGAACTGCCAATATGTCTGGGCCGTATCCTGGGTCAATGTGAAAATCAGTTTCTGTCCGGCCTTGACTGTGGACCAGTCGAAGCCTCCCCATGCGAGGTCCTGGTTTCCGCTCCAGTTGCCTGCTGCGAACGTTCCTTTCCAGATGGTCTTCTCCTGAGGAATTTCCTGGACGATTTCTATCTTGGTGAACGTGATGTCTGAGCCCTGGATGATGAAACCGAGGTTCTGCTTGCCTTCAGCATCACCTTTCTTCGCCTGGATATTGTCCAGAATTTCCTGGGTCAATGTAACCTCCGTACATCTGTTGACTTCACCATTGTCATTCCAGCCGAAAATATCCTGAGGGACAAGCACATTCTTTCCGATTTCCGGGAACACGACTCCGGACCAGTCACCGTAATTGAGCTGAGCCTGACACCAGGTCGGTCCGTTGTAAGTGTAATAGAGTCTCATCTTGGAGCCCGCCTTGACATCGAGGAAGTTGGCCGCCGGGACAAGCACTCTGCCGCCGTCATTCCATGTGATAGGGCAACTGCCTTCCCAAGCCGTGATGAATTGCTGCTCGAGGAGAACGCCTATTCTTGAAGGGCAGGTCTCGATGTCACCGTTAAGAAGATTGAACACGATATCGTAGGTACCGATAGTGTTATACGGCATTATAAATGAGATTTCCTTGTCCGAACGGGCAGTATAGGTCACGACTTTGGCCTCACCGATGAATATGTTCTCGATCATCATGAAGTTTTCACCCTTGAGTGTCACTGTTGCCCCTATATGCTCGGCAGACGGCAACTCGTTCACGACTATAAAAGAATCGTAAGAAAGTTTGATGTCAGCATCCGGTGTCACTGTCTCGCCATTGAACTGGGTGAGGACTAATTTTCCGGATACGGATGAGGCTGTGGTAGTGAGGACAAGTCGAGTTCCGTCTTCATTGGCCTTGCCATCTGCAATTTCAACCGCCTTTCCTCCGAGGGTGGCGCTGCTGATCAGGTCCAGGTCAGTACCTTCCACAACGATAGCCTCACCGGCCATGAGTTCTGTAGGAGAAACCTTCGTAACGACAGGTTTTACGAGAGTGAAAGCGACTTCCGCCTCGTCTCCGTTGGCCATCTTGAGTTTCACATTGCCTTCTGTTGCGGTAGCAGGAACCGTAACTGAGATTTTCCCATCCTTGAACTCAAATGCATTGACCACACCGGCTGAAGGGAACTCCACAAAACTCACCACATCTAAATCTTTTCCTGAGACTTCCAGAGCCGCCCCTGCCTTTACTGGTAACGGAGCTGCCTTGAGGCCAGTAGGAACTACCATTTCTACAGTTCCCGCCTTAAATGATTTTCCGGCATAGCTCACGGCTTTGATATCTCCCGACCGCATTTCATGAGGAATAGTGAAAGTCAATGTCTTGCCATCTTTGGAGACCACAAGGCCCTCAGATTCAATGGTGATAAAACCTTCGAGCTGCACCTCCTTAATCATATCGAGATAAGTACCTGAAATAGTAGCCTCATTATTAGGCTTCCAAGCAGAAGCCTTAACTGAGGACACTGTAGGATCACCTATCTGAATTTCGTTCTCAGAATAGATGAGATTTGCAATTTCACCTTCATCTGAAAGAACGATTTTTCCGGTAATTGCAGAGGACGGAATGATGACAGATGCATTGTGCCTGTCGATATGCTTCACCTGAGCCACAGCGCCGCCCTCGAATGTAACGCTCATTACAAGATTCATATAGTCACCCTGGAGTTTCACCTCGTCACCAGGCATGGCAGGAGTCTTGGCTGTAGTGAACTTGTCCAGCACGATAGGTTCCGTGTATTCGAGTTCTGTCGCTGTAGTAAACACCTTTCCGTCAGAGGATTTGAGAGTGATTTTTCCCACTTCCGGACCTTCTGCAGGAAGCACCACACGGATTTCGCTCTGCTTTCCGGATGAAACCACTTCGATCTGAGTAAGCGGCTCCACTCCCGGCACATCAACCTCGACGATCTTGTCGAGATTGCTGCCGATGAAGGTCAATGCACCGCCGCGCATCACAGGATTAGGACCGTAGGAAACGAGCCTTACCTGCTTGCCGGAGTACTGGGCTGTATCAAGTTCCTCATTTGAGCAGGCTGCTGCAGAGCAGACCAATGCCGCAAACAGGATTGAGAGTCTAAATATGTTTTTCATAATATGTTTTCCTCCAATTATTTGTTAGGGACGGCCCTGATATTGTCAATCTGGATCATCGGAGTACTTGATGAACCTCCGGCAGCGCCTGCCGCAAGGAAGAGTTCCATTCCTGAGAATGATTCAGGAGTGAGTGTTCCCGTAGCCTTGTCACCTGTCCAGTACCATACGAATTCAGTTGCAATCGGCAAAGATACTGTAATCCATTTTCCGCCGGTATCGAATGAGCCGGTTTCTTTCCACGGCATGTAAAGCGCCCTCGGAAGTGAAAGCTTGTCATCGTGGAAATATGTGTTGTTTGCCGTCTGCATCGTAATCTGGGATTTGCCAGCAAAGATAACCTGCATAGGACAGCCTTTCCACGGATGTTCAGAAGGAATTCTCAATTCGAACTTGATGGTCATATTGGAGAAGTCCTTGAAGTCCACAACCTTGGTAAGGTCGATTCCGTCCGGATCGTCGAAGGTCTCAGGCGTATTCCAGTTGCCTGGCCAGTATTCGAAATGGTAACCGTCATCAGCCCAGTCGGTTCCGTCAGCCTTGAGCACCACGCCATCCTTATAGAGCTGGAGATAGTTGCCGCTGAACGAGTTGGCGTCTGACTGTATGGTCTGGTTATGCCATCCGTGATTTCCTCTCGCGTCATCGAATGTGAAGAGCATTCCTCTGTCATCCTGATACATGAATGAGGACTGGCCTGTTCCGGATTCCGTGGTCACCTTGATTTTTCCAGGAAGCGCACCCTCCGGAATGACCACATCGAATGAACTGAATGTGAGGTTGGAAATCTTGGTCGCCTCAGCACCGGTGAATTCCACGGTCATAGGCTCGTAGAAGTAATTTCCCTTGACAGTCACCGTCTCGCCCGGTTTTGCGTATTCGAATGACATTGAGTTTATTACAGGAACCGGTGGCAGCACCTTGAAGTCGAAGGTCGTGGTGTCCTTTGCATTGTTCACCATGTATATCTTGTCTGTCTGCTTGACAGGCAGCACTTTAGGCACGGCCACTATAAGAGTGTGGTCCGTAATGTAACTTGTGTTAAGGATCGCCTGCTGGTCATTGAACCAGAGTTCCTTGATACTGCGCAGATTGTCTCCGAGCAGACATACGACTTCATCCATAAAGGCTCCTGTGATGGTCAGGTCCCTGTCCGCATACCTTACGGAATACACGGTAGGATTTCCGTCCGCAACCTTGTAACGGTCAGGATAGTCGATGCTGTCGCACGAAAGGAACATCGTGGCCGCAGCAGCGGAAACCGCTATGATATTGAGTAATTTTATAGTTTTCATATCCGTATTGACTAAAAGTTATAGTGATATTCGGAACGGACATCCACGTGTACCGCTTCAGCTCCGGATGTCATGTTGCCGTTGAAGATGATATCCTCGGTAGGCATCGGCAGGGTGAAGCTTGAGGCAGTGACGTTAGGATTGTCATCTTTTGGATTATAGGTAACCTTGCTTGCGTCCCATTCGCCTGAATAGTCGAACTTCTCTCCTATCCAAGTCTGCCATACTTTATTGAGGCCATCCCAACAAGACCTCTTCTGGGCCTTGAGCTCTGCGATGCAGGCATCTACATCATAGTAGGAACGACGTACATAGTCATACCAGCGGTCGCCTTCACCAGCGAGTTCGAGACGGCGCTCTTTCCATATGTCATTCCATGTCACGTTATCCAGAGCCTTCGCGCCGGCACGCTCACGTACTTTGTTCACATACTCCTTGGCAGCGGCATTGTCAGTATTCACAACAGCCTCAGCATAAATGAGATATATATCTGAAAGACGGAGAATGTGAGTAGGAAGCTGGTTGGCCATATTCATCGGAGTGATGCCCAATGCAGAGACATGGTCCTGATTGTTTCCGTACAGATTCTTCACGTTGTTGGCGCCGGTATCGCACTGGAGTTCTCCGCCCGGTCCGCCTTTGCCGTATCCGTCCTTGTCATAGATGAAACGGAGGTAGTCGAAACCTTTCTTACTTCCGGAGTAGGTCTTGTCTGCCCAGAAATAGCTATATACATCACCAGGAAGCATCATCGTAGCATGACGACGGATGTCAGAGTTGTCGCGGACTGCAGGATTGTCAGTAGCGGTGCAGCCGAATGCAGCCTGAAGGTCCACTGAAGGACCGCGGTAACCGCCCCAGCAGTCACCATTCTCGTCGAAGCCGGTCATAGCAAGGTCACTCTGAAGAGTGTTCTGCTGTGTCCACGGATCGCGGCCGCATTTCCAGAGCCATGAAATCAGACACTCACCTGTCTGGTTGAAGCCCTTCAGACGGAACACATCCTCATAGTTCGGGGTCAATGTCCTTCCTGAGTTGTCAATGACATCCTTTGCATAATCAGCTGCTTTCTTGAGGTCGTCAGCACTGAGAGTGCCGCTTACACCTGCACGGGTGAGATACACCTTTGCGAGAAGCGCCTCAGCAGCATAGTAGTCGATTCTCTCATAGTCGGCAAATCCGCCGGTCTTCTTGGGGAGAAGTTCGAGGGCCTTCTCGAGAGTCATGATTATGTATTCATAAATGTCTGCACGCTGGACTTTCTGCACCTTGTTCACGTTTCCTGAAGCAATCAGTGCCGTATTGTCGTGAATGATAGGAACTTCACCGAAAGTACGCACCATGAAGAAATATGCGAACGCTTTCCATGTGAGAGCCTCTCCGATGCATTTGTTCTTGCAGGCCTGTGACGGGCCTTCGGAGTTGAGGATATTGTTGATGATAGTGTTGGCATGGCCGTTTACTGCCCAGAGAGAGTAGGACATGTTCACGAGGTCCTCGTCAGTACCGTTGGTGGTGAAATCCAGATACGGACTTGAGTCCCAGTACATATTTCCCGACATGACTTCTCCGACCTTGATGAATCCTCTCTGGAAATCATACCACGGGGAGTTGTACATGTAGTTGACACCCTGTTCGCACTGAGCGTCATTCTTGTAGAAATTATCTACGTTGTAGCTGTCTTCCGCAGGGCGGTTGAGGAAATCCTCGCAGGAGGTGAATGCCATCACAGCCGCTGCCACCGACAAGCCTTTCAAAATTATATTGCGTTTCATATCCGATGTCTTAGAATGTAATGTTCAAACCGAATGAGTACATAGCCGGAGACGGATAACGACCGTTGTCCAGGCCATAAGTAAGACCGGTAGAATCCTGTGTACTTGCGCCGACCTCAGGGTCATAGCCGGTGTACTTGGTGAAGGTGTAGAGATTCTGGATGTTCACATAAACACGGAGATTCTCTATTTTCGCCTTGTTCAGAAGAGCCTTCGGGAAGGTGTATCCGAGAGTGATGTTCTTGATTCTGAGGAATGAGCCGTCCTCGACATAGCGGTCGCTGATGCGGTCGTTGTCGTTAGGGTCATTGATGGAAGTATGAGGAATCTTTGTTCCAGGGTTCTTCACTCTCACATTGTCGATATGGTCGAACCACTTGCTTCCGTCAGCATATACGATGGTCGGGTCGATCGGCTCGAGTCTCGCTCTCTTGGAGACCACGCTCTGCAGCTGATTTGTCCAGGTGCTGTTCATGTGGGTCAATGTCAATGAGTTGTAGTTCATCACCTTGTTGCCGTAAGAACCGTTGAGGAAGATGCTCAGGTCGAGATTCTTGTATCTGAAGGTGTTGGTCCATCCGAAGGTGAACTTAGGAAGCGGAGAACCGAGATCTGTACGGTCGCGCTCGTCGATGATACCGTTTTCATCCACATCCTTGTATTTGATGTCACCTACCCACACTGTATTTCCGCGGCTGAACACACCGTCAGACGGATATTTTGCAGGTTTCGCAGAGTTCTGGATATCATCCAGGTCCTTATATACACCCTCGACCTTGTAGCCGTAGAAGTTGTAGAGAGGTTTGCCGATTTCGGAAACGCAGACCACATCACCCCACTGGCCGTAACCTACGAGTGTAGCATTTTCTGTATCGGAAAGGCTGAGGAGTTTGTTCTTGTTGAAGGAAATCTGGAAGTTGCTGTCCCAGCTGAAGTTCTTGAGTTGTACCGGATGGGCATCCAATGTGATTTCAAGACCCTTGTTCTCGATGCTTCCGTAGTTTCCCTTAGGTGCCTGGAGCTTGGATGAGCCGTTGCCCTGTGTTCCCATATATGACGGGAGCTGCATTGACATGAGCATGTCATCAGATCTCTTGTAATAGGCATCTACCGTGAGATTCAACCTTCCGTTGAAGAAACCGAGGTCGAGTCCGACATTGTACTGCTCCTGGCTCTCCCATCTGATGGAAGTGTTAGGGATGTTGGACGGACGGAAGCCCATACCGAGTGCGGAAGGCATACGGGTAATGGCCGCGCCCCAAGCGTAGGAACCGATGCTGGAGTTACCTGTCTGTCCCCAGCCGAGACGGAGCTTGCCGTTGTCAATGACTTTCTTCACAGGCTCGAAGAATTTCTCGTTGGAGAATCTCCAGGCCAATGCCACTGAATGGAAGCCCGCCCAGCGGTTCTTAGGTCCGAAGTTGGACGAACCGTCATAACGGTAGGTGTAGGTTCCGAGGTATCTGTCACCGTAGTTGTAAGTTTCACGGGTGAAGAAAGATGCCATGGCGGATGAACCGAATCCTGAAGAGATTGAAGGAGTTCCGGTAGCGAGAGCCACATTGTGAACCTCGTCTGAAGGAAGGTCCGTGTTGCTGCCGCTCAGGTAGTTCCATCTGGATGACCAGCACTCCTGACCGACCATCGCCGTAACGGAATGCTTGCCCCACTGGTTGGCATAGGTAAGATAGTTCTTGAGCTGCCAGAAATAGTTGCTGTTCTTCTGATAGCTGATGGAGTTCTGGCTGCGTACCCAGCCGCCGAGGTCGATCATCGGCTTGTATCTGTTGGCATCTGATTCTCCCATATCGAAACCGAGCTCTGTTCTCCATGTTATATGTTTTATAGGAGTAAGTTCGGCGTAGATGTTTCCGCTGAGTTTCTTTCTCTTGAGGAGAATCTCATCCATCATCGCAAGTGCGACAGGGTTAGGTGAGGTGTAGCCCTCACGGATAGTGGAAGAGTAGTTTCCGTTCACGTCATAGACCGGGATATCCGGAATGGTGGTGAGGGAGTAGTAGATGAGACCCTGGTTGGAGTCAGCGAGCTTCAGGTTGTCATTGGTAATGGCATAGGTAGCGTTCACTCCGAGCTTGAGCCATTTCTTGAGCTGAGCATCAAGATTGGTCCTGACTGAGAAACGGTTGAAGTTGGAACCGATGATGGTACCCTGCTGGTCCATATAGGAACCTGAAACATAGTACTGCACCTTGTCAGAACCGCCCTGGGCGCTCAACTGGTGCTGATGCTGCCAGGCTGTGCGGAAGATCTCGTCCTGCCAGTTGGTACCTTTTCCGAGGAGAGAAGGTGTGGCATAGTAAGGGTTGGTCTCATAGATGTCACCTTCCTCTATCATCTCATTATAATACTGTGCGTATTCGCGCAGGTTCATCATATTGAGTCTGACAGCCTGACGGGACATTGCCACCATACCGTCATATGAGAACTTGGCCTCTCCGGACTTGCCGTGCTTGGTGGTGATGAGGACTACGCCGTTCGCTCCCTGCGCACCGTAAATCGCTGTAGCAGAGGCATCCTTGAGGATTTCCATACTGACGATATCGGCAGGGTTGATGGTGGAAAGCGGAGAAATCGTGGAAACTTTTCCGTTTCCGAGAGCATCTCCGAGACCGAAATCCGCACCGGTGTTTCCGCCGCCCTGGACGATGACACCGTCAATGACGTAGAGAGGTTCCGCATTGGCATTGATAGTCGCCTGACCGCGGACGCGGATAGAAGATGAAGAACCAGGAGCTCCGGAGGTGGTGACAGCCGTGACACCTGCTGCTCGTCCCTGAAGGCTCTGGTCAAGAGATGAAATGATGGAGCCCTTCAGGTCGGACTCTTTCATTGAGACAGAAGCTCCGGCGAGGTCGCTCTTCTTCATTGAGCCGTAACCTACTACCACTACCTCATCGAGGAATTCGTTGTCCTCTGACAATGTCACTGTGAAGTTCGTCTGAGCTCCGACTGTAATCTCCTGAGTCTTATAGCCGATCGATGATATTTCGATCACCGCACCCTTGCTTACCGTAAGGGTAAAGTGACCGTCATTATCAGTCATAGTGCCGTTGGTGGTACCTTTTTCGATAACACTGGCGCCGATAACCGGACCGGTCTGATCGCTCACGGTACCTGATACGGGCACTTTCTGAGCCATCATACTGATGCTTAGGAACATCAATACAAGGCACGAAAATAGTTTACCTTTCATACTGTGTGTGATTTAACATATATTGGTTATTGTTCTCAATCGTAAATAATCAGCTGTTTTTCTTAACGCTTTCTAAACGCTTTTTAAGCCGTATTACAACGTTGCAAAATTACTCACGCATAGAGCGTCAAACAAGTACTATTTTATCATAAAATGCTACAATCTTGACATTGACGGAAACCTGTCAAGATTTCCAAGTAATTTTTGACGGTTGACTTATGGTTGCTAACTTTGCGGAAATAATACAGAACCAGGTACTTATGAGCAAGAAAACATTGACATTGACAGCGGTTGCGACGGTTATCATCATAGGAGCAGCCTTCACATTCGCGGCAAAAAGCAGCAAAAAGGACAACGGAGCCTCAGCATTGACCTCGGAACAGAAATACTGCAATACCGTATGCGTCGAGGGCGACAGCGAAGAGGAGATAATCCGGAAGGCGGCCAATGTCATACCTTCCGAAAACCAGTTCCAAGCACTTGAAAATGAGTTCATTGCCTTCGTGCATTTCGGGCCTAACACATTTACCGGAAAGGAGTGGGGCAGCGGCATGGAGACCCCGGAGATGTTCGCGCTGAAAGAGCTCGATACGGACCAATGGTGCAGCGCCATGAAGGACGCCGGTATGAAGATGGTGATTTTCACTGCCAAGCATCACGACGGATTCGTGATGTGGCAGAGCCGATATACCAGGCACGGAATAATGTCCAGCGGGTTCCGCAACGGAGAAGGCGATGTGCTCAAGGACCTGTCACTTTCCTGCAGGAAATATGGTCTCAAGCTTGGAATATACCTTTCGCCTGCCGACCTGTACCAGATAGAGAGTCCCGACGGGCTGTACGGCAACCTGAGCAAGCCTTCGCTGCGGACTATTCCGCGTGAGGTTGCCGGCAGACCGTTCGCGAACAAGACCAGGTTCACTTTCAATGTGGATGACTACAACGAATACTATCTGAACCAGCTTTTCGAGCTCCTTACCGAATACGGACCGATTTCCGAAGTGTGGCTGGACGGCGCCCACCCGAAACGCAAGGGCGGACAGACCTATAATTATAAGGCATGGAAAGAACTCATACGCACCCTGGCCCCGCAGGCCACCATCTTCGGACGCGAAGATATCAGATGGTGCGGCAATGAGCAGGGACGTACCAGAGCCACGGAGTGGAACGTGATTCCGTATATGGAGAACCCGGACACACTTTCGCATTTCAATGACTTGATGGCCAATGACTTGGGCGGAAGAGACGAACTTATAAAAGGCAGATGGCTCCACTACCAGCCGACAGAAGTGAATACATCCATACGAGATGGCTGGTTCTACAGGGACGACACCCACCAGATGACCCGCAGCGCTGATGACGTTTTCGATATGTACGAGCGCAGCACCGGAGGCAACGCCATATTCCTTCTGAACATCCCGCCGGACAAGAACGGCCGTTTTGCAGCTAAAGACGTGGAGGTTCTTAGAGAAACAGGAAGAAGAATCAGGAAGACCTACGGGAACGACCTGCTGAAGGGAGCCGAAGCGGACAAAGAGCTGTTGGACAATGATATAGACACATTCATACCTATCAATGAGGGTGACAGCATCGTGGTGAAACTGCCGGAAAGACGGACAATAAACAGGATCGCCCTGAGCGAGGCCATCAGAACCGTCGGCGAGAGGGTGGAAGAATTCGCCGTGGACGCAATGGTAAACGGAGAGTGGACAGAAATCGCCACAAGCACCAATATCGGCCACAAGAGGATTCTGAGATTCGAGAATGTGGAGACCGACGGCATCAGGGTAAGGCTCCTTAAGTCACGGGCTACAGCAGCCGTCAGCGGAATATCAGCTTTTTTTGATACTTTTTTGACAGATTTTTGTCAATGATGCCTGTTTGTGGCGGGCAATCAGGTGAATGATATAATTTTGCAGGCGGAACTTCATAAAACCACATTCAGCATGAGACTCATTCCTGCCATCACCGCAGCCGCCGCGCTCGCATTGACAGCATGTTCAACCAATTCAGTGACAATCTCCTACGAGGGAGGAAAGACCAGAGTAGAAGCCTATTCTGCCAATATCCTGCGCGTCACATCCGTACCTGAAGGTGCCGATTTCATCGACGGAAAATCCCTGATGGCACTGAAGCCGCAGAGAAAAATCAGGGTCAATGTAACAAAAGACGATCCTGTAACAACTGTCAAGGCCCCGGGAATAACCGCAGTTGTGGACAACTCTGACGGCCGGGTTTCGTTCTTCCGTCCTGACTGGACAGAACTGACTGCAGAACATTGCCGCTCGTTCACTCCCATTACGGTAAACGGCGACAAGGCATGGACCGTCAGCCAGAGTTTCGACTCTCCTGAAGACGAGGCATTCTACGGTCTCGGACAGCATCAGGCAGACGACTGGAACTACAAGGGCAAGAACGAGGAACTGTACCAGTACAACACCAAGATTTCCATTCCTTTCATTGTTTCATCCAAGAAGTACGGACTGCTCTGGGACAGCAACAGTTTCTGCCGCTGGGGAGACCCGAGAGACTATGAGCAGATTGGCAATGTGTTCAGGCTCTACGACAAGAACGGAGAGGAAGGCGCGATTACCGGAACCTACACGGCAGCCGACGGCAGCACATTGACAAGAAGAGAAACTGCATTGGCCCAGGAATTTCTGGAGACTCCGGACTGCGGGAAGGTCCGCAACGCTCCAGATTTCAGGTTCAACGGCTCTTCTGTAGTGTTCGAGGGCGAGATAGAGCCTTCAGAAACAGGACTTTACCATTTTTATATGTATTATGCAGGCTATACCAAGGTCTATATCGACGGAAAGCAGATGACTCCAGAGATATGGCGCACAGCATGGAACCCTAACGGAAGGAAATTCGAGACAAGACTTGAAGCGGGAAAACGCATACCTCTCAGAATAGAATGGAAGCCTGACGGAGATGTATCCTACTGCGGACTGAGGGTGCTGAGCCCTGTTCCTGAGGACGTGCAGCAGAGGATGAACTGGTGGGGCGAGATGCAGAGACAGATCGACTATTATGTCATTGCCGGAGACAGCATTGACGAAGTAATCAGCGGCTACCGCACCATCACCGGAAAGGCCCAGATAATGCCGAAATGGGCAATGGGCTACTGGCAGAGCCGCGAGCGCTATGCTTCGCAGGAGGATATCCTCGGGACATTGGCAGAAATGAGGGAGAAAGGTATTCCGGTGGACAACATCGTGCAGGACTGGAGGTATTGGGAGGACGACCAGTGGGGCAGCCATGAGTTCGACCGCAGCAGATATCCGGACCCGAAAGGGATGCTGGATTCGATCCATGCCATGGGCGGACGTTTCATGATTTCCGTATGGCCGAAATTCTATGCCAACACGGAGCATTTCAAGGAACTTGACGAACACGGATGGATTTACCGCCGCGCGATAACCGACAGCGTGGAGGACTGGCTCGGATATCAGCAGTCATTCTACGATGCCTATGCGGAAGGCGCCAGAAAACTGTTCTGGCAACAGATGAAAGAGCACCTGCTCGGACTTGGAATAGACGCCTGGTGGATGGATGCGAGCGAGCCTAATATCCACGACTGCACTGATATGAACTACCGCAAGGCACTTTGCGGACCGACCGCGCTCGGCACCTCGACTGAGTATTTCAATGCCTATGCACTTATGAATGCCCAGGCCATCTACGAAGGACAGCGCTCCGAGGCACCTGACCAGAGAGTGTTCCTGCTCACCAGAAACGGATTTGCAGGGCTTCAGAGATATTCCACAGCATCATGGAGTGGCGACATCGGAACCAGATGGGAAGACATGAAGGCACAGATCAGCGCCGGTCTCAACTTCTCCATCAGCGGCATTCCGTTCTGGACTCAGGACATAGGTGGATTCAGTGTCGAGAACAGGTATATGGCAGCCCAGCAGGAATACGACAAGACCGGCATCGAGAACAAGGACCTCACCGAATGGAGGGAACTTCAGGCAAGGTGGCACGAATGGGGCATCTTCTGCCCTCTCTACCGCGCCCACGGACAGTGGCCTCTGCGCGAGCCTCAGAACATCGCTCCCGCGGAACATCCTGCATATCAAGCTATTGTCAATGCCGACAAACTCCGCTACAGGCTTATGCCATACATCTATACCATGAATTCCCGGGTACATTTCGAAGATTATACCATAATGAGACCACTGGTGATGGATTTCACAAATGACAAGAAAACCTTGTCATTGAGCGATGAATTCATGTTCGGCGACGCGCTCCTTGTCTGCCCTGTCTATGAATACGGGGCAAGAAGCAGAAAGGTATATCTTCCGGAAGGCAGATGGTATGACTGGTACAGCGGAACAGCACTCGAAGGCGGCCGAGAAATCATTGCCGATGCTCCTTATGAGAGGATTCCGCTTTTCGCAAGAGCCGGCCAGATCGTGCCTGAAGGCGCTGATATCCAATATACTGCACAGGACGACGGCAGGACATTGACATTGAAGATATTCTCCGGCAAGGACGCCGTATATTCATTGTACGAAGACGACGGTCTGACATACGGATACGAGCGGGGCGAATACTGCCGCTACCCGATGGTATGGAACGACGAGGCCTCCACGCTCACCATCAAGGCCCGCGAAGGCTCGTTCAAGGGCATGGCGCCTGCCAAGACTGTCAATGTAGAGGTCATCTCTCCTGAGGGAATCCGCAGAAAGTCAGCAGTTTACACTGGAGAAGAAATCATCGTGGCGCTCTAGATGACGGCAGTCACTCGTCAACGGACGCGCCTGAAGCACTTGACCGCTTCGGAAACCACGAATGTGGAGCCGCCTATATAGACGAGCGGATTTCCACCGTAAGCCGAAGCGGTTTTCAATGCCATCGCCACGGCATCACGCACGGAATCATTGACATAAAGTCGGGAGGCACTGCGGCCAGTCTTTTCGCAGAACGCTGAATATCTGGCCAATATCTCGCTTGCCGGCTCTGCTCTCCTGGTGTCCGGGGTAGTGAAGATCCAAGTCGCGTTTTCCGGGAACAGAGGCATTATGGAATCGAAGTCCTTGTCCGCCATTACGCCATAGACCATTATCAATGAGGTATATGTGCCATCGGCAAGGGTTCTTTCCAGCTGCGCGAAGTTATACTTGAGGGCTGCGGCATTGTGACCTATGTCGCATATCACGTCAGGATTGGTGAAGAGGCGCTCCCATCTGCCGTGGAAGTCCATCCTACGTGCAGTATCGGCAATCGCCTTGGCTACCAGTGAGTTGTCTTTCAGCGAGGCGGAAGATATCACATTTCTGAGCACATCCACGGCTGCAAGGACTGTCCTGAGATTCTTTTCCTGATATTCGCCCCTCAAGTCCATTGACTTCAGAATCTCATCTTTCATATACCACATTGACGGAACAGCCTTGTCAGCGAAGACCAGCTCCGGACTGTCCTCCCCGTTCACTTCTGCGAAACGGGAACGGAAGACCGGCTCCGTTTCCGGAAGAGTCTCCCCTATCACGACCGGGACTCCACGCTTGAAGATCCCCGCCTTCTCGAACGCGATCTTTTCCAGGGTATCGCCAAGCAGGTCGCAGTGGTCCAGACCAATGCTGGTGACGATGGAGAGTTCCGGAGTTATTACATTGGTACTGTCGAGTCTTCCTCCGAGACCGACTTCTATGACTGCAAAATCCACCTTCTGATCCGCGAACCATTTGAAAGCCAGCCCGGTAGTTATTTCGAAAAAGGACAATTCCAGTCTGTCGAACGTGTCGGACCACTTCGTCAGAAAATCATATACATATTCCTCCGGTATGAGTTCGGCTACTGAATCCGGACCTGCCACCCGCATTCTTTCCCTGAAATCGAGGATGTGCGGGGAGGTATAGAGTCCTGTTTTGAATCCTGAAGCCGAGAGCACCGAGGCAAGCATGTTGGCGACTGAACCCTTTCCGTTGGTCCCGGCCACGTGAATGGTACGGAAAGACTTCTGCGGCTCTCCGAGTAGTGCACAGAAAGCCTCAATATGCTCAAGACCAGGCTTATAGGCATCGCCGAAAGTGGAAGTCTGGACTGATGGAAATCTTCTGAAGATGGACTCAACCAGTGAGTCGTAGTCGTCACGTATCATAATAAACCGAATAATTCATTGCCCCCGTTGACAAGTTGTCTGAATAACGGGGTGGCAAAATTACTCCTAACCTCCGACAATTCCAATTAGGGCTGCGGAAAAATTATTATATTTGTAAGATATACGATTTGAAACAAACACATAATATAATATATAATATGAGAAACAAACTGATAAGACTTGCCGCATTGACGGCATTGACCTTAGCCACTCCGGCACTGGCACAGAGCACCGGCAGCATCAGGATAGGCGCGCACCGCGGATTCTGGAACTGCGACGAGGCTTCCCATACGGAGAATTCCATCGCTTCTCTCCGCACGGCGCAGGAATATGGCCTGTGGGGCAGCGAATTCGACGTTCATCTTACTGCTGACGATGTCGTCGTGGTGCATCACGATGCGCATATCCAGGGAAAGGACATCCAGAAGAACACCTACGGGTTCCTGAAACAGTATAAGCTCGCGAACGGCGAGACGATGCCGACTCTCGACGAGTATCTGACCCAGGCTGAAGGCTGCAGCACTACTGTACTGGTGCTCGAGTTCAAGTCGCAGTACAGCAAAGAGCGTGAGGACAAGCTCGTGGACATCGCTCTGAAGCAGCTGAAGGAGCACGGCCTCTACGACCCGTCCAGAGTCATGTTCATCTCCTTCAGCATGAACATATGCAAGAAATTGGCAGCGGAAGCGCCTGAGTTCACGAACCAGTATCTGAACGGCGACATTGCCCCGTCCGTGCTCAAAAAGGACGGAATAAACGGCATTGACTATCATTATTCTGCTTTCTACAAACATCCTGAATGGGTGAAGGAGGCGCACGACGAAGGCATGAGCGTCAATGTCTGGACCGTGGACAAGGAGAAGGACATGAAGGCGATGATCGGTCTCGGCGTGGACTGCATCACCACCAATGAACCGCTTCTTGCACGCAGGCTGCTCGGTTCTGAAGAACTCAGACTCAGCAAGCCGTCTGCAGATGACCCGAAGGCTGATGCCAAGGCGGAAATCGTGGCAGGAAAAGCACGCTTCACCGTACTCGGAAGCCGTCTCATCCGTATGGAATGGGCCGCTGACGGAAAATTCGAGGACAGGGCGACTCTCGGTATCGTGAACAGGAAGATGCCTGTGCCGCAGTTTACGGTGAAACGCTCAGGAAAGAAGGTCACCATCAAGACTTCAGACCTGACATTGACCTACACCGGAGACAAAGAATTCGACGAGAACAATCTCCACGTCACTTTCCAGATGGCGGACCCGACTTCCAAGACAGGGACAAAGAAGGTTACCTGGCATCCTGGACTTGACGACAGCGGGAACCTGCTCGGAACCGCAAGAACGCTTGACGGCTGCGACGGCATCACCACAAAAGAGCCGTACGACAAGGGTGTGGCTTCACGCGACGGCTGGGCCATCATCGACGAATCCGACAGACAGGTTTTCGTTCCGGAGGACACTGACTGGAAGAACTGGGTGGCATGCAGGGACAGCGTTGAGAGGAAAGACCTCTATATTTTCGCATACGGACACGACTACAAGGCTGCAGTCGAGGATTTCGTGAAGATCGGCGGTCAGATTCCACTTCCTCCTAAATACTCATTCGGATACTGGTGGTGCAGATTCTGGCAGTACTCTGACTTCGAGTTTGTGGGACTCGGCAAGGAAATACGCTCATTGAGCATCCCTATAGATGTCATGGTTCTGGATATGGACTGGCACGAGACATGGACGCTCAGAGCACGCAAATCCCCGAAAGACGAGTATGACCAGCGCATCGGATGGACCGGCTACACTTGGCAGAAGAAGCTGTTCCCGAACCCGGCAAACTGCATGCAGGACCTCCACAACCTCGGACTGAAAACCACATTGAACCTGCATCCGGCTTCGGGCATCCAGCCTTACGAAGAGCCTTATGACAGATTTGTAAAGGATTATCTCTCACGCACTTCCGTCTATGACGGACCTAAAGGTTATGTCAATGCTGATGGCAGTAAGGCGCCTGTTCCGTTCAGAATAGACGATGAGAACTGGGCCAATGCCTATTTCAACTCAGTAATACGTCCGTTCGAGAAACAGGGTGTGGATTTCTGGTGGCTCGACTGGCAGCAGTGGAAGGAAAGCAAATATATGCCGGGACTGAGCAACACTTTCTGGCTGAACTACACCTTCTTCAATGATATGGTGCGCCAGAGTGAAAGTGAGGGCATCTATGCGAGACGTCCGATGATCTATCACCGCTGGGGTGGCATCGGAAGCCACCGTTATCAGATAGGTTTCTCCGGAGACACCTATGCCAGCTGGAAGGTGCTCGGCTACCTGCCGTATTTCACAGCCACCGCATCCAACGTAGGCTATGGCTACTGGGGCCACGACATCGGAGGCCACATGCAGCCTAGAGGCGTGAGAGAGACTGACCCTGAACTATATACGAGATGGCTCCAGTCAGGTGTGTTCACTCCGATTTTCAAGACACACTCCACCAAGGACCAGACCATGGAGAAGCGTTTCTGGGTATTCCCTGACCATTTCGACGCGATGCGCGACGCCATCAGGCTCAGATACGACCTCTCTCCGTACATCTACAACGCTGCACGCCAGACTTATGACACCGGCATTTCCATGTGCAGGCCGATGTATTACTACTATCCTGAGGATTCCAGGGCCTACGACTGGAAAGAGGAGTTCATGTTCGGCGACGACATCCTCGCCACCACCGTATGTTCTCCGGCCGACAAGGTTACAGGACTTGCAAAACGCGGAATGTGGTTCCCAGAGGGAAATGACTGGTATGACGTGGCCACAGGCACTCTGATCAAGGGCGGCCAGACTGACACGCTCACCTATACCATCAGCGAAAATCCTTACTACATCAAGGCCGGTGCAGTTATTCCTATGGCAGGTGAGAAGATAACCTCTCTTCAGGAAAAGGACAACAACATAAGGATATTCGTGGCTCCTGGCGACGGCGAGAGCCGCACTTCGCTCTATGAGGATGACGGTGAAACACAGGCGTACAAAGATGAGTATGCGACTACCTTAATCAGCAAGAGTGCAGATGCTTCTCACGTAAAGGTCACAGTATCAGGCAGAAAAGGAACATACAACGGCATTGACCCGAACCGCAGGCTTCAGATAGTGTTCGCGAGGGTGTTCGCGCCGGAAAAGGTCTTTGTCAATGGCATCGAAATTCCTTATTCACGTTTCGCCGCGCACAATGCAGAGGTCAATGGCACCGAGGCCGAGTGGGGTTACGTGGGAGCAGACCTTTCCGCTGTAGTTTATCTGCCGGAATCAGCTGCCACTGAAGAAATCACGGTCGAGTGCAGGTTCAGCGACTATGCTGCCACCCACAGGGACCTTCTGAACGGAAAGAAGGCGCTGATGCACAGGATGATGGAGCTGACTCCTGAAACCAAGCTCGTATTCGGTAAGAACATCGACAATTACATGATGCTTCCTGACTCGTTCCTTGCACTTGCGCAGTGTTCCAGCTTCATCAGCGAGGACCCGCAGAATGCAGGAAAATATCTGGAATCCATCGACTCCAAGGCGCTTATCGACGAGTTCAGCAAGATGGAGAAGCTTCCGTCCGAGTTCATCGCCAAGATTCAGGCTCAAGTCAATGTGAAGTGACACGCCGTAACACGGGACACCAGACGGCGGTGCACTGTATCACGCTGTGATAGTCGATGCGCCAAAGTTTGGAACAACCTGTAATAATGAAAATCGCGTAATCTCTTGAGAGCCAAGAAATTACGCGATTTTTACAAAATTCAGGTCAGGACCCGCTAAAACCCGGTGTAGGTCCAAGGAGTGATGGCACGGAGCTCGGACTTGACTGATTCGGAAACGTCGAGGCCGTCTATGAAGGTCTCGATGGTATTCTCGTCGATGGCGCCGCCCGTGCGGGTCAGGGCCTTCAGAGTCTCGTACGGATTAGGGTAGCCTTCCCTTCTGAGAATCGTCTGTATGGCCTCGGCCACCACAGCCCAGTTACGGTGAAGGTCAGCCTGGATGGCATCCTCATTCAGAATCAGCTTGCCCAATCCTTTCTTGAGGGAAGCCAATGCTATAAGTCCGTGAGCGAGAGGCACTCCCACATTTCTTAGCACAGTGGAATCAGTAAGGTCGCGCTGCAGACGGGAAATAGGCAGTTTCATGGACAGGAATGTGAGCACGGCGTCGGCCATGCCCAAGTTGCCCTCCGCATTCTCGAAATCGATAGGGTTCACCTTGTGCGGCATCGCCGAAGAGCCCACCTCATTCTTGTTCACCTTCTGCTTGAAATATTCCATCGATATGTAAGTCCAGATATCACGGGACATGTCGATAAGAATGGTATTGATACGCCTCAGGCAGTCGAAAATGGCAGCCAAGTTGTCGTAATGCTCTATCTGCGTGGTCGGGAACGAACGCTTCAGACCGAGAGAATCCACAAACCTGTCACCGAAGGAAATCCAGTCGATGTCAGGGAACGCCACCTTGTGCGCATTCATATTGCCGGTAGCACCACCGAACTTGGCAGGATAGGTAAGAAGAGCGAACTGACGGAGCTGTTCCTGAAGACGAACCTGGAACACCTTGAATTCCTTGCCCAAACGTGTCGGAGAAGCAGGCTGGCCATGCGTCTTGGCAAGCATAGGAACATCTTTCCACTGCTCTGCCATACCTGAAACCATATTCAGGACCTCATTCAGGGCCGGCATATATACATCCTCGAGAGCCTCCTTGAGCATAAGCGGCTGGGAAGTGTTGTTTATATCCTGGGAAGTCAGACCGAAATGTACGAATTCCGACCATTTGTCGAGGCCGAGCTCGTGGAAATGCCTTTTGATGAAATACTCCACCGCCTTGACATCATGATTGGTAGTCTTCTCGATTTCCTTCACCTCCATCGCCTGCTCCGGAGTAAGATCCAGATAGATGCTGCGCATTGCCTGATATTTGCTCTTGTCAATGTCCTTGAGCTGAGGCAGAGGCAGTTCGCAGAGTGCGATGAAATACTCGATTTCCACGCGCACGCGGTATCTGATCAATGCAAATTCACTGAAATATGCTCCGAGAGATTCTGTCTTGGATGCGTAACGGCCGTCAATCGGTGACACGGCAAGTAATGAATGAGTGTCCATTATATTGTTTGTTTCTTATTTATCTTATTCAAGCGTACGGTACAGTTCCACCGTGCGGACAGCTTCCGCCACGTCGTGTACCCTGAGAATATCAGCCCCCTGGCACAAGGACTTGTAATGCAGTACCTGAGTTTCCGGCAACGATTCTTCCGGAGTAATGCCGAACTTCCTGAAAATCATACTCTTGCGCGACACGCCCACAAGCACCCTCTTGCCGAACTCAGAAAATCTGTCCAGCTCGCGCATCAGCTGATAATTCTGCTCCAATGTCTTTGCAAAGCCGAATCCCGGGTCGAGAATCCAGTCCGTCAGGCCCACAGCCTCAGCCTTGGCTGAAAATGCACGGAAATATGACAGCACGTCCTCCGTAACATCCTGATACTCAGTAAGTGACTGCATTGTCACAGGATTGCCTCTCATATGCATTGCCACGAAAGGCAGCGACAGGGCAGCGACCTCAGTAAGCATCGGCCCGGGCTCGCCTGGAGCCGTCTTCTCATACATCCCCTCACCCGCAGTCACATCATTGACAATAAACTCCCCTATCGTGTCATATGCTCTGCGCACCACCGACGGCCAATACGTGTCAATCGAAATCCGCGCAGCAGGAAATTCCTTTTTTATCGATGTCAATGCAGGTCCGAGCCGACGCCATTCCTCTTCCTCGCCCACAGGAGACGAGCCTGGCCGCGTGGAACAGGGACCTATATCCAGTATGGAAGCGCCGTCCTCCAGCATCTTACCAGCTCTGGAGAGAATCCTGGAGATGTCATCGGCCCCTGAAGAGTCCAGACAACGGCTTTCTGCATAATATGAGTTTTCCGTGATGTTTATGATTCCCATCACGTCGATAACCCTGTTCTTGTCCATAGAGTCCTTCTACAGCATCAGTGAATGCCTTACTGCAGCGGCAGCCTCTTCACCCTTGAGATGAGCAAGGATGGCCAGGCCGAATTCCACGGCGCAGCCAGCTCCCCTGCCGGTAATGAGATTGCCGTCACGGACAGCCGGTTTCTGCTCGTAGATACCTCCACGGGCAACAGGAGCATCCTCGAATCCGTCAAAACAAGTAAAATGCTTGCCCTGAAGGCTTGGAAGCTGTGAAACCACGAGGCCTGGCGCAGCACAGATCGCTGCCACGGCACCGCCTTCAGCATAATGCAGACGCATGAAGTTTATGATCTCACCATTTTCCGCCAGGTTCCTGGTTCCGGGCATGCCGCCAGGGAAAATCATCACGTCAGACTCATCAGTTCCGTCGAGCTGGACTTCGGCCTTGAACTCTCCGTAGGTCATGTCCGCAACCACTGTCGTCTTGTGTGAACCGGTTACGAACTTGTCGTAGAGTACAGAAACAGTCTTCACGTCCACGCCTCCACGTCTGAGGACATCGAGAGTCGCAAGCGCTTCGATTTCCTCGAAACCATTTGCAAGAAAAATATATACTCCTTTCATTTCTATAAATATTGTTTACAAAGTCACACCTTATATGATAAGCATCATCGCCAATGTGTAAAGCATGTACGCCTCAAATGCCAGTTTGCCCTTGGAATCCGAGTCGAGCATAACTTCCGTAGCATCATGTCTCACAAGTTTCGCGAGTTTGCGCTGACTCGGCAGATTACGGGCAGCCCACTTGCAGAGAATGTTGCCGTCATTGAAATATACTGCTCCTCCGTTTGAGCGGTTGAGAGATATAAGCGTCTTGTAATCAGAATAATACACAGCAGTCATCAGCTGCATTGACTCCTCCGCACCGAGCTTTTCTGAAGCGATGAGATGCGAGAAACCATCAGGAGAATCAGCCACCAGAAGCAGCGGAACAAATCCCTTTTCAGCGGCATCGCCGAGAAGCCTTGCCGTATTTTCCCATCGTTTCGCAGACATTTTTGCCGGTTCCGGAACAGATACCGCCATCACGAGACCGTTCACAGCCAGGGTGTCACGATATTCACCTGAATTGTCCCTGAACGAAAGACGCGGGAAATCAGTCTCATTGATATAATCCTCTTTCTTTACGGTATGGGCCTCGACGAAGGTCCAGGTGGAATCAGGAATGAAGTCCAGAGTAAACAGACCGCGTTTTCCGTTTTTCTCATAGACGAATGTGGAGACATATTCATCTTCTCCCGCAGCCGGAGACTCGCTTGCCTCAAGACGCGAACTGAGATTGAACGGCGTAAGTTCGAGCATCGGTATGAACATCAGCGAATAGACTGCAAAAGCGGCTGATGCGGCTGCCGTCAATGCGAATGTCACATATTTGCTTTTCTTCGGTTCGCCGAAATCCTTGTACGGGAAGAATGCGGCAAAGGTCAGAAGACACAGTACAATATTCTTGGCAAATGACTGGAAATGAGTAAGATGCACTGCCTCACCGAAACAGCCGCAGTCCATAGACGGATTCAATATCCAGAGAAGCAGCGTAAGCAGGGTGAATCCGCCGAGCAGACCGGTCACGCACCAGGCCGTCACCTTCCTGAAAACTCCTGTCACCAGACAGATTCCCAGACCAGTCTCGGCAACTGCGAAGAACTCTGCGAAGACCATGGCTGCACCACTTAGGAAGCCGAGATGAAGGAAGTTCAGATACTCCCTGACTATAAGCATTGTACCGACAGGATCCATCAGTTTCAATGTTCCCGTCACGAAGAATACCAGTCCTACCAGGACGGCGCAGAAGCGCCTTGCCTTACTGCCTATATAACTCATTCCCAAATAATTGAATTATCGTTTTCCATCCACTGTCGCCATAATGGCCGCAGCGATCTCATCAGGCGGAAGCATCGAGCCGTCACATGAGCGGCAGTCGATCCTGATGAAGTCCGGATCCATTTCACATTGGCTCACATACACTTCGCGCACGCGCTTCTGGAACTCGATGTCAGCCTCGTGGATATCGGTCTTTCCCTCGAGATACTCCCTGTCGTCACCTTTCCTGCCTGCTTCAAGTTTCTTCTCCACGAATCCGATAGGCACATCCAGGAAGATGTTCAGATCCGGCTTCGGCAGACCGAACTGTCCGTATTCCGTGTCGAAAATCCATTTGCGGAGTGCTTCACGCTCCTGCGGATCATCGATTTTTGCGCATTGGTACGCAATATTGGAATAGACATAACGGTCCAGCAGAACGATACCGCCCTCATCCAGCGTCCTGCGCATCTGAGGTGCCGCACCGTGCCTGTCTTCCGCATACAGAAGAGCCACCAGCTGAGGATGCACGCTGTCAATGCTACCGAAACCACCTCTCAGAAACTTTCCTATGAGCTCACCATAAACAGGAGAGTCATAACGCGGAAAGTGGATGTATTCCAGATTGTCAGTCCTGCTTTCCAGATAAGACCTGAGTCTTTTCACCTGAGTCGATTTGCCGGAGCCGTCCAGCCCTTCTATTACTACTAACATATATTGCTATTTTATTATTTCCCTGTCTATCCTCCTCGGGATGCTTGTCAATATCTCGTACGGTATAGTACCCAATATATCAGCGAGTTCCGTTACAGACGGATCGTCTCCGAACACCGTCACCGTGTCCCCGACTTTCGCATCCACGCCGGTAATGTCCAGCATGCACATGTCCATACAGATATTGCCTATGGTCGGAACCCTGTGCCCGTTCAATGAAAACGAAGCATGACCGCAGCCGAGGTTTCTGTCAATGCCGTCCGCATATCCTACCGGTATGGTGGCTATGACCGTGCCTGTCGGCGCTATATGTCCATGCCTGCCATATCCTATAGTTCCGTCTTCCGGAGACAAATGCTTAATCTGCAATATCTTGCATTTCAGCGAAGCCACCGGTGAGAGTTTCACTCCGGGCAATGCGCTGATGCCGTATATCCCGATTCCGAGTCTGACCATATCGTGCTGATAAGCAGCGAAACGCTCTATTCCGGCCGAGTTGAGTATATGAAGCATTGGCTTATAGCCGATTTCCTGAGTAATTATGTCGGCATTGGCCTCGAACATCTTTATCTGGCCGAGAGTGAAGTCGTCCGACTCCGGGTCTTCTGCCGCAGCAAGATGCGAGAACACCGATTTCACCTTGACGGCATCCGTGGTCTTCAGAAAATCCGTAAGTTCCTGCAGTTCCTCAGTCATGAAACCGAGACGGTGCATTCCTGTATCGAGCTTGATATGCACAGGGAAGTTCTTCACTCCCCTACGGGACAGCACATCACAAAGCGTCCTCAACGCATACATATTAGGTATGCTAGGCTCCAACCTGCTGTCAATCATCTCGTTGAAAAAATCCGTACCGGCTGTCAGCACAAGTATCGGAAGACTGATTCCGGCTTTTCTAAGCTCGATTCCCTCTATCGGATAGGCCACTGCGAGGTAGTCGGCGCCCTCTTTCTGGAGCATTGACGCAAATTCTACTGCACCATGCCCGTAAGCATTGGCCTTTACAAGCACAAGAAGCTTGGTGGAAGGTTCCAACAAGCCTCTGAAATATCTGTAGTTGTCGCGGCAGGCGCTGAGTTTCAGCTCAAGCCGTGAAAAATCATTTTCTTTCAGCATTCTGTCAGTCCGGCAAACGGCCGGTTTATTCTATCATCAGAATTACAAAAATACCAAAGTTTCGCCATTATCAAAAAATTATTTGCTCCGGCAATGCCGCTTTCAGCACAGGGTCAATGCGCAAGTATATGCGATAGAACGCATTGTCCCCAAGCTTGGAGTAACGGCCCACGAGAGCACGGAGCTGCGGAATAAGATAAGGGCAGGTCTCCTCCCATTCGCCCGGAGCCGGAACAATGCCGTCTGTCTTGGCTGCATAGGCCCTGAACTTCGACGGAATATCCAGACCGTCCAGATATGCCTCCAGTGAAGCATAATTGTCAATGGCGGACAACTGCTTGCCGTATTTGTCGAAGATGGACGAAGCGAAACGCATCTGGGTAGCCTTCTTGTTGCACTTGATGAAGAAACGGGTAGCCGACGTAGTGTCCACCGGCACGAAAACGTCAGGGACAATGCCGCCTCCGCCATATACGGTGCGGCCGCCTACCGTGTGATAGACTTCGTTCTTGTCCACCTTGATACTGTCCTTGTCGAACATTTCACCATCGGCATAGCGCTTATAGATATCGTACTGATAATCATCAGAATACGGTTTCTGGATACATCTTCCTGACGGTGTATAGAAACGGGCTACCGTGAGTCTGACCGCAGAGCCGTCAGTGAAATATATCGGTTCCTGGACGAGTCCCTTCCCGTAAGAGCGGCGGCCAACGATGGTTCCCCTGTCATTGTCCTGAATGGCTCCGGCGAAAATCTCGCTGGAGGAAGCGGAGGATTCATTGATGAGAACAGAAAGGGAGACATCCTTCAAGATGCCTTTTCCGTCCGCCTGAAAGTTCTTCTTGGCGCGGTGAAGTCCCTGAAGATAAACTATTTCCGCATCTTTTTCCAGGAACTGGTCCGCAAGCAGGAGCGCCTGGTCGAAATAGCCGCCCGAGTTGTCCCTGATGTCGAAAATCAGATGTTTCATCCCCTTGTCAAGCAGAGACTTGGCAGAAGCATTGAATTCTTCGTAAGTGGTGCGCGTGAACTTGGAAAGTCGGATATATCCGGTGGTGTCGTTTATCATGAACGACGCATCTACGCAGTGTACGGGGATTTTTCCTCTCTTAATATTGAAAGGAATGGTCTCGCTTCCACGCTTAACCAGGATCTGGACCTGTGTGCCTGCCTGGCCTTTCATCCTGCAGACCATGCTGTCCTGAGGATACTTCACGCCGGCGATATTGCGGTCATCCACTTTCAGGATACGGTCGCCCGGCTGGAGTCCGACTTTTTCTGAAGGACCTCCGGGAATGACTTCCAGAACTACGGCCGTGTCATTCGGGACATTGAACTGGATGCCGATGCCGTCGAAATTCCCGGCAAGTTCAGTCTCGGATTTCTCCAGATCGACAGGCGGAAGGTAGATGGAATGCGGGTCGAGGGATGCAAGTGCCGCTGTCACAGCCGCGTCCGTGACTTTCTTCACGTCCACAGTATCTACATAGTTCTTGTCCACCTGCTGCAGGATCAGATTCAGTTTCTGCCAGGCAGCATAGTTGGCATTCAGCTTGTTATGCTTGTTGACGATATTGAACGTCAGCACTGTAGCAAGCACACCAAGCACAATTCCGAGCACCGCGCTGAGCGAGCTCATCTTATCTTTTCCAGTCATCTTATCCATGATTAACCGCTAACCGACATCCACTTGTTCCACTTCTATGCCCGCCTTTTTCAGCAGGTCAGGACCATCCTGCAGTCTGTATGCATCTTTATAGACCACACGCTTGATGCCGGCCTGAATGATGAGCTTGGAGCATTCGAGGCAAGGGGAAGCCGTAACATAGAGGGTGGAATCCTCGCTGCTGTTTCCGGACTTCGCCACTTTGGTTATGGCATTGGCCTCAGCGTGAAGGACATACGGCTTGGTGACGCCGTTTTCATCCTCGCACACGTTCTCGAATCCCGACGGAGTACCGTTGTATCCGTCCGAAATGATCATATTGTTCTTCACGATGAGCGCACCGACTTTGCGGCGTTTGCAATATGAGTTTTCCGCCCATACTTCAGCCATTTTCAGATAGCTGCGGTCAAATTTCTGCATAAGGCTACATGATTGTCAGAAACTGTTTGTTGAACAGGTTCTTAGTTTCTCTGATAGAGATAGCGTTTGATGCTTCTCTTAGGTGTTCTCTCGAAATCTTCCGGCATGAACTCCATCTTGGAAATCTTGGCATAGTTAGGGATCTGCTTGTTGATTTCCGGAAGCGTCTCTACAAGTTTCGCTTCGAGCTGCGATTTGGACAGGCCGTCGAGCTCTGCCTGGTGGTAGTCAGGGTAGATGAGAGATACCAATGTTCCGTGGTCTTCGATCACGAGTGAATCCACCACGTAGGTAACATTGTTCACAACTCCCTCTATTTCTTCAGGATAGATATTCTGGCCGGACGGTCCGAGTATCATACACTTGCTCCTGCCTTTCAGGAAGAGGTAGCCGTCGCTGTCCATCACGCCCATATCTCCGGTGTGGAACCAGCCGTCCTCTCCGAGCACGTTCTTGGTGGCCTCCTCGTTCTTGTAATAGCCGAGGAACACATTGGCGCCTTTCACCAGGACTTCGCCCGGAATGTTCTGGGGATCAGGCGAGTCAATACGGATTTCCATATTGAGCACCTGTTTTCCGCAAGAATAGAGTTTGGCATCTTTCCAGTCAGCATAGCCGATGATAGGAGCACATTCGGTCATTCCGTAACCTACCGTGAACGGGAAGCCTATCTTGTGGAAGAACCTCTCCACTTCAGGGTTGAAGGCTGCGCCGCCTATGATGACCTCATAGAAACGTCCACCGAAGGCATTGACAAGTTCCTGCAGGATCTTCTTCTGTATCACCTTGTCGATGATAGGGAGGTTCATTATCATCTTGTTCCTGTCGAGAATAGGCTTGAGCTTGGACTTATAGACCTTCTCGATGATGAGCGGCACAGCGATAATGATGTGCGGCTTGATGTCGGCAAATGCCTGCATGATGATCTTCGGACTCGGAACTCTGGTAAGGAAGTGCACGTGGGCACCGATTGTCATTTCGAACAGGAACTCGAACATCATGCCGTACATGTGGGCTGAAGGAAGCATTGACACTACCTCTGTATTGTTGTCGAGCTGCGGCATCGCCTGGACATGGGCGAATTCGATATTCGACCAGAGAGCGCGGTACGGAACCATGACGCCTTTGGAGAAGCCTGAAGTTCCTGAAGTATAGTTGATCACTGCCAGTTCATCGGCCTTGTCTTCGTAGTAGTCAAGGTCTTCCGGTCCGAAATTGTTCGGATACTTGTGGCCGAAGCTCTCGTTCAGATGCTGACGTACCTGGGACATCTCTTCCGTCTTGGAATAGAGGAAATTGAAATTGTTTATCTGCACGACCACATAAAGTCCCGGCATTTCCGCCTCTGAAAGGTTCTCCCAGATGACATCATCCACGAAGAGCACCTTCGCCTCAGAATGGTTCACGAGATAGTGGATGTTGCCCGGCTTGAATTCGTGAAGAATAGGCACAGGAACAGCACCGTAAGTCAATGTCGCCAAAAAACTTACGCCCCAGTTTGCCTGGTTGCGTGAGCAGATTGCCACTTTGTCACCTTTTTCCAGACCGCACTGCTCGAAGGCGATATGCAGTTTGGCGATTCTTCTCGCTACATCCCTATAGGCCAGGTCCTGGCCCTTGTAGTTGGACAATGCGGGACGATCCCAGTTCTCTCTGAAACTTTTCTCGAGAAGCTTGTTAACTGATTGAAATTCCATAATTTTCTATTGAAGTTTAAATGACCGCTCTTTTCCGTCATAACAACGTGCGGTCACCTGTCTCTTGTCATTGACTGAAACCTCCGTATCGGGGCTGAGCATCTTGTTCCCGTCCGGAGACAGAACAGGATTTCCGCCATAGAAACCGTAGATGAGCGTCCTGACAGATGTCCTGACAATCCAGTATTTACGGTTCCCCGCCACAAGAAGTTCCGGCAATGATTTGATTGTTTCGTCTGATTTTATGTCTTTCCACGAAGAAGGTTTCTTGGCGTGGAGGTCATACATAGCTATAGTATTGTCCTTGTGCAGCACCAGGACATTGTATCCGTGTGCGCCTGTAAAGTCAAAGACGGCTGGTCCGAGCAGGATTTCCTTGCCCAGATCCACAGGGAACGACTTCACGAACCGTCCGAGCCGGTCGATGAGGTAAAGGCTGCTGCCTGAGGCGAAGAGGAACTGAAGTTTCCCGTTGCCGAAGTAATCGATGGTTTCCACGGCCCCGCATATCGGAGTCTGGAACGGAACGCCCCATATGCCCTTTCCGTTCTCTTCCTTCAGGGTCAGATACATATTCTTCTGCTGGGAGAAGAGATTGGTCTTTCCTGTACCGCAGTTCTTCACCTTGAACGGCCCGGCCGGCACTGTCACCACAGTATCTTTCTTCATTACAGGGACTTCATCCTTCGCGCCGGTGTATTCCATACGGGCGACACTGAATTCCATCCTCGCATCTTCTCCAGGATATATGGCCAATGTCATAGGACATGAGGTCACCTTGTCGAGAATCCTGCAGGCCGAAGCGGAGATGTTCTTGGAGAAAAGCGACGCGAACTCGTCCGGAGAGGCAGATGCGGAATAATATGCCTGGAACGCCGTTCCCTCACGGCTGATTATCCTGCCGGCACCCGCATCAGAGAGGAATGAGGCCAATGTCTTGTATTTTTCAGGCGCAAACGCCTCGAGAGAACGTTCCTCGCCTGCGATTATCCATCCGTTCCTGTAGATATATAGCGAATCCGGGACATTGAACATATCGCCGAATACACTGGAAGCAAAGCCTCTGAACGGATAGGCAATCGGCTTGCCGTCGTAAGAGCGGAGGCTGGTGATTCCGCTTCCCCTGAAAATCACGGAGAGGTCCTGCTTGCCGGGACGGACAAGTATCACCTTCCCGAAGCCTGAACCGGACGGCACTTCAGCCACAGCCACTTCCCTGACAGCCAATGCCTTATACCACGCATCGGGAGTTATTCCGGACTCCTTTTTCAAGGCCGTCCATCTGGCCCTGCGACTGTCGAGTTTCCCCACTGCATCGACATATTTTTCGATTCTGTCTGAATATGCCTGAGCGTCAGCCACCTGAACCGAGTACACTGAACGGACTCCGGCCGGTACTGTTTCCTGGAAAAGGGACTCGCCCGGAAGCAGATTCCTGTAGATATTACTGAAATAGGCCGGGCTGTCCACCGAGAACGAGCGACCTGTCATGGTCAAAGTCTTTTCATCTGCCGATGTGAGGGTAATGCCTGTCCATTCCGCGTATGTTTTCAGGAAACGGCTGCCGCCTCTGCGCTGGCGGGACAGGAATGAGCCGGCCAGCTTGTCAACATAGTTTCCGCTCACGAACAGCGCCTTGTTTCCGGAAGTGCCATAGACAGCGGCGGAAAGGCTTTCGTCATCCAAGAGCGAAACACCATACTCTATATGTCTTGAACAGGATTTGAGCAGTGTTTCAGACGGAGAGAATGCTATGAGGCAATGCTTTTTCAACGGCGATTCACGGTTCTCCGTCAGGTCTATCACCAGATGTGACACCGATGAAGAGTCGGCCAGAGCAAACAGTTTCTGTACTGGAGAATCCTGAGAAATCCTGCCGGCATCCACCACGAGCAGAGGCGCAAGGTCCCCGCTATAGTGCATTGACACTACTGTTTCCGCATTCTTCAGGCCCGAAGGAGCCTCTGTGTCAATGAATTTGCTCAATTTCGAGAGCCACCCTCCGAAATTGGACTTGCCGGTTCCGGAGAACAGCGGACCCACGAGATAGGTGCTGTCTTCGAACACTTCCAATGAACTTTTCAGTTTGTCCCCATAGAACACGAGCGCGGCATCTGACGGCACCGCACTCATGAGCGGACGGGCTGAACGTGCCTTCTGCAGCAGTTCCTCCTTATCAATCGAAGAAGTTTCCGTCTTGTCCGAGTACAGCACGACCACTGCTCCTATGACAAACGCCACAAGAGCGGCAAGCACCGCTGTACATATATATATAGCTTTCTTGTTCATTATGCAAAGAGTGCAAATTCTGCATTCCACAAATATAATCATAATTTTTTCAATTATGTTATTCTGTCCATCTTCTGTCCCTTTTGGAAAAAACAATGCGAATTCCTGAAACCTCAACTCGAATTTCACAATTAAAAAAAATATATATCTTTGTAATTCGTATAATCATAAAAGAAAACTGATGAATTACTACAAAGCATTGTCAGTTTGTGCATTAGCTGCTTTTGCAGCATCCTGCGGCACTTCCGGAGTGGAGGTTGCAGACGGACAGACAGAAGTGATTCTATCTATCGACACAGACGGCACACATCACACGAAATCAGTAGCAGAGGAGACTCTGCCTGCCATTGATGATTTCACCGTGGAGATCTTCAAGAAAGCGAACAATACAAGACTCTACAGAGACACTTACGCTAACTCGACTTCTAAGAAAATCAGACTTAACGCAGGCGACTACTCACTTTCCGCTTTCCACGGCGATTCGTTGAAAGCAGGTTTCAATGCCGCTTTCTATCAGGCAAAAGTTCCTTTCACCATCGACAAGGGACAGAGGAGAGTGAACATTTCCGGGACTGCCAAACTTGCCAACGTAAAGTTCGCGGTAAACTACGGCGAGTCCCTGAAGACCTATTATTCAAGGTATTGCGCGTCAGTTTCGACGGACAAGGCCAATGTGACAGACACTCTCGGATTCACCGGGAACGAGACCAGAGCCGGCTTCATTCCTGCCGGGACATTGACCCTCAAACTCTTTGCTGCTGAGGCGAATGCGAAGATGAAGTACTTCCATACTGAGATTCAGGCTGAGCCGAATGACTTCATCACCGTAAACTTGGACACCAAGCCTTTCATCGGCAAGATTTCAGTGAACATCATCATTGACAAGAGCACTGAAGTCATTGAAAAGAACATTGACATGGATCCTACGGACTTCGCGACCGAGGCTCCGGTCATCAGACTGGGCGACAGGCTGAAGGCGGGACAGGTGACTTTCTTCGAGGGCGACGACCTGAGCGGCACTCTCGTGGACATCAATACGCCTGCGGGATTTGCCCACGCGTGGCTCGACATCACCTCCGAGTACCTGAAAGCCAAGGGATTCGCTGAACGTCTGGACCTTACTGCACTCGATGCGGCTACCAGGGCGAAGTTCTCGGCGCTCGGCATCCAGATACTCAAGATGACGCCTGAGACGAGATTCTCCTACATTGACTTCAGCGGAATGACTGACAAGGTCCAGTACGAGGCCGTGCCTTTCGAGGGCAAGTTCAAGCTCACCGTGGAGGACAAAAACGGGGCGCAGGCCGTCTCCGACGAGTTCTCCTTCCTCATGAACAAGAATTCGGCTACACTGAACATCTCCGGGGCCAACGCCTTCGCGAGAAGTTTCAGAGGCGTATCTCTCGATGTCCAGACCGGCAAGCCTGAGAAATACACGCTCCAGTACAGACTGGACGGAGGAAGTTGGACCAATGCAGAGGGCACCGTTTCCGGAAACACCATTTCCTACGGGAAGATTTCCGGCCTTGCTCCGGACTCAGAATACGAGGTAAGGGCGATTTACAACAAGAATCCGTACAACAGCACCGATATCGTCAAGGTCAGAACCGAGGCGGACGCTCAGGTGGGCAACAACGGTTTCGAGGACTGGACTACAGAGACGATAAAGATCTCAGTGGCGTTGGCCAGCGACAGGACTCTCGACTGGTATCTGCCTTACGCAGATGCGGGCAGCAGCTGGTGGGCCGTAACAAGCAAGAAGAGTATGCCTACGAGCATTATGGCCACCACAAAGACTAGCGTAAAGTCCTTCCCGACAGTGGCTTACTCTCCAGACTGCACAAGCGGCACAAAATCCGCGCACATATATACTGTCAATGTCGGCAGATTCAACACTGACGCTGTCGCTTCCGGCACGTCATACCCGGGCGAGCTGTTCATCGGCAAGGCTGACGATTCCGGAAACCACTCGTCTGACGGACACGCTTTCACGAGCAGGCCTGACAAATTCACTTTCAAATACAAGTTCTCCCCGAAAGGCAGCGAGAAATTCTATGTCAAGGTGGAGTTCAAGGATGCGGAGGGCAATGTAATAGCCGTGAAGGAGGACACCGAAGGCCCGGCAGCCGCAGAATGGACAGAATACAGCACTACACTGGAATGGAATGACATCACCAGGAAGGCAGCGGGCATCTACATAAGCTTCAAGTCGTCTTCTGCTGGCAGTCCTGGCGTCAACGCCAACAGCACACTCGAGGTGGCAGGCAATTCTTCACAGGCCGGACACTTCGGAAGTTCACTGTATGTGGATGATATTGAACTGATTTATGAATAACCCAACCCAGATAAAAAGAAAAATACATATGAAACGTACAATCTTCTCCATAATGGCAGTCGCCGCAGTCCTGACAGGATGCAAGGAGACAAATGTGGACAGCAATTCCGAGAAAGGATTCTTCGTCCTCAAATCAGTAGTTGCCGACGGACAGATGAATGACATCGACATATCTACCGCAGCTACCAAAGCGACTCCCGCTGAGCTGGCAGATGTAAATTCCTTCGTAGTCAAGATCGAGAGCAACCTCGAAGGAGGCGGCACTCAGACTTACTCCTACAGCGACATTCTGGACAAGGCCATCGAACTTCCTACAGGTTCATACCAGATCACGGCAGGCTCGCCGGAAGGAAAGACAGCAGCCTGGGACCAGCCTCTCTTCGAGGGTGTCCAGAACTTTTCAGTAGTAGCAGGCGCCACGTCTCCTGTCAATGTCAAGTGCTCATTGAAGAACGCGATGGTTTCGGTAAAATGCACCGACACGTTCATCACCGAGCTCAGCACCTTCAACATCAAGGTTTCGGCCAATGACAATGACTTCCTTACCTGGAGCAAGAATGAAAGCGGAAACAACCTGGACAGGCAGGGATACTTCACCGCTACCGAACTATATGTACAGATAGACGGCGAGAGGTCACTCGACGGCTCTACAGCGGCATTGACTCAGACCATCAAGAATGTGCATCCTAAGGACCACATCATCCTGAACCTCGATGCGCGTGTAACAGGTGAGGTTCAGCAGATTACGCTCACCGTGGACGGCAGCGTCAATGTCAGGAACGAAAATGTCACCGTGGGAGGATTCGAGGAAATCCCTATTCCGGATCCTGAAAAGCCGAAACCGGAGAACCCTGATCCTGAGAAACCGGAACCGGACGAAAATGCGCCTCAGCTCGTATGGGCAAGCAATCCTGATTTCGCTGCCCAGCCGCTCGCCGAGACCATGGACGTCACCATCAATATCAAGGCCCCGGGAAAAATCAGCAGTTTCATTGTCAATGTGAATTCACCTGCGCTGAACTCGCTTCTGCCTGACATGGTCAGCCCGCAGAATGTGCTTTCTGACGGCAGCGTGGACCTCGACCTTATCGATGACGCTACTGCGATCGAAAACCTCAGCGCACTCCTCCCTACCGGCGACCAGCTGAAGGGAAAGGACAATGTGGAGTTCAAGCTTTCAGGACTTCTGCCAATGCTCTACAGCATCACAAGCGCAAGTCCTGACACTTATGACAATACGAATCACGTCTTCACCCTCAAACTGAAAGATGAGGCCGGGAGGACTCTTTCAAAAGCGGCCACGTTCTACTACAAGAAGTAGGAAAAACTTGATTGTCAGACTTTTGAAAAGAAAATTATCATGATTGTAAAATATAAGAAATACATTCTTTCAGCGGTTGCGGCCAGTGCTTTGATAGGTTGCAGCAGGGAAGCTGTAGATTCCGGGAAGCACGGATACCTCACGGCCGGGATTGAGCAGGACATGTCCGTCAATGTCATAAAGACCAAGGCTGACGTAAGCGCGGATGACCCGTTCACGCTGAATATCTATAAGGGAAGTGAACTGCTGAACACCATCAGCGACCACAGGACGCTGCTCACCGAGCCGCTCCAGCTGAACTGCGCGAAATACAAGGTAACTGCACAGAACCGCGAAACTGTGGAAGCCGTCTTCGATTCTCCACGCTACTATGGCGAGGCAGATGTGACGGTGCTTCCGGACCAGGTGGTCAATGCAGATGTTACCTGCACGCTTTCCGACGTGTTAGTGGAGCCTACTTTTGCAGAGGCTGATTTCGACGCCAATTTCAAGAGTTGGTCCCTGTCCGTAAGCAACGGCACAGGGTCTCTGGTCTGGAACAAGGCTGAGGGCACACTCGGAAAGACAGGTTATTTCAAGCCTTCAGGGACATTGACCTGGACACTTTCATTGACAAACAACGCAAACAGAACCTTCACAAGGTCAGAGACTTACGCCGACGTGAAAGGAAAGCAGAAATACGCATTGAACTTCAAGGTGGCGACGGTGGACCCGAATACCGGAGCTGCCGGACTGCGGATCGTTCTCGATGACGAGATGACGGAGCGCAGTTTCGACCTCCTGCTGGATTTCACGAGTTCTGAGGCTGAGGCCAAGAGCGTGAATGCATGGGCGCTGTTCGCCGACGTGAAAGGTTCGCTGAAATCGACTTCCGTACCTGCCGGGCTGAAGCTTCAGTACAAGATGGTGGGGACCGAGGAGTGGACTGATTTCACAGGCGAGATAAAGACTGACGCCGAGAACAAGTCGTTTACGGCAAGGCTCACTGGTCTTACACCGGGCAAGAACTATGTTGTCCGCGCCAAGACAGACAAGGAAGCTGGCAAGAAGCAGATAGCATTCACCACAGAGGCGGCTGCTGTCCTGAGCAATATGAGTTTCGACGCATGGTACATGAACGGCAAGGCTCCTATGCCGGACATTCAGGGTGAACCGCTTATCTGGGATACCGCGAACCCTGGTTCCGCTTCATTGGGAACTGTTCCTACCAATCCTGAAAGCAGCCACGTGGCTGTGCCGGGAGAGGGCAAGAAGGCAGCCAAACTGGAGAGTCTCGCGGCCACTATGGACATTTTCGCTGCCGGCAACATCTTCACAGGCAAGTTCGGCAAGGCGATTGCCAGCCTGTCCAATCCTGGAGCCACTCTGGACTGGGGAACGCCGTTCTATTCGCGTCCTCTGGCACTGAAGGGTTACATGGATTACAGGCCTGTTGCCATCACTCATGCCAAGTCTCCTTACACTGAACTCAAAGGTCGTCCTGACACCTGCCAGATTCAGATTTTCCTGACTGACAGAACCACGATGTACCATATTGACACTCAGAAGAAGCAGTTTGTGGACATCAACGGAAGTGATGTCATCGCTTACGGAAAGCTTGAGAGCGGAACGGTGACCAGCACCAAGGAGGGTCTTGTCAATGGTTATGAGCCTTTTGAAATCAAGCTCGAGTACAGGGACCTGACCAGAAAGCCGAATATGATAGTCATCGTGGCTGCAGCCAGCAAATACGGCGATTTCTTCACCGGAGGCAAGGGCACGATGCTGTATCTGGACGAGTTCTCATTTGTTTACGACCCGGCTGAATTGTAATATGAAACGACTGCATCACATAGCATTGGTTCTTCTTGCTGCGGGAGCTGTTTCCTGCAGCATCAAGAATGACATGCAGCTGCCGAAGATTCCGGCGGAGATCACCTCGTTTGAGATCGAGGGACAGGTCTCCTCCAGAATAGACGCGTCCAATCTGTCTGTCAATGTGGTTCTGGGCGAAGAGGTCAGGGCTGACAAGCTGATTATCAAGACCGTAAAGATTTCTGACGGGGCCAAGTGCCCGGATGCCGGATTCACTGATGGCGGGATTATAGACTTGTCGTCTCCATATAAGGTGACGCTGTCCAATTTCCGTGAATATGAATGGACCATCACATCGGAACAGCCTGTGGAAAGATACGTGAAATGCGAGAACCAGGTAGGCGAATCCACCATATTCCCTGAAACCCGCAAGGTCAGCATCAAGGTAAAGAAGGCTGCAGGCAGTGCCGTGGACAGCAGGTCGAAACTGGTCATTACTGACATGAAGCTCGGTCTGAAAGGCTCGAGAATCGTCTCCACCACGGATTTCAACGGCAATGTCCAGGAAATCAGCGCATTCCCTGTAACTCTCGACTGTTTCTACGAGCGCAAGTTCACGGTAGATGAGGAGGGAAAGACCAGCGAATGGACACTGATTGCGTTGACGGACTGAGGAGCGAGGCAGTGAAGCGGAGGTCGAGAAGCGGTTAGCGGCGAGGTGAGGCGGAGGTAAGATGAGGTGAGGTAGACGTTCAGGTGAATGTCCAGGTAGATGTCCAGGTGGATGTCCAGGTGGATGTTCCGGTAGACGTTTAGGTGGATGTTCAGGTGGACGTTCAGGTGTATATTCAGGTAGATATTCAGGTGGATATTCAGGTGGATGTCCCGGTGTATATTCAGGTGGATATCCAGGTAGATGTGGCATGATAGGCGCACCGCGTAAACCATTGATAATTAAACATTTAGCCACTTTCAGAGTTGTGAAAACAGCAACTCTGAAAGTGGCTAAAATGCTGATATTCAATCACTAACGCGATGCGCCTAACCGATTTCGGCGCCGTTGTGCAAGGTCTCGGCAGGCGTGATGAAACGCATCTTGCCGTCACCCTGGCGCGCCATCAGAATCATACCCTTGGACTCGATGCCGAAAATCGTACGCGGCTTCAGGTTCGCGAGGATGCAGATCTGTTTGCCTACCATCTCCTCCGGAGTGTAGAACTTGGCGATGCCCGACACGATGACTCTCTTGTCAATGCCCGTATCTATGGTGAGTTTCAGCAACTTGTCAGATTTAGGGACCTTGACAGCCTCCAAGACAGTGGCAGTACGGATATCCATCTTTCCGAAATCATCGAACTCCACTTCATCCTTCTGCGGAGCCACCTGATTTGCTGCAGCAGCTTTTTCGGCAGCCTCACGTGCAGCACGGATTGCATCAAGACGGTCTGTCTGAACCTTGATGGCGTCATCTTCAATCTTGGCGAAAAGCAATTCTGCAGCACCGAGCTGATGACCTTCAGGAAGCAGATTGTCATTTCCCAGGACATCCCATCCGAGGCACACACCCTGACAAGGACATGCAGCCGCAACTTCCTTCACATCAGCACCTTCCGGAGCCGAAACGGTATGAAGAGCAGCACCTTCACCTTCTTTGTATGTATTGACGGTCTCCTGCTCGCCATGCCTGTGGTCCACGCCGGCACAGAAGCTGACATCCAGCATCTTGCGAAGCTTCTCGGCAGCAAACGGCGTGAACGGCTCGAATGCGATAGCGAGGTCAGCACAGATCTGGAGGCTGACATTCAGAATCGTCGCAGTACGCGCCATATCCGTCTTCGCCACCTTCCACGGCTCAGTATCAGAGATATACTTGTTTCCGAGACGGGCGATGGACATCGCATCCTTCAGCGCTTCGCGGAAATGATAAGTCTCAATGTTCTTCGCCAATGATTCCTTGAGCACCGGCACCTGCGCCAATGTTTCCTTGTCAATGTCAAGCAGCTCTCCCGCAGCAGGAACCTTGCCATCGAAATACTTTTGGGTCAGGACAACGGCCCTGTTCACGAAGTTTCCGAAAATGGCCACGAGCTCGCTGTTGTTGCGCTGCTGGAACTCCTTCCAACTGAAATCATTGTCCTTGGTCTCAGGAGCATTGGCAGTAAGCACATATCTCATGACATCCTGTTTTCCAGGGAATTCCTCCAGATATTCGTGAGCCCATACAGCCCAGTTCTTGGATGTCGAGATCTTGTCGCCCTCGAGATTGAGGAACTCATTGGCAGGGACATTGTCCGGGAGGATGTAGCCGTCACCATATGCTTTCAGCATTGACGGGAACACGATGCAATGGAAGACGATATTGTCCTTTCCGATAAAGTGCACCAGCTTGGTCTCCTGGGACTTCCACCATTTCTCCCAACTCTTCGGAAGCAGTTCCTGAGTGTTGGAGATGTAGCCGATAGGCGCGTCGAACCATACGTAGAGCACCTTGCCTTCCGCTCCATCGACAGGCACCGGAACGCCCCAGTCCAGGTCACGGCTCACGGCACGTGGCTGAAGATGAGCATCCAGCCAGGACTTGCATTGACCATAGACATTGGTCTTCCACTCCTTGTGCTGTTCGAGAATCCACTCGCGGAGCCACGGCTCATACTTGTCCAGAGGCAGATACCAGTGCTTGGTCATCACCTTTATAGGCTTGCTGCCGCTAAGTGTGGATTTCGGGTCGATCAGCTCTTCCGGGCTGAGGGTGCTGCCGCATTTCTCGCACTGGTCGCCATAGGCATTAGGGTTGCCGCATTTAGGGCAAGTTCCTGTAATATAGCGGTCTGCAAGGAAGGTCTTGGCTTCCGGATCGAAGAACTGCTCCGACTCCTTGGTGATGAATTTGTCTTCATCATAAAGTTTGCGGAAGAACTCCGATGCGTTCTTCTCGTGGACCTTGGATGATGTCCTGGAATAGATATCGAAGTTGATGCCCAGACCGGAGAATGAATCCTTGATTATCTTATGATATTTGTCCACAATGTCCTGAGGTGAACATCCCTGACGTTTAGCGGCAATGGTGATAGGCACTCCATGCTCGTCACTTCCGCACACATAAAGGACATCTTCGCCACGCATTCTCAGATATCTCACATAGATATCAGCCGGGACATACACTCCGGCAAGATGACCGATATGCACTGGTCCGTTGGCATACGGAAGCGCGCAAGTCACAAGCGTTCTCTTGAATTTGTTGTCCATAATATATTGAATTTTAATTATTTGTCTATTATCCCCAAGCTCTACAGCACCCTGCCGAGACGTTCAGCGATTTTCTTACGAAGCTCCGCCACCTTCTGCATCTTCACAAGAAGCGCGTCCTGCTCTTTCATCACTTCCTCCGTCTGTTCCACCCGCGACAATTCCCTCAACTTGGAAGCGATCTCCTCTTCCTGCGTCTTCACCAGACTTGAGTTATATACCATAATGGCATTCGGTACATTGAGCACGAGGAATGACGGCACTGCAGTCAGCGAATTTACAAAATTCTTCACGGAAAGCTGATATTTGTATTCAATCAGGTCCGCGACTATTCCTGACGACACGCGGTCCGGGCCGTCCAACAATCTTTTCACGATAGTATCCTGCGGCAGTTCGCTGTCATACATGTCGAAATACATATCGTAAACCCTCTTGTATATCGTATTCTGGAACGGGTTGTCCTCGATTGCATCACGGATAAAGTCCGCCACCGTGCATTTCTCTTCCGAGTCATAGTATTCAGAATCCGATTCGAACTCCAGGTAATTCTGACCGTATTTGAGTATCAGGCACAGAAGGTCCTTTTCCGAAGGTTCCATCATCGGGGCCTCAAGTCCTGTTCTCCTTCCTGAACCGCCAGCGGCACCAGAAGAGCCTGCACTCCCCCGGACATCAGCCGAATCATAGCCACCGTCACTACCTGCCTCCCCGGCATTGTCACCTCCAGAGACTCCTGCATCACCCTGCGGTGCTGCTCCACTCTGGCCGTCCGCGCCCGACTGACTGCCTGCAACCGCTTCCGCCCGACGCCTTTCCCTCTCCGCCTCCTTCCGTTCCTCCTCGATGATTCTGCGCGTTGTCTCGGAAATCCGCGAAAAAATCATCTCCTCGTCGATATTGAACTCACGCGCCGAATTCTGCACATAAACCGTCTGCTTGATCTTGTCCGGAATCAATGCTATCGTATCGGCAATGTCGTTTATGAGCTCAGCTATCTTCAGCGGATCGTTCCCAGCCTGGCTTTTCAGCAATGCAGTCTTATATGCGATGAAGTCCTGCTCATTCTTGTCAATGAAGTCCTTGACCTCGTCAAGCGTGTGCTTTCTCGCATACGAATCCGGATCATCCCCGTCAGGGATCAACACGACCTTGACATTGAGCCCCTCCTTCAGGATAAGTCCGATGCCGCGCAGGGCCGCATGAATTCCGGCCGCATCACCGTCGTACATGATGGTTATGTTGTCGGTAAACTTCTTGATGAGACGGATCTGATTGACTGTCAATGAAGTACCGCTGGAAGCCACCACATTGGAGATTCCGAGCTGGTGCATCGAGAGCACATCCAGATAGCCCTCGACCAGATAGCATTTGTTCTGCCTGGATATCTCGCTTTTCGCGAAATAAATTCCGTAGAGAGAGCTGCTCTTGTCATAAATCTCCGTTTCCGGGGAATTTATGTATTTTCCGATATTGGCTTTCTTGTAATCGGAAATCAATGTTCTTCCGCCGAAAGCAATGACCCTGCCGCTTACCGAATGCACCGGAAACATCACGCGGTCATAGAACTTGTCGATGAGGGAGCCGTCATTGCGCCGGATGCTCACGCCCACGGCTGTAAGGAATTCAGGTTTATAGCCTTTGGCCAATGCCGTCCGGGACAGTGCAGAACCGTCTTTCGGAGACCAGCCGAGCCCGAACTTGTCTATCGTGGCATCCTCCAGGCCTCTGCTTCTGAAATATTCATATCCGATGGAACGTCCCTCAGGAGTCTTCAGACTGTCCTTGAAGAACTGCTGCGCGAAATCCATCACCAGATACAGGCTCTCGCTCCTCTGCCTCTGCGCTATCTCTTCCGGAGTTTCCTCTTTTTCCTTTACCTCAATGCCGTATTTCCTCGCCAGATACTTGAGCGCTTCCACATAAGTCATTCCCTCGTGTTCCATGACGAAGCCCACAGCCGATCCTGACTTTCCGCAGCCGAAGCATTTGTAGATGCCTTTTGACGGAGAGACATAGAAAGACGGAGTCTTCTCGTTGTGGAACGGGCAGCAGGCGATGTAATTGGCACCCCGTCTCTTGAGCGAGACGAAATCCTTTATCACATCCACTATCTGCGCCGAGTCCAGAATCTTATTTACAGTATCCTGGGGAATCATTGGCTGTACCTATAATCCTATATATTCTCTTCACGTGGATTTCTATCCGGCTGCAGGCCTACTGCTCGTCGATTTTCTTATAATCCACATCCTTCACATCCCCGAATCCGTCCATGTCGGACTGGTCCTGGCTCTCGGTCGAGCTGAAATGGATCTCGTATTCTTTCTGCGCCTTGCTGACACGGTAGGTGGAAATCAGGTCATTGACGCCATAGCAGATCAGGAATATGCCGGCAAGAATGCTCATCACCCGTTCAGTGAACGGATTGAATATCAATATGGCAGCACCTACAAGGGCCACGCCTGAGAGTATGAAAGAAAATATGCCGGAGCCCAGCAGTGAGGCTGTGCCCGCGAGCGCAAAAATCTGTATCAGTCCGAAAATGAATATGACTATTCCGATCAATGTGACGATTATATTGGCTATCGCTCCCGGGAAGATGAACAGGAGAATACCTATTACTATATCGACTCCCGCATTGATCACCATCAGGTTCAACACACCCTCTTTCTTGTGGGCAAGGCCGTATGCAAATGACACCAGTCCGGCCGCGAACAGGAATGCCGCAATTATCTTTACCACATTGGTCGTGGCTTCGGTGCTGCATACCATAACCAGACCTATTGCAATAGCGGCCAATGCACGCAATACGCCGCTGAATTTATTTTTGTACCCAAATGTAATCATAGTTCATTTTGTTATATTCAATTTGGCAAATATAGTGAAAATATATGGTGCAGAAGTCGAAAAAAATCATATATTTGTACTTCGACATAAAAACCAAAAACAATCATTTATGAAGCCGATTATGAAAAATCATCTTCTATGCCTTCTGGCAGCAGTCGGTGTCGTTTTCTTGGGCGGATGCAAGAAATCTGAGTCATCCGGAAAGAAAAGCAGCCTGACCTTCAGCCAGGACCAGGAATTCAACCTCACATTCGAGGCTGAAGCCACCACCCAAAACATTTTCTTCACAGCAGACGGAATCTGGATGGTCCAGGACGAGAACGGACTCGAAGCGGACAAGCGCTGGTATTCCGTGACACCTACGCATGGAGCGGGAGGAGAAACTTTCGTGGAACTTTCCATTCCGGAGAATACCGATATGGACAAGGACAGGACAGCCGTATTCAGCATCATCTGCGGCGCTGACAAACAGCTGTTCACCATTCTCCAGTACTCGCGTAATGCTGCGGAAAGCAAGCATGTCTATTTCGCCGACGAGAAGTTCAAATCATATTGCGTGGAGAATTTCGACACTGACGGGGACGGAAAGATTTCCAAGGAAGAAGCGGCCGCAATCACTGAAATCGACTGCCAGGAGAGGGAGATAACCTCTCTCGAAGGCATCAAATATATGACGGCATTGACCACCCTGAACTGCAGGTACAACTCAATTGAGGGAATCCTGGACCTGAGCGGACTGAAGAACCTCAAGACCGTCAATGCTGACCACAACTTCTACAGCAGACTGGACCTGAGCGGGTGCAGCGCCCTGGAAACGCTTGTAGCGAACGACAACTACGGCTACAACGAGCAGAGCAAGATGGTCTTCACATTGGCAGAAGTGGATCTGACTGGCTGTGCGGCCCTGAAGAAAGTCAGCCTTCAGGACAATGCCATCACTACCCTCAGTCTCAAGGACAGTCCTGAACTCGAGGAGATCAACATGTCGATGAACCAGCTCCAGAGCATTGACCTTTCAAAATGCACGAAGCTCAAGGCAGTCCACATCCGCAGCAACAATTTCAACTCTGCCGTGGACTTCAGCCATTGTCCTGAACTGACATATCTCGGAGCCTGGGAAGCAAATCTTACAGGCCTGAACGTCTCAGGCTGCAACAAGCTCGTCCAGCTCATCGCGTACAGAAACACAGGACTCAAGTCCATTGACGTCAGCAGCTGCAGCGCATTGACAGAGCTCAATCTATACGAGACAGGCATTACCGCCGTCGATGTCAGGAACAATGTGAACCTGGTAAAACTGAACCTCGGTTTCACAGGCGGGCTCACAGACATTGACCTTTCCGCAAACTCGAAACTTACGGAACTGAACCTGCAGGAGAACAAACTGACATCCCTGGATGTATCTTCCTGCAAGGCGCTTACGATACTCAAGGCTGAGAACAACAGCCTGACATCCGTCAACTTGGCAGGATGCTCAGCGCTTACGAAACTGTACCTCTACAACAACAAGCTGACCTCAGTGGACCTCAGCTCATGCAAGTCACTCGGCAGCCTCGCCATCTACACCAACAGCCTCACCTCTCTGGACGTGACTCCATGCGCTGCGGAAATGTACTTCCTCGACTGCAAGGAGAACGCTATCAAGGAGTTGAAGGTCAACGGACTTTCCAAACTCGGTACACTTGACGCTTCCGACAATGCGCTTTCAAGCCTGGACCTGACTTCATGCAAGGCGCTCGAAGAGGTTCTACTCAGCAAGAATCAGCTGGCCGAGCTGAAAGTCAATGGATTGGACAAGATGAGCGTATGCGAGTTCCAGAACAACAAGCTGAAGCGTCTCGACCTGCGCGGATGCGTGGCCATCGACGAACTCCACATTTCTGACAATGCCGATCTCGCCTATGTTTCATTCTACGGCTGCACGGCGCTCCGCTATGTGGACTGCAGAAAGACCAGCGTTTCCACACTCGATTTCAGCGGCAATGAGAAGATGAACTTCCTGTTCGCGACCGAGTGCCCGCTGTTGAAAACCATATATATAAGGCCGGGGGCAAATTACAGTTCACTGGCATTCGACGAGGCCACGACCAAAGTGTTCGAAAAAGATCCTGAGAGTTACAGTGACGTAAAGACGGACAACTGGGGCGACGAAGACATTGACCCTTGGGGCAAATAATCCAAAAGACATTGAAAATGAGAAAGATATATTATTTGGCGGCAGCTGCGCTTAGTCTTTGCGCCTGCCAGAAAGAGGTCAATGAGAAAGGCACCTCCACCGAAACGCGTGAGATTACGGTCTCCACTACATTGACAAAGACGGGCATTGCCTACGAGGGCGACGTTTCCCATCTTGTATGGAAAGAGGGCGACCAGGTTTCCTACATCACAAGTGACGCGGCAGGGCTCGGCTCTGGATTCGGGCTCGCTACCGTGAAGGACAACAAGTTCAAGGCTACCATTTCGGCTCAGGCAACTTCAAAAGACAAGTTCCTCGCAGTCTGGGGCGGGTCTGCGACAGAGGGTTCCTCAAGCATTGAGATTCCGATGAGCACCGTCATTGACGCGAACAGCACAGCTGAATTCGACGGGAAACTGCTTCCGATGGTCGCTCTGGCAAATGTTCCGGACGACAAGGCTGCGGAGATTGATGTGGATTTCACTCCTCTTGCAGCTGTCTTGCGTGTATCTGTCGATACTGTAGGACACTCGAATGAGAAACTTTCCGGGATCACGCTTACCACCGACGGAAAATGCATTGGAACATACTCAGTCTCTACGGCTTACGAGAAAGGCTACAAGTTTACGGGCACATCCAATACCGTTTCAGCCACATTTCCGGACACGCCGCTGCTGAAAGACTTCAAATATGCATATCTGGTCCTGGCAAAGGGCTCCTACACAGGTGTCCGCATGGAAATCACCACCGACAAGAACACATATACGCTCAGTGACGGCGCAATGGACCTTACCGCCTCTGACAGAGGTCTTTACAGGATAAACGTCCAGCTTTCCGAGCCGCTTGCGCCTGTGGAGCAGAAATTCGTGAAAGTGACTGAGCAGTCCCAGATAGTGGCAGGTGGCACATATCTGATCGTTTCCGAAAATACCGAAAGCAGTTATTATGTGGCCATCAACAGCGATAGTGACGGGTATCTCGAATGCAAGAGTATAAACTGTGATGCGGAAGGCTGCATTGAGAAGACGGACGAAATCATGAATTATTCAGTAACGCTCGAGAACGGAACTGACTCATTTACAGAAAGATATGTCATCAAGATGAGCGGTCTTGGTTCAAAGCCATATCTGAAAGCTCCGGGCAATGTATCAGAGTCCGTCAACTATGTAGGAAAATTCTGGTACGGTAATGTTGTAACGACTCAGTCCAACTTCTTCTGGGGCATCACCGTAACTGACGGAACAGTTCTGATTTCTTCACACGAATTCAAGATCGCAGGAGAGCCTACGGGCAGAATAGGCGGCATAGGATTCTTCACGGGCGATGAGAAATTCGGAGTGTTCGCACCGGAATCAGAGGATTACAAGCCGGCCCAGCTTTTCAGACTGCAGTAATCACTTCCAGTTCTTATAAGGGTTACGGGTCAATGCCGCATTGTAATAGCGTCTGTCGCCCGTGACCTCTTCCCCAAGCCAGGATGGCCTTTCAAATGGTTCGTCCTGGCTTTTCAGTTCCACTTCAGCCATGAGCAGGCCCTCATTGTCCCCGTAGAACTCATCCACCTCGAACGTATGGCCCTGATAATCCACAAGATACCTTGTCTTGTCGATGGCTCCGGGATGACACAATTTCAGCAGTTCACGCGCATCGTCCACGCTGATTTCCTTTTCCCACTCGAATCTGCTCAGTCCAGCCGCATCGCTCTTTCCCTTGATCGTAAGGTAGCCCTTGTCGTCACGCAGCCTGACACGCACTGTTCTGATGCCATCAGCGCACAGATAACCCTGGCAGATATGAGACGACGACTTCGCAAGGGACTTGAACTCCCCTGCCACCTTGAACTTTCTTTCGATTTCCAGTGCCATGATTTCAGATAGGATTTATGTCAATGTACTCAATGCGCTGACGGGTCAATGCCTTTGTGCCAGAAACGGGAGGTGATGTCTTCGAGAGTGTAGGATTTTCCGTCCGTGAGGGTGCTGCCGTGCTTCACTTTATACAGCCTCTGGTTGGTAGTACAGCTGTTCAGCGGACCGCACGACGGGCGGTAAGGCCCTACCTTCACGTAATCGAAAATGTCGAAGATGTCATCCTCGACCGTCTCCCTGCCTGAATACAAGGCCAACTCAAGTGACGGATGCGCACGCTTCACATACGATGCGATATCCGTCAGTGCCTTGCGGTCATTGCCCTCACCGAGCAGCAGGAGGCAGTTCACGCCGAAATTGTCGCCTATCAGCCTGTCCACGACCTCCGGCGTAAGTTCCTCGCCTACATCGCCGCGCAGAAATGGAGAATGGCATCCCTCACAAAGTCCAGTACAGTTCGAAATGTCCACTGCCAACGTCACTCTATCGGGTATTTCCTCCATCACGACGCTCGTCATCTGAGGAACGTACTTCAGCATTGACCTTCCTCCCCGGCATAGAAACGGTGGCGCGCCTCTTCCTGACGCATCTCGCTGAATGACGAAACGCGCTTCAGGTAGCCGATGACACGGGTAAGGTAGTCCAGATTCCGGCTGCCGCACTTAGGGCAGACTGTCAATGTATCCTTGCTGATGTAGCCGCAGTCGTTGCAGACGGTGTTGCGGCAGTTGAATGTGAAATAGTTCGTACCATAGTGGGCAGCGACATTTAGCAGCTGCCTGTACTGCTCCTTGCTGAGGTGCTCTGCTATGTTCATGTGCAGGGCCGAACCGCCGTCCAGATACTTCACATAGTCCTCTCCGTGGAGCTTGAACTTGTCGATCATCGAAAGCTTGTCATCCTCAGGATTGTAGAAGTACGAGCTGTACATATTGTGCTCAGGCGATACGAAGAAGCCGTCCTTCTTGTCCCATTTGTAGTTCTTTCCTGAAAGGTTCTCTCCCGGGACGAACTCGGTGTTGAACATGGTGTCGCGGGTCTTGTCCTTGCGGTTGGAGATATTGATGGTCTCCAGAATCGTGTTCACGAACTCCTTGTACTCCTCGTTAGGGGATATCGTCAATCCGAGGAACTCGGCTGCGTCGGTCAATCCATTGACTCCGATGGTCAGATACTGCTTGCGCATATCGATGAAGCCGGCCTTATAGACGTCGAGCATGTCTGCCTTGAGGAAATCGAGGATAATCTCATTGAAGGCTGTCTGATATTTGTGCACGCGGGAGGTCATTTCGCTGATTTCCTCGTCAATGCATCTATACAGTTCGTGTCTGTCGTATTTCAATATCTTAGGAATCGGCTGGCCGTCAGGCAGTTCCACGCCTTGTGTCTCTCTGAAGAACTTCCTTGTCGCGATCTGGATAAGACGGTTCAGGTTAATGGTCATCACGGATTTTGAACCTGTGGCCACTGAGGCTGTACCCATCGAGTACTGGTGCGTAGTATGGTTGTGCTCCTCATCGGTATTGTCCAGATCCTTCAATGAGTTACGGAGGCGGCAGCAGCTTGAGAGGCTGTCCGGGCTGTTGGAGATGTAGCAGAAGAAACTGTGACCTTTAGACCACATTTCCGCTGTGAAATCAGCATATTCCTTGTCTGCATAATCATCACCGCCGTCAGTCAGAAGCGCCATTGTCTCGACCGGGAAAGTGAGGATATAATTGTTCCTCTCTTCATTGAACCAGTTCATGAAATGTTTCTGGAGCCAGGACAATGTTTCCCATTTCGGCGCAGTGCCGTCCGGGAAGCGGAAATCGCCGAACACGCCCTTGAAGTATGGCTGGTCGAAATAGCCGATGTTCCAGAAAACGGTCTGATAGCCGCGGTTGCCGGCAGGCATATTCATCGAGTGCACGACCTGCTGGAAATAATTGTCAATGACTTTTACGAGCGTGCGCTGCTTTACATTGTTCTCCACTACTTCATCCAGGCGCTCGAGATAGTTCTCGCCGTAGTCTTTTCTGATGAAATAGTCGAAATACATCAGGAATTCAGGAGTTGCGACCGCACCCATGAACTGCGATGAAATCGAATAAACGAGGTTGATGAACTCGCCGCAGAATGACTTGAGGTCGGTCGGAGCAACGGAAACGCCTCCAAGTTCCCTCAGCCCGCTCTCGAGGAACGGATACATCGTGATGGCCACGCAATACGGATATCCCGGTGTGCCGCTCTCGTCGTGTTTGTAGAGGACATGGCTCTCAAGGTCTTCGATATACTGTTCGGCAAGACGCCTGCTGTACATCGCCTTGATCTTGTCCTTCATGATATAGCGGTTCTGCTTGATGTTGTTCTCCTTGTAGAGTTCCTGACCGAGGGTCACGATATTCTTGCGGGTGACATTGGCATTGGCATCGAACTTGGAGCCGGTGGCCGCGTTCGAGGCCTTGATGTAGTCACGGATGAAGTCACGTTTCTTGCGCAAGTCCATTCCGGCATCGAATTTCTCGATGTACGCGAGCGCCACCTTCTTGTTAATGGACATCAATGACTCCTCCACCTGACGGCGGATCTCCTTGCTGGCTATCTTGTCGTAGATATACAGGTTATCGACAATGGAAACCACCACCGCTTCCGGGCAAACCTCTCCTGCTGTCTTGTAAGCTTCATGAATACCTTTGATAAGTTTTTCTCTGTCATACTCCTCGTAGGAGCCGTTTGTCTTATAAACATCCATAATAACACGTCGATTTATGCCATTCTAAACGCCTGCGATGCCGTTTTTACCAGAAAGCTTTACCTTTTTGAAGGCAAACGTCTGACAGCCAGACATGTAGTTTGTTTAGAAAAAATCAAAACTAAAAAGTTCTCTCCGGACATTCCGGACTGGACCTACAAAATTATAAAATCCCTTCTCCTTATCAAAGCATCTCGACCGGAAAAGTTATCAACATTTTTCACAAACAGCCGCTAACTCATTGACACCTATCCGAGTGCCACATTATCGCGGGATGGGAGGGGAATGTGACGGAACAGGGACAAGACAGGGACAAGACAGGTCGGGTCTTCAAGACATTTATTTTCAAGTGACGGGATAATGCTGTAAATTTGCAAAGGATATAGAATATTGAAGAGACAATGAAGAATGTCATAACATTGGAGGCAATCGACCCGATCGAGATATATGGGGCAGGGAACAAGATATTGGAAGAATTCTGTTCTTATTTTCCCGGACTGAAGGTGGCGGCGCGTGGAAATCAGATAATACTGGACGGCTCGCCGGCTCAGATTGAGCAGTTCGGGAACAAGCTCGAAGAACTCATAGAGAGGCGAAAGCACAAGATGAACCTCACAAAATTCGATGTGGAGGACATCTTCGACGGCGAGACTTCTCCGGACAGTTTTACGCTGAACGGAGATGCGGTAATCGTGCACGGAACTGACGGCAAGCCCATCAGAGCCAGAAACCAGAGACAACAGGAGATGGTCAAATCCTATTTCCTCAATGACCTCACTTTCGCGGTGGGACCTGCCGGAACCGGAAAGACATATATAGCCATAGCATTGGCAGTCAGGGCATTGAAAAACAGGGAGATCAAGCGGATCATCCTCACCCGTCCTGCGGTAGAGGCCGGCGAGAGACTCGGATTCCTGCCCGGAGACCTGAAAGACAAGCTGGATCCGTACCTTCAGCCGCTTTACGATGCGCTCGGAGACATGATTCCGGTCAAGAAACTGCAGGAGTTCATGACTGACGGGACCATACAGATAGCGCCATTGGCATATATGAGAGGCCGCACGCTGGACAAGGCATGCGTAATCCTGGATGAGGCGCAGAACACCAACCTCGGCCAGCTGAAAATGTTCCTTACCAGAATGGGCACAAATGCCAAATTCATTGTCACAGGCGACGCCAGCCAGGTGGACCTTCCGAAAAAGGAAGACTCCGGACTCCTCCGCGGCATTTCACTGCTGAAAGACCTCAACGGGGTCGGCACCATATTCTTCACCAATGAAGACATCGTGCGTCACCCGCTGGTCACCAAGATCGTCAAAGCATTCGACAATGCAAAAAATGAGGAATAGCGAAAAAATCACTACATTTGCAAGATGATGCGCAATTCCGCCGGCATGGCAGGATCTATGCAAATCTTGTGACATATATGAAACGAGTATTATCCGCAATATCCAAGATATGGTTTCCGGCATTGGTTGTCGGAATAGTTGCCGTACAAAGTTTCGCATCCGATTTTTCAAGAGCAATGGCTTCACGCGGGGCTGAGGCATCCCGTGACACCGTCATATACAGCAACGACATCTTCACCAAGTTCAGGTCTGAATATGAACGGGCCCGTGAGGACTCCATGTCATTCGAACTGACGTCCGGCGACTCGAACGAAGTCGTCATCACGGCAAGAGACACGATGAAAGTTCCTGATTCATTGCGCTTTACAGATCCATTCAGATACAAGTACTATGTCGCCATCAAGGACTCCCTCACTCACGTGATCGTCAGAGACTCCCTGAAAAATGCCGGCGACAGCATCGATTGGCCGAAACTGGACTCCCTGTACAAGATAGATTCCACGGAAACGGCGATACGCAAGTTCAATGAATGGTATGCCTCGCTCGACAAGGCAGCCCGCAAGAAATACGACTTCGAGCAGAAGATGAAGGCCCGCCAGGTGATGATAGACAGCATCCTGAACGCCAAGGACAGCCTGCTCGCCATAAGGGACAGTATCAGGGAGAACACGCCGAGAATCCTGGAGACGTTCGCGGTGCCCGATTCATTGTACTACAAGAGGATATTGACCTGGAACAAAGGAAGTTACTTCAATGACTTACACCTTCAGAAGCTGGACACGTCCTACAACTACAGGTTCAACGACTATCCGTTCTACCGTGAGGATGTAAACGTCTCATATCTCGGCATAGTCGGTTCTGCCACACAGTATTACGACTTCTTTAAGAGGAAGAGCGCGGAGGGCGTGACGTTCTACACCCCGTATGAATGTTATAGTTACAATCCTTATTCACTTCCTTTCTACAATACCAAAACCCCATATACGGAACTTGCATACTGGGGAACATTGTTCGCAAACGAGGAGAGGGCGGAGAACAATCTGCACATAATGACGACGCAGAACATCCTGCCGTCATGGAACTTCACATTGGAATACGACAGGTTCGGAGCGAACGGCATGCTCGAAAACGAAAGGGTGGACAACAGGACATTTGCCGCTTCCACGAACTTCACAGGCAAGAAATACCTTGCCCACGCCGGCTACATCTACAACAAGATGGACAAGGGCGAGAATGGCGGAATCGTGGACAATTTCTGGATCAGGGACACCACGGTCGGCTCCAGGGAAATCGACGTGAGGCTGAAGGACGCCTCGACATTGATAAAGAAGAACACAGTATTCCTCGACCAGACATACAGGATTCCGTTCACTTTCATCCGCAAGCTGCAGGAAAAGAAGGTCCTCAAAAAGGAACAGATGTACAGGGACAGCGTGATGGCTACCGGAGACAGCATCGCCATCATCAGGATGGAGGAGCTGCTTCAGGCCAAGGCGGACGAGCGCGCGGAGGCTTCGGCGAAAGACACGCTGGACACCGACCTTACGACAGCATTTATCGGACATTCGAGCGAATACTCCACATACCGCAAGATATACAAGGACAAAATCAGTGCTGATGACACGAACGCACGGGACCTGTACAACGGAAAGTTCTATCTGAATCCTTTGGAATCCGCTGACTCCCTGAGAGTCATGAAATTCGAAAACAAAGTGTTCATCAAGCTCCAGCCGTGGGCAGACGATGCCATCGTATCGTCCATCAACGCCGGTATCGGAGACAAGTTGCTGAACTACTATATGTTCACCCCCGACAGTTACCTCAAGAAGAAGGGAGGAAACGTGGTATGGAACTCAGCATATCTGTACGGCGGCGTGAAAGGCCAGTTCAAGAACTATTTCCACTGGGACGCCGACGGTTTCTACACCTTTGCGGGAAAGGAAATCAATGACTTCGGAATCAATGCCAATATGGGATTCAACATCTATCCTTTCAGGCGCTACAAGAAGAGTCCGATGTCATTCAACATACATTTCGAGACGACGCTCGACGAGCCTGACTACTATCAGCAGCACTATTATTCGAACCATTACAAATGGGACAATGATTTCTCGAAGATTTCCGACACCAGGCTCACAGGCTCGTTCTCGATTCCGCATTGGAACTTCGACGTGTCAGCCGGCTGGTCTCTGTTGAAGAACCACGTATATTACGACGGCATGGCGATGGCAAGACAATGCACCGACGCCATCAGCGTATTGAAGATAGGGGTAACCAAGAACTTCAAGCTCAAGGGCCTGCACTTCGACAACAGGGCATTGTTCCAGATATCTTCGAATGATGATGTCATTCCGCTTCCTATGGTCGCTATCAATGCGCGGTGGTACTGGCAGTTCAATGTCGTGAAGAAAGTGATGCAGATGCAGATAGGTGCCAATGTCACCTACACCACCAAGTGGTACGAGCCGGGATACAGCCCTGCGCTCGGCATGTTCTACAACCAGAAAGTCGAAAAATACGGCAACTGCCCTTATATAGATGCTTTCGTGAACATCCAGTGGAAGAGGGCCTGCATATTCGTTAAGGTGATCAATGTCAATATGGGCTGGCCTCTGGACAGCGCGGACTACTTCAGCGCACACGGCTACATAAGACCACAGAGGGCATTCAAGATCGGCATCTACTGGCCATTCTATATACAGCCTTCCAAGAACAAGGCGGTCAGCGGAGGCAGTTCATTAGGCGGCGGCTCATCAAATTCAGAGGGCTCAGGCTCTTCTGGCGGGTTAGGAGGAGGACTCGGCGGATTCGGAGGAGGATTCGGAGGCGGTTCAGGAAGAAGCGCCACACAAAATACATTTTAGGAACTGACCGTGAGGGACATTTCCTGAAAACAACAACACTGAAACTATGAAGATATCCAAGAAACTCAAGGTTGTTCTGAAATATCTCATTCCTACCGTCATAGTGATGGTGGGGGTTCCCCTGTTGCAAAGAACAACCAGCAGCCGCGAGCCTTTCGAAAAGGACACGCTTCGCTGCGTGATAGGCATAAAGAATTCTCCGTCAATGAGATATGCGGTCGGATACAACTACGAAATGCTTCAGCTTTTCGCCTGGCAGCTGGGCAAGAATACCGACATCATGCTCGGAGGTAAAGAGTATATCGACTCACTCAAAAACGGAGCCGTGGACATAGTGGTGATGCCGTTTGACGACTCGCTGATTTTCGACCAGAGCGTTTTCGCGTCAATCCCGCTTGCGGACAGCAGTTCATGGCTGGTGCACGGACGGCTGCGCCCAGAACATTATGAAGTGAACCATTGGCTCTCGACATTCAGCATCACTGACGAGCATAAGATCATCAAGGGACGGTTCTCACCGGGATACGAACCTTACCGACGACTGAGAAAGGGATGGACCTACAGGACATTGAGCCCTTACGATGACCTCATCAGGAAATACTCGGCTGAACTCGGCTGGGACAGGACAATGCTGACCGCACTCATCTGGCAGGAGTCACAGTTCCACATCGAGGCCCAGTCGCGAAGAGGAGCCGTGGGCCTTATGCAGCTGATGCCGCGTACCGCCGACAGATTCCAGGCGGACAATCTCCTGGACCCGGAAGTCAGCATCAGGACCGCCGTCACCTATCTCAAGCACCTTCAGAACATGTTCCGGCCATATACTTCTGACAGGCAGGAGCTTATGAAGTTTACACTTGCGGCATACAATGCAGGGGAAGGCAGGATAAAGGACTGTATGAACTATGCGGCATCAATAGGGGCGCCTCACAGCAGATGGGAAGACATAGTGGCCGTGATTCCGGACATGAGAGAAGACACCATCCTGGAAGCGGACACTGTAAAGCTCGGAAAATTCCAGGGTTACGAAACCATAAACTATGTGGAAAAGCTCACGAACCTGAGCCGGACATTCGCAGCGATCTCCGGAACGAAATCCTCATTTGGCTCGGAGACTACTGGGCACGCACCGTCTTCGCCGGATCCACGCCCGACACGAAAAGACACGGCAGCAGCAGAAACAGCATCATCGCCAGATAAGAAATGATGTCCGCCACCAGCACGAGGACTATGTCAATGTGGACAGGCACAAAGGACACGAAATAGTTTTCAGGATTAAGACTTATCAGATGAGTGGTGCCCTGCACAAGACAGAACAGCAGCGCCACGACATTTCCTATGACCATACCCCTGATGACTGCAGAGGATGCGACTTTAAGGAAAACGGCTGCGATGGAGCGGTCCGTCATTCCGACTGACTTGAGTGTTCCGATAGCGGAGATGTTGCGGAAAAGCATTATCAGGAGCGAAGAAATCATATTGACTCCCGCCACCAGGATCATCAGTATCAGGACGAAATACACATTGAAGTCGATCAGCTCTATCCAGGAGAAGATTTCAGGATACATGTTCAGGGCCGACGACGCTACCACGGTATCTTCATCTTCAGGCGTGTTGAAAAGCACTCTCGCCCCCACTTCCTGAGTCATTTCCCTCAGCAAGACAGGATCTCGGTATTTGTCTTCGAGTCTGATCTCAATCGCAGACACCTCGTCAGGACTCCAGCCGTTCAGTCTCTGCATATCCGAAAGACCGGTGATTATCAGCAATTTGTCGTCACTGCCGAGCACGTCCTCATATACCGACTTGATGTGAAACTTCCTCGCCTTGACCTTCTCACCAATGAAATATGCAGTAAGGTCGTCACCTGCATTGACTCCCAAAATGGCTGAAAGCCTCTGAGGAATGCTGGCGGAAAGGCTGTCTCCCCCGTCCGGCACACCTTTGAAAAGAACGCCGTGGATATTTTCATCTGTCTTTACGATTCCTGCCCTGTAAACAGCAGGGACAATGGAGGCCACGCCTTCGAGCGAGTCTATTGACGGGATATACGAGGCGTCCGAGCGGACAGGTGAAGATTCATTGACATAATTCAAATCCGGAGACGTCAGTCTGATATCTCCGGATATTGATGCGATTCCGCTGCGAAGTTCCTTCCGGAAACCGGAAGAGACTGCTACAGAAATAATTATGACGAAAGAGGCGATGGCCGTAGTAGCCACCGCGATCTTTCCTTGGAACTTAAGTTTCCGTGATATGAATCCGGAAGCGTTCACTACCAGATATGTACACGTTCGCTCTCAGGCCTGTACATAGGGTCGCCTTCCTTGATTCCGAATGCATCGAAGAATGTCTGGAAGTTGCGAAGTGAGACATTGACCCTGTTCTCTGCGAGAGAATGCACATCGAGTTTCGTAAGTCTCTCTTTCTCAGCGTCTCTGATGTTGGTCGCCCACACGATACCGTATGAAAGGTAGAAACGCTGCTCAGGAGTGAAGCCGTCGATGAGGCCCGGGCGGTTTTTCTGAATCGCTTTTTCCATAGCGGAATATGCTATGCTGAGTCCGCCGTGGTCGCCGATGTTCTCGCCTACGGTAAGTCTGCCGTCAGCCTTGAGACCAGGAAGGATTTCCACCTCGTCAAACTGGGAGACAAGCACATTTGCCTTCTCGTCGAATTTGGCTGCATCCTCTGCAGTCCACCAGTTCACCTTGTTTCCGTTCTTGTCGAAAAGACGTCCCTGGTCATCGAAACCGTGAGACATTTCATGTCCGATAACCACGCCGATTGCACCATAGTTCACAGCGTCGTCAGCATCAGGATTGAAGAACGGCGGCTGAAGTATGGCAGCAGGGAAACAGATTTCATTGGAAGTCGGATCATAGTATGCATTGATGGTCTGAGGAGTCATTCCCCACTCTGACCTGTCGGTCGGCTTGCCGAGCTTGGCCATGTTGTCGGCAATGCTCCAGCAGCTTGCTGCCCTGAGGTTTTCGTAATATGACAATGCAGGGTCCACATTGAGTGTAGAGTAATCTTTCCACTTGTCAGGATAGCCGATCTTCACTGTAAATGCAGAGAGTTTCTCACGTGCCTTCACTTTTGTTGAATCGCTCATCCAGTCGAGATTGTCGATATGCTCGCCGAGAGCGTCCTGAAGGTTCTTCACGAGTGTGAGCATCTTCTTCTTGGATGACTCAGGGAAATATTTCTCCACATACATCTTGCCGACAGCCTCGCCAAGAATGCTGTTAGGAACTCTCATTGCCCTTTTCCATCTCGGCTTCTGCTGGGTGACACCTGTCATCTGCTTGCTGAAGAAGTCGAAGCTTGCATCATAGAAGTCATCGCTGACAGCACCGCAGGCATCCTGTATGAGCTGTCCTGCAAGGTAGTCTTTCAGGACATTGATGTCAGCCTCCGCGAAATATTTGGAGAAGGCTTCGAAGAATGAAGGCTCGCAGACCACGAGCTTGTCCTGGTCGGCAATGTTTCTTGCAGCGAAATATGAAGTGAAGTCAAATCCGTCGTATGCTTTTTCAAGAGCCGGAGTATTGGTAGGATTGTAGATCTTTTCCATATCCCTTTCCTGAACCCTGGTCCAAGATGCTGTGGCGATCTGAGTCTCCACGTCGAGTGCATTGGCAGCAGCCTTTTCCGGTTCAGGAACTCCTGCAAGGCCGAATACACGGGTAAGGAAATTGAGATATCCCTGTTTGATTTCAGCGCTGGCCGGATCAAGATAGTAATCCCTGTCACCGATTCCCAGACCGGACTGCGTGAGATACAGAATCTGCATATCGCTGTTCATCAGGTCTGCCATCACGAATGCTCCGAAGAAAGGAGAAAGACCTTCATTGTGCATGTCGGCAACAAGTTTCACGAGGGAAGCCTTGTCATTGACAGCATAAACCTGCTCGAGATATTTCTGGACTGGGGCGAATCCTTCCGCATTGAGGCGGGCAGAATCCAGTCCCATCTTGTAGATATCGGAAATCTTCTGCTCGACTGTGCCCTTGGCCGTCTTCATTTCAGTCATTTCCTTGAAGAGCTCGTTCAGTCTGTTTTCAGTATTCTCATTGAGAATGTCGAATGAACCGAAGCGTGCGTATTCCGGCTTGAGAGGGTTGTTCTTCTGCCAGCCGCCCGTAGCGTACTGATAAAAATCCACTGCCGGAGAGCAGGTCGTATCCAAATCGGACAGATTGATGGCAGGAACTTTCTCACGGTTTCTGTCTGCACATCCCATAACCATTGCCGCAGAAGCCATAATCATTGTAAATCTGGTGATTCTGTTCATAATTTCAGAAATCAAATTGTTAATAAAATTTTCAGCGCAGGTCAATGCCGATGGGGGCCAATGCCGACGCCAATTTGCGAAGTTAGTAATTTTATCCGATATTTGCCCGCTACAATTTTATCCAAAAACAACGGAAATGAATAAAGAGAACATAAAAAACATCTTCGCAAAATACCTGACCGGCACGCTCGGACTGGTACTCGTGGCAATAGGCGTCGCCCTGTCCATAAAGTCAGACCTCGGCACTGCGCCTATTTCATGCCCACCCTATGTAGTTTCAATGTGCGGCAACTTCGAACTTGGCGGATTCACCATCGGCACCGTGGGCCAGTACACAATGCTTATGCACCTGATTTTCATCTTGTTGCAGATGGCATTGCTCCGCAGCAAATTCAGGCTCGAAAACCTCATGCAGATTCCGGCAGCCATCGTTTTCGGCCTGCTTACCGACCTGTCCATCGCCGCGTTCGGCTGGATCGAGGCAGGAACTTACGGCATGAAGATAATCCTCATGTGCCTGTCCATCGTGATTACGGCATTGGGCATCAGCCTGGAAGTGGAAGGCAAGGCCTGGATGCTGGCGGGCGAGATGACGGTAGCGGCGGTCGCCGATTCTTTCAATGTCAAATTCAGAAATGCCAAGATATTCTTCGACGTCTTCCTGGTAGTGATTGCAGCAGCCATCGCGTGGTTCTGCTTCGGCAGTGTCCTGGGCAACGGTTCCGAAAACGTGATCCGAGAGGGAACCATCATGTCGGCCCTGCTCACAGGCGTATGTATGAAATTCACCGACAGACTCACAAAACGGATTCTGCCGGCGAAACTTTCAGCGAGACTGAAATAATTATTTCTTGATACTGAGGGCCTCCAGACGGGCCTTTGCAGATAACCTTTCGCTCTCTGAGTCAGAGTACTTCACGAGCAGCGGAAGGTATTTCTTTTCAAGTTTGGTATTGGACGTGTTGCGTGCAAGAAGTATCATATTCTTGATGGCAGTAATGTCGTCCTGCTTGATTTTCAGCACTTTATTGTAATACTTGGCAGCCTGTTTGTAGTCGTGTTTGACTACGAGCCAGTATGACCCGACATTGTCCAGATACAGGACATCTGACGGGTGGTAAGACAGCATCGTCTCGGAAATTTCCTTGAACGCCTCATAGGAAACCGGCGTGGCGTACTTGAAAAACAGGAAGCAATACTCCTGGATGGCCGCGCTGAAAAGTTCCTCGTCCACCTTTTCGTATCCCGGATACACCCACTTCGGATGCTGGGTTTCATTGTAGATGATGAGCGACTTCAGGTTCGACAGGGCCATGTCCGGACTCTCCTTCTCATATCCTGTCAATGCAGCGACTTTCAGGAACCTCAAATCCAGCCTGTCAGGATTCAGCTGAATGGCTTTTTCAATGGATTTCTGCGACATTCCGAACAGCTCGTCATCATAATCCGTCACCTGAAAATAATTCACAGGGTTGCCCAATGTGTCTTTCAATGTCAGCACAGGCTTTTCGCCGAGGAATTTTTCCTGCGGTTTGGCCACCACAGCGGAAGACTGCGACTTGGAAAAATAATATGTGAACTTTCCGAGCAACATATCCGCATCATCCGGATAAGCGGCCTCCCACTTGTCAAGCAATGTCTCGATTCCCACTCCAGAAGGTCCGAGTTTGGATACGAGCAGCTGATAACGCTCATTGAACTCTTTAGATGAAGGCGTCTGTGCCATAGCCGTAGCTGCAGCAAGAACAGACACTGCCAATGTCAATAATTTTCGCATAACTTTCAAATATTCATACGGATACGCCGTCCCTGCGGATGCAGATTGTTGCAGCGGTTTCCGAGATTTTTAACAAAACCGAGCGGGTGCCCCAGATAAGTGACAAGGACAATGCCCTTTTCGGCTCCCGTCAATGTCAATGAATCCTTGTGCAGGAAGGCAAGTGCCTGCTCTTTAGTCAGTTCCGCCTCCACGAACGCTCCCCTTTCCAATATCGACGACAGCGCAAGATCCGCATCCGGGACAATGTCTTTTCCTTTCAACTGCCCTACGGCAACTCCGCGCAGCAGCAGCCTGAGTCCTTCAAGAGATCTGATTTCAGAATTCAGATGTTCCGGGACTGCGACTATCATGTCCCCTCTCAAGGTCAATGTTACAGGAACATTGAACCAGGTCTTTATTTTCTTCGCGGCATCGGCCGGCACAACTTGCTTCTTGTCAGCCTTCTGCGCAGATGATACAGGTGACGGGGCAGACGAGGTCTTCATCAGTGCAGAGCAATATTGCCCCTCACCTTCCACGAAGCCGGGAACAAGCGACACACCGTGCTCTGTCCGTATCAGTCCATTATATTCAGATCCGACATTCACGACTTCCGCACCAAGTTCTTCGGCTGTCCATGCGACATTTCCGTCATTCTCATATTTATTGAATGTGCAGGTGGAATATATAAGGTATCCGTTTTCGGACAGGACCGGCCACACATCAGCCAAAATCCTTCGCTGACGGGCTGAACACAGCTCCACATTGGCCTCAGACCACTGGGCGAGCGCCTCTTCATCCTTTCTGAACATACCTTCACCCGAGCACGGCACATCAGCGACAATGATGTCAAACCATCCGCCAAGTGACGCGAAAGCTTTCGGGTCCACGGAGGTAACCACCACATCGGGGTCTCCCCAGATACCGGCATTGTCTGAAAGCACGGCAGCCCTCTGCTTCATTATCTCATTGGATACCAACAGATAAGAACCGATGCCGGACATTTTCAGGGACGACAGTATATCAGTGGTCTTGCCGCCAGGAGCCGCACACAGGTCCAGAACCCTCAACGGTCTATCCTTCGGCAGGGCGTCTTCGTCCGACATCTTCTTCAGAATCTGCCGGAACACTTCGCCCACGAACATTGCCGAAGAATCCTGAACGTAATAGCATCCGCCATGCATCAGCGGGTCCAATGTGAACACCGGACGCTCGCTGAGAAACCAGCCGTATCTGTTCCATAGAACAGGTTTCACCGGCATTGAAAAGAAATCCGAGACCGATTCAGGGGTGGACGCGTCGATTTTGGCAGGATTCATCCTCACAGACACCGAAGCCGGGAGCGACAATGCTTCCAGGGCAATCCCTGCATTGTCCTTCCCTATCGCCTCCTCCAGATAATCCGCGAATTTCCCTTTAGATTCCATTGGCTCTGACTACCTGCCGGCAAATTTTGAAGGGTCGAATCCTTCCGGGAACATGGACGGGTCAATGTCCTCCGGCATTTTTCCTTCAGACATGTCCGCAACGGTATCCACCATCTTGTCCACCACGGACTGGAGTTTGGAGCCGAGGACCATCTTCATCATGAAATTCAGGTCCGCAGTTATGTCGATATGGAAGTCGGTGCTGTCCGGATTACCGCCGTCAGCATCGAAATGGATATTCACATTGAACTGGAAAGGTGCGCCGTCATCCTTATATGTTATGCGGGAATACGGTACGCGTTCAGCCACACGGACACCGACATTGAACCCCTGCACTGTGGCGCGGAGCGAGTCGAAATCAGCCTCGATGTCTTTCCGCTTGTCTTCCGGAAGCATCGACACGAAGTTTCTCATGTCGGAGAACGGCATATAGAGCATGTATGGTGCTCTGGCTACGATTCTATGTTTGCTTTTGATTTCCATGACACTTTGTTTTAGATACCTTGGTCCGACTATTTTCCCCACTCTGAAGGATTCTCTCTCCACTCGTGAAGAAGAGACTTCGCGGCAGATGAAATATATCCTGTCTCACTGGCCACGTCCACCAACGCCGAATAGTTGGAAAGGGTGTCCAGCCGAACTTTGTCTTCCTCGAAACGCTGTGCCGCCAAATCAAATCCATAAGTGAATATGGCTACCATGCCGAGCACCTCCGCACCGGCATCGCGGAGAGCCTTGACGGCAGCCAGACTGCTCATTCCTGTAGAAATAAGGTCCTCGATGACGACAACTTTCTTTCCCGGAGCGAGTTCACCTTCTATCTGTGAACCTGTACCGTGGTCTTTCGGCTTCGGACGCACATAGACGAACGGTTTCTGCATCCTGTCAGCGGCCAGTACGCCATGGGCAATGGCTCCTGTAGCCACGCCAGCGACGACTTCAGCCTCCGGATACAGTTCCATGGCCTTGTCCGCAAGCCACTGTGCCACCTGAGCCCTGAGTTCGGGATGCGAAAGAATTCTGCGGTTGTCACAATATATAGGAGAATGCCAGCCTGAAGCCCATGTGAACGGTTCCTGCGGACGCAGAAGGACTGCCTTTATATCCATAAGGGCCTTGGCCAATTTCTTGTCAATAGAAGTTTCCATATTTGAAAAAATGTTTTGTTTTACAAAATTAGTAAAATTTTAGCTATTACCACGACTGCTATGACGCGGTCAGGAACACCTCTTTGATGGAAGGATAGGTATTCTTGAGGAACGGCGGCAGACTGGATTTGGCCACCCATGCTGCCTTGGTGATGTCCTCCTCAGTCTGGGGTGTGAGATCCAGAGGCTTCAGATAGTACATCCTGTACCACCAGGTATGCTTCAGATGCCAGATTCCGTTTCTTTTATAACAATGGTCTGTCACGCAGATGAGGTCGCCCAGGCTCAGGTCATCCACGCCTGTCTCCTCCTGAACCTCCCTCAGAGCTGTCACCTTTATATCCTCTCCAGCTTCCTGATGCCCTTTCGGCAAGTCCCAAAGCCCATCCCGCTTGATGAGCAGGTAATCCCCTCTCCTGTTCTCGACCAGGCCGCCTGCTGCATTGACCTCGCGGAACTCCCCGCAAATCTTCTTGTAGCAATCCTCCGGCTCAGCCGACGGAATGTAGATTTTTTCCAATGTGGAGGAAAGTTCGAACATCTCCACAAGGGCCGAAATGTCCGAAGGCTGCTTGAAATGGAATTCCACTGCATTCGGGTCTGACAATGTCGCCTCTTCCGGCCTGCAGATTATGATTGTCCTTCTGTCAAAGTATATTTTATGCATAATAACTGAACTGTCTTACAAACTTACAAAAAAGATGATGTCATCTGAAACAAACTTGATTTTTTTTCGTATATAATCATAGTTTGACTTAATTAAAGAAGATGAAATTATCACAGTTTCAATTTCCCGTGTCGTTGAAGAATGACATTGCGCACGAGCCCACGGGAAAATGGCGCGACGAGTGCCGAATGATGGTTCTCCACAAAGACACTGGAGAGATAGAGCACAAGATATTCAAGGACATTACAGATTATTTCGGAAAGGGTGACACGTTCGTGCTCAACGATACAAAGGTTTTTCCCGCAAGACTTCTCGGCAAGAAAGAGAAAACTGAAGCCGACATCGAAGTGTTCCTTCTGAGGGAACTGAACAAGGAGCAGCGTCTGTGGGACGTTATCGTGGAACCTGCAAGAAAAATCAGAATAGGAAACAAACTGTACTTCGGAGACAACAGCCTTGTCGCAGAAGTCATTGACAATACCACTTCTCGAGGAAGGACTCTCCGTTTCCTTTACGACGGTAAGTACGAGGACTTCAAGCAGACATTGTTCTCATTGGGCGAGACTCCTGTTCCGAAATGGGTGAAGGAGAAGGCCACGCCTGAGGACAAGGTGAATTACCAGACCATATTTGCCGCTCACGAAGGTGCCGTGTCAGCTCCTGCCGCAGGTCTGCATTTCAGCCGCGAGCTGTTCAACATGATGATTCTCAAGGACATAAACAAAGCCTTCATCACGGAGCACATGGGTATCGGCTACTTCCGCAAGGTGGATGTGGAAGACCTTTCCAAGCACAAGATGGATTCCGAAAGGCTGATCATCACTCCTGAGGCAGTCGAAATCATCAACAAGACCAAACGTGAAGGCCACAAGGTACTGGCTGTGGGCGTGACTGTGATGCGTGGCCTCGAGACTTACGTCACCACAAATGACGAGGTGCAGCCATATGACGGATGGACCAACAAGTTCATTTTCCCTCCGTACAGATTCGCGATACCTGATGCCATCGTATCCAATTTCCATCTTCCAGGCTCGACAATGCTTATGGCAGTTGCAGCTTTCGGAGGATATGACTTGGTGAAGAAGGCCTACGAGACCGCGCTTGAGGAAAAATACAAGTTCGGACCTTACGGTGACGCGCTGCTGATAATTTAAAAATCGTAAATCCGGATTTAAAAATTATCTGCAAAATTTAAGAATCGTAAAAATTTGTGGCTTTCCCGATGTGGGAAGGCCACTTTTTTTGTCTGTTGTGCGCGGACATTCATAACTTTGGAGAAAACCGTATCACACTATGAAGTACGAAAAACCGGAAGAATTGGCACCGTGGTGCGCATTGAACAGAATTTTCGGATTCTCTCCGAAGACAGGGGCTCTTCTGACAGAGCATTTTTCGGGAGCGGCGGGAGTTTTCCGCGCCTGCAGGGAGGAGTTGTCAGCATTGCTCGGAAAAAGCTCCGTCCATCTCAGTCAGATCAATGACAAGTTGCTGGATGAGGCCTGCAGGGAAATGGAAGACCTTCTGGGGAGAGGCTACAGGTTCATCTGCATTGACGACGACAGATACCCGGCTCTTCTGAAAGACTGCGAGGACCCGCCCATCGGATTATATCTCAAGAGTGACAGTTCTCCGGAAGAAGTATTCGGTTACGGCCCAGCAGTCGCCATAGTCGGGACCAGGGACATCAGCAGCTACGGAAAGGAAATATGCATCAGACTGGTCAAGGCATTGGCCCGTACAGGGGGCAAGCCAATGATTGTCAGTGGATTGGCTATCGGCACTGATATAACTGCACAGATTGCGGCATTGGAGGGCGGACTCCCGACATTGTCTGTTATGGCTACCGGTATCGAGGAAGTCTATCCTTTCAGGCACGGATGGGCAGCGGAAAGGATCTGCAAGGCTCCACATAGCGGACTGATTACGGATTACCCTCCGGGCACGGTTCCGAAAGCCATAAATTTCCTGAGACGGAACAGGATAATCGCCGGGATAAGCAGGATGACCATATTGATAGAGTCCAAATCGAAGGGCGGCGGACTCATGACGTGCAGGCTCGCAAATTCCTATAACCGGGAAGTTTATGCTGTCCCGGGAAGGCTGGACGATACGTGCTCGGCAGGATGCAATTGTCTGATAAAGAGTCATATGGCTGAAATAGTCAATGATATTGACGAGTTCGTGGAGTCACTCGGGTTCGGGAGCGCGGGAAAGGGCAAAGCCAGTGACATCAAATCATTGGTCTATCAGAAATACCTGGAAAGCGAAGGCGGGGAAGAAGCGGAGAGAATGTCGGTAATCGCGGATATTGTCAGGCAGAACAGGGATATTCTTCCGGAGGAGTTATGCTCGTTCACGGACATTCCGTACAGCAAGATGGCTGAGTACCTAGGAAAGATGGTCTGCGACGGCATCATTGTCACGGATCTCCTGCAGAGATGCTCCGTGAATCCGGAAATCCTGTGAACCGCTTTCCTTTTATCACGGCTTTTCCTATCTTTGCAGAGTTTGATGGTGAGAACAATGATGGTGAAATACATAGACACGCACGCACACATATACGATGAGGCCTTCGACGGGGAGGAGGAGCAAGTCATCGCACGGGCACTTGAAGCCGGCGTAGGACTGATTTTCCAGCCGGACGTGGACAGTTCCGAGAGACAGCGCATGTTCGATCTCGGGGAAAGGTTCCCTGATGTGCTCAAGAATATGGCAGGCCTCTATCCGGGCTCCGTAAAAGAAGACTGGGAAAGCGAGGTGGAGGCAGTGGAAAAGGCTGCATTGGCCCACGGAGTCATAGCAATCGGCGAAATCGGTCTGGATTACCATTACTCCAAGGACACTGCCCAAATCCAGAAACGCGCCCTGAAGGCACAGCTTGAACTCGCGTCCAAACTGAATCTGCCTGTCAATATTCATGAAAGAGATGCCACAGAGGACTTTTTCTCCGTATTGGAGGAATGCAAGGGGCTCAGGATACAAGGCAACATGCACGCTTTCAGCGGAAGCAAAGAAACATTCTTCCGACTTCAGAAATATGGAGACTGGCTGGTGGGAATCGGCGGCGTGGTCACCTTCCGGAACGCAGGTGTCGCAGAATCCGTAAAGCACATTCCTCTGGACCACATCCTGCTGGAGACAGACGCGCCGTACCTTACTCCGGTGCCTTACAGGGGCAAGAGAAACGAAAGTTCATATATTCCGCATATTGCAGAGAAAATCGCAGAACTGAAAGGCATAGGCATAGACGAGGTGGCGGAAACCACCACGGAAAATGCCTGCAGACTGTTCCACATAAGCTTGGACTGATTATGGAAAAAAAACACGCAAATCACAGGAAAACGTCATTGCTGCTCATCTACACGGGCGGCACGATAGGCATGAAACAGGATGTCAATGACTTGACGCTCAAGCCGTTCGACTTCCGCCAGATACTTGACGAAGTTCCTGAAATCGGCAAGTTCGCCGTAAAAATCGACAGTTTTTCCTTCGAACCGCCGATAGATTCATCCGATGTGGAACCTACCCTGTGGGTGAAACTGGCATCTCTTATAAAGGAAAGGTATGATGACTATGACGGTTTCATCGTGCTTCACGGCACCGACACCATGGCCTACTCGGCCTCAGCATTGAGCTTTATGCTGGACGGACTCACCAAGCCGGTCGTATTCACGGGAAGTCAGCTTCCGATCGGTGTTCCGAGAACAGACGGCAGGGAAAATCTGATTTCCGCCGTGGAAATCGCCTCCGCGAAGAACAGTTCCGGACACCCTGAAGTGCCGGAAGTATGCGTATGTTTCGCGTCAATGCTGATCAGGGGAAACCGTGCCACGAAGGTCAATTCCGAAGGGTTCCGGGCATTCCAGTCCCCGAATTTTCCACCTCTTGCGGAAGCCGGCATCAGCATCAGATACAACACTGAATATATCCGGAGACCGAACGACTGGTATCAGAGCCTGACCATAAACACGAATCTGGACACACGGGTCTCAATATTGAAACTCCATCCGGGAATCACTCCTCAGGTAGTGAGGAACATCATCTGCGGAGAGGAGACAAGGGCAGTCATAATGGAAACCTACGGGTCCGGAAACGCTCCATCCTGCAAATGGTTCCTCGATATTCTGGAGGAGGCCCAGCGGATGGACAAGATCATAGTCAATGTGACTCAATGCCTTGCGGGCAACGTCAACATGAACATCTATGCGAACGGAAAGCATCTCGAGGAACGGGGCGTCATAAACGGCAGCGATCTGACTACCGAAAGCGCGCTCGCAAAACTGTTCTACCTGATGGGAAAAAGTCCTGACAATGAGTGGGTGAGGTCCATGATGGGCCACAATCTGAAAGGAGAAATATCCGAATAACTATTGCCAAATGAAAATAAATTGCTAAATTGCAACGGATTTCGGCAAGGTGTATTGTGCCCCAATCAATTATGAAATTTTATAAACATTAATACTTAATTATTCAAACACACAAAAACAATTATGAAAAAGTTTTTCATGTTTTTGGCAGTAGCCGGCATTATGGCCGTATCTGCAAACTTCGCAGCTGCTCAGGAACAGGCAGCAGACGCAGCTGAGCCTGCTGCAACAGAGGCTGCAGCTCCAGCTAACGATCTGGCTGCTCTTACAGCCAACGCTCCTGAAGTTCCTCTTCATCAGCAGCTCAAGACAAAGTTCATCGAGGGTGGTCCTCTCTGGATGGCTCCTATCGCTCTCTGTCTTGTACTTGGTCTCGCTCTTTGCATTGAGAGAATTCTTTATTTGACATTTGCAAAGACAAACACCAAGAAACTCGTCGCTAAAGTTGAAGCAGCCCTTGCAGAAGGCGGTATCGAGGCAGCTAAAGATGTTTGCCGTGAGACCCGTGGTCCTGTTGCAAGCATTTTCTATCAGGGCCTTCTCCGTTATGAGGAGGGTGTAGATGTTGTCGAGAAGACCATCGTTTCTTATGGTTCAGTTCAGATGAGCCTCATGGAAGACGGCATGACTTGGATCTCTCTTTTCATCGCCCTCGCTCCATCTCTCGGATTCTTGGGAACAGTTGTCGGTATGATCCAGGCATTCGATGCTATCCAGGCAGCAGGTGACATTTCTCCTAACGTTGTCGCTGGAGGTATGAAGGTCGCCCTCATCACCACAGTGTTCGGTCTTATCGTAGCTATGATTCTTCAGGTGTTCTATAACTACATTCTCACCAGAATCGAATCACTCACAACTGATATGGAAGACTCTTCAATCTCTTTCGTTGACGTTCTCACAAAATTCGCTGCAAAGACTAAATAAGGATTTTCATAATGAAAAACATCAATAAAATATTCAAATGGCTGATGTGGCTGCTTTTTGCTGTCAGTGTCGGCATCCTCGTATGGGGCATGGTAAAGGGCTTCCCTACCAGCGCCGCACAGGGTGACAACGGTACAGTAAATGCACTTGTCTGCTGGTGCTACATTATCATCGGAATAGCTGCAGCTTTCGCAGTTATCTTCGGAGTTGGTGTCGCAATAGCAAATGATCCTAAATCCATCATAAGGATCGGGATTGGTGTAGTCGTAGCAGCGGCTATCTGCGGAATCGCATACGCCCTTGCTCCAGCCAGCCCTGCTATCGGTCTGCTCGAGCAGCCAGGTGCAGGTACACTTAAGTTTACTGACACTGTTCTCTACATTGTAGCTTTCGCAGGTGCTCTGGCTGTCCTTGCCATCATCTTTGGCGAAATCGTAGGTGCAGTACGTAATAAATAATTTGGGATATGGCTAAAAAGACTCCTGCTCTTAACACAAGCTCTACGGCAGACATCGCGTTCCTGCTTCTGTGCTACTTCCTCATGACTACTACTATGGGAACACAGACAGGTCTCCAGCGTCGTCTTCCGCCTATGCCGGATCCGAACCAGAAAGTTGAAGACCAGAAGGTGAACAAGAGAAATCTCATCACCGTGAAGATCAACTCTCAGGACAGGATTATGGCCGGCACTGAACCAATGGTAGTCAGCCAGCTCAAAGACAAGATCAAGATTTTCCTTACCAACCCGGCTAACGATCCGACTTTGCCGGAGAGAATACCTACCGATATCGAAGGATATGGCAGCTATCCTGTCTCCAAGGGCGTGATCTCACTTCAGAACGACCGTGGTACAAGTTACAGAGCATACATCGCAGTTCAGAACGAGCTCGTAAAAGCAGTCAATGAACTTCGTGATGAATTCTCTAAAGCGAACTACGGCAAGCCTTTCCTGAACCTCACCGAGGATCAGCAGACCATTGTCAAGAAGTGCATACCTCAGAACATTTCCGAGGCAGAGCCTAAGAATGTTGGTAAATAATTTGGAGGAATAGGAATATGTCTAAATTTCGTAAAGACGAGAAAAAAGAAACCCCGGGCATTACCTCAGGTTCACTTTCCGATATTGTGTTCATGCTCTTGTTCTTCTTCATGGTGACAACACAGCTCAGAAGCACTGAAGACAAGGTTATGGTAAAACTTCCTGAGGCTTCAGAAGTTGTCAAACTGGAAAGAAAAGATCTTGCATCATACATCAATGTAGGTCCTCCTACGAGGAACCTCCAGGCAAAGTATGGTACTGACGCACGTATCCAGCTGAACGACTCATTCAAGACAGTAACTGACATCCGTGACTTCATCGCTGCAGAGCGTGACGCCATGTCAGAGGCTGACCGTCAATTTATGAACACTGTTCTTAAAGTCGATCAGGACGTCAGAATGGGTATTGTAACAGACATCAAACAGGAACTCAGACGCTGCTCAGCCCTGAAAATCATGTATCAGGCACGCAGATCCGAATAAAAGTCCCCTTTGATTATATTTTAAAATTGAGCATCTCGAAATCGAGGTGCTCAATTTTTTGTTTATAGGGAGAGATTTGACTATATTTGCCTTAATATATTATTTCATAGAAATGGAAACAATTTCAAGAACCAAAATCAAGGAGCTGCTCAAGATGCAGCCTGGACAGGATGTTCTTGCCAAAGGTTGGGTAAGGACCAAAAGAGGTAACAAACAAGTCAAGTTCATAGCACTTAATGACGGCTCCACGATTAATAATATACAGGTAGTAGCCGAAGCAGAACATTTCAGCGAGGACCTTCTCAAGAAGATCACTACAGGAGCCAGCCTTGCAGTAAGAGGCAAGCTCGTGGAGTCCATCGGCAGCGGCCAGCACGTGGAACTCAAGGCTGAAGCCATAGAAGTCTATGGTGAATGCGATCCGATGAGATATCCTCTTCAGAAAAAGGACACATCACTCGAATATCTGAGAACAGTTGCTCACATGAGGCTGAGAACCAACACTTTCGGTGCCATTCTCAGAATCAGGAATGCCATGGCGTTTGCCATCCACTCGTTCTTCCAGAGCAAGGGATTCGTATATCTCCATACTCCGCTCATTACAGAGTCTGACGCGGAAGGTGCAGGCGACATGTTCCAGGTGACGACACTCGACCTCACGAAAGTTCCTATGCACAACGGCAAAGTGGACTTCAGCAAGGACTTCTTCGGCAAGAAGACAAGTCTTACCGTCAGCGGCCAGCTCGAAGGTGAACTCGGCGCAACTGCTGTAGGTGAAGTCTATACTTTCGGTCCTACTTTCAGGGCAGAGAATTCCAACACTCCGAGACATCTTGCAGAGTTCTGGATGATTGAGCCGGAAATGGCGTTCTACGACATGTATGAGACTATGGACCTCGAAGAGGAGTTCGTGAAATATCTTGTGCAGTATGCTCTGGACCACTGCATGGAGGACATCCAGTTCCTTAATGACAAATACGACGACACTCTTATTGAAAGGCTCAAGAGCGTGCTCGGAATCGAATTCGTAAGACTCACATACACAGAGGGCATCAAGATTCTTGAAGAAAGCGGACAGCAGTTCGAGTATCCTGTAAAATGGGGCGTTGACCTGCAGAGCGAGCACGAGAGATATCTCGTCGAGAAGCATTTCAAGAAACCTGTGATTCTCACGGACTACCCTAAGGAAATCAAGGCGTTCTACATGAAACAGAATGAGGACGGCAAGACTGTCCGCGGAACTGACGTTCTCTTCCCTAAGATCGGTGAAATCATTGGCGGTTCTGAGAGAGAGTCTTCGCTCGAGAAACTCGAAAAGCGTATTGACGAGCTCGGAATGAGCAGAAAGAACCTCGAGTGGTACATTGACACGAGAAGATTCGGAACTGTTCCTCACAGCGGTTTCGGTCTCGGATTCGAGAGGCTGCTGCTGTTCGTTACCGGCATGAGCAACATCAGAGACGTGATTCCATTCCCAAGAACTCCAAGAAACGCTGACTTTTAACAGATTGACCGATGCTCGTGATAGGTATTGCCGGAGGTTCCGGCTCAGGTAAGACAACAGTCGTAAACGCCATAACCGACAAGCTTAAAGAGCGTGTGGTGGTTATTCCTCAGGACTCGTACTACAAAGACTCAAGTTATCTTCCGCTGGAAGAGCGTCAGAAAATAAATTTCGACCATCCGGACGCCATTGACTTCAAACTGCTCTGCAAGCAGCTGAAGGAGCTTAAGGAAGGCAAGGCTATAGAGCAGCCGGTATATTCGTATATAACCTGCTCGAGGTCCAAGACTGAGACCATAACAGTGGAGCCGGCCGATGTGATCATTATTGAGGGCATCCTGGTTTTCACCTGCAAGGAGCTCAGGGCGCAGATGGACATAAAGATTTTCGTGGACGCGGATGATGACGACAGGCTCATGAGGGTGATGGCGAGAGACATCATTGAACGCGGAAAGACGGTGGAAACGGTGATTGAGAGGTATTCCAAGACTGTGAAACCGATGTACTTGCAGTTCATTGAACCGAGCAAGCGCTATGCGGATATCATCATTCCGCAGGGCGGTCACAACAAGGTCGCAATCGACGTTATTTCAGCAACGATAGAAAAGTCGCTCCAACAGAAAAATGCTAACACGGGACGATAAGGCAGGACTTTATCTGACGGTGATTTTTCATCTGGTTATCCTGATAATCCTGCTGCTGACACAGATAGGGTTTTCCTTGAAAAGGGAAGACCTTTTTGTCATTGACTTTTCCCAGGACGAAAAGAAGGAGCTGACGAAGGTCGAACGGAAGGAGGAAAAAACGCTGGATGAAGCTGTGGCTGAGAAAATAGAGAGGATGTTGGCCGGAGATGCCGGCATTGAATTCAAGAATACTACGACGTCGAGAAACAAGGGGGCTTTGAAGGATGACAGGAATACTGATGCCGAGAAGCTTTATGCTGATGCGGCGCGTCTTGCGAAGGATCTGAAGAACGGTATCCAGCAGGATGATGAGGATGTTGTCGTGACTAAACCTGTGAAGGCTGAGAAGAAAGATGACGGTTCTTCCAGGAGTTACAGCGGTCCGTCGGTGCTTTCCTGGCATCTTGACGACAGAAAGGCCAGCCATCTCCCGATCCCGGCTTACAGGTGCTATGGCGGTGGTATGGTGACGGTAGTGATAACTGTGAACACGTCCGGAAAGGTGATTGATGCCCGTGTCCTGGATGATGTCTCTTCTCAGGACAAATGTCTCAGGGATTTTGCGGTCCGCGCGGCGAGGATGTCCAGATTCTCGGCCTCCCCTACCGCCCCGTCCAAACAGACCGGAGATATCGTATATCAGTTCATCGCCCAGTAGGCGTGGATCCACGGGGATTTGACATCGACAGACAGGCAGTCAGCCACGGCGGAACTCACTCCGCTTCGCTCCGTTCGGCCCTCCTACCGTCTCCTGCGTCCTCGCTGTCGCGAGAACTTGTATCCGGCAGGCACCTCCCACTTTCCGAGGCCGTGGGCCGGCCACGTCCGCCGCGGCAGACTGCCTACTGTGCATAAGCCAAAAAGGCCGTGCATTTATAGCAGAATTACGGATTTCATAAAATCCCGGAGACGGAGTTGGTGAGGTATGGGAGCAGAGCGATGAAGAGCATTGATTTTTCATCGGAGAGGGAGGAGCGGAGGAGTTTCAGGGCTTTGTAGATATGGTTCTCGACTGTGCTGAGCGAGATGCCCAGCTTGGCGCTTATCTCCTTGTTGGACATGTCGTCCAGGTAGCTCATTATGAAGACCTCACGGCTTTTCGGCGGCAGGCTGTCTATCGCTTCGGTCAGAGTATCGCGAAGTTCATTGTCCATAAGTTTCACTATGACCGGGTTCTTGTCCGGGTCACAGCCTTGCAAGCCGAGTTCTGTGATTTTCAAGTCGTTCCATGCACGGAATTCCTGTGAGAGCTTCTCACTTCGGATATAATTCAGCGAACGGTTATAGACAGAGCGGAGGAGATATCTGCGGACTGCACAATCGGATTTGAGACTTTCCCGGTTTTTCCAGAATGAGAACAGGACATCCTGAACCACGTCATCCGCCCATTTGTCATACAGAAATGCACGGGCATAAGACAGCAGCACAGGCAATTCTTCCCTGCACAATTCATCAAATGCCGCACGGTTTCCGTTGCGGATTTCAGTCAAGAGATTATCTTTTTCCATTTCCGGAAAGTCGCCGAAGCTACGGACGGCAACTTCTCCGACAAAATCATACAATAATCACGACAGCAGAAAAAATAAATGAAAAACAGAGTAGGCGTTTTTTCGGAGAAGTTTGTCATATATACGGGGAATCGGGAAAGACTCCTTAACCATTATTATACAAAATATGACCGACAACGATTACTCAAGATTGATTTTCAAATACTTAGCCCACAAAATCAATGCAGAAGAGAAAGAAGCGCTGCTGTCCTGGCTTGAGCAGAGTCAGGAAAACAGGGAACTGTTCGCTTCCGTGTCAGCGATGATGTCAGCTTCCAGGAGGAAGATGGACAAGTCTGAATACGAGTCATTTATGGCCAGGCTTGATGCGAGGATTGATGCTGACGAGACCGAGGAGGGAAAGGGCGTCAGGGCCAATGCGGAAGACAGACGGAAAAAGACATTGACCTGGACGAAAAGGATCTCACTTTTCTCGGCGGCAGCTGCTGTCGCGGCATTTGCCTGCATCAGCATTGTCAATGACAGGAATGTTAAGGTGGCGGAACGCACTTTTACCGCCTGCACGAACACGGGCAAGGACATATCCGCGATAATGCTGGAGGACAGCAGCAAGGTGTGGCTTGGAAGAAATTCCAGGATAGAGTACAATGTTTCTGAAAAGGGACAGGAACGCACTGTGAATCTGGATGGAGAGGCATATTTCGATGTGCACCATGACAAGGCAAGGGCATTTGTGGTGAATACAGGAAACCTGGCCATCCGCGTTTTGGGAACGGCATTCTGCGTAAATGCTGACAAGGAGACCGGAAAAGTTTCGGTGATTCTGGAACGCGGTTCTGTCAGACTTCAGACTCCGGAGGGGGTAAGTCTGGTAAGACTGTCTCCGGACCAGAAAGCCGAGTATGACAATGCTTCCGGCGACATCTCAGTGGAGAGTATCAACGCAACTCCTTATGTAATACAGCATTACAACAAGATAACATTGTCAGGAGCGACTATCGGGGACATCGCTGCACATATAAACAGCATGTACGGCGTGAACATGAGCGTACCTGCGGACTCGGATACTACCAGGAGATACAATCTCAATTACAAGCGTACCGATTCACTACAGTCCGTATTGGAAATCGTATCGGAACTAACGGGAACTTCCCTGAGAGACGCACAGAAATCACTTCAGTAAAGTAGAAAAAACAAGTAACGTTAACACTAACACTATATGAGACATTCAATCTATCGAAAACTCGGTGTTTTCGCCATTGCTGTTTCTCTGCTTACCGGATTATTCCAGAAAGCGGACGCGCAGCAGGCCAATACCGGCAATTATGATTTGAGTCTTTCCGTAAAGTCTGCCACAGTCAAGACATTCACTGAGGCGTTTACGCAGAAGACAGGCGTTTTGTTCTCCTATGAGGCTGGACTTGCACAGAAGCCGATGGGAGACATAAACATTGATGTAAAAGGTGCTTCGCTCACCTCCATCCTGGACGACGTGTTCGGGAAGCAGGTGACCGGCTTCAAGTACAAACTTATGAGCAGCACCGTGGTAATCACCGCTGACCGCCAGCAGGTTTCCAAGACAGGGAACATTACGGTTTCCGGAAAAGTGACCGACAGGTCAGGCGAGCCGCTCATCGGAGCCGGTGTCCTGGTCAAAGGCACGTCAAAAGGCGTAACTACCGACCTCAACGGAAATTACACGCTTGAGACGACACCGGACGCCGTGCTTGTCTATTCCTTCATCGGCTACAAGGACCAGGAAGAAAAAGTCCTCAACAGGTCACAGATCAATGTGAGCATATCAGAGGATGCCAACATCCTGGATGACGTGGTTGTGGTAGGTTACGGCACACAGTCGAGGAAATCACTTACCACATCCATTTCCAAAGTGGACGGCAACAAGCTCTATGCTGCTCCGGTTTCCAATATCGGAGACGCTCTCAAGGGCAAGGTGACCGGTCTCCGTGTCGCCACCAACAACACCATCGCCGGAAACGCTCCGAGATTCCTCATCCGAGGCGGATCTTCCATTTCATTGAGCAATGACCCGGTAGTCATCGTAGATGGCGTGACAAGAGACATGGATGACCTCAACCCTAACGATATCGAGTCTATCGAAGTCCTGAAAGATGCCGCTTCAGCAGGTATCTACGGAGCCCGCGCATCCAACGGTGTGATTCTCGTGACCACCAAGAAAGGCAACAGCTGGGAAAGACCGCGCATCACTTTCGACGCACAGGTCGGCTGGTCATCGCCGTCCCGCAAATGGGATCTGATGAATGCCAGGGAGTTCCTTTCATTTGTCCGTCCCGCCATCGCACAGGGGCCTAACGGCTCAGTAATCCTCAACGGTGCCAATGCCGCAGGAACCGGAAACAAGGACACGGACATCTTCACGACCAGATACCTTGACAAGAATGAACTCGTGAAAGACGGCTGGCAGTGGATGTATGACCCAGTGGACCCTACCAAGGTACTGACTTTCACTGATACCGACTGGCAGAGCAAATGGTTCTCCAATGCTCTGTGGCACAAGGAGTATATCGGCGTGAACGGCGGAAGCAAGAACGTGAAATACGCAGCCTCCGTCAGCTATCTTCAGGACGACGGCATGGTGGCGATGAGCGGATACAAACTGTTCACGATGCACGGCAACACCTCGTTCAACATCACCAAGGGGCTGGTCGCTTCCACCACATTCGACTTCTCCAGGTCCATCAAGAATCCTCTTACCAGCAACTATTTCAATGCCATAGGACGTGGACTTATGATGAGCCCTACCAACAGGGAGTTCTATGATGACGGCAGATGGGCTACCGGCGGTACCAACAAGAACCAGCAGTCGGCTTCGTTCTACGAGGCATTCTACGACAGGGAGATGGCCCAGAACCGTTTCGGCGGCAACTTCAAACTGGAGTGGACCATCATTGACGGTCTCAAGGCTACCGCGCAGTACGCCATCTTCGATGACAACTACCGCGGAAGCTACTATGCAAAAGGACAGGTCGGAGAAACACCTAACTATATCTCTACTACAAGATCTACTACAGAAACTCGTACACAGACCACAAAAGATTCGTTCACGGCATACCTGAACTATAAAAAGACTTTTGGCGGCAAGCACAAACTCGATGCTACCGCAGGTTATGACTATATGAAATGGAGATACTGGTATGTTACAGCAGGCGCCACAGGTTCCGTTTCCGACAAAGTTCCTATCATCGATTCAGGAACAAATTTCACTGCATCAAACAAAGACCAGACTCAGGCCCTGATTTCATATTTCGGCAGAGTAAACTACAACTACGACGACAGGTACATCGTTTCCGCAACGCTCAGAGCCGACGGTTCATCCAAATTCGCAGAAGGCAACAGATGGGGATATTTCCCTGCAACATCCGCAGCCTGGGTTATTTCAGAGGAGCCGTTCTGGAACGCGGAGAAGAGCAAAATGAACACCTTCAAGTTCCGCGCATCATACGGTCAGACCGGAAACAACGGAATCGGGCTCTACGACACCTACGGAGCATTCGCTACCAGCATGTACGCAGGCCAGTCCACGCTTCTGCCTTCCGCAATGCAGAATTCCGGCATGAAATGGGAGACCACCACGCAGCTCGACCTCGGTTTCTTCAATGACCGCCTCCGCATTGTCATGGACTACTACAACAAGACTACCGACAACATGCTCTTCAGCATCACCCTGCCGGATACCGGTTCATTAGGTTCGGTGAAGGCCAATGTCGGAAGCGCAAGATTCTATGGCGCTGAAATCGAAATCAGTTCCGTGAACATCCGCAAGAAGAATTTCGAGTGGAGCACTGACTTCACCTATTCATTCAACAAGAACAAGGTGCTGTCGCTCCCTGACGAGTACAAATACACTGACATCAACGGCAAGGACGCATGGAGAATCGGCGGCTACACCATGAGCGAGAGCGGCGAACGTTTCGGCGGAACTGCTGTAGGAGAGTCTCTCGGAAGAATCTGGGGCTACAAGATTTCACGCATTCTCCAGACAGATTCCGAGGCTGCAGGTGCACTCTATGACACCCAGTCGCATGGATACCGCCGCTCTGACGGCAAGTCCAAAACCGGAAGAAAAGACGCCGGCGACTACGAATGGTGCAACCGTCCGGGGTCCAAGAAGACCGCTGACGGACGCGAGCAGATCGACGCCGAGGACATGTACGAACTCGGAAACATCATGCCGCACTCCACAGGAGGTCTCAACAACACATTCAGATACAAGAACCTGACACTCTCCGTTTACGTGGACTATGCGCTCGGACATTCCATCTACAACTACATGAAGTCACGCTTCGTGCAGAACACACTCGGAAACAGCAACTCCAATGTGGACAAGATGGTCTATGACTGCTGGCGCTATCCGGGAGACAAGAACGCTAAATACGCACGTTTCTTCCCGAACGACGCCGACTACGGAAACAGGAACTTCTCAAGAGCTTCCGATTTCAATGTCGAAAAAGCCGACTATCTCTGTCTCAGAGACGTATCTCTCTACTACGACCTGCCGGAGAAATGGCTGAAGAACATCTGGGTGAAGAAACTCACAATCGGTGTGACGGGCAACACGCTGTGCTACTGGACAGGTGTCAGCGGCTCCATCAGCCCTGAAACCGGTATGGGCACAGATTCTTCCGACTCAATGTACTCTGCCGTATCTACCGGAGCCAGCGCAAACTCAAGCATCGCGCCTGCCGCACGCAAGATTCTGTTCAATGTCAAAATAACATTCTAAGTATGAAACATATCAACATATACAAGATATTTCTTCTGACAGCTTTCGCAGCAGTATCCTGCAACGGAGATCTGGACATTGTCCAGGACAACAAGCTGTCCGCAAGCAATATGTGGAAGAATTCCACCGATGTCATCCAGTCCACCCACGGCATCTATGAAAGGATGAGAGCGAATTTCGTCCAGGATGAAATCAATGTCTTCTACTGGGGAGAGGCCCGCGTAGGAGATTTCATGTGGGGACCGAGCCTCGAGTCCAGGGTACAGAACAACAATATGATATCCGTGCGCACCAGCACGATGAGTTCGTCCACCTCTTCAGCCGGCTGGTCAAAACTCTACACGACCATCGACCAGGCCAATGCCGTCCTCAAATACGCTCCGAAAGTGGAAATGACTGACAGTGAACGCGCTTTCGCAATCGGTCAGGCTGCATTCGCACGCGCATACTGCTATTTCTGGGCTGTAAGGCTCTGGGGAGACGTTCCGCTCAACCTCGTACCGATAGAGTCCACCACCCAGCCAGAGACCTATCCTGAAAGAGCGCCTAAGGCCAAGGTCTATGAGCAGATCGGCAAGGATATCGAGACAGCACTGGCAAGCGGCCCTGCTGTAGGCACCAACAAGTATTTCGCTACAGCCGACGCCGTGAACATGCTCAAGGCCGAATATGCTCTTTGGATGTATTCCACTCAGGAAGGCGGGGATTCATATCTGAACCTCGCACAGGAGGCGCTGGACGCCATCGGAATTTCATCGGCCAATCTTCTGGACAACTATTCCGACATTTTCAGCCGCACCAACAAGGTAAACAAGGAAGTCGTATTCGCCCTGCGCAATGACCAGCAGGAAAACCTGAAGGGAGGATATTACATCTACTTCTACCATCCGGGCAACCTTATCAGTTCCAAATACCAGAACGCTCCGGTTCCGATTTCATCCACCCAGTGGTGGAGCTACTCCCAGCAGTTCATTGACATACTCGAAAAGAGCAAGAACGACAATGGGGACAGAAGAGTGGACTGCAATCTCGGAATAGGCGAATACGGTGCTTCAGGACAGACCATCTCATGGCCGAACAAATTCCTCGGTGACATGAGCAAACAGCCTGTAGTTCTCGACTGCGACCTGCTGTACTACAGATATGCACTCGCGGTAATGATGGACGCAGAGCTGAAATACTACAAGAAGGACTATGCCGGTGCGCTCAAGTCGCTCAACCTGATTGCCAAAAGGGCCTATGGCAAGGACAACTTCTATACTGAAGCGAACAGGGACGCTGTCCTCTCGGCTCTTGTCAATGAATATTTCCTCGAGTTCCCTGCAGAAGGTGTAATCTGGTGGGCACTCATCAGATTGGACAAGATCTGGGACTACAATCCTGAACTGAAGGCAATGCAGCAGACCAACAAGAATATCCTGCTCTGGCCTATCACTGCTTCAGCACGCAACAAGAACCACAAACTGACCCAGACTGAGGGCTGGAATTAACCATAAAACACTAAGCATCATGAAAATGAAAAAATTGGGACTGCTTGCACTCATTCCGGTAATTTTCGCCGGATGCGAGACTGAAGTGGACCCGTCAGATATAAATTCGGGAACCAGAATCACCCTTTCCAAGTCTCCTGTCACATTCAACTCGGACGGCAAGACCAGTGAAGGTGAGGATAGTTTCACCGCTGTCGTCACAGTTTTCCAGGGCAGCAAGGTCAATGACCTGGCCTGGGACTGCAAATTCGAGAATTCCGTCGCCTATGCAGAGGTGGCAAAGACAGACATACAGACCGAGTTCATCGGCACATATGAAGGAGATTCGAGGACTGTCAATGAAAAAGGCATTGAACTGAAAGTCAAGGCCAATCCTGAGTACAAGCGTTCCTTCACTCTCGTCATTATAGCATCGGACGGCACTGAGCAGAAATTCGATTTCACTCAGCTTGGAGACAAAGCAGACGCCGAGGTCTCATCTGAGGTGAAGGATATCGAGTTCGTGGCAGCAGGCGGAGAACAGGAAATAAAATACACGACCAACATGGGCGATGTCTATTCTTTCTCTGCCGACTACGAAGGTACCGGAGACCAGTGGCTTACATGGACTGCCGACGCGAGCGGTTCCGTGAAGCTCTCCGCCACCAAATGGACCGACAAGAAAAACACGAGAAAGGCTGTGTTCCACATTACCGTAGGAACTCCACAGACAAGTACAGCGACATTGGACATCCCTGTAACTCAGCTTGCGGCAGACGACTACTACTATATGTACGGTCCATCCGCAGCGAAACTGACGATAGACAATGCCATCCAGATGACAAAAGTCTCTGACGGCCTCTACTCTACAAGAGCATACTTCATGAATGCGGAGAAAGGCAAGAACTCCGTCATCTTCAACCTTGACTCAAGGACATTGGCCTATCCTTGCTTCGCGCTCGCCGCTGACGGCAAGATAGTGAAGGTCAATTCAGAGGCAGAACTTCCTGACGGCCCTGTCATTGACATTGACGGTCTGCGGAACCTGACGACGAATTTCAAAGAACTCACTTGGACTTGGGAAAGAGTTACGACCGACAACTGCATGCCGGATTCCGAGGTTGCGAACTACAAGACAAAAGCATTTGTCGCCCGTGACGGTTCGATGAAGGTATGGATGACCGAATTCTTCCGTTGGGACGGAGGCGACATCACTCCGAAGCTCGGCTCGTCGATGGTAGCGACAGCAACAGGTGCAGGTAACGCAGGTACAGGAGGTTACGATAAGTCTGCGTTCCCGTCTTCATGGAACGACAGTAAACTGAACATGGATTTTGAGAACACCGAAATAGGTGGAAAACTCGAAGGAACCAATGAGCACGGACGAATCTACGCATTCTCCGAGATTATTACCGGAACGCCTACTGCAGGTATCGGTTTCGCAAGAAACGAAGTCGTACCAGAAGCATGGAAAGCTGGTAACAAGATTACAGACGCCGTCGGTGACGAATATGTTATAGAATATATCAACAACAAGACTGCAGGAACCTTCACAGGAGACAACGCAGCTGACGAGGCCAAGCACCCGACGCTGAAGATGCAGATTCAGGGTATATGTCCTTACGGCTGGCATATTGCCAATGCTTCAGACTGGCTGGATATCGCATATGCCGCCAGCAAAGCATCCGCAGGACATACTTTCCCAGTACAGGAAGATCAGGTAACCTACAAACAGTTCAGTACCAATAAAGGAAAAGTATCTGAAGGTCAGGCTGTTTCACCTCGCGGTATCGGAAACCTCGCTCCTTGGCTGAGGAACAGTTCCTGGAACGGAGGAAACATTTCCGACGGTGCTGAAGAGTTCGGATTCGGATATTATCCTCTCGGATTCAGATACATGACTCAGGGATATCAGTGTGCCGGAACTCGTGCACAGACATGGATTCCTCTGTTCTTCAACGAAAAAGCGCTGTATCGTGTAAATGTCATCATAAACAACACTGTGACATACGCTGAGATCAGCAGCATCGATAACGGTCAGGCAATTATGCCGTTCCGTTGCGTAAAAAATTATAAATAATCGTATATTTGAGGGTGGCTGCAAATGTGGCCACCTTCAATAACCAATATCATGAGAAAAACGCTATTGACAATCCTGGCACTTGGTGCTGTCGCAATGATGTCCTGCAGCAAGGACAGTACCCCATCACAACCAATCTGGCCTGACGATGGAGATGACGAGCCTACGGAAACGCTGGACAAGCCACTTGACGGAGGCAATATCGTGGTAGCCCACAGAGGAGGCTCCACGGAGGCCGGAAAAGGTTTCCCGGACAATTCCATAGCATCGCTCGAATACGCCATGAGCCTGAAATGCTATGCATCGGAGTGCGACATCTACTGGACCAAGGACAACAAGGTAGTGGTGGCCCACGCCGACTCCGAATGTAAAATCAACGGACTGCATCCGTGGGAGGCCACATTGGCAGAACTCAGGGCCAAAGGAAACATCGGAAACGGGGAACAGCTCCCTGAACTTCAGGATTTCATCGCCAAGGTGATGAGCAAGGGCAGCTGCACGAGACTGTGGCTGGATATAAAGAACATCACCAGTCCGAGCACATTGACAGGATATCCTATCAATGCCTGCAGAAGGTCCTGTGAGATAATAAAGGAGATGAAGGCCCAGAATTTCGTGGAATTCATCTGCACCGGCAATGCCACGGTGATGGCCGAGTCCTACAAGTACGCCCGCGCTGCCGGTGTCAATATCGGCTGGATGGGCAACCAGGCTGCAAGTGTATATCAGCAGAAGAGCTACACCTGGGCCAACCTGTCCACAGAATACATGAAGCAGGGAGGCGGAGTGAGGACCATTGAGGAGTTCACCAAGGCAGGTATCGCGATAAGTGTCTTCAATGCCGACGATGATGCGACAATGAACTACTACATTTCCAACGCTACCTCAATGAAGGCCATCTGCACCAATTACCCGAAGAAACTCATCGGAAAGATGCAGAAATAGAACCTGGGCAGCGTCTCAGGAAATACTGTTGAACATATCGAGGCGTTCCGACAGCTGTCGGAACGCTTCTTCGTTCTTCATGAGGGATACACATACACGGATACCTTCACGCGTGCTCTTGGAAGAATACAGCGCGATGGAACAGATTCCGCAGCGTAGAAGCTTGAGCACCAGTTCACTGCCCTTCATCCCAGGATATCCTTCCGTGAAGAAAAAGCCATCGCTTACCTCCTTGTCCATATCCTTGTCATAGACCAGAGAAAAGCCGTGCTCCCGGAAGATTTCCTTTACCCTGTGGGCACGGACTGCGTATTCTTTCACATTGTTCACGAAGTCATAGGCACCGTCGGCAGCCGCGTCGAGCATTGCCGCAAACGCACGCTGTGAGGAATGGGCCGCACTGGAAGTGTTCACATAGACGTAGGTCAATGCGAAGTTGTCCCCGAAATGTCCGAGCCCGTAACGCTCCCTCAACGCCGGGAATTCCCTGCCGCACAACTTGTCGGATATCACGGCCATGGCAATACGCTCTCCGGCATAGCTGAAAATCTTGGACGCAGAGATCATCATCACCCAGTTGTCAGTATAATGCGCCACTGTAGGCTGATATGGAGGAAGATACGGATGCGATCGGTCTTCCCTGAAGTCCATACACATATAGGCCATATCCTCCAGGGCGATGACATCATATTTCGTACACAATTCGCCCAACATCCGCAATTCATCCTGCGTCAGGCAGACCCAGGACGGGTTGTTGGGGTTCGAATAGACGATGGCGCAGACACGGCCGTCACTCATGAGTTCTTCCAGCCTTTCTCCGAAAGCCTCTCCCCTATTGTCATATACATCGAACATCCTCGTCTTGAGACCGAGCACTTTCGCCTGCACGTAATGTGATGAAAATCCGGGATTTACATAAATCACGGTATCTTTCCCCGGAGACATCTGCGAACACTCCAGAAGAAGATTGTAGCAGGCCTGCATTGACCCGATTGTCGGGACTATTCCTTCGGGAGCGACGTCAATGCCGGTGAACGCCTTCACGAACCGGGAGCCTGCCTTTTTCAGTTCAGGAATGCCTGCTGCCGGAGGATAGACCGATGCGCAGCCGCTGTCCAACGCAGCTTTCTGAGCCTCGATGCCCACCTGACATGCATCCAGTCCAGGGACACCGAACTCGAGATGAACAAAAGGTTCACCCGTAAGCCGCTCCAGTTCTTTCGCCACATTGACACTCTGTCTTATGGTAACCTTGGATATGTCGGAGATGTCCAGTCTTTTCAGGACATCAGTTATTTCCTGCTCAGATATCAGTCTCATAATCATCAGCAACGGGCAGTTCTACAGGAACAGGCTTCTCAGCGCAGAATCTCCGCGACGCCTGCCCACATTGAACGAAACGGAGAAATTCAGGCCCAGACGGGCCGGGCCGTAAGGATAGTTGATGGCGGTGCCGTTCAGGTCAGCAGCCTTGGCATAGTTCCACGCGATATGGTCAGTGCCCAGGAACATGCTGAACCCGGAAGTGTGGAAACCGATGGCTGCTCCCATTGAGGAACCGAATGAGGAAATGCCGTAGTTCACGCCGAAACTGAACCATCTTGCAGGTGTCAGATCCAGATAGAAACGGCCTTCTGTCCATCTGTATGAGCCGTCGAAACGCGTCGTGCTCAATGCCGCCACACTCAGTCCGTCATAGAAAGGCATCACATACTGCGCTCCGAAATTCATCGTCATCGCGAGCATCTGAGTTCTCTTGCCTCCGTCAGAAACCTTTCTGAACTTGATCAGGTCCTCGAGTCCGTCACCTAAATCATTGAACTGGTTTTTCAGAGAATTGTCCTTTTCACTGTCGAACGAGAAATTGTCGAAGCCGTCGAAACTCCAGCCCTTCTCATCGGTCGTAGCCAGGACATTGTTCCGCCAGGACATAAAGCCGAGGTCATTAATGGCCAATGAAAGGCGCAGGTCAGGGATAATCTCGATTTCCGCACCAAGGTCAATGGCAGCACCGTAACCGTTGATCATATCAGACGGAATGGACAGGTTGTCTTTCGTGTCAATGTTGTCGAAGGAGATGCGGTCGAAGTTCTCCGGAGCAGGTTCACTGTCAATTTCTCCGTCGGTAGGGATGTTCAGCAATCCCATGGACACGTTAAGCGAGCCCTTGGAGTCCACAGACCACTTGTCCTCATTCATCTGCACCTTCATCTTGTTCACCTTCATCTCCATATTGCCGATTCCGAGGAGGAACTTCACCCTGGCACCGAAATTGACAATATCGTTTATGTTCCTGGCGTATCCGAGAGAGAATTCCATACGGCTGTCGATTCGCGCAGCAAGGCCTGCAATGTCGTAAAACTGCGAGTTGCCGGCATTCTTCATGAAATCGAAAAGCGCATACGGGACATTAAGGTCCGCTCCGACTTTGGTTTTCATGTCGAAGGTCCAGAACGACTTGCCGCTCCAGATACCGAGCGAAAGCAGAGTGGTGCTGACATCAACACTCAATTTGTTGTTCTTCTTCAGCTTGCCCAGAAACTCATCTGAAGATACTGAAGAGTTCATGAAGGTCGTCAGTCCTCCGTCCACAGGATAGAGGAAAGTATTGACTCCCATATTGCTCTGAATTCCGGCATTGACTCCGCCCAATGCGCTGAGAGCGAAGTAGCTGCGCTGAGCTGCGAAGGCCGGGTTGAATTCGTGGCGGTAGTTGTACCCTTCCATAAAATACGCAGAGCGCAATGACTGCTGCGCAGGAAGTGCCACAGCAGAAACAAGGGCAATGAACAATGCTAAAAGTATATTTCTTTTCATTTCTCTCACAGGTTACAATTCCATATCCATTCTTCCGAGAAGTCTGAGTTTCATGTTCCGGAACTGGACTCCCTGATTCTTATTCAGACAGACACCTTCCATCTCCCCGGGATTGCTTACCTCGAGAATCAGTTTCATGCCGTCCAGCTTGCGCATATTCTCTGCCGATGCACTGAATGTGAGCTTTACCGGCTGGGCAGAAGGTTTGTCGATGCTGCCAGGAGCGATGCTGCCTTCTACATTGACAGGAATCTCCGGTATGACCGCGCCGTTCACGTCGATTGCCTCTGCCGAGAGCTTCAGGGTAAGCGGAATCGAGTTCACCAGATCCATCTTCACCTCCGCATTGTTCACATCGAGAGAGAAACTGTCATCGTCCGAGTTGAATGTCTTGTTCCAGCCGTCCAGGACATCGGTGCAGGTCAATTTCACTTTCTTTCCGAAAACAAGAGGCACGCTGACCTCGTATGAACAGATGAAGTCATATTTGTCGCCGGATTTGATAAAAACGAATTCATCCTCAGGGGCAGCATTCATCGCATCAGCACCGACTCTCTCAGGAGTGGTCATGAACAGTTCAGGAAGCTTCTCCACAAGCACGGAAGTGTAGCCGGCAGGGGCATTGTCATTCTTCGCATGGAGACAGAGTTTGGACTGTGCGCCTGGAGCCGCCTTTACGGTCTTGTCGTCTCCGACCCGGACTCTTGTCGCCAATGAGCCCCTTTCGGTTATCAGTTCTCCTGACAGATACAGCGTCAGAGGAGATGTATTGTCAATGTCGAGAAGCACCCGAGGTTTCATCATGTCGAGCACGGCGTCATCCTTCGTCAGGAACTCCGGCAGCCTGCCCACATTTTCATAGACAGGGTCGAGGCTTACCTTAGGTTTCACCTTGACCATAGCGCCTGTGACTGTGACTGAGGCGATGGAGATATCTATATGAGTGGTAATGACCTGAGGAACGTCAGCGACATCATTTCCCAAATCGGTAAGCTGCACGCTGCACTCGAATGAGTCGAGTTCCACATTGTCGTTTATGATTATTCTGTGCTTGTCAGCCTGGAAGCCCTGTCCCGCCGGAATCTTGGTAAAATCGACCTCCGTCACGTGCAGGCGAATCACCACAGGAGTGGTGGTAACCGCCATCTTCTTGAGTTTCAGGGCATTGGCCGCAGCATCATAAGACTCGACATAAGCATTGTCGGTTATTTCAAGCTTCAGATACTTTGGAAAATGAAGGACAACGCCGTCCAGAGTGAGCTTTCCTGCTGTCGTATAGAGGTCCAGGACCACGTCACCGGAAGCGATGACGTCCTGTATGTCAATGATTTCCTCCGGCACGGCCTCATCGACTGTAATCGGTGACTTTGCCGGATTGAACGTCTTCTTATAGATTCCGGAAGGAATGGGGCCTGATGACGGAAGAGGAAGCGAGGATTTTCTCAAGTCCATCCTGAAGCCTCCGTCCGTGAGGAATTCCTCATTGAATTTGAACAGAGGTACTGAGAACTTGGTGGACGCATTGCCGCCGTTCACATGAATATAGTAGTCTCCGTTTTCGTCCGTCTTGAGCACAGAGCCGTCTGACTCATCCAAACTGAGAAAGTCGGTGACGCTGAGCAGCTCTGAATCACCGAAAGGAGCGCTGATATCCCCGTTTATGGAGATGTTCTTGTCAATGTCCTGAGTCAAGTCATAGTCCGGATTGACACAGGAGACAAGAAGCAGCGGTACAGCCGCAAGCGCGACCGTCATCTGACCGAAATACTTTTTCTTACTCATGATACTGGTTTGTTCTGGTTCGTTTTCTATAAACTTATACCTGACACCTTGGAAAGTTCCTCAGGTGTGAATGATGTAAAATCTTCAATGCTGTAGTCGCACATCGGGTTCACGATTTCTGCAGGATTGGATGTGAGCAGTCCCACCACATAGGCTCCGGAAGCACGTGCCGCCTTCAGTCCGTTGATGGAATCCTCGAACACTACCGTCTCGGAAACCGGGGCGCCGAGAGCCTCCATGGCATTGAGAAAGCACTGCGGGTCCGGCTTCGACCTGGTGACGAATTCGCTCGTGAAGATGTGGCCTACCAGCTCCTTGAACTCCGGATAATGCCTATATACGTTCTCCATCTTCGGCTTGTTGGAGCTGGTGACGATGGCGGTAGTGACTCCTCGCTTGCGCAGCTCCGCTATAAATTCAAACGCACCCTTCACCGGCACATATGGCATATCTTTCTCATAGTCATTGAGCTCCTGCGTAATCTTCTTCTGGTCTTCTTCCCTGCCCGCGAAATACTTCCCATATATCTGGAACAGGGTCTGCCCCTTTACCGACGGGCTCAGGTTCTTGACTCCGAGGTACTTCTCTCCCATCCTGTCCCAAAAGACGGTATATAACTCTTCAGTGTCCATCACGACACCGTCAAAATCGAACAATGCTGTCATTTTCCTAAAAATTTACTGTCCACGTCAAGATGCAGTTTCAGATACTCGCTCTAAATTCCAACTGCTGACTACCGCAAAAGAGGTAATCAGCAGCCAGAAAGACACATATACCAGGAGTTCAATTCTGGTGTAACGTGACATCAGTTGTCGGTCGGTATTAGAAACTGTATCTTACACTGATCGTCGGAACGAATCCGAAAAGTCCGTCTGTCCAGAATTCACCGTCGCAGATTCCAAGTGTCGGGCGAAGATCTGCTGAAAGCTGGAGAGGAAACCAGAATGTGTACTCGAGTCCTACCTGGCCCACAAGTCCGAAGAAGAAATTGTTGGCTTCGTTGAAATAAGTAGAACCAAGTGACACGCCTGGACCTGCATACCAGCTCCACTGTCCTCTCGGAGTCCAATCAGGCTGAGCGAAAGTGAAGTTGTAAGTTCCGGTAGCCTGGAAACCTGCTTCTCCTCCATAAACCAGCAAACCGGCATCAACTTCGAGGAAATTAGGATTTCCAAGATAGTGCTGGTAGCTTGCCTCGACACCATAACCCAATCTTCCACCTATAGCTTTAGGCTGTGCAGATGCGACTGCAGCGAATCCGAGAACGGATGCGATAATAAGAAGCGCTTTTTTCATTTCATTTTTGATTTGCGACTCCGGCAGATGTCGGAATCAGGTTAAACAATACACGTTATTACTTGACCATTCCGGAGAAGCCCATAAAGGCCATTGCCAAAATGCTGACTGTAATCAATGCGATAGGAATACCTCTGAACGCCTTAGGGACATTGCTCAATGACAGCTGTTCGCGCATTCCGGCAAACAGTACCATCGCAATACCATATCCTACTGATGTGGCGAAAGCATAGAGCAGAGCCTCACCCAAGCCGAGCATGTGTGACGGTAGTCCGAAGGTGAATTCCTTGGTAACCACGGTAATGGCCACGCCGAGCACAGCACAGTTCGTGGTGATTAGCGGCAGGAATATACCGAGCGCCTGATAGAGCGCAGGACTCACTTTCTTCAGCACGATCTCCACCATCTGTACCAAAGCGGCGATGACGAGGATGAATGATATGGTCTGAAGGAACTCAAGTCCGAGCGGAACCAGGACATAATTGTTCAGAAGATAAGTTACAAGCGTAGAAAGCGTGATGACAAAACATACCGCAGCAGACATTCCGGTCGCTGTGGAAAGTTTGTTGGACACTCCGAGGAACGGACAGATTCCCAAGAACTGCGCCAATACGATATTGTTTACGAATATCGCAGATATTATGATAAGTAAAATTTCCATAATCCAGAGCCTTTATTATTTCTTGAGGAATTTGTTGAACAATACCATGAGATAGCCGAGTACAAGGAATGCGCCCGGAGCCATCACGAATGCGAGAATGCCGTCACCCGGGATGAACTTGAAGCCGAATGCTGAACCGCTTCCAAGAATCTCACGGACCAGACCGATTACGGTAAGTGAGGCCGTAAAGCCGAGTCCGACTCCGAGTCCGTCGAGTGCAGAATCCACGATTCCGTTCTTGTTCGCATAAGCCTCAGCGCGGCCGAGCACGATACAGTTCACCACGATAAGAGGGATGAACAGACCGAGTGTCGCATATATGGCTGGAGTAAACGCCTGCATAAGGAACTGGAGCACAGTCACGAATGTAGCGATCACGACGATATACACAGGAATATGGACCTTGTCAGGCACCGCCGGAGCGATGGCTGAGATGGCCATATTGGAAAGAATGAGCACGAACAGTGTAGCCAGTCCCATGCTGAGTCCGTTGATGGCGGATGAGGTGGTGGCCAATGTAGGACACATACCGAGGATAAGCACGAATGTAGGGTTATCCTTGACAAGTCCTTTTGTTATGAGTTGTAATTTAGTCATCGTTGTATCCTCCTATTCAGCTACGGGTTCTGACAATGTTTCAGCGCCATCCTCTGATACGGCGCCATCCACTACCGGCTCCCCCCCTTCCTGCGGCAATGTCACCAATGCATGCAGAGCATTGTCCACAGCCAGAGCATAAGCCCTCGACGTAATGGTGGAAGCAGTTATCGCGTCCACGTCGCCTCCGTCCTTGCGCACTGAAAGTTTCTTGATCTCAGGATTCCATCCCTTGAACTGGGAAATGAAGTGCTCGTCTGATGTGCATTTAGCACCCAAACCCGGAGTCTCGCTGTGAGACATCACTACCGTATTGTAAACGGTTCCGTCCTGCAAAATTCCTACCATAAGGACGAGCGGACCGCCAAATCCTACGACCGTGGATTTTACGGCAGTAGCCACCACTTCCCCGTCCTTGGTGCATTGATAGCACTCTGAAGGCTGGCCTCCGACCTCGCAAGGCATTGACTCTGAGATCTCTCCCTCCGGGAGAACCTTTGCGACAGAAGCTTTCAGAATGGCCTCATTGGTCTTCTTTATCGGCTCTGCAGTCACTGCATATACGCCAGCGAGCAATGCCGAGCAGACCAAGGTCGTGCCGAAGAGGCAGAGGACCATATTTTTCAAATTCGATTTAACTGCCATAGTCTATTTCCTCCCATATTTTTTCTGATGGAACCACATGTTCAGAAGCGGCACGGTCGCATTCATAATCAGAATGGCGAAGGACATACCTTCCGGATATGAGCCGAAATATCTGACCATCAATGTAATGAATCCGATTCCTATACCGAAAACGATACCGCCTTTGACTGACATCGGAGAGGTAGCATAATCAGTAGCCATAAAGCAGGAACCGAGAACCATACCTCCGGTAAGGAGATTGAACAGAGGGTCCGTAAATTTGTCCGGAGCCGCGAGCCAGAAGATGAGAGAAACCAGGGCAACCGTTCCCCAGATGGAAAGCGTGATGTACGGTTTGATGACCTTGCGGACAAGCAGATAGACAAATCCGGCGAGCAATGCCAATGCGGAGATTTCACCTACTGAGCCTCCCAGGTTGGCGAAAAGCATCTGGGCATATGAGAGTCCTGACTCAGACATTACCTGAGAGACTGTCTGTCCGTTCAGAAGGCCTTCCTTGACAAGTCCGAGAGGAGTTGCACCTGAAACTGCATCTGCACCGAACAGGCCTGCAGGCATTTCCCAGTGGGTCATATATGTAGGGAATGAAATCAGCAGGAACACACGACCTGCAATAGCAGGGTTGAAGATGTTCTGGCCGAGTCCGCCGAATGTCATTTTCACTACGCCGATTGCGAACAGCGCTCCTATGAAGACTACCCACCAAGGAGTGGTGTAAGGCAGGTTCAATGCGAGGAGCAGACCGGTAACGACAGCAGAATAGTCACAGATCGTGGACGGTTTCTTGAGCAGGTATCTGGTGATGAGATATTCAATCAACACACAAGAAGCCACGCTCACGCCAAGAACTACAAGTTCCTTGAAGCCGTAGAACACGACCGAGACAATGACTGCCGGCAACAGCGCGATGACTACATCCCTCATCAGCGATTTCGTGGAAACCGCCGCGTGAATATGCGGTGAGGGAGAAACCAAAAGTTTGTTCATTGTATATAATTGGTTTTATGGTTCAACTTATTTCTGAGGAGCAGGTTGAGCGGCGGCAGCGGCAGCTTTTGCAGCAGCGGCTCTTGCCCTGATTATGCCCATGACCTGTCCCTTGGCCAGTCTGATGATATCCAGCAGCGGAATGTACGCAGGACAGCTGTACAGACAGCAGCCGCACTCGATGCAGTCCTGAACGGCATTGGCCTCCAGCTCTTCCGTCATATTGTGGCGGGCAAGTCTCTGGAGAAGGAACGGTTCCAGACCCATCGGGCAAGCCTCTGCACATTTGCCGCAACGGATACAGTTGCCTTCCGGCTGACGTTCCGTCTGCTCTGCAGTGAGGAAGAGCAATGCTGAAGTTCCCTTCAGTGTGGCAGCATCCAGATTAGCGATGGCTTTACCCATCATCGGACCGCCGCTGATGACCTTCACTGCATCCTCAGGAGCTCCGCCCATCTGGTCAATGATATAAGAGAGCGGTGTACCTACGCGGACGAGATAGTTGTGCTGCTTGTCCATCGGCACGCAAGTTCCGGTAACGGTAACAGAATTGTCAATGATAGGCTTGTTCTTCTGCACAGCGTCATAGACGGCAAGAGCAGTAGCCACATTCTGAACCACAGCGCCTACATCTATAGGAAGCGCTCCGGAAGGGACCTGACGGTGCATGACAGCGTCAATCAGCTGTTTCTCACCACCTTCAGGATATTTCTTCATGAGGCTGAGGACCTTGATGCCTTCGAATTTGGAAGATGTTTTCTTCAGATTTTCGATCACCTTCTGAATATGCTCAATCGCCTCAGGTTTGTTGTCTTCAATCGCAATGGTAGCCTCAGCCACTCCGAGCACCTGCTTGATGATGGCGACGCCCACTACCACCTGCTCTCCCTTTTCGAGAAGAGTACGGAAGTCAGATGTAAGGTAAGGCTCACATTCACAACCGTTTATGATGAGCATATCGCATTTCTTTCCCGGAGGAGGAGAAAGCTTCACGTGAGTCGGGAAGGTAGCTCCACCAAGACCGACGACGCCGCCCATCTTGATCTTGTCCATGATGGTCTTGTTGTCGTCAGTGAATTCTGTAACGAGAGTGTCGGTACGGTCAATGCCCTCTACCCACTCGTCGCCTTCCACCTGTATTTCAATGCAGGTCTGCATGTTGCCGGCGAGGTCCTTGCGAGGTCCGATGGACTTCACTGTTCCGGAAACAGATGAATGGATATATGCCGAGACGAATCCGCCCGGCTCTGCGACAGGCTGACCAGTCAGGACCTTGTCTCCTACAGCGACAATCGGCTTCGCAGGAGCTCCGATATGCTGTGATACAGAGATATATACTGTCGGCGGAGTAGGCAGGGTCTCGATGGCACAGCCACGCGAAATCTTATTGTCTGCCGGATGAACACCGCCTATGGAAAATGTTCTTTTCATAATATCGGTTCTCCTTATGCTTTAACTACAGGTTTTTCAACAGCCGGCGCCTCAGGCTTTGTTTCAGCAGGCGCTGCTGCCGGTTTAGGTGCCTGTGCTACAGCAGGTTTTGCTGCCGGAGCAGGTTTCTTGGTGCGGTCCACCGGGATTGGGAAATTCACGTCGTGAATAGCGCCTGTCGGACATACTACCACACACTTGCGGCACAGTTTGCACTTGTTGTAGTCGATGTATGCCACATTTCCTTCAACTGTTATGGCATCGTGAGGACATGTCTTGGCGCAGAGTCCGCAACCTATGCAGGCTGCCTTGCAGGCCTTGCGTGCAGCAGGACCTTTGTCCTTGTTGATGCAGGACACATAGACTCTCATTCCGCGAGGTCCCTTGTTCCTGAGTTCAATGACGGATTTAGGACATGCCTTCACACAGGCACCGCATGCCACACATTTAGATTCGTCCACTACCGGAAGACCGGTTTTCTCGTCCATTGACAGAGCACCGAACTGGCAGGCTTCCACGCAGTCGCCACAGCCGAGACATCCGTAAGAGCAGGCCGTATCTCCGCTGTAGAGCGCAGCCTTCACCTTGCAGGATTTGAATCCGCCGTATTCATTGATCTTAGGACGGTTGTCACAGGTACCGTTACAACGCACCACTGCGACCATCGGAGCCTTTTCCTTAACCTCGTAACCGAGGATGGCAGCAACCTTCTGCATAACGTCATTGCCTCCTACCGGACAGAAGTTGTTGTCCAGATTCGGAGCTTTCACTGCCGCCTCTGCAAAGGCATGGCAGCCGGCAAAACCGCAACCGCCGCAGTTGGCGCCTGGCATCACCTTCTCCACCTGCTCGATTCTCGGGTCCTCCTCCACCTTGAACTTTTCAGCCACAAGGTACAGGATGACTGCAAGCACGAGTCCAAGAGCGGCAATCACCACAATTGTCCAAATAATAATTGAAGTCATCATTTTATTGAATTGAGATTGTTTTCCTTTCTGATACAAAATGTGTAATCTGAAGCCATCCTGTCCCTGAGCAGGTAGAGTACCAGATAGTACACTGCCAGGCTGCCCAGTCCGGCCAGACCTATATAAAGCTCGTGGATCCCGGTATAGGACAGGGATACGCAAACCACCAGGAGCACTGCCAAAGGAACGACATAAGCGACCGCAGCCGCTTTCATTCCAAGTGAAGATTTCAGCACGACGAGGACTTCCTCGCCTACGGCATAGTTCTCATTGCCGGGTGTACGCACCTCCACGACCTTTTTCACCGCCTCCGACATTGAACACAGTGAAGCGGCATGACAAGAGGCGCAGGCGGAACTCGAAATGATCTCCACCTTGACAGAATCCGCATTGACCTCCGTCACTCTTCCTTTATGTGAAACTTCCTCCTTCATGCTCAGTTTGATATTATCGAATCGAACGGATATTTGAGGTTATCCCAGCCTGTAAGCCAGCCTGAAGCCACGCCGACCCTGATTGGAGCCAGAAAATATACCGGTATCCTGTTCTCATCCTCCGTAATCCAGACGAACATGTCCTGTCCGCTGCCGAATACGTCACCGGCTATCAGTTTGGCGGCAAATTTCATTGTCTTTACTGTGCCGATTCCTTTTATATACTTCTTCTCACGGCCGAGCCAGATGAAATAGACATTGTATATGTCGTCATCTATCGCGAATGTCATCGGATACTTCACATTGGGCTTGACCTTGCTGAAATTCATGTTCCTGGCCATGTAGAAGAGCGACGGCAAGTCATAGGTGCATCCGGACAGAGGCAGTTCCTCGTTCCTCAGCGGCCGTCTTGACGTCTCTATTTCCGCACGGATATGCTTGTTCTCCTCCGGCTCCCACATATATTCATATCTGTTCACCGAATAATATCCTCCTTCCCGGGAATCTCTGTAGAATTTTACCGGAACCACGCCGTCCCTGGTAAACCAGGACTGAAAATCCTCCCTGACCTTGAAAAACAGGTCGTAAAACCTTGCAGTCTTTCCGAAAACCCTGGAGTGGAATACCGGCACGCCGTTCAATGTGGTGGTGTCCAGCTTTACCGTAGCATTGGCCACATCAGAATTGATGCCGCCCCATTTGTAATGTATGACGAAACTGAGGCGTTCACCACCCTTGAAGGCAAGTTTGTCCTCATCCAGGCTCTTGACCGGGATACAGTTAGGCCCTTTCAGCGGTTCTGTCGCGCCGGCACAAAAAACAAGAAGCAGACAAGCGGCTGCCGCAATTATGTTTTTTGAAGAACGGGGCATAATCAGAATCCTGAGTTTTGGAACTCCCCGTTGGAACTTGAAGGATATGCGCCAAAGTCAGGACCTTGTGAAAACGGATCCTGAGGCTGGTCATAAGACGGCCCCGGCCCCTGCACTCCCGCATCGTCATTCATGGCTGACGGGAAAGTGGAAATCAGGCCGTCATTGTCCTCCACGAAACGCATCTGATTGCCCTTGAACCTCATAGGTATAGTGCCTATCTGACCGTTACGGTTCTTCGCGAAGATGATTTCCGTGTACTCCTTGTCTTCCACAGTGTCACCCATACCGATAGCGTCAGGACGATGCACGAACATTACGATATCCGCGTCCTGCTCGATGGAACCCGACTCTCGCAAGTCACTGAGGATAGGTCTGTTGTTGCTGTTTCCGCGCTGGACTGAATTTCTGGACAGCTGTGCCAATGCCATGATAGGAATCTCAAGTTCCTTGGCTGTGGCTTTCAACGACCTGGATATGCTGGCCACCTCCTGCTCTCGGTTTCCCTTGAGTTCTTTCGGGCCCTGCATAAGCTGCAGGTAATCGACTATGATGAAGCGGACTCCTTTCGATTTCACAAGACGTTTCGCTTTCGTGCGGAATTCATTGATGGAAATGCCCGGAGTGTCGTCTATATAGATCGGGGCCTGGGCCAATGCCTTGAGACTGTAATCCAGATGGTCCCAGTCTTCACGGGTGAGTTTTTCTCCACCCTTGATCTTGTCGGCTTCCAGACCTGATTCCGTGGTCATGAGTCGCTTGACAAGTTCTATGGCTGACATCTCAAGCGAGAAGATCGCCACCGGCATATTGTTGTCCAGGGCAGCATTTCTCAAGAAGTTCAGGGCCAATGCAGTCTTACCGACTGAAGGTCGCGCACCGAGAATGATGAGGTTCGATTTCTGCCATCCGAGCGTGTATTTGTCCACCTGGGCATAACCTGACGGAACGCCGCTGATTCCGGACTGGCTCTGCATCTGCTCGATCTCATCGAGTGCAACTTTGAGCACGGAACCGACATCCTGGACGTCTTTCTTGATATTGTTCTGGATGGCGCTGAAAATCCAGGTCTGCGAGTTGTCGATAAGGTCATCGACATTGGTGGAGTCGTCATAGGCTGTCTTCAGAATCTCATAAGAGGCTGTAATGAGCTCTCTCTGAATGGATTTCTGTTTCAAGACCTTGATGTAGTACTCCACGTGGGCAGCAGCACCGATTTTCTGTGACAGGTCGGCCAGCTTTTTCGCACCGCCGATTGCCTCCAGATTATTCTCGTACTGGTCCTTGAGATCGTTCTTCTGACGGAGTTTCTGGGATACGGTCAAGAGGTCGATGGAAACGTGTTCATCCACCAACGCCAACATTGACTCAAAAATCATCCTGTTGCGCGGATCATAGAAGCAGCTCGGAGACAGTTCCTCCATCGCTTCGTCCACGCAACGCGGTTCAATCAGCAGGGCACCGAGAACAGCCTCTTCGAAATCTACGGCCTGAGGCGGTTTGTTCCCCATCCCCAAGCCCAGTTCGTCAAGATTGATGTTCTTGTTGTCCTTTCTGCTTTTCGAAGTTTTCTTTACTTCCGGCATAAGACATCAGATAACTTGCCCGGACTATGCTTTACCTGCAATTTCGTCGCTGACGATGATACGTCCGCAGTGCTCGCAGATGACAAGTTTCTTGTTTGAGTAGATATCGAGAAGTCTCTGGAGAATGATGGTATTGAAACATCCGCCGCAGGCGCCGCTCAATGAACCGTCACTGATTCCTTTTCTCACGTCAATGTCTCTGGCGTCAACACCATCGCTTTCCTTACTGCTGCTATAATAGACACTTACTACCGCAAGGTGATTCTTCTCGCTCTGACGGATACGCTCGTAAGCGCTCATTGTCCTGGCGTCAATCTTCGCTGCACAGGCGTCTCTCTTGGTTCTCAAGGTCTTCTCTTCCTTGGCTGTAGCCTCAACGATATTCGCAAGTTCGTCCTTCTTTGCCTTCAGGTCCTCTGTTCTCACAGCGATATCTTCCTTTATGTCAGCAAGTTCGGTCTTCTTCTGAAGAATGGCTTCCTTGGTGTCCGCCACATTCTTCACTGCGATTTTCTTGAGAAGGTCCTGATTCTCGACTTCCTTGGAAATGGAGTCGTATTCACGGCTGTTGGTGACGCTGTCCATCTGGATCTTGTATTTCTCCACCGCGGTGTCACACTCTACAATCTTGTGCTTGTACTCGGTGATGGCAGCATTTGCATCTTCGATGTCCGTGCTGATCTGAGCAGCTTTAGCCTTAAGCTCAGTCACCTCATTTTCAAGTTTTTCCACTTCGAGAGGAAGTTCTCCTCTCTGCTGGAGGATTTTATCTATCGCAGAATCTGCTTCCTGAAGAGAATACAATGTCTTGAGCTTCTCCTCAACACTCATTTCAGAGTCAGCGAAATTTTTCTGAATGGATACGAAGGTCTCCCTCTGATCTATCGGAGTTTCGACTTTCTTTACTTTTTTGGCCATATTATTATATATATAATTTACTTAACTTCTTCTGCATCACCCGCTTGCAAACGCAGCACGGCTTACCGTCATATTATAAATAGTGCACAGGATTGCTCTCCGCAAGCCTGACACTCCTAAGAAATGCAAAGTTAGGAAATTTTTTCGTTAAGAAGGAAAATAAAATATCGACTATATCCACTTCACTCTCGAAATGTCCGATATCCATCACCATAAACCCGTCAGGCACGAAAAAATGGTGATACGAGATATCTCCGCTTAGATAAAGCTGGGCGCCGCTTGCCATCGCCTCGCTGATCAGCGAGGAACCGCTGCCCCCGCACATGGCAATCCGGGATACTGGAACATTGACAAGTCTGGAACATCTTGCGGCCTTGAGCGAGAACTTTTCCTTCACCAGAGCCACGGCCTCCTCAGCGGAAAGAGGCTTCGGCAAATCTCCCACGGCTCCAAGCCCCGTGCTTCCGTCCCCCTCGCTTTCGAGGATCGAGACATTGACCAGTCCCAGTCGCGAAGCCATCGCCCCGCTTACCCCCGCAAGCACCTTGTCGGCTGTGGTATGCGCCGCATAGACGGCAATGCCTGCAGATACGGCTTTCATCACTGTCAGCCCCACAGGGTCCTCCGGAGAGATCTTCTTGAGACCGCCGAATATCAGGGGATGATGGGTCAATATCATGTCCGCACCGGATGCGACTGCCTCGTCCACAAGTTCCGGCGTGCAGTCAAAACCGATAAGCAGCTTGTGCACTTCCTGGTTCGGCGAGCCGATAATCAGTCCGCTGTTGTCCCATTTCTCCTGGATTGACAGCGGCGCGAACTCTTCTATCGCTGAAATGATTTCACCTACTTTCATAAACTACAGGGTTTTTCGTATTTCCACCAATTGCTGCCTGATGGCTTTCAGGCTGTCCACCGCCTTGACACGGCTTTCCACACTTTTCCTGTCCTCGAGCATCTTCTTGGACGCGCCGGAAAGTGTCATCCCGTTCACCTTCACCAGATGATATATCTGTTTCAGGACTTCGATGTCATCGGCTGTGTAGAGTCTGTTGCCCTTGGCATTTCTGTGCGGCTTCAGAAAACGGCTGAAATTGTCAGACCAGTAACGGACCAGCGAAACGCTTTCGCCGATCACCTCCGCAGCTTCACCAATAGTGTAATACAACTTTTCCATATCTGAGAGAGTTATCCAAGTCAATCCATGCTCTGACCGGTCGAGGCTGCCATATAAGCCACCTTCATATAGTCTTCCGGGCTGAACGACGCGAAGAAGAAATTCACTGGATTCAGAAGCAGACTGTCGCGGCGTACTTCATAGTGCAGATGCGGCGCAAACGAATTTCCGGTAATCCCGACATTGGCGATACGCCTTCCCGCCTGCACCTTTTCCCCTTCCCTCACGGTAATATCCGCAAGATGGGCATATCTGGTCATATATCCGTTCGCATGGGTAATCTCCACCACATTGCCAAGTCCCTTCTTAGAACGCTTCACCAGCGAAACCACGCCTTCACAAGACGCCAGGACCGGAGTCCCCTGCCCCGCAATCAGGTCAATGCCCTCGTGCATTGTCATAACCTTGTAGAAAGGATTCATCTTCATCCCGACCGAAGCCCCGACCTGCGCGAACTTCAGCCCGTCTATCGGAACCCGCATCGGCGGAAATGCGCGTGCGCCACCCTTTGCCGCAGAGAAGATCTGCTTGAAGTTGTTGTCGATGCTGTCCACCATTCCGGTCAATGCAGAGGCTTTCCTTTCGGCATATTCCACTATATCCTTATCCCCTACGGAGTCACTTGCGAACACGAAGAGAGCGGAATTCTGAGGGTCAGCTGACGGGGCCTGCATATTGAAGATGCGTTTGTAGATTTCCTCGTCCCTTGCCTGCAGGTCCTTTATGACTTCGGACACGAGACGTTCCTTCTTCTGCATTTCAGGATACAGTTTCTCATACATCCTGTTTTCCTGTTTCAGCCGTTTTTCCTCTTCGGTATTGAGCACAAATGAAAAAATCAGATATGAGAATGCGGCAAGAGATACGGTCGCGACTATCCATTTCAGGCAGGTCCACAGAATGCCCCATACCGAACGGGTGACTTTCTTCAGATTGAAGTCCTTGTCGAGCACATATTTGTTCATCTGCCTTCCTCCCGTCTCCTCGGCCTGATTTTCGGAATGTCACGGCCCATGATATTGTCAGATTCCTCTGAAACTTTATGCACCATATCGGCATATTCGTTTACAGGCATATCGAGGTCGAAATAGTTCACAGGATTCACGTAATTGCCCTTGTACATCACCTCATAATGCAGATGCGGACCTGTGGACTTGCCGGTATTGCCGCTCTCTCCCAGACACTCGCCTCTCTTGAGCTTCATACCTTCCGTGACGAAGACTGTCTTCAGATGGGCATACCTGGTCTTGTATCCGAAGCCGTGGTCTATCACCACCGAGTTTCCGTAATTGAACAGATCGAACGATACTGTCATCACAGTACCGTCACCCGTGGCATAGACAGGATTCCCCGGCTTGCAGGCAAAATCGAATCCCGTATGCATCCTGGTCTTACCAGATATAGGGTCTGAACGATAGCCGAAAGAACTGGAAAGACGGTACTTGGAGCGGTCCGGGAGTATAGGCATGACCGCCGGTATGCACGATGCCATTTCGCCTGCCCTCTTGGACAATGCCTCCACATCATCGAACGACTTGCTCTGGACATAGGATTTCTTGGTCAATACATCCAGGCGTACTGTGGTACGTTTCAATATGGAATTCTCAGGAAGGACATCGAGGAACGCGTATCTGTTCACGCCGCCGAATCCGGCGTTGCGCACCTCGTCAGGAATCTCGTTCATACCGAAGATGTTCCTGTAGATCTCGTCGTCACGGTTCTCAAGTCCGTTGAGTGTCTGGTCATAGGCATTGAGCTGCCTGTTCATAAGTTCCATCTTGGAAATCCACTTGGCATTGGCACGCTCAAGCAGCACCGTCTTAGGCAGTTTCAGGCCGAGAACCGACGTAAAGAGCCACAGATATACGACAGAAAGGGCGAAACTTGCCGAAACAAGCATCACCGCTTTCAGTATTCTGGAGCGTGCCGAAACCTTCTCGATCTCGTACAGCAGCGTCTCCGGATTCAATCTGTATTTCTTAAATGCCGACATATTCCGCAAATATAGCAATTATCCCGCCAATTCCGAAATATGTGGGGAGAATCTATTTTTTGTGCCTGGCAATGAACTCCTTGGAAACCACCACATTTTCACCTACATCCATAAGCATATACGGCATATAGCCGAATGTCGGACTGGCGAAGCGGCTTTCCATAGTAAAAGCTTCCCAATAGGATTCCCGATGGTCTATAGTATGGCTGACTTCGTTCTCATGGGCAGGGAGGAACAACATAGGCTTGTCCGCTGCTCCCCGGGCAGTCTGAGCCGCCTCCATAATCACCTGGAAATGATTCCATGTTGCGGCTATCAGTATATCAGGCGCCTCCAGTTCCGAGATGCGCCTGTCTCGGGCACGGTCGCTGTTGTCCCCATTATGGACAAGTGTCCATCCGTCAAACTGGAGATGGAATACATCACAAGGAATATTCTTGCCCTGGTTTCCGGCAAAACACCTGACCTTTATGCCTTCGATATCCAGAGGCTCGGTCCTGTCCTCCCAAAGGATAATCTTGGACGGGGACTCTGTCTTCGGAAGCAGATCCTTCGTAAGGACGATTGTCTTTCCGCATTCAATCATGCTTTCGAGCATATCATTGGTATAGTGGTCACCATGCGGATGGGTAACGAACAGGACATCAAGCATTTTGGCAAGTTTCTTCGCATCCGACCTGCTTCCCCACCAGCGTATGTCGATTCCGAAGGCCCTTTCGCTGGTCTTGAAAATGTAGCCCATGTTATAGACCTTATAGACAGCAAGTTCGCCTTTTGCCGGAGATACGCTTTTCAGCCATTTGATGGCCTGCCTGCAGCTTCCTTCCAGGTATCGGCTCCTCGATATCAGGTATTCCTGTTTCTCGACTGGATTCATGGAAGGATTCTTGTCATTGACATGAAGCGGAAAGTACACCATCATGAGCGTGTAGCGGCGGAGCATGGAGGCGAAATCGGATTCTCCTTTATCCACAACCGGGCCTTGCAGTTTTTCGAGATTTTTCACGAGCGCATAGGTATCGCCTATCCATCTGTAAGGATTGTCCAGATGAGCCGGCTCGACCTTGTAGAGGAATTTCTCCACAATCTCCCCTGCCGGCGTCCCCTTGGCGAACTCGGCAAATTCCCTCGCCTTTGCAATCATTCCCGCATAGACTTCCTCGGTAGGCTGAGGTTTCCAATGCTTAGCATCGATGGCAAATGTTACGCAAAGTATAGTTAAAACAATGATAATCAGCTTTTTCATACTATCTGTAATCTATAAATATATCTCCAAAACGCACTAGGGTTCTCAGACCGTCGTCCCTGTTTTTTATACGGTTTGTCTCCAATATGCAGTCATCAGCAGGATTTGACCTGATCAGTGACCGGAGATTGGAGGCAGGTGTAATCCTGAAGGTCACTTTATGACCGAATGCCTCGGCAGGAACCGAATAGCTTCTCTGCTGAGAGCCCAGACCACAGTCGTAACTGGTCTTGAGATACGGCGTTGTTCCGTTGCCGAGCCAGATCTGCTTGTCCCACCACGGGAGCGACCTCAAGAATATGGATTCTGCACCGGTAGCTGTCTCCCGAATGAGTTTCCACGCTCCTCCGTCAATTCTGTACATGACTTTCCACTGGGCAGGATAGCCCCAGTCATCGTTCCCGTCCTGAGTTCCGGCATACCAGGCGAAGTTCAGTGTCATCTCCTCGCCCTGTGCCTTGGTGGCATCAACCTCCACAAAGAAAGATTTTCCTTCGGCTGAACCGTCCGGAGCAAAATCAAACCACTTCCACGAAGGGCCTTTGAAGAAGATGGCGCCGTTGACGGCATATCCTTTTCCCTGCCCGTCGAGGGCATTGACATCCGAGTCAATGTGGATGAACGAATCACTGTCGGTCCAGAAGAAGGACTTTGCCCTGCCGCGGTCAGAAACCAGGCGGTCTCCTTTACGCCCGTCCTTCCAGACGCCTGTCTGTTCTCCCAGCATCTCGAACTCGAGGACCTGCCCGTTGCTTCCGTCAAGACACCAGCCGGAAAGGGTTTTCCAAACAGATTTTCCTTTTTTGCTGAAACCGAGTCCGCTCTCATCCAACGGACGTATGCTGTAACGCCCCATATTTCCGCCATAGCGGCGCATAGGTGTATGTACTATGATTCCGCTTACGGGACCGGTTCCCCTTACGAGAGGTTTCCCTGTTCTTCTCCACGGGCAGGAAGTGTTCACCAGCATGTAGATGGTCTGTCCCTGCTGGTTACGGAGCAGTGAGGCCCAGCCGTCCATCCTCCCGTTCACATCATAATAATCATGATGGATGGACTCCACATATTGACCGTAAGGTTCATAAATATCTGTGTAACAGCCATCTTTGAACACCATTTCCATACCGGTCAATGTGACGAACGTATAAATGTCCGAATCCGTCAGTTCTCTGACAGATTTTTCCTTTGCCGGCACATCACCTCCTGGCGAGCGCTCCAGGACTGATGTACTTCCAAGATGGCGCACGGTCACCCTGTCCGGATTCACTTCATGCTCGAGCAGACAACCTGCCAGATCAAGCGTGACCTTGTCAGCAAAGTGGAGAGTATTTGCAGAAGCATCGTCGAATACAAGCCTTACGCCTGCGCTTCCGTCAGGTGACTGTATATAAGCCGTCCTGTCGCTCAAGGAAAGGTCCACCTTGGCATAAGTGATATTGGGATTCAGCTCCATATTCTTGCTGCGGCAGTCGCTGACAACGACTCCAGAAACAGTCAGAGGCCCCTCAAGCACGAGTGTACTTCCCGGAGCACACATCCTGCGCAGCGCCTCAACGCCTTCAGCGCCGGCCCCGGCCGGCAATCCGACTATGGCTGCCATTATACTGATAACCAAAATTATCCGTTTCATTTCTGTTTACTATATTGAGGATAAATGTAATTGTCGTAGTTGTCCAATACGGTCCAAGCAGCACAGATATGGTCATATCTCTTATCACCTGCAACTGTCGCGAACGGGTCATAGGACGACACTTCATAGTTGAACGGTCCTCTGTAAAGACAGTCCTTGAGGAGCACCCTGTAAAACTCACCCCAAAGTTTGTCCCTCCCGATCAGGTCATACATGCCGGACATATAGCCTTCATATCCCGGGAAAAGATGGTCGTCGTATGCTGTTATCGAGCCCGGCCTTACTACATTGGCCTTTCCGCGGTTGCCTGCTATATGGAGATGGCCCACACGAGTTCCGGCAGTTCTGAGCCAGTCCACGATTGTTCCCTTGCCCGTCACGGTATGCAGATAGAGGTTGGCATGGCCGGTGTCCATACAGATCCGGATGTCAAGTTTCGGCTTCGCAAGAGCATTGGCCCTGTCAATGGCATCCGAAAGCACTTGGGCATCTGCGCCCACTCCGTAAGCCATATTCTCCACCACCAGATGCGCGCCGATGGAATCCGCCACCGGAGCTATCTCAGCAAGGGATTTGACCAGGCTCTCCACCGAACTCCCGTCATTGAAAAGAAGAGTCTGGTTACAATGAACCAGGACATTGGCAGGACTCATCGGGGCGATTGCGCGAATGGCACGCTTGAAGAATTCGACGCTCTGTCGGCGGAGCGCTTCGTCCGGAACGCAGAGGTCTCTGTTACGTGTGGCTCCCCTCGTGCCGTAAGGCAGATGGGAACACCATATCTTGGCCGCAGGCCCGTAAGTCTCACGGTAACTGAGCGCTTCCGCCACATGACTTTTCCACTGCGACTCATCACTCGGAAGGCCGCCGCACATCCAGTCCATGCCGAACGAAGGGCAGACTGAATAGATGCTGGAGTTGTTGATGGACGTGCAGAAAGAAGGCTGCAGCCTGATGTTTGAGACATCTTCGGACGGATTGCCCTTCTGCGTGACAGGAGAGACCATCTTGCAGTTCTTAACGAAATCATTGCCCTCGCACGACACTTCCCTGACCACAATATCGTCTATCCAGAAGCAGTTCTTCACGTTCCGCACCATTGTCGGAGTGATTCTGAAGTTGGCGTCCGAGCCGAATGCGGCATAACGGAATGTCAATGTATGCCACTCCCCGTCAGACACCATGGCAGACGGGACATTCACCACCGGATGGAACATGGAAGCGGCGTAGCTGACGATCGTGCTTGTGGACAGGTCCACATCCACCGGATTGCCGTCCACGGTGAGAGATTCCAGGACACTCTGGAACGCCTGCATTCCGAAATCCGTCCCGCAGTCCTTCTCCGCACGGAAACGCAGCGACACGTCACACTTGGACGGATGGAACGTCATCGGAGGGAAGAACACTATCGGACGGTTGGAATAAGACAATGACGGGTCACAGCCGATATAACCCTGATAAGCCCTCACATAGAAAAGTTTGGACCAGTCCAAAAGGCCCATATTGGCAAGAAGAGTCTTGGATACCTGCAGGGATGAGCTTACGGAAGGTGCTGTGTTCCAGTCAGTCAGCTCGAAGAAAGGAGTTCCGGCAGCACCGGGATCTTTCGGGAAATATGCAGGTTCCGTTCCAGTGCAGGCGGCATCACACACTGTTGTTGTACCGGATGAAGGGCCATAACCTCCCTTCCCTTCAAGACAGTCTCCTCCCCAGGCACAGTTGTCGAAATGTTCAGCAAAGAGAATATCTGCACTCGCCGCGAAATCCACATTCACTTCGACCACATCTCCAGCCTTGATTTCTCTTGCTCCGACTGAAGCATAACCTATATGATGATTATTGTCAGTCACCCTTACGGTGATTCCGTCAGAGTAGTTTCCCGGAGGAACAGCGGCATAGAGTCCGGATGTTTCCAGTCCTGAACCGTTCCCTGCCGCATTGACCACAGTGAATGGGCGGAGAGGATATGAAGAGTCAGCCGAAAGGCTTTCTCCGTCAAAGTCGAATGTGCCGCTCAGCGATGGAGCAGACAGATATGCGCTCATCAGCCTTCCTGAACCCTTCACATTGATTTTCACTATTCCGACAAGCGGTTCCAAGTACACTTCTCCGGAAGCGTCTGTCCGTGCATGCATAGGGAAAAAACGAAGGTCAGCAGCGCCGGATGCAGATGGAATCTGCGCCGGAGGAAGCACGAAACACTTCCTTGCCCTGGAATAGGCTTCAGCAGGAATAATGATTTCATATTCCCCAGCCGATGAGGCCTCAACTCCGATTGCAGGAGAGCCTTCCGACAATGTAATCTTACAGGAAGCTCCGTTCACAAGTGCATTTGGAGCAGCTTTCCAGTCGAAATCTACTCCGGAAGGTGTCTTCAGTTGAAGAACAGTTTCACCCGCAACAGGATTATCGACAGGGCCATTGTCTCTGCACGAATGCAGGAACAACAGCATCATGCCGAAAAGGACTATTTGTATCTTATTTCTATACATTCAAAGTTGATCCTTGTACTGTTCACATTGGTATTGTGCATCACGATTCCAGTCTCATTGGCCCCGTCCCATTCGATCGGGAACACGGCCATCCTGTTGTCGTAAGGGCGGATTCTGATGGTCACATCCTTCTTTCCGAACACATCCGACGGAATCATAGCCACATGGTCAGTAGAGCCCAGTCCGCAGGTGGAACAGGTGAAGTATTTCACGCCGGATATGTTCACATCCCACCAAGGCAGAGTCCTCAGATGCACATATTCCTCTCCCGTGACAATGTCCGGACAGATTTTGTATGTCTTTCCGCCGTCAATGGAGTATTCCAGACACCAATGGGCCGGGAAGAACTGGGAAGTCACTGCAGAAATGGCTCCGACACTGAAGGCATAGTGCACATACATGGATGTACCGGTGATATCCTCAGTGGAGAGATCCATCCTGAGGCCGTTGTAGCCGGTTATCTTATTGTCTTCCCACTGGAACCAGCCCTTGATTTCTGCCGTTATGGTAAGGCTCTTCCTGTACTGGTCCTGAGGTGTGGAAGGGACTATTCCCTTGTCGTCTGCTGTCAGGGCCGCATAAGAAGCAGAACTGCTTATCGGATAATCTATCAGTCCCGGAACCTTGTTCTCAACGGTCATATATGCGCGAGGAACAGGGTTTGAAATGGACAGGTCGTCTGACGGGATTCTTGAATTCATCCTTGCTTCCTTGTTTCCCGGATCAGCGAGTTTCGGGTCAATCTGCGCCCAGAGGCCGTAACGGTACTGGTAAGGCGCGCCATCCCATTCTGCAAGGTTGCGATATGGGGATTTCCCTTTCCATTCCTGACCGAATCCGGACTCATCCACTACACGGATCTGATACCGTCCGAGATTTCCGTACCGGAGCATATCTTCATGAACGAGGATACCTGTAACTGCGCCCACTCCCTGCGGGACTCCGTTTCCTGAACGTCTCCATTCACAAAGCATGTTTACCGGAGCGTAGATACCCTTTCCTTCCGAATCCATCAGCAGGCTGGCCCAGCCGTCCAGACGGTTGTTGTTCTTGGTGTTCATGCTGTTCACGCCGGACACGAGGGTATAGTTTTCATAAACGTTTGCGTATGAGCCGCTTTTGTAAACGAATTCGGTTTCTGGAATGCTCACCCAGGTATAGAGGTCTTCATCAGTAAGGGCTGATATTTTCTTGACCTTAGGCTGAGGCACTGAACCGGCGGAACTTGCCACCATATTCTCTCCGCCTACGCCCTTTATGACATAGCGGACAGGATCCTCCTCCTTGACCACTTCAAGACCAGGAAGAGCTATGGATATCATTGTTCCGGCAACGAGTATGTTGTCCTTTGCATTGTCGAATTTCAGACAGAAGCCGATGGAACCGTCCTCTGCCTGCACATAGGCGGTGCGGAGATTTTCCGTCACGTCCACGTCCTTATAGGTAGTGCTCGGATTCAGAGCCATGTTCATACTGTGGAAGTCGCTGATCACCACTCCGTCGAAATAGACGTCATCCTCGATCACGCCTTTGCCGGCATAATTCCGCACGTCTGTCAGGCTTATCTTGGAGCCGAACTTCCCGTCCTTGTTGGAACTGGTCACATACAGGTTTACAGAAAGGGTCTCGTCCCAACCGTCCACATAGGAAACAGTGATTCTCGCTTTCGAGGTATGTTCCACAGAACTTGCAGCTGTCTCTGCCACGAAGTTCCCGAGTTCAGGAGACACGCCGGTTATCCAGTCAGTCCCTCCCGAGATATATTCTACCGTCGAAGAAAGATCGGAAAGAGGAATATTCGTGTCAATGGAGAATTCGGCAAAGCCAGGGGAAACGCCGCTTACGTTCTTGTATGGCGCGGCACACTCCAAATATGGCATCACGCCGCTCTGACGGACGTAAATGGTGTCTTTCTTGGCTCCGCCATCCAGTTCAAGTGCAAGTTTCACCATTCTGCGGAATGACGGATTTTCATTGAACGACACGTTTATCTCGCCGTCGCCTTCGAATTCCAAAGGCGTGACTTCAGACCATTCTCCAGACCCGTCGCCCAGGACATTGACAGTGACTTTACCGTTGGAATACACTTTTATGTCGGCTTTTCCGCCTTCTTTCGGGATTAGTATTTCTCCTTGTGACGGAGCGAGTTCCCGGATATCGGCATATTCGGCATCGTCAAAAACATTGCAGGACATTGCAGCGAAAAAAGCTGCTGCCATAAGTATATATCGTCTTGTATCCATATTTTACTTGTATTGGAAGGTGACATCTTCAATGTAGAGTGTGGCTGTGTGTCCGGACATTTTCGAAGGCATCTTGGCGCCTGTCGCCGTCTGAGGCTTGGTCCAGCCGGATCCGCCAGGGTTGAGCGCTGCTATAATGTCAGAGGCCGGGGTAATCCTTACTCTTACCAATGAATGGCCGAACACTGAGGACGGCAGAGTAAAGCGGTAAGGGACAAGTCCGAAGCCGAAGTCCATTCCCGTATAGCAGGTAGCGGAGGCCTGACCGTAGTAAGGTTTCACTCCTCCTGAGAGAGCAAAAGGAATAGACCTCATCTCGAAGCCGGTCTTTCCGGTTGCTGCATTGACACAGTTAAGAGCCGTGCTCCAGGTAGTGCCGCCGTCATCGGAAGTATAGACCTCAACTTTCCAGTAAACCGGATAAGAGGTATTGTTGGTCCATGAGCAGAAAGCTTCACTCGCAGTATGGCGGCCTGAAGCGATGCTGAATTCCATGGCTGCCGCGCTGCCGGACATTCCCTTAGTGGAGAATTCCCACACGAGACCGTTGGTCTTGCCGTTCCATGCATTTCCGTTCCACTGGAACCACGCATGGGCGGAACCGTAGATGGCGAGCACAGTATAGCTGGAAGCACTGTAGAAAGGAGGGTCTGCCGCAGCTGCATATCCGGACTTGTATGATGTTACGTCAGTTCCGCGGTATCCGTGTATGATGGATATCGGATACTGGTTGTCGCCGATTGCGCCTGCCGGAGTGCGGTTCTCGCTGTAGAACACCGGTGTTCCGGCTTCAGGATCGGATGATGTCGCAATCATCTTGTTCTGAACCAGTTGGGTATCAGCATTCTTTCCCGGAACATAGGCTCCGCCAACCCACTTGTAGCGTCCGACGCTCACATGCTTTGCAGTAAGTTTCCACTGTGCGAGTGTCTTCCACGAAGAGTTTTCCGCCTCTGCTATGGCGATGTCATCCCTGTCAAACGGACGGATTGAATAGTCTCCCACATTGCCGCCCCAGCGAGGCATTTCCTGATGGACAATGATTCCGCTTACCGGACCGACACCCTTAGGGACACCGCTTCCGTTGCGTCTCCATTCGCACCCTACATTGACCAGCATATAGATACCGTCTCCTGCGGCATCGTACAGAAGGTTTGCCGCACCGTCCATAGCCTGCCTGTTCTGCGCTGAAGATACATTGGCATTGTATGTCGTTCCATTCCACCAGGCTGAAGGAGTGTATGGGTTCACGATGGCGTTATGCTCGCGGATATTGGAGAAGGAACCGTCCTTGACGAAGAATTCCATGTCCGTAAGCGTAGTATGTGTATATACGTCTTCAGGTGTCAATGTAGCGATGGTGCGGTTCTTCACAGGAAGCGCATTGCCGGATGAAACCACATTGATTCTGTCGAAGTTTGCAAGTGTGTAACGCAGAGGTGATTCCTCCTTGTAAACCTTTACTCCGCCGAGGAATATCCTGACTCTGTCACCTCTTGAAAGAGTATTGAGTGAAGGCTCGGCGAACTTGAGGCGGAAGCCGAGGCTGCCGTCCAGAGACTCGATATAAGAGGTCCTGTCATTCTCGGTTGTGTACATATTGTTCGCATTGGAACCGTCGCGGGATGCTGAAAGGCCGTCCACAGTGACACCATAGTTGATATTCTGGTCCATATTCGGGTTCCCTGCTCCGCCGATCACTATGCCTTCTATGTAGTCTTCGTAATCTTCGCCGTCAAGCCAGGTTCCGCCTGAGGCCATGGTTTCCCTTACGTTTGCGAATGTGACTTCTCTCTGCTGCACCTTCATCTTCTGTTCGAGGTCAGTGGAGGCGCTTGTGATCACGGACGCAGCATCAGTATAAGTGAGCGAAACGGTGGCATGACGTCTTTCAGTCCCTTCATTCGGGGATACCGTCACATATACGGCGGACTCGTCGAAGCGACCATCTGAAACGAAGTCGCCTCCTTCTATCTTGAGTTCGGCGTTCTTGAGTTCGGCACCAAGATTGGTCTCTATGGCCAGACGGCGTTCTCCGCCTTCGATGGAGACAATTTCCTTTTCCGGAAGACGAAGATAAACCGCATCTCCTGACTGTGATACGGTGATGCTGTCCTTATAAGCTTCACCTGTGCCGTCTTTCACTGAAAGGAAAATCTTGGCACTTCTTATTTTCCCGCTGTCGTTTGCGGAAACACGGAAACTGACCTTTCTCCTTACGCCGCCAGGGATTTCCGAATCTTCCGGAAGAGCCTCCGATTCAGAGCCGAGGGTAATGTCACCAATCCATCCTGATCCGCTGTCATCATAGACGACAGACGGAGCGACGCCCTGGAAATATTTCTCCGGGATATTTGTATCGACAGACGCCTCAACATTGTAAGTTCCTGAAGGATAGTCTATTGATTCTTGCTCAAACACTATCTGCGGGAGTTTGATTCCGGGATTCTGGATGACAGTAATAGTCTTCTCGCCTGAGGCTGAAGTGATCTTCACGACTGCCTGGCGGCTAAGAGCGTCATTCTCCGAAAACAGAAGGTGGATAGTGGTCACATCCGAGCCTGAAGTGCAGTCGAGTTCAGCCCAGTCCTGTCCGGAAACCAGTTCGGCATTCCAAGGTGATGTACAATAAACTGTAATAGGCAGTTTGGTCACCGTGTTGCTGACTTTGTAAAGGTCCGAGTCGACAGCGAGCTCCCAACTCTCCTTATACAGCTGATTGCAGCTGCAGGCGGCAAATATTGCAATGAATATGTATAAAATATTTCTCATGTCATATCTATTCTTAAGGTCCTACATCCCTTCTGCGACGTATTCGTCATTGGTAAGTATTCCTCCCGACAGGGCACATTGCGTGTCAGGGATAGGATAGAACCTGTGGCAAGGCTTGATTCTCTCACGCAGAGCCGGATTCTGAGTATTTGCAAGAGTCTGTTCATACCAGATTCCCCAGCGCACGAGGTCGAATTTCCTCTGGAACTCGCCTCCGAGTTCACGCGCTCTCTCTGCGCGTATGACTGTGGTCAATGACTCGAATCCGGTGAAGTTGTCAACAGGATCCACGCCAGCCCTTTTCCTGACAATGTTGAGATACTGCATGGCTCCGTCTGCATCCTCCAGGTTACAGCAGCATTCCGCAAGCATAAGGACGGCATCCGCATAACGGAAAACCTTGTAGTTGTTCGAATCCTGTGCGAGTGTCATGCCCGGGCACCAGAACTTGGGACCTGCCCAACCGATTCCATAACGTCTGGCATAGGTGAATGTGCTTCCGGTCTCGAGGTTGCCGAGTCCCAACGTAAGAAGCACTCTGCGGTCTATTTTCTTGCCGCGAATTTCGCCTTTTGCAATCGCGTCCAAGTCGAGCCTGGTATAATAACGTCCATCAACATTGTCATACTCGTCATCATAGGTGAGAGGCATCGGGTCGAACAATGAGTTCTGATAATTCGCGTTTTCCGTCTTGGTACCGCCCTGAGCCGGACGGAAGATGCCATAGGTGTTGGTGGCTACCAGCGCTGACCAGGAGGTCTGGTCTTCACCCATGAACGGAAGGCTCACTCCGTCAAAGAGATACTCTCCGGTTTCCTTGTTTATGCCATGCTGCGGTGTCATGATGGCCGCCACGTTCCCGGCAAACTGCACATCTGTACGGCTCCAGTCATGCTGAATCTCGAAAATGCTTTCAGGCGTGTTCTTGTAACGCCACATAGTCTGCTCCAAAGGATAATTTTCCTCCGTAAGTTCGCCGTATATGTCTTTCAATGCCATAAGCGGTTCCATTGCAAGCGCCCAATCCTCGTTCCACATGGCGAACTTGCTCATGAGCATAAGCGCAAGGGCATATCCCGCACGATAATGAGGAACCTCAGATGTCCTGACCTTGAGGCCGTTCTCCTCGGTGAAATAAGGAAGAGCATTGTCCTTAAGGTCATAGTAGAGGTCCTCGCGGATATCCCGCGCATCTGTGCGTGGAAGTTTGCGGATTTCCTGCAATGTCTTGTCATCGGCGACCATATTCTTGTAGAACGGGACACCGTTGAACGTGCAGGTAAGCACGTAGTAGTACATTGCACGGAGCACTCTGGCTTCCGCCACCAACGGCATCTTTTCCTTTTCGTCAAGTTCCGATGCGAGAATGCCTTCGATGCACTCATTGGCTCTCATCACACCGAGATATCCCTGACGCCATACAGTCGCTCCGAACTGCGGCTTGGCAGGAGTAACGTCCAGACAGGCGTCCACAGTGGTGGAACGGGAATACCAGATGTCACTGCAGGCCTCCGTCATGAGCATGAAGTTGGCTTGATAGATGGCGGTAAGAGGGGTATATACACCATACAGCGCGGATTCGCACTGGGTTACATTTCCATAGTAATGGTCCCTGTTGACAAAGGAAGAAGGAACTTCCTTGAGGGAACAAGATACGGCCGCAAAAAGCGCTGCCAATATTGCGATATAAGTCTTTTTCATGGCTTTTCCTGTTTAATAACGTACCTGAATGCTGAAAACTGCCATCCTTGACTGCGGATATGCGCCCATGTCCACGCGTCGCAGGGTGCTGTCGCCGCTGTTGGTGGAAACGTCTGGGTCAAATCCGTTGTAGTCAGCAATGAGGAAGAGGTTCTGTCCTGACAGGCCGAAAGTCACGTCCCTGAGGAACTTGCTCTTCTTGCTCAAATCCCAGCGGTATGTGATATTGACATTCTTGAGCCTGATGTAGGAAGCATCGTGAACCTGGAAACTGGAAGGAGACATCCTCATCTCCGTTCCGGCACGCGGAATGTCGGACTCTGGATTCCTTACAGGATGCCAGCTGTCCAGCATATAGCGGTACTGGTTGGCCGAATAGGTTCCTGACATTGACAATTCAGCATAGTTATAGAGTTTTCCGCCGAGCGAATAGGTAAGATACGCACCGATGCTCCAGTTTCCGATAGTGAAGGTATTCTGGAAACCTCCATACAGTATCGGATCCGAATTGCCGAGATAGATCAGGTCGGCATCAGACATGATTCCGTCATGGTTCTGGTCCACATATCTCGGATAACCGAGAATGGAAGTGGCATTGTTCGTGGTGGTGTTCGATATATAGCTGCGGGTGAACTTATTGCGTTCAAACTCATCTACATTGTGCCATACTCCGGCATACTGGAAGCCCCAGAGGGAGTTGAGCGGATAGCCCTTCTTGTAGCCGTACATCATGAAAGAGTTGTTGCCCGGGCTCATCAGAGACGCCACATAATCTTCCTGACCAATGTCGTTCACCATCTGCCTGTTGTGCGAAATGGTAAGCTGAGACTGCCAGCCGAACTTCTTCTTTTCAATAATCCTACCGTTCAGGGTAAGTTCAACACCTGTATTGGAAGTCTTTCCCAGGTTGGTGAGACGTGAAGTATAGCCGGTCGTCTGTATGGTCTGGAGATTCAGGAGCAGATCACTTGTCAATGAATGGTAACCTTCCAGGGCCACGTTTAGCCTGCCCTTGAACAGGGATGCTTCCAATGCCACGTTGTAAAGGTTCGTCTTCTCCCAAGTAAGGTCCGGATTGGCCACTCTTGACGGCACCATGCCGGTTGCGACCTTGCCGTCAGTAAGCCAGGCCTTATTGACAATGGAGTATGCGTCCAATGAGCGGTAATAGGAAATGGCATCGTTACCGGTGCGGCCTGCACTCACCCTGAGAGACAAGTCGTCCACCCATCTTACTCCCTTCATGAAGTTCTCTTTCTTGATGGCCCACTTGAGGGCAGCGGACGGGAAGAAACCCCATTTGTTATTGGCAGCAAAGTTGGAAGATGCATCGAAACGGCCAGTCATTGTAAGGTAATATTTCTGGCGGTAGTTGTAGTTCACTCTCGCGAAAACAGATTCCTTCACCACATGTTCATTAGTGGTGTACGGAGTGAGATTCTCCTTATTGGTGACTCCCTGAAGATTGTTCCACTTGAGTTCGTCAGTAAGGAGGCCTTCCGCCTTGAGAGAGAAATAGTTCATATCATTGGCAGAAGCCGAGAAACCGAGCAGTGCATCGAAGGCATGTCCACGGCCCTTGCGTGCATACATGGCAGTATTTTCCGTACTCCATTTGCGGGCATCACCCTCGTAGCGGTATCCGTCAGCGCCCTCGCCTTCTATCCTGTTTGGAAGATAGCTCGGCCAGAACTGATAGTCATGTCTCTGATATACCATCAGGGAATTCTGGCTCTTGATGGTAAGGCCTTTCACCGGACGCAGTGTCACCTCCACCACGTCGTTCTTGGTGATCATCTCCCTCTCGTTGGACACCATGTTGATGTTCGCGATAGGAGTATTGATGGCATTTCCGTTCTCATACAGAGGATTGTACCTGTCATTCGGACCAATGATAGGAGACAGGTAGATGGCACCGTCCCAGAAGGCAGTTCCGCCGATATTGGCCTTGTTCAAGTCCCTGTCCTGGAAAGAGTATGACATTTTCAGGGCTACATTGAGCCACTTGGCGAAGTCGTAACTGATATTGAAACGGCCTGTCATCTTGCGGATTCCGCTGGCTTTGATGATACCCTTGGTATCGTTCCATGAAACGGAGCCGAAATATGAAAGCTTGTCCGTCACCTTGCCGCTTGCAGAGAGGCTGTAATTCTGGTAAGGGGCGACTCTGGTTATCTCCTTGATCCAGTTGGTGTCATTGGTATAATCTGCCGGATCGTAAACCGGAGCTTTATTCGGGCCGTACATGAAATAATAACGATCATTCATATAACGTATGAACTCATCCTTGTTCATCACGTCCAAAGTCTTGGCTATCTGTGATACACCGAACTCCGCCTTGGCGACAATGCTCGGACGGGAGGTGACACCTCTGCGGGTAGTGATGAGGACTACTCCGTTGGCACCCCTGGAACCATAAATGGCAGTAGAGGAGGCATCCTTCATGATGGATATGGACTCCACGTCGGCAGGGTTCACATCTCCGATATCATGCACTGCGTCAATCACGCCATCCACGATTATGAGCGGCTCATTGGAAGCGTTGATGGAACGGGTTCCCCTGATTCGGATGGAAGTATTGGCCCCCGGCGCACCGCTGGTGGACATGATGTCAACACCGGCAAGACGTCCCTGAAGAGCCTGGTCGAGTGATGTATTAGGTGCCTGGGCAATATCTGACATCTTCACGGTGGACACGGAACCGGTCAGGTCGCTCTTGCGGGCAGTGCCGTATCCGATGACCACCAGTTCATTGAGTTCATTGCTCATGTCAGGTACAAGGTCCACATTGATGGTAGTCCGCCCGCTGATAAGTATTTCCTGCGTGGTGTATCCCAAGAAAGAGAACTTGAGAATATGCTGCATGTCCGAAACGGTAATCTCGTAACGTCCGTTGGAAGAAGTCATTGTTCCGGTTTTTCCGTCATCGGTAACGACTCCTGCTCCCGGGAGAGGATCTCCGTTTTCATCCCGGACAAAACCGGAAATCTTCAGTTTGCGGGCAGTCTGGCCATCCTTGCCTGTTCCTGTAAGAGAAATGGCAATGACATTGCCCTTGAGTTCTGCCGACAGCGGGGCCTTGAAAATCTTTGAGAGTGCCTCCGAAAGCGGAGTTTTGTTCAGCGAGGCTGTAACTGTATAAGATTCGAGGTCAATCTTGTCGCTCGAAATCACTGAACAGCCTGTCTGCTCCTTCAGCTTGGCAATCACGTCAGGGAGTGGAGTCCCGTCAAAAGAGGCTGTCACCATCTGTGCCCCGAGCGGGAGCGACAGCAACAGCGCTGACAACAGGGATACCCCAAATTTGATCAGTCGCTTCATTTGCAATCAGTTTAAATGTTATTTTTCTTTAATGGATATTATGTTTCCGTCGATTTTCCATGAAATAGGAGTGATGGTGGCTACCGCCTGAAGGACGTTTTCGATAGGTTCTCTTGTGTTCAGGCTGATGCGGAATGATGAATCCGCATATTTTACAGGACTGTACCTGATGTCCATGTCATATATGGAGGAAAGTCTCACAAGAAGTCTTTCCAGTGATATCCTGTCATAATTCAGATGTCCGTTCATCCAGCTCAGATACTGGTTCACGTTCTCGCTCCACGTGGAGACGTTTCCGGTGACAGTCCCATAGGAAAGAACCTCACCCGGCCGCATGGTAAGGGACATGTTGCTGTTTGAGAACTCGACTTTGCCTTCTACGAGCACGGTCTTTATCTCCGGGTCCGAGTGATAGGCTGAGACATTGAACTTGGTACCTTTGGCTGTAACTGTACTCTCTCCCACATGCACGCTGAAAGGATGCTCCGGATCTGCAGTTACAACAAAATAAGCCTCACCCGAGAGTTTCAGTTCCCTCTTGGACACGAAATTGTCCGCATAAGATATTGTGGATGAGGAATTGAGACGCACTGTACTGCCGTCAGGAAGCGTTTCAGTACGGATCTCTCCCCGGGCTGTGCAAAGCCTGATGATATCCGGTGAAGGAGCGGCGTCCTTGTCGTTTCCGGAAATGAGGAACAACAAAAGGAAACAAGCGGCAACACAGGCTGCAGCGACGCTTCCCCATAATATGCGTCCCTTATTGATCCGACGTCTTACTGCTCTGAAAGAGCGGACTCTCTCAGCAGAAGGATGGTAGAACTGGGAACGGAGGTCGTCGAGTGCCTCCATTTCCTCTTTAAGTTCAGGATTGTTTGTCAGGGCTTCGTATAGAGTCTTTTCCTCCTCGATGGTTGTCTCTCCCTCAAGGAATCTCATATACAGCCTTTGCATTGATTTGTCCATATCAGTACAGTGTTACTACGCAGACGTCCGCAGACGCTCCATAATATATAACGCAAACCACCTGATATAGTACACTTCCGAAATGTGAATTTTTAGAACAAGCCTATGAAAAAGAGCAGGCCAATGAGCGTAATGGCGGCTCTCAGTATCTTGAGGGCTTTTGAAATCTGATTCTTGACAGCCTGCTCCGTAATGCCCAACCTGAAAGCTATCTCCTTGTTTTTCAGGCCGTCAATGCGGCTCATGACAAAGATTTCCCGGCAGCGTTCAGGAAGTGATGAAAGCGCGATTTCCACCTCCTTTACCAGTTCATCATAAATGAGGGCATCCCCACTGCCGTTGAGCATGATCGAAGAGTAAAGTTTTTCGCTTTCGGTTATGTCGGAGAAATCCGTAGTAATGACATTGCCCTTGGAAAGACGTCTTCTGAGGGTATCTTTGCAGGAATTCCTAAGCACGGTAAAAAGGAGCGGAACGAAGTTTATCTCGTCCTTTCCGCGATATTTGCTGTATAACTTGACGAAAGAATCCTGCACGACATCCTCTGCCGCCGCAGCATCCCCGAGGATGTGCGCAGCAAAATTCTCCATCCGCTGACTGTATCGGTAGAATAAGGATTCCAACAGGTCTTCGTCCAGTGTCATAACGCAAAAAAAACATCTATGCGCCGCAAATATAGCGACTTTCAGATAATAACCTGCATCATCTTGACTGAAAAAAAAACAGACGAAGCCGTTCATCTGAAGTTGTTTTTCGACGAGATTCCTGACACTAAGGAGCAGAATGACGACTTCAAAGCTCATTTATGCTACTTGCAGGAACTCCAGCAATTCAAGAAAGCGAACATCAAGATACAGCACGATGACATTTCATAAATAGATTCACACAAACAAAGAAAGGACCCACCAACACTACTGACCGCTCAAGTAGGAACTTAAGACTTCATGTTGCATAGATCCGTTCTCTTACGCGAAAGTATACATTTTTTTCTAAAATACAAAATTAACACACGAACGGACGAACAAGGCATAGAACCATTTTCGTAGCCTCACGAAAATGGTCTAAACATAACTGAAAGACCCTTTTATCAAGTGAGCAATAATAGCGAAACCACATCCGCATAGTAAAGAGCGGTATGATGGTGTTTGTTTTATTTCGCTGAGTCAGTGAAATTTTGTAGATTTGTAATTGACATTAATCGTTCCTAACGATTAGTCATTCATAATTGATAAAGATAATGTGTATTGTATCAGAATATATTCGAACAGATAGCTTCTTCCCACTTTTTGTACAGGGGGATTCCTTGGAAGTTCTGCGCCGTTTCTCTGACAATTCGGTTGATTGTTGCATCACAAGTCCTCCTTATTGGCAGAAACGGCAATATGAGAATGGAGGAATAGGATTGGAAGATTCTCCACAAGAGTATATTGATAACCTCCTCCGCATTGTAAAGGAAGTTAAGCGTGTGTTGAAGCCTACAGGGGCATTCTGGCTAAACATTGGTGATTCATACCAGAATAAGACTCGCTTGGGCATCCCGTGGCGTGTTGCTTTGAAAATGATAGATGATGGCTGGATTCTTCGCAATGATGTGATTTGGAATAAGCATAAAGGAGGTTTAAGCCCTAATCCAGATCGTTTCGGGTCTGTTTTTGAAGACTTTTTCTTCTTTGTCAAGAGTGACAAGTATTTCTTTGACGCAGATTCTATCCGATCCAAACCCCGCCAGGCCTATGTAAAGAATGGTGCTGTAGTGTCGGCGACCGGAGTCAGCGGAATACGTTATAAACGGCAGATTGAACTCTCTACCAGTTTGACAGCTGAGGAGAAAAAGAATGCCATGTCTCAACTTAATCTTGTGTTAGCAAGGATTCAAAGTGGAGAAATATCTGATTTCCGTATGGTAATCAGAAACGAACAGCGTACAACTCATTCCGATTCCGTAAAGCTGTCTGGACGAGCAAAAGAGTTAAAAGATAAAGGCTTTTACTTTTTGTTCTACAACCCCAAGGGAACTATGCCCAACGATGTATGGGATATTATCCCGGAGGATAGCCAGCACCGTAAGATGCATTTTGCACCATATCCTGAGGAACTCTGCGTCATACCCATTAAATCCACTTGTCCAAAAGACGGTGTCGTATTAGATCCATTTAGCGGAACCGGAACAACAATGAAGGTCGCATACGATCTTGGCAGGAAGTCAATAGGTATTGACCTATCGAACGAATATATCAAATTAGCTGAACAAAGAATATGTCAAGAGTCAGGGAGCTATTTACTTTTTCAGTAGAACGCGACGATATCAAGTGGAAAGGGCTGATAAGAAATCAGCAATGCCGTTTCTCTGGAAAGCGCTGCTTCAAAGTACGGAAAAGTCAGGCTAACGTTTCCATTGGTACGTGTACAGTACAATATGGAGCAGATAATAAAGATGTTATTATCTGCCCGAATCGTTTGCTCGAACGAAAACAGATTTTTACAGATTGTCTTCATTTACTGACTTCTCATCAACCAGGAAATGAGCTCCATCTTGTCCCAGAAGTCTCGATTCCTGGAGGAAGCGTTGATTTCTTTTTGGTCTCTACAGACGCCAACCGCAAGGTAAAGGACTTTGTGGGCATAGAACTACAGACCATGGACACGACTGGAACCGTTTGGCCCGAACGCGAGTTGGCCCTTCAGGAATTAGGTCTAAAAAAGGGCGTTGAGGAACCAGACAAGAGTTTTGGCATGAATTGGAAAATGACGGCCAAGACGATACTGGTCCAGCTTCACCATAAAATTGACACCTTTGAGAGCATCAGTAAGCATCTGGTCCTTGTGATCCAAGATTACTTGCTCGATTACATGAAAAAGGAGTTCGCTTTCGGAAACGTGAATTCTCAGGCTCTTTTAGGAGACTCCATGCATTTTCACTCCTATAGCTTAAAGAAAGAAGGAAAGGACTATAAGTTGGTGCTAGAGAGCCGATGCAGCACGGATAGTGCCGGTATTTCAAATCTTCTCGGGTTGAATGCCGACGCGAACATAGGATTTGAAGAAATCGCCAAGATTCTTGAATCCAAGATTTCTGATGCAACGGTGTTCAGCATTGCTTAAAACCATAGTAAGCTTTCCAAAATCACGTTTTTAATCCTGTCGATTTCGGCAGGATTATTAGCATAATCAGGCTTCGTTCCCCTTGCGTTTCTCCCTAATTTTGTGTTAATTAGAGGTATAAACCTAAACGAAAAGCCAGCTATGAAAATCATCATCGACAACGGCCACAGCCGCGAAGCTCCCGACAAGCGGAGCCCCGACGCCGTGTCAACGAACTAACTCTGCCGGAGACTCGGCTCGGGCAACATCATCCTCATCTCCATCCACGCCGACGCCGCCGGCTGGTGCGCCTACACCACCCGTGGAGACACCCGTGTCGATGGAATTATCAGATATCTCGCGGCTTAGATGCTGAAAAAAACGTGGCAGCGGACTTGCCGCTGCCACGTGGTCAGTAAAAGTTGTGTGTCCAGTCAAATCGCTATATGACTTTCATTTCCTGGTCTGTAACGTAAACACCTGAAAGGCTGCAGGTTGCAGTGCCGGTATTGGTCAGGGTCGCCGTTATTGAGGCGGCAGACCATCTGGCCGCGATTGCACCTCCGACAGCACTTGCCGACGTGTTTCCTAGGGCGTTGAGAGTAACAGTAACTTTACCGGAGTTGGAAACTTCTCCGCTTACCACCGTACCGGAATTGATCGCGAATCCGACCGCGCCGCCTGCCAGGAAATTGCCGGTATTATTGTCAAGTTTGATGGTCAGGTCACCTGCATTCTTTACATTTCCTCCGCTCTTCCAGAAGCCTGAGAATGCACCTCCGCACCAGCAGTTTTTGACTGTGCCGCAAGTGATGCTGACATCACCGTCAGAACCGTTTTCGATATTGGTGACAGAGCCGGACTGGTCATAGCCGACCACTCCGCAGACATAGACCACACCGCTCTTGGTGCCGACATAGGTCACTGGGGCGTTGTTCGTGCATTGGTCCACAGAATTATTGGCAATGGCAGCAACGCCGCCGACCTGGATAGCGCTTGCTTCTCCGACATTGACCTCAACTGCACCAGTATTGCCGCAGCCTGAAATGGCATTGTACATCTGGCCTGCGACTCCTGCCGCATCTACGGTATTGCCTTTTTCGCAGTCCGCCTTGATTTTGCCGGAGTTGGTGCAGTCGGTCACCGCACCGTTGGTAGAACCGGCCACACCGGCGATCCAGAGATGCTTTGAAGGATACTTAGGAGCCGAGAATGTAACCGCTCCGGAATTGTTGCATTTGATAATCTTCGCGGAACTGTTGTTGAAGCCCACGACACCGGCCACGATTACACCCTGATCCACATTGGCGGAGCTGATGGTAAAGGAAACCGGTGCGAAATTGTCACAGGAGCGAACTTCGCCACCTTTGACATATCCTGTCACACCGCAGACAGACATGTAATTGTCCGTCTTGTGGTCGTCAAGCTGGACAGTGATTACTCCGTGGTTGTCACAGTTGTTGAGACTTGACCCGATCAGTGAGCCTACGACTCCGGCATAACCGCCGAATATGCCGTCCTGAGCGCTTTCTGCTACGCAAGAGGAGGCTTTGAGCGTCAATGTACCATAATTGGTGCAGTTCTCAAGCGTTGAAGCCCCGGCAAGACCAATCAGGTTACCGGCATTGACCAGCGGGGTATTTCCCGCACCTTCCGCCATCTTCACATTGACACGGTTGGTCACATTCGTCACGGTAGCTGACGCAGAGGATGAAGCGAGTACGCCGAAGGTCACCGCATCAGCCGGGATGGTGGCATTTCCTTCCAGAGTGACGTTCTTCACGATTCCACTGAGGTTCTCAAACATAGGCACATCAGTATTGATGCCGGAGATCTTGTGATTCTGTCCGTCAAATGTGCCGGAGAAAGATTCCGCTGAAGCGTAGGACACGCCTGTAAGGTCGATGTCGGCGTCAAGTTTGTATTGATCTGAAGCATTGGCATCCTTTGCACCGGCAAGGAAATCCTTGAACTGCTGTGCTGTAGAGATGGTCTTCTCCTGAGGAGCTACAACAGGGCTGTCGAGTTTGTCAAGCCATTTGAAAAGGGCGTCCGGCCAGTCCGGCCAGCTTCCGGTTGCGTGGGAGTTGTCGTTATAGACATGCACCTCATAGTTAGGATGATTTATGGCACGGAGAGCATCACCCATAGCCTTGCCGTTGTATTCCTGAGGAACTGTAGAGTCTCCCGTACTGTAGGAAACATAGGTAGGAGGCGTATCCAGGGACACGTGCTTTTCATTGCAGTATTTGTCGATCTCCTCCTGTGAAGGATTACTGCCGAGCCAGTAGAGCAATGTACCTTCGTGGGTCTTGCCCGGTGTAAGTGTCACGACAGGGTAGATGAGTATCTGGAAATCAACGTCTGCATGTCGGGTCTGGCCGATGTATCCTGCGAGATGTCCACCAGCGGAGTTGCCGATAAGACCGACCTTCTCATATCCTCCCCACAAAGCCTTGTTCTTCAAGGCCAGGTCGAGCGCCGCATTGGCATCCTCGAGAGAACGGTCCCTGAGCAGGCCCTTGTTCGGAAGGGTGAAGTAGTCCACGATAAGGGTGACGTCAGAGCCGCGGAAGTCCTCGATCACGCTGGCGATACCGCCCGCATGATGTACAGCATAGCCGCCTCCAGGATAGAGAATCACGCACTTGCTGTTTTTCTTGTTGGCATAATATACTTCCAGATAGCCCTGCTCGGACGTCTTCACTGTCACGCGACCGTCTTCATCCACCTCATATTCAGAACCGAGTCGGCCGGCAGCAAGAACCTGTCCTGCTGCAACGGTGTTGGACTTGGATGTGGATTTCTCGAACACGACATCATTGGCATCGATGGTCTTGAATGAAAATCCGTTCCCGAATGTCTGAGGTATGACCGGAATGTAGTAAGTACCGCCTTGGGTGGTATTTATGGTGATTTTGTCAGAAGGCTTCAGACTTTTCAGAGACCATTTGCCATCTGCGTCAAAAGTGAGGCTGAGGGACTCCGCGCAAACACCAGTTCCGGTAAACTCCACTTTCCTGGCCTTTGCAAGTTCAAACTCGATGAAGCCGAGTACATGATGATAGCGGAGTTCCGTATCAGGAGTCATACTTACCAGAATGTCTGATGAGGCGAAACTTCCGTCGAAACTGTTTCCCATAGGGAAAGTCATCTGTTTCTCACCGGAATTGAAGACTACGGCATCAACCACAGATTTAGGGCCGGCGATGGAATAATACGGGCCGGCACCCAGATTCTTTGTAGCGAACTCGAAGTCATTGCATTGAGCGTCAATGGTAAAAGAGTCGCTTGCTCCGGAGGCATCGAAAACCTTCACGACATCTCCCTTGCTCCAGGAGACAGTGGCAACTCCGTCATAGACAGTTTTCGTCTCTTCCAACGAGCACTTGAAGACAAGGGCTTCGGAATCAGGCCTGCCGTTTTCAACAGGCTCGATTTCCCGGCTGCAGGAGAAAGCGCCCAGCAGCAATGCCGCAGCGCTCAGGATATTTGTTATACGTTTGTTCATTTCTATCTTATTGATATTTGACAGAATGGCTTACCAGTTGATTTCTCCTCTGGAGACTCCGTCTATGTTGTTGCCTCTGACCACAGTAAAATCATCTACGAGAATGATACCTTCCTTGGTCGTGCGGAGTTCTACCGCATCACCAGGCTTGAGTGTCGTCTTGAATGTATGTACGTGTCCCGTGAAGTCACATTTGTATTCAGATGCCGAAGCCCCTGGAGTGTACGGAAGCAAAGCCTCGGACGAGACGATTCCTACAGTCTCCCATTTCTTGCTTTCCGCACGCCATACATTGACCTGAAGCGTGCCGGAGAAATTGTCCTGAGGACGCACACGGGCCACTGCAGAGAATGAAATCGTACATTCCGAACCGGCCGCATCAACTCTGCCGGAAGGAATCACCGGAGTGCAGACTATTGTCGAACCATTGTCGGCACCGTCCAGGCCGACCATTCCCATGAACGGACGTGCCCAGCGGCCGAAAATCCAGCCTGCGACATCACCGGTAATCGCATTGACAGAGCCTTTGGCACGACCTATCAGATAACCGCCTGTATTATTGCCTGAAGTACCGTCCACATGCTTGCCGTCTGACGTGAGATTCCAAGTATTGGTCTGGTGCTGGCCTTCTCCGTGAGGATAGAAGGCAAAACCGATGGACTTGTCGCGATTAGGATGATTCCATGGAATCCAACATCCGCCAAGAGCCTTACCTGCAATGCTGCCGGCAGGAACAGCGCCCGGCGCCCATGACTTATAGTCAGACTGCACGCAGAAGTCATTGAAACCGGTATAGAACACGGTCCTCTCATCCGGAGTTCTCTCATTGTCAGTAGCCATAGCGACAGGCTGCGACCATTCAGATGTGCCGAATGAATTTGTCAATGTCACGTTAGCCTTGCCCAACCCATTCTTCATGGATATCGAATTGAGCGTCCTTATGCGCACGTAGTAAGTGGTAGCAGGATAAAGACCTCCGATGGACACTCTGGTAGGAGTAAGGTAATTGACACACTTGAGTCCGTCCTGAAGCTGTGACGTATGGCCGAAGTATGAGCTGTTGCCGAAACATGGATTTATCATCTTCTGTCCGTCATAAGGCACGAAGTCATAAACCGGCTTGGTGCAGGCCTCGTCCTCGAAAATCTGAACCTGGTATGCCTGGTCATAACCTGTAATTCCGTTCCTGCAAACTGCATCCCAGTCAATGCAGAGGAATGTTGTACCCGTGCTGACATCACTCTTGCGCAAGCCCTTGGTCTTCAGGTCAACGGTTGAAGAAGCAGATGAATATGCATTGTAAGCCTCAACTTTAATACGGCATTCTGCGCCTTGCGGAAGCCCCTTGGCCGTGAAGCTGCATTCATTGACATCACCGGCAAGTACGTCATTGACATAAACCTTGTAGCCGTCGGCACTTTCGATGGCATCCCATGAAAGATGCGCATCAGTGAAGGCAGCGACAGCATTTTTCAGAACCGGTGCTGTGACTTTCGGACTGAACACATTGCCCAACAGGACGACTTCACCAGGATTTACAGTCAGCGGTGAACTGAAGGTGTTGCTGAAAGCCGCGCCTCCCTTGAAGGTAATGTCCATCACGAATCCTTGCTCATATACGCCAGGAAGAATCTCAACGCTATAGATGGCGTTTGAGAACACATCCCCCTCCTGCGGAGTGATACTGATGCTCTCAGCTTCCCCGCCGGCAGTGACATCCCTACTGTAAACATCTACCGTCGCAGTCCCTGCAATTGTTTTTTTGTCAATGCTGGTGAGCTTGAGGGATTCGACATCCTCTGCAAGCATATTGAAATTAAGATAGGACGCAACAGGACTGAAGACGAGCGAGGTCTCAAGAGCCTGAGCAAAAGCCACTTGTGGAACCGCAGGCAATTCAGCGCCGTCTGTAATCAGGTATGCTTTCTGCTCAGCAGGAACAGTGCGGGTAGCCTTGCCTTCTGAAAAAGCATCGAACGCTGTTGACGGATAAAGGGCATAATACATGTCACACGGGTCATAGGACTGGCCGGTGAGTTCTGCTCTCAGGCCCTCCACAGAACCTGGCTTGAAAACATTGGCTTCGTGAGTTGCTACATTGTCATAGACAAGCACATCACCGTTCCATACGGAAGAACGCGAAGCCCCGAGTCTCGCCTGAAAGGTGGTTTCAACAAGAACCGTGTCCACCTTTTTGTCTCCTTTCTCAGGCCTTGCGTTCGGTGTAGGGGCTGAAACCTCTCTTTCACAAGCAAATATTGAAATGGTTGCCAGCATCAAAGCTGACAGTTTGACAATATTATTCATAGAATATCTTTATTTCGTATTTGTTTTCATTTTCCTGGGAATATTTCCAGGTGTTGCGGCATCCGCATGAATCACCCGTCTCAATGAGGGAGCCTGAAGCGAAATTGTCTGTATGTACAGGACCGGATTTGGTTTCAGCAATCTTCCAGGTAGGACCTGCAGTCTTCGCCTCTGACGGGAATCCGGTCTTGGTAGAAGGCCAACCGTCACCCCAGACGATTTCGTCCATTGACATGCAGCGGCCGTTGTACTTGTTGCCTGCCCAGTAATTATGGTAGCACATCCAGTCCTTGCCTTTGTCATCAGTGACGATTCCGGCATTGTGTCCGGTACCGGCGAAATAACCTGAAGCAGGACCGCTGAGAATCGTATTGGCCTCGCTGTCGAAGGCGGAGTTTCTGGTGGACATGAGATTGCCGTCCTTGCCCTCATACGGGCCGAGCACATTCTTCGAGCGGCCTACGACGACATGGTAGGTACTGTTCGCACCCTCACAGCAGGAGCCTTTCGAGCCGAAACAGTAGTAATAGCCGTTCTTGTAGTGGACATAGGTACCTTCCAGGTCATAGGCAATGAAGACCTTCTCCGCACCTGGCGCGATTGCAAGACCGTCAGAGGTAAGCTGGATTGCCCATATTCCGGAGTCGCTTCCGAAACTTCCCCAGAAAAGGTAATAGTCGCCGGTGACTTCGTCGCGGATGACATCCGGGTCAATGGAGTTCGAAACATGCTGGGACGCATAGTCCACGAGCTTGCCGTTCGGATCGGCCAACGGATTGATATCCTTGACATTGGTCCATGTGAACGGGCCTGTCGGACTGTTGGAGACAGCTACGCCGCAGGCGCTCCTCTTAGGATCGTCCCAATGTCCTTCGGCATAGTAGAGGCAGTAGCGCCCGTCTATATATTCAAGATCCGGTGCCCAGATTCTGGTGTCAGGGACCCACTGAGGTCTTTCCATCCCGCCGAACGCATTTCCTACGAGTTCCCAGTTTACCATATCCTTGGAACGGTAAACAGGCAGGTAAACCACGTCGGAAGTGCCGCTCACGCCGTTCTGGGTGCTGTAGGCATAGAAATATCCGGTCCTCTCCCTGTCATCGAAAACTGACGGGTCAGGGGCATTGTTTCTGATCACCGGGTTCATGTACGTCGTGGTCATGAAGCCGTCCGCGCCGGTGTCCGGTTTTATAGGACGCTCATCGATGATTTTCTCATGGCATGATGACAGTGACGCAAGCGCGGCGACTGTCGCTATTGTATATAATATTCTGTTCATTGTATTGACATTATATGATTAGTCTCTCCAACCTTCGTTCTGGACCAGGCTCGGATTCATCTCACGCTCCTTGGCAGGAATAGGCCAGGTCTGGACGTAATCCCCGAGGGAGTACCAAGTATAGGTCTTTGTACCCCAGATCTGCATAAGTCCGTTGGTGTTCATCTCTCCGTTCTGGCCGGATGAATGGTCACGGAACTTCTTGTCCAGCCATGTTCCCCAACGGAGTTCATTGTAATACATGCTGTCCTCTCCGGCGAGTTCCCAGTAGAACTCGTTGCGGATACGCTCACGCATGTCTTCCTGACCTTTCACTTGCGTGAACTCATTGGTATTGAGAAGGATATGCTTAGCACGGGAACGGACTGCATTAACCATTTCCACGGCCTCGTCAGTGCGGTTCAGCTCATTGAGACACTCGGCCCTGCGGAGAAGAATCTCGGCGTAGCGGCAGAGGATCAGGTCTTCCTCGTACACCCAGCGGATAGTGTTCTCGATTCCTTCCGGAACATATTTTCTCCACAGATAGTAGAACATGGAGTTTGTGTCAGTACGGATATCACGTGAAGAAGCGCCGTCAGAACGGTATGGCCATCTGAGTGTAAAGGTGTAAGGAACACCGGCGATACCGCCGTAATACTCTGAATATGGAGTGATTACAGACATCTTGAGACGAGGGTCACGATTGTCGTAAGCCGCCTTGATACGGTTCTCGTTCTTGTGAGGCTCGTATTTGCTCATATCTGCTCCGTATGCGGTCATGTTTGCTATCTCGCCGGTTGACATCTCGTTGCGGAGGAAGAATACCGAACGCTGTTCCGGAGTCATATCATTCCAGCCCGGGCAATAATCCTCCCAATTGAACTTGCTGCCGTCAGCATTCTCGAATGACTCCACAAAGGCAGGATTAGGAAGATAGTTGTTCCACGCACCGCTTGTCACTCCAGTACAACGGTTTCCGAACAGGACTGCACGGTTGTTTCCCATTCCGTCCTTCTGGGTCATCCTGATTGAGAAAATCATCTCGTCACACTGTTCGTTGGCCGGCTTGAGGAGCTGCTTGAAGCTGTCGTCACCTGCACCCTTGTAGAGTGCGAATCCCATCGGTTCAAGAGCCTCGAAATCGTCCAATGCCAACTGCCAGTACTGGGCCTTGTCACCTTCTCCGCGGGCAGCGAGGAACTGGTAGGCCTGGCCTCTGTACGCAAGAGCAACAGCCCTGCTTACACGTCCGTAATCAGACGAGCCCGCAGTGTAGCGGTCAGGAAGATTCTTTTCTTCAACGCAATCCGTAAGGTCCTGAATGACAGCATTCCACACATCCTGTTCAGAAGAACGCGGACGGTTGGCATTGGTCGCATTCTCAATATATTCCAGATAAAGAGGTACTCCACGGTAAAGGACATTGAGATTGAAATACCCGAATGCTCTGAAGAACTTGGCCTCAGCCTTGAGTCTGCCCTTTTCTTCAGCGGTCATGTCAGGCACCTTGTCAATGTGGCTGATGATATCGTTTGCGCGGAAGATGAAGGTATAATAGTACTTGTACATGTTCGAGAACACGCTGCTTGACGGCGTTCCGTCACCATAGCAGACTTTCTGGTTGTGATACCAGTTCTTGTCCGTGTCCATCACGGAAGAGTATGCCTCGTTCATTACTTTCCAGTTGTTCTCGCTGTCCGAAGCGGAGGCACGGACATACAGTTCGTTGTACACTCCGTTCACAGCCTGACGGGCAAGAGTCGCCTTGTTCCATACGTTGGAAGAACCCACCTGATAGGTACTTTCCAGATCGAGTGACTGGCAAGATGCGAAGGAAACGGCGGCAAATGTGAATATCAATAAAACTTTTTTCATCTTTTCAATACATGTTAGAAGGTTATGTTCAGACCGCCCGCATACTGGCGCATGGTTGAGTAACCGGCTGTAGAACGCATTTCAGGGTCCATGCCCGGGAATTGGGTGATTGCGAAAAGATTCTCTCCGCTGACATATATTCTGACTTTCTGAAGAAGGATTTTCTTCGTGATCCTCTCAGGAAGTGTGTATCCGAGCGTGAAGTTCTTGAGCTTCAGGTAGTCTCCCTTGCACAGATGCAGAGAGGATGTCTCATCGGACTGGCAGGATGTCAGGTTGACAAGACGAGGCTGCTTGGAATTGATGTTGGTACGCGGATCATCCGGATTCTTCGGATCGAAGAAATAGTGGTCTTTTGCCACTGATTCAGGAATGGCGTAACCGTAGATGGTGTTGGAGGAGTTGCTGGCCTGTCTGTAATAGTACAGAGAGAACCCTGCTGCGCCTGCCCAGCTCATAGAAAAGTCAATGCCTTTCCATCCGGCAGAGAACTGCAGACCGAAATTGACCTTCGGAGTCGTGGAAACATTCTGGAATACAGCATCATATGAGTTTCCGTAGAGTCCGTCTCCGTTTGCATCCGCATAAATGTACTCACCATACCAGATCTTCTGCTTGCCGATGCCCTGCTGAGGGTAGAATGAATATCCTGCATCCATCATGGCGCGGAGCCACTCCATATCATTGGTGGTGCGGATCATACCGTCCACAGGACCTCCGTTGATATCAGGAGTGCCGTCTGCATTCCAATACTTGCCGGAACCCTTGTAGGTATCCATCATGTAGAATTCATCTATCATGTGTCCTTCGACAACTCTTGTGGAACCGCCTGTGGAAACGTCTCCGATATTGGTCTTCCATACACGGTTGCCTTCAGCGTCAGTTTCCCATCCCTGTTTGAGTTTGCCTTTGTAACGGCTCACCCTGTTCTTGTTGTAGGTCACGTTACCGCTGATATTGTAGTAGAAATCCCCTACGGTGTCTCTCCATCCGAGTTCGACCTCGACTCCCCTGTTGGTCACGGCCGCGATATTCTGTCTCGGAGCGCTGGCATTACCCATCACCATATACATGGACGGTGTGTAGAGAATGCCGCTTGTGACCTTGTCGTAGTAGTCCACGGTACCGGTGAGCCTGTTCTTGAACACGCCGAAATCGATTCCGACATCAGCTACGGATGTAGTTTCCCAAGTCAATGCATAGTTCTTGATGGAAGTGATTGAGATACCGTTTGTTATGTCGTCCGTACCGAAAACGTAATTGGTGGTTCCGTATGTGGACTGCCAGTCGTAGTTGCCGATGGAGTTGTTTCCAAGACGGCCCCATGACGCACGCACCTTGAGATTGTCGAAAATGTGCGCGTTCTTGAGCCAAGGCTCGTCACTGATACGCCATCCTGCTGACACTGAAGGGAAAAATCCCCATCTGTATTCAGGAGCGAAACGCGAAGAAGCATCTGCACGGAGGTTCGCCTCGAAAAGGTATTTGCCTGCGAATGCGTAATTCACACGACCGAAGAAAGAACGGGACGCGTACTCGGTACCGTAACCACCAGAGGCATAAGGAGTTGCCACGGCATTGAGATCTCCTACTGAAACATCCTGAAGGCCACGTTTCGTAGCGCTGAAATCACGATACTTGAAGTGGCTCATCTCGTAACCTACCATGGCTGCAATGTCATGTTTGCCTACAGTCTGGTTGTAATTGAGCACTGAAGACAGCTTCACGAAATTCTCCCTCTTGTTGTACATGTAGGAATACAGTTCGGACGGATCTGCAGGGGCAATCACATAGGTATCATTCTGGAAGTCATACTTGCCGATACCGGTGTTCACGCTCTGTTCCTCCTGGCGATAGTCCTTGTAATAAAGGTCAGTGTTCCAGTTGAAATACTTGAGGAACTTCACCTGCGCATACCAGTCTGAAAAGATCTGGGTGTTCTTGGTATAGCCTCTGGATGAGTTCATATCCACGAGAGGGTTATGAGACTGAGGATCCTGTCCATAAGCCTGCGGACCGCCATAGAGGTCAAGAGACTTCGAATACGGATAAATGTCCGGAGTCATCTTCTGAGTGTCAAGCGAATAGAGGGAACCTACATTGCTGCTTTCCTGATCGGTATTGTAGCCCCAGATGCGGGCACCTATCTTGAGCCAGTCAGTTATCTGTCCATAGACATTCACACGGCCGAAATAGCGTTTGTAACCGGTATTGTCGATGATACCAGGATTGTCAATGTATGAGAGCGACACATTGTAGCCCATCGATTTTACCTTGCCGCTTGCAGAAAGCGTGTGCTTCTGCATAATCTTGTTCTTGTAGATCACATCCCACCAGTCCGTGTTAGGATATGCCATATAGTTATAGTAACCGGACTCAGCACGTCCCCATGGGTTTTCCTTTGCCTTCAGCCACTCGTCTATCACACCCTGGGAGAACTGGGCCACTCCGCCGATATTCGTACAGGACTCGTTGTAGAGTCGCATGTACGTAGCCATATCCGACACTGTATGGATGATCTTGAACGGTTCGTCATACGAAAGAGTCAAGTCATAGCTGATTTCAGCCTTGCCGTCGGAAGATGAGCCGTTCTTTGTGGTGATGAGGATGACACCGTTCGCACCCCTGTTACCGTAGATGGCACATGACGCTGCATCTTTCAGCACATTGATGGAAGCAATATCGGAAGGGTTCACATTGCCCACACCCTGCTCCATACCGTCCACAAGGACAAGAGGTCCGGCAGAATTGAGGGTACCTGTACCACGGACAAGCATCGAGAAGTCTTCCTCGTAAGGATTACCTGAGCCCTGCATCACCTGAAGGCCCGGCATCGTGCCGGAAAGGGCCTGGGTGGCATTGAACATAGGGCGTGACTGGACACTTTCCGAAGTGAAATTGACGGAAGACACACTTCCGGTGACATTGATCTTCTTCTGGACACCATATCCGACGACCACTACTTCATCAAGATAATTGGTATCGTCCCTGAGCACGATCTCATAGCTTGAAGCTGTCCCCAAGGTAACCGTAGCTGTAGCGTAGCCAATCATGTTCACTTCGAGGGAAAGTGTCTTTTCAGGGACTGAGAGTGCAAACTTACCGTCAATGTCAGTGGAAGCACCGATTGTGGACTTCGGGACAATGACAGCCGCACCGACGACGGGCTCGCCGTTTGAGTCTTTCACCGTACCGCTGACCGTGCGGTTCTGAGCGAAAGCGCTGCCGGCAACTATCGTCGCCAGCAATATCGTAAGTATAAATTTTATTTTCTTCATTTTTCTTCTACTTAAAACATGCGACAACGAGGTTGACGTGCTCCGAAGACTCCGGCTTTATGTTGCCATAGTTGGCATTGGTGCTGGTGATGTACCATCTGTTGTTTGTCCAGAAAAGGTCTTTGCCTCTGTCAGTGCCATCCTGGAGGACGATATGCGACCAGTTGTAATCTTCAACTGTCATGGCATCACTACATCCGAGACCGGTCATCACAGAAGCCAGTTCATAGAGTGTCAGGCCTTTATTGTCACCGCCGTCACCGTTCTTTCCGTTGTCGGTATGCTGGCCCTGGTTGTGGGTATTCACATACTTTTCGGAAACGAGCACTACAAGGGCGCCGTCTGCTGTGCAACCGACACCGATACGTCCTGTATGCAGCATGTCGTACTCAGTTACAGGCACAGACTTGCCCCAGTCCGGTGTAAGGAAGCAGGTCATCTGCGCACCGAACTTGCGCCACTCGGAGTCATAGACTGTGTAGAATTTCTCCGCATCGCCGGAAATGAGCGTTTCTCCGTTTCTGCATATCTGGAAGTAACCTCCGAACGCACTTTCCACTGCCCAGGCTTCCTGACCGTTGCCGAGAGCGTCCGTATAAGAATACAGCTGTCCGTCAACAGCACCGGCAGGCTTGATGGAAACCTTTCCGTCCTTTATGCCCATAGCCGGAGCATAGGCTTTATTTTTGCCGCCGAAGCCATCATTGCGCAGGACTCTGGTCACACCCTTATCGTCCGGACCATAGGCCAACGGGCTGTAGTACTCCAGATTGCCAGTAGAAGAACTTCCGTCAGTATGCCATACAGCCGGGCCTGCCTCTGGAAGGAAGAAAACGAAATCCCTGTTGTTTCTCTGTACTGCGGAAATTCTGATATTGTCATTACCTACAACACTCTTTTCTGCGACCTTCATATTGACATGACCGGCAGGAATCGTAAGAGCATAGGCCGGATTGCCGCTTCTGCCCATAAGGTTTGAGGTCTGGTACAGACGCACGTTTCCGAAATTGACACCATACTGGGTGCTCCATTTCTTGGTAACCTCTGTCCAGCCTTCGTCGAATTTCGCCACATCGGAAGGTGTAGCATAGACTGTGAAGGATTTCTTCTTGCCCACGGTCTTGTCGAGGATGACGAACTCCACACCATTGCCTTCCGAAAAGTCAAGGTTCTTCAGCGCATTCGGATCGGTCACCAGTTCGACATCGTTATTGGTCACCACCTCGACATTGACACCCTTGACTTCTGAAGCCAGATAGGCGGACGGGAAAGAGCCGATGTAAGTATTGTCGGACAATGAAAGGCTGACGGTCTCTGAACCGAGTGTCGCCTTCACCTCCTTGATCTGCTGGAACATGGAGGCCGTAAGCGTGTAGGCGATATCGTCCACACCATCATTGACAGTGATCTTGAAACCTGATTTCAGATTTGCTGTCAGTCTGGTCTGGGCAGGACTTACCATCCTTGCCCAATCCTTGTTCAGTTCAATGTCGCAAAGGACATTGTCCAGAGAGGCTGCGGTGTGGAATTCAAAACTGACAGTCCTGTTTTCCTGATCGACAGAACCTTCAATCCATCTGTCACCGTCAAGTGCTCTGATGCCGACAACGGGATCTTTCACATACCCGGGGTCATCAGCGAGTTGGAAAACCATTTTCTCTTCGCAAGATGCTGCTCCGAGGAGTACAAGCGAAGCGAGAACGATAATCAGACATTGCTTTTTTCTCATTACTGATTGTTTTAGTTATTAGGTGTATATTGTGTATTGTTGTTATCGCAGTTCGAACGTCCGGGTCTTAAAGGTGGAATCACCGGCGTAGAAGTCTATAGTTATGTGCTTAGGGCCTACATTCAGTTTGAATGAACCAGGAGTGTAGGAATGGATGTAGCGGGTTATGCCCGGAAGATATTCTTCAAAAAGTGCGCTTTCATCCTTTATCGGAGAGCCGTCCGGCATGGTTTTCATGCCCATTCTGCGGCTTCCGTATTCTTTCGGGTCCTCAGTTATGACCTTGTATTCCGCCGCCTCAGGCTTAGCCCAGACACTGCTCATCTCCATCTGTGTGATTATGCCGCCGTCACCTTTCCATTCTGTAAGGGTCGTGGCATGAGAATGCCCGCACAGCACTATCGCATGCCTTTTGGCAAACTCCGCTCTGAAATGGCGTCTTGCAGCGGTTTCGCCTTCGCTTGCGCCTCCATGGAAAAACCATCTGCAGCTCTGCTCGTCCATAGGAAATACCGGTCCGTGGGTAATGATGAACGTGTGTCTGGCGCCGCGGGTTTCCTGAAGCATTTTCTCTATTTCAGCGTCATCAGGATGATTGAAGTCCAATACCAGGAAAGCATCGGGGCCAATGTTGAAATAGAATGTGGTTTTCTCAATGTCTTTTCCGAGTTCTTCTGACATCCTTTTAGGCATATACTCATGATATACCTTCTTGGCATCAGTTCCACGCACATCATGATTTCCCTCGACCGTCACGAACGGCAATCCGCCGAACTCCTTCTTGAACGCATTCATGACATCGTCGAGCATCTTTCTGTGGACATCTCCGTTTCCGCAATCTCCCTGAATGAGGTCGCCTACCTGCAATGCAATCTGAGTATTCTCATCAGCAAGGCAGGCGCATCTTTTCAGCAGCCGCGGACAGCGTTCACGCCACATTTCACCGTTGCGGGCAAATTCCGCACGCTGGACACGGTTGAGCCATTCCACTTTTTCGTTGTAATGTGAATGATACACATCGGCCGGCTCGGTATCGAAGTGAGTGTCGCCTAGAATTACGATTGAGTAGTTTTTGTCCTTCCGGCTCTTGGCCCCCGCAAGAACAGGAAAGTTGAGAAATGTCATACTTGTCAGCGAAAGTGCTGACACAGCGATAAAATCGCGTCTGTTCATCTGATTATTATAGTTATAGTAGTCCGACAATAGCGTGGCTTGTCATATCTTGTTATCAATTACGTCAAGCAGATTTACCAATTATTTCGATAAACTGATACTTTTTTGAGAAAAATCGATACTGTTTTTCAGGATAGAATGATGCGGTTACAAGTCGCAGCCTGGCAGAGGGCACAATACGAAAAAAGCACCGCAACGATTGCTGCAGTGCTTTCCTTGGTGGGAGCAGAGGGAGTCGAACCCCCGACCCTCTGCTTGTAAGGCAGACGCTCTGAACCAACTGAGCTATGCTCCCAAGCTTATTTGCATTCCGACTTGGTCTCTATTTCCAAATCGGGAATGCAAATATATGACTATTTTTCCATTCAGCAAAAATAATTTGACATTTTTGCCACCAGAATTAAGAATTTACTGCGCCACACCCCAACGGACATTGATTTCATGCGCATACTTAACCTTCTCGAGAAGGAATTTACGCACGTCCTTCCATCTGTAGTATGGGCCTTCAACCGGTATCAGAGCCGGCACGAGACGCTCCTGCTCATTCAAGAGGAACTTGACCAGAACATCCTTGCACTTGGTGTCACCATCCTTACGGTAGAACACCATCTGCAGGTTCATTGCCATCGGGACATATTCTGACGTCATCCAGTACTTCCAGACATCCTTTGCCGGAAGCCTCTTGTCGCAGCCCTCGATGCCGATCAATGCAGAAAGCGGCGCCACAGACACGTCGTGGGCAAATCTGAGGTCGGCTGCACGCTGACTCCCGGATGTAAGCGCCGCATCCGCCTTCGCGATAAAATCAGAGAGCAGAGTTTCTGTCAATGACATCCTGCGTCCGCCGGACTCCACTGAATTGCACATCTCAGAATAGATTCTGCAGGCATTGACCTTAGCCAGCTGATACCTCATATCCTCAGTGTAGTACGCAGGCACGCACACATCGTCCAGCCTGATATCCGGAGCGATACTGCCCCAGATGAGCACCTCCCTCATGAATTTCCAGGACGGAGAAACCAACTTGGCACCTTCTTCCGGATCCTTGAAAATGGAAGAAAGGAATGCTGTAGTATCCAACAACGCCTTGGCCAATGAGTCCGTAACATCACTGCCGAGGTGTACGATATCGAAATAATCCGCAGGCTTGTAGAGAAGGTATGCCATGTAGGAATCCCCACTATGGACATTGACCTTGAGGCTCTTGCGTTCCTTCTTAAGCCTTTTTGTAAACGCCATCATACTCTCCTGGCATCTTCTGACAGTACTTGAAGCGGCGTCCACATAAATTCTTTCCTCACTTGAGAACACCTCTGGAAAACGGCGATACATACGTTTCGCTATCATCTGATGCTCCTCCGCTCCGAGTTCGGAGAGTTTGCCCAAGTTTCCCACTGTAGCAGAATCGACTTTCATCAATTCGCGGTACAATGCCATTCCACGCTCAGTAAGCATTCCGGTTTCCGCAGCCTTACGGATTTTTTCCGGCGCCTTGTCAAACTTCTTGGACGAATCGTGATAGCGTGAGCCATGACGGCCTATATGACTGATATAGAACGGATTGTAGCCTTCCGGCGCTGCCGTGTCCTGCATATTGCCAGGCTTATAGACATGGTAGATGCCGACTCCTGCATAAGGATCTGCCGCCAGTTTTTCACGAGTTACCTGTGCAGAAGCATTGACACAGACAAAGAGGGAAGCCGCTGCAGCAACGAAAATTCTTATCGGTTTCATGGTGTTATTTTCTTGGTCTCGCTGTTCTCATTGACTTGATGGCCTTGTCCTGGAGAGAATGGATTTCTTTCCTGCTCCAAGGAAGTCCGATGAACTCGGACGGGTAGTCGGTCTCGATGATGTCCGGTTCGGCCAGAAGTTCGCGCTCATAGGCGATGCGGCGGTCCCCATCTTTCTTCACCTTGTCGGAAGAGCCTGTGATAGAGGTCATTATCATCACGCCATTCTTATGCAGTTCGCGGTAAATGTCATGAAGTTCAGGGTTCACGGCCAGACGTATATAAGCCATGATGTGGTCCCACGGAATAGGGCACTCATCGTAAGCCTTAAAATGTTCCGGCTTGCTGATTTCCACGCAGAACATCACATTCTGCACGCCGTGATTCCAGTAGTACAGAGCCTCGTCGATGGAACGCACGCTCAACATGATGTTGTGGTACATCGACCAATCCCCTCCCGGAAGCAGCTGCTTGATATAGTAGTCCAACGCTCCCTTCTTCTCTGCATCGCTCACGCCCTTGGTATTGATGTACTTGTTGTCGAAGTTGAAGACGACCTTATCCTTGCCCCACTCCAGCATCTCCTTCAATGTCGGTATCTTGTAAGGGGTCTCCTTACCCTTTCTGTCCACGAGATTGAACTGGCGGATCTGCTCATAGGTATAGTCACAGACCTTGCCTTTGCCTGTCGTGGTCCTGTCCAGCGTAAGGTCATGCATCAGTACCATGACACTGTCCTTCGTGAAACTGAAGTCGATTTCGAAAAACGTCGGCATCATTGACAATGTCTTTTCGCACGACTCGACGCAGTTTTCCGGATAACCTGCCATCATACCGCCACGATGAGCGCTGATGATGACATCTCTCTTCGGAGAATATCTGAAATAATTCTGAAGGTCTTCAAAAGAATTGATTTCCACCTTGTTACGGTCAATGCCCTCCTGGTATCCGGCTTCGGGATTCTGAGCATTAGCCGCAGTCACGGCCATAGCGAACAATGCTGCAGCCGCGATTGTAAGTCTGTGAAGCATCATATCTTTTCCACCTCTTTATAGGCATTGACAATCTCCTGAAGCATCGGATCTCCGGACTTGATGCCGGTAACGTCCGAAATGGCAGGGACAAGTCCCTCTGTAGCAATCTTTTCCATCAGCTGTACGCTCTGCGGATCTTCAGGATTGTTGAAGTGCAATGCAGCACCGACTCCGAGCAGAATCTTGTCATAAGGCAGTCCGAAACTCTTGGCTGTCATTACCGGCTTTATGAGTCTGTCGTCCGGAGAAAGCTTTCTTATCGGCTCACGTCCCACACGGGTAACGTCGTCCTTGAGATATGGATTGTGGAAACGCTTGATAATCTTCTCGATATATTTGAAATGAGCCTCATGGTCGAAGCCGAACTGCTTTACCAGAGCCTCGCCGCTCTGCTGCATCGCAGCATGCACGACAGCGTAGATTTCCGGAGTTTCAATGCTCTCGAGAATGGTCTGGCAGCCCTTCATCTTACCGAGATATGCTGTGATCGCATGACCGGTGTTGAGCGTAAACAGTTTTCTCTCAATGTATGCGAGGAGGTTGTCAGCCATATTCATTCCTGCAATTTCAGGAGCTTTTCCGACAAACGCCTTTTCCTCGACATTCCATTCGTAGTATTTCTCCACAGCCACGTCGATAGGATTCTCGCTTCTTACCGGAGGGACAATGCGGTCAACAGAGCAGTTTGGAAAACCTGTGTGAGCGAGGCACCACTCTGCCTGAACCTCGTCGAGATGAGAAAGCACAGCTTCCTTAAGACGTGACGATGCCATAAGTCCGTTTTCGCAAGCGATAATGTTCAGAGGAGCCTCGATTCCGGCTTCTTTTCTCGCGACAATGCCTTTGGCAATAGCCGGTGCAATGAACGGAAGTATCCTCAGACCTACTGCCGTAGTCAGAATTTCGGCTTCCTTTATCACATCCACTACCGCATCGGTAGATGAATCCACCGCGCTGACGCCGGAAATCAGAATATCCTCACTGTCAACGTCCTTGATATGGACAGTGTACTGCCTGTCAGCATTGATCCTGTCCACGATTTCCTTGTTCACATCTGCGAACACTACCTTGTAGCCTGACTGCGAAAGTACGGCTCCGATAAATCCTCGGCCGATATTGCCGGCCCCGAATTGAACTGCTGTTTTCATTTATAATCGTTATTTAGTGTCTTTTACTATTTTCCATGATTCCGGATTGCGGAAACCTGCGAGGAATGCCTTCACATCCATCCGTTTCTTGCCCGAAAGTTGGACATCAGTCAGAGAAACCGCTCCGTCAGCCGTAGTGACAGCGAAGAATGATTTGCCGTCACTCAGAATCTCGCCCGGAACAGCCTCAGACTTGCCGGCTTTCTCAAGCATTGACCTGAAATCCTCTCCTTCCACCTTCTCTCCGAAATAAATCTTCAACTGGACCGGTTCCGGATGCGCTTGCGATTTCAGCATGGTAAATGCAGCCGGGTACGGGCTCAGACCTCGGATCAGATTGTAAACAGCGGAGGTCTTCTTGTTCCAGTCAATGTCACACAGCTCCCGAGTGAGTTTCGGCGCCGGTTTCAGGACTTCCGAACCCTGGATGAAACTCCTCTGGACACGCGTTTCGATATTCTTCTCAATGATACCCTCAACGGTCTGCACCACGAGTTCCGCTCCGATCGGCATCAGCTTGTCGTGAAGCGTACCTGCCGTATCTTCCGGAGTTATACGGCATTCCTGCCTGAGCATAATTCCGCCTGTGTCAATGTCCTTGTCAATCATGAAGGTAGTCACACCTGTCATCTTCTCGCCGTTGATCACTGCCCAGTTGATAGGAGCAGCGCCACGGTACTGAGGCAGAAGGGCTGCATGGAGATTGAACGTGCCGAGCTTCGGCATTGTCCAGACTTCCTGCGGCAGCATGCGGAATGCGACGACCACGAAAAGGTCGGCCTTGAATGCCGCGAGCTGCTTCAGGAATTCAGGATCCTTGAGCTTGAGCGGCTGGAGGACAGGGATATTGTTCTCCACTGCGAACTTCTTCACAGCACTTTCATTGACCTTCAATCCTCTTCCGCTCGGCTTGTCAGCCACGGTCACCACACCTACGACATTGTACTTGGCCTCAATGAGGGCCTTGAGAGGAGCAACCGCGAACTCCGGCGTTCCCATATAGACAATTCTTGTCTTTCTGAATATGCTCATAAACTTGCTCTTGATTTTTCTCCACCATGAACCGAAATTCTCCGTATTGAAGATTGCCGAATCGTGCGCTGCCTTCCACGTGAAATACGCTCCGAGCGGTGCCAGGACAATGGTGGATATGAATACTCCGGCAGCTGCTGTAATAGCTCCGTCGCGTGCCAGTTTTGTTCCGGTAATATCGACTACCCAGTACAGCACGAAGAACAGTACGGCGATGATGGCCGATACGCCCAGTCCACCTTTCCGGATAAATGCCCCGAGAGGCGCTCCGATGAAGAAAAGGATGAAACAGGCCAATGCCTCCGCGAACTTCTTGAGCAGTTCCACGTCCGTACGTCTGAGGATGTAGATATAACCGTAAACGTCATTCTCATAGCTGCTTACAGCGGTGCAATACTCGATTGCCATATTCTCGGCATTGCGGTACGCGCTGAGTTCCTCCTCCTTGCTGCCCCATTTTTTCAGTTTGCTCCTGTCGAACAATGTCGTACCCTGGAAATGGCTTGCAGTATCCAGCTGGTTCGCAAACCTGAGTATGCGTCTGGAGAAGAATGATGCCGTATTCACAGCCCATGTGGAATCGTTCAGATGCGTAAGGGAATCCTTTCCGTGACCGAGCTGTGTAAGGTTCATTGCCCTTACCTGGTCGCCGAACTTGGACTTCTCAGACTTCTGGAAGGCGTAGTTCTGCAACGGGATTATCATCTTCTGGTTGCGGAAATTGGTCTTCTGCAGCTGCAGCGAGGTATCCCTGTAATTCATCTTGTTCGTCTCGGAATAGTTTATTCCGCTGAACATCTGGAACGTGAGGTAATCCTTGCTCTTGGACATCTTGAGCATTGCGGAATCCGCGATCGTAAGGCTGACATTGCCCTTGCCCGCGGTATGGTCATAGACCAGAATTCCGTGCATCATATTCGTCTTGTCGTCCTTCGAGTCGATTCTCAGCACATATCCGTCTATGCCGTCGTAGAAAGTTCCGGTAGGGATATTGATTTCCTCCTTTGTCTTTCCGATGTCATCACGAAGCGTGAAAATCTTGTTGTAGGCGACCGGGACGAGGTTGTTGACCGCGAAAAATGCAAGGATACTGATTATGCCGGCACATATTATAAGAGGTGTAAGGACTCTTGTCAATGATATGCCTGCGGATTTCATGGCGATAAGCTCGTTGTTCTCGGCCATCTGCCCCACTGTCATCACTGAAGCGAGAAGTGTGGCAAGCGGAAGTGAAAGCGGCAGCATAGTGGCGCTTCCCCATCCGAGGAACTCAAGTATAATCCTGAGTCCCAAGCCCTTACCTACGAGCTCATCTATATATAGCCACAGAAATTGGAGCATAAGAATGAATACGACCACCATCAGGATACCGAAGAACGGTCCCAAAAATGATTTGATGATAAACTGGTCGAGTTTCTTCATTCCTTACTCCTTTGTCTGTGTTACGGCTGCTTCTAAGCTGTCGCTATTTCTACAAGCTTGTCGAGAGCGTCCTTCAGCCCTGCAACATTCTTGCCGCCAGCTGTTGCGAGTCCAGGCTGTCCGCCACCGCCTCCGAGGATGAATTTGGCAGCCTCGCGGATATCCTTGCCTGCGTTCTTTCCTTTGGCAACAAGGTCCGGAGAGTACATGAGCACGAGGTTCGGCTTCTCCGCATATTCAAATGCAGCGGCGAACACGAAGTTCTCAGACTGCTTCTGGAGAAGTCCTGCCACGCCTTTTATCAATGCAGGGTCCACGCTGTTGGTGAACTTGACCACTTTCAGTCCATTGATTTCGGAAGCCTCCTTGGAAAGCTTCTCCGCAAGACGCGCGGTCTTTTCCTGAACGAATCCTTCAATCTCCTTCTTGTAGCCGGTATTCTCGTCGAGGACCTTACGGATAGCCTCACCGAGGTCTGGGGTATTGTTGAAGAACGCTTTTGCATTTTTCAATGTCTCCAAGAGAGCACGGGTATGCATCCATGCCGCCTCGCCTGTAACTGCCTCAATACGTCTTACACCAGCAGCAACAGCGCCTTCAGACAGGATGATGAATGTACCGATCTGTCCGGTCGCCTGCGCATGTGTTCCGCCGCAAAGCTCCACAGCGTCACCGAATTTCACGACTCTGACCTTGTCGCCGTATTTTTCACCGAACAATGCGATTGCGCCCATTGCATTGGCCTCTTCCATTGTCGCGTCCCTCTTTTCCACGAGAGGATAATTGGCGCGGATCAGTTCATTGACCCTCTTCTCCACTTTTTCGAGCTCCTCGTCGGTCATTTTGGAGAAATGCGAGAAGTCGAAACGGAGATAGTCAGGGCATACATACGAACCTTTCTGCTCAACGTGTGTGCCGAGCACCTCTCTCAACGCCCTGTCGAGAAGATGGGTTGCAGTATGGTTGTTCGTGATTTTCAGCCTTCTCGCGGCATCGACATGAAGCGAGAATGACTCTGAGCAGTCTGAAGGAATACGCTCTGCGATATGGATCGTGAGGTTGTTCTCCTTCACGGTGTCCAGAATCTTGATCCTCTCACCGCTTTCAGACTCTATATATCCGGTGTCGCCTACCTGGCCGCCCATTTCCGCATAAAACGGAGTGCGGTCGAAGACAAGCTGGAACATGACCTTGTTCTTCTGTTTTACGGTGCGCTGCTTGATGAGGCTTGCCCCGTCAATGTCGGTGTAATCGTAGCCGAGGAACTCTTCCTCCTCGCCGTTGTGATACTGGATCCAGTCACCGAATTCGTTGGACGTGGCCTGACGCGCACGATCCTTCTGTTTCTGAAGTTCCACATTGAACGCCTCAAGGTCCACCTTATAGCCCTTCTCGGAAGCGATCAGTTCAGTAAGGTCAATCGGAAAGCCGTATGTATCGTAGAGCACGAATGCATCCTTACCGTCAATCACCTTGGTCTCAGCTGCTTTCGCAAGATAGTCATCCATGAGTCTGATGCCGCGGTCCAATGTCCTGAGGAATGCGAACTCCTCTTCTCTTATGACGCTTTCAATGAGTTTCTGCTGTGTTCTGAGTTCCGGATATGCACCGCCCATGTCATCGGCAAGCTGCTGCACAAGACGGCAGAGGAACGGCTCATTGAATCCGAGGAACGTATAACCGTAACGGACTGCCCTTCTGAGGATTCGGCGGATCACATAGCCGGCCTTCACGTTTGAAGGAAGTTGACCGTCAGCGATTGAGAAACTGATGGCCCTGATATGGTCAGCAATCACCCTCATTGCCACCTCAGTATCCTCAGACTCGTGATAACCGTGACCGGAAAGTTCCTCGATCTTGCTGATCATTCCCGTGAACACGTCCGTATCGTAGTTGCTCTTCTTGCCCTGAAGTACCATGCAGAGCCTCTCGAAGCCCATACCCGTATCAATGTTGTGGTTCGGCAGGAGTTCAAGCTCGCCGTTTGCCTTCCTGTTGTACTGCATGAACACGAGGTTCCAGATTTCAATGACGAGAGGATTGCTCTTGTTTACAAGCTCACGTCCCGGAACAGCTGCGATTTCCGCATCGCTTCTAAGGTCAATGTGGATTTCGCTGCATGGTCCGCACGGGCCTGTGTCACCCATTTCCCAGAAATTGTCGTGTTTATCTCCTAGAAGAACGTGGTCTTCCGGGAGATATTTCAGCCATGTCTGTCGGGCCTCCTCGTCGAGGGATGTCCCATCTTCCTTGGAACCCTCGAATACGGTGGCGTAAAGCTTGGTCTTGTCGATTTTATATACTTCCGTGAGAAGTTCCCAAGCCCAGGAGATGGCCTCAGTCTTGAAATAGTCGCCGAAGCTCCAGTTTCCGAGCATCTCGAACATCGTATGGTGATAGGAATCGTGTCCTACTTCCTCGAGGTCATTGTGCTTTCCGCTCACGCGGAGGCATTTCTGTGAATCGGTGGCTCTGTGTGTCTTAGGTGTAACATTGCCGAGGAAAATGTCCTTGAACTGGTTCATTCCGGCATTGGTAAACATAAGTGTAGGGTCGTTCTTTACGACCATCGGTGCAGAAGGGACAATGGTGTGGCCCTTTGATGCAAAAAAGTCCAGAAATTTCTGTCGTATCTCGTTAGAGGTCATCATAATATGACGTTGTTTTATTTTTTCGTTTTACAATTGTCCATATGTCAGCGGCTCATTCCGCGTTCACGGGACACGCTCCGTTCCGCCATCGCCACGGGATTTCGGAACAAACTGCAAAATTATATCTTTTTTCCCGGATTCCATAAAAAATGAACACATTTAGAAGCACACAAACCCCGTCCCGCGACACCTCGTCGAGAGAAGCAATAAATCAAGTAAGCTCAGAGTGTCCTACCCAATAACCTCAAACTGTCCTATTGGATACCGATCAGTTCGACCTCGAAGATCAATGTGGAGCCGGCCGGAATGCCGGGCTGGGAGATTTTACCGTAGCCGAGTTCCGACGGGATATATATTTCCCATTTGTCGCCTATGCGCATCTGCTTCAATGCTATGACCCAGCCTTCTATCAGCTCTCGCATACGTATCGCAAGCGGGCAGCCGCCCAGGCTGGTGTCAAAGCACTTGCCGTCTATCGTCCTGCCCAGGTAATGGCAGATGACAACGTTCGTCATGCCCGGCTGCCGCCCCGATTCAGGGCCAGACTGAAGGACTTTGTAGAGAACTCCCTTTTCGAGGGCATTGACACCGTCCTCCTTGGATTTGGCCTCAAGCCACTCGGCGTTCTTCTTGAAATATTCCTGTCTGTTCTGTTTCATAATTATATTTTTATCAGGTTTTGTCCGGGAAAACGGCCCTTTTTACGGACAAATTATTGATTTTGAACAACTTATCCGTAAACACCCACCATTTTCCGGACAAAATCACATCTGCGAGTGATCAGCGACTCACTAAAGGCGGAAGTGCCGGGGCATTGGCGCGATAGTGAGGGGCGTAGAGGGATTCGATCGTCACGACAGGAGCCGAGAACGTGCCTGTCTGAGTCACGAAGAACTCCTCGCTGATTACCGTATTCTCTTCCGGGTACGAATCGAAATAATACTCCGTGAGAGCAGACTTGACATTGCGGTAGCCTTGAGGCGTGAAAGAATACCAATCCGCGATTCTCAGCGGCGAGAGCCACCATCCGTATCTTCCGGAAAACTGGTTTGCCGGCCTGAATGCAGCCTCGCGAGGTGCACTGAGCTTCACGAAACTACGGTTCTCATCATTGTGGATAACATATTCGGCCACAATCTTGTCACCGACATTGACACGGTCCCCCGGCCTGATCTTCTGACGTCCTGCCTTATCTGCTGTCGTGCCGGACCCTACTCCAGACGAGCCCATAGACGCTTCAGCAGACACGCTGACAGAGGACGCTTCAGACATTCCGGCAGGATCCTTCCCGGACGCACTCGGGACAGCTCCTATTCTGTAGAACTTCCTCTCGACAGTGAATCCGTTTCCGGAAGCATTCACCTCCGCAAAAGGCAAATCAGTAACAGCTGAAAGCACCACCACCTTCGTGGATTTCACGGCCGCATCCCCTTCCATAACGGAATTTATCGCATCCACGAAATCCGGAGTCGCCTCCCAGTGCTGCGTCTCCTTCTGCAGCATAAGCCATAGACGGATACCGTCAGCGACACGCTTGGCCTCAGAAACATTGACAGAGCCCTTGCCGGCACTCTGCATCCTGAAAGCATAGCCCGAAAGCAGATCGCAAAGCATAGAATGCGCGTAAGCCTCACTCTCAAGCAGTCCGCGGAACGGCATCACGGCATTCGGATAATACATTCCGCCATCTTTGTGCATCACGGCATATTCGAGAAGCGACGCCACATCCGCCTCGAGCGACCTTTCGAGACGGGCACCCGCATTGACCCTCACGCCCCACGACTTCGCCAAGGCGATGCCGTCGGAAGAAGAACTCAGACGGATCAATGTCGATAGTCTTCGTGCCTTATCCAGTATGCGGCCATTCAGCCCGCGCTCCTTGGAAGGAACCAGGTACGCTTTAGCATCAGAGCGGAACTGTTTCGCCCTCTTGCCAAACAGCCTGCCCAAGATACCGGAAACGGAATCCCACTCAGTAAACTTCACCGAAGCATACATTGACCGCACATACATATATTGGCTGTCCGAAAGGCCGCCGCACCAGAACGGAACCGGCTGAAGATAAGCGAATTGTCTCTTGTCAATATACTTCACGGCAGAAGCGAGCACCTCTTCCACATTCTTCGCGGACGCGGCATCGCCGGCCACTGCCTCTGAGCCGTCAAGCAACCCTGCCTTCAACATCTTCGCGCACCGCTCCAGCAGCACAGCCGTTATGACAGGAGACGAAGACATCCCCTCGAACCATCCGAAACCGCCATCCGCATTGTGGCAGGCCAGCATCTTCTTCATCAATTCCTCATCGGAAAGCACTACACTGTCCCTCGCAGGCATTCTGCCGGCAGCTCTTAGCGCATCGGCCAGCCGTCTCACGTACAGAGCCTCAGAAAGTGTGAGCACATCATTGCCGGCAGGTTCCACCTTTGACGGCACGGCATCACGGACCATATCCATAATGCTGAGCACCTTCACCTCGGCATTGTCCCCGTCAGCATTGACAAACATCTTCCTCAGGCGTGAAATCAGGGCATCCTGGTCCGCACCTGCAAGCAGCACAGCCGAATGAGCCTCTGTAAGACGCTGAGTATCAGGATATACAGAAACAGGCACAAACATCGCATCAGAGAATGCATTGCTGCCTGTTTCCGCCTTGAACACCACCTTGAATCCGAGAGTGCCGCACTCGGGAATCAGTTCATTGACATTGACATCGAAAAGCGAGCGCAGCGATTCTCCCGCAGGGACCTTCACCCGCAGGGACTGCACAGAAACAGGCTTCGCGCCCGATGACTCGAGAGCCTTGTAATCCCCACCCTTATATATATTAAGGGTCAATGTTCCTTCTACGTCGTTTTCCGCAACCGAAGAAAGCCCGACCGCAAGTCGGTAATTATCAGAACGATAGAGATATTCAGGAGCCACGACATTGACCTTTACAGGCAGCGAGACAGTCATTTCCCTACGAAGTGCGGAATTGCGCATGCTACGGTCGTGGGCATACAGAGACACGATGAAAGTGGACAGCGTGCCGCCCGTGCGGAAAGAAAACGAAAGTTTGCCGTTCTTGTCCGTGCGCAGGAAAGGCTGGAAGGTCAATGTGCTGGCAAAATTGTCTCTTACGGCCGGTTCTGCTCCGGATCCGCATTCCAATGACTTGGACTCCATGACAGGAGCAGCGTCTTCTGCACATTCCATCTCCGCACTTGCCCTCGCATTCATTGAACAGAACACCGGAGACTTGGACTTGCGCGCTGAGCCATAGGCGATTACGTCATCTCTGCCGTCCGCATCCACTGAACCCGGTGAGGTGTTGTAACGAATAGTGCAGACATTGTACTCGACAGGAGAATAGACCGGCCAATGATTCGGCTCAATAAGTTCCGAGCTCTTGTCAAACACCGCGGCCAGACATTCCGTTTCAGGGGCGGTCTTCACTGAGAATGTATATTCCGTATCAGGCAATGTCCTGTCTTCAAATGAAGAGAACTCCAGCGGCATGATGTCAGACTTGCGGACCTTATGGAACTCATATGAATAAGACACGGAATCGCCGTTCCTGAAATAGAAGACTTTTGCCAGTACAGCATCAGGATACTCCTTCTTGTACGGGAACTCCAGTTTCACAAGAGAGCCATCCTTGCCGCGCATTCCGCTCAGCTGTACAAACTTGATATCCAACACATTGGCTTTTTCTCCAAAAATCTCGGCAATCGCCCAGACCGGAGCGTCATCGGCCATTCCTAACCAGATGGAAGCATTTTCGCCCTCCGTCACCTGCTGAGCGGACGGCATTATGAAATCCTTCACAGGCGCGTCCAGGACCGTCATGGAATCATTGACCAGAAGAATCCTCAGACTCGACGAATCAGTATATTCCTTTCCGCTCTGACTTCGGGCCTGAGCATCGGCCTTGATAGTATAAAGTCCTGACTGACAAGATTTAAGGTCAATATTTTCTGCCTCTCCGGAAGCCGCTTCGCCGCTAAGAAGAGTTGTTCCCCGTTCATTCTGAAGAGTGTATTTCACTTTTACAGGCACGGCTTCCCCATCATCGGACAGGACATCCATCTTGACGGAAGCGACATTGCCGCGAAGTATGCTCACACTTTCTTTTCTCTGCCATCTGCGAGGAGTGATTTCCGACTTTTCATCGGTTGCAAATGCCTGTCCTTCAGCGCCATTCGCAAGCTCCAGTTCCAGAGTCAGCTCATCCGCCACCCATATTGCACGACTGTATTCGTGAGTTTCTCCAGTGTCGTCAGAAATCCTCACTTCCACATTATAGTATCGGCTCCACTGAGAGGGAAGAGCCTTGAAACTTACGACAAAACTGCCGTCCGAGGACATCTTCAGTTTGCCCGAATCGATCTTGTCTCCGTATGAAGTCACTTCATAAACAGCATTGGCAGAAGATACAGGATGACCGGACAGACTGCGCACACGGCCCGAAACCGTAACCTCGTCACCAGGGAAGAACAGTGTTTCGGTCTTGTCGAACTCAAGGTCGAAAGTCGGAAGGACAAACTCGTCCACACGTACCGGTTTGACCGTAAGCAGCTTTTTTCCGCCGGTCAGGACATTGACATACCAGTATCCGTTCCTGAGTCCCTTCGGGAGCGCGAATTTTCCGGCCAATGAACCAAATTCATTGGTAGTCAGCAACTGAGAAGACACTTCATTGTCCTGTGCGTCCTTCAGGACCACTTTGCATTCCGTGCCTTGAGGTGCCACACGCGCATTGTTTCTACCTTCTATATTATATAGGAGCACCTTGAACTCAAGCGTTTCGCCAGGATTGTAGGCCGACTTGTCCGTGAAGATCTCACCGCACAGACGCACTTTGGCGTCATCTCCGGAATCCACCGTACTATACCAGCTGTTAAGTGACAGCTGCTCGGATTTTCTCAGGAAGCCATCTTCGCCCTTATAGGAGCAGGTCAATGTATAATAGACATTGTCCTTCATCACGGACACGAACTCTTGTGGCAGCGGAGTGAATCCGTCAAACTTGAAACCAGCACAAGACGCTATGACCTTTCCGTTCTTATACAGCTGCAAATCAGCACATTCCAATGGCTTTCCGCTTTTCCATCCGGCCGCATAGATGCATTTCCCCCGGCTGTCAGTCCTTGACGCAACGGAAATACGGTGAGAGCCGTACCTCCTCGATGAGACGTTCATCCCGTTTTTCGCGACAATGACATAATCCCCGTCATCTACCACAGGCAAATCCACCGAGACCGTATCCTTTATATAGAAACTGCTTTTCGGATTGGCCAGACTCTCGGACAGCACCGTTTTCGAACCGGACTCATCAGGGGACATAGACAGCTTTGCCGACTTGAGATTCTGAAGCAGAACGAGTATTTTCCCGTCTTCAAGTCTCACCTCTACAGATTTGTCGGTCAAGCGACTGCACAGGTTTTCGACAGTGGTCAGGTCGCCGACCACTTTGCTTTCGACACCAGAAAATGCAGTCCTCTCCTTTTCAAACGCCGCGCACTTGTCATACAGTGCCTTATACTCATCTGAGCCAGCCTTTTTCTCTCCCAGTGAAGAAAACTCCATCTCCAACAGGGAAGCTTTGGCAAACATTGACACAGCCTTACCGGCATATTTGCCGGCAAACGCCTCCAGTCCGGATTTCTTTACGGATGCGGAAGTATTCCCGTCCGCATTGCGCCAGGACTTTTCCAGCTTCACGTATTCGAGAAACGCACTCATAGGGTAACTGTCGCCCTGATATTCTGCCAAGGCCTCTGCAATATCGGCAAACAACTTACCCGTATAGAAGTTTTTTGCAAGAAGTGTCCACAATGCGTATTGATAATCATTGGCATAGAAGTCCTTCACGAATCCGCTTCCAGGGACACCCGGAACAGAGGACCTGCCATCGTAGGAAGTCCAGAAAGGCTGATTGCAGGAGGCTTCCAGTCTCTTCACATTGGCACGGACATATTCGAAAATGGCCTCGGCTGTTTCATCGCCTTTGGACAATTTCCAGACGAACGACATCACCGGCTCATCGAACTTCGCTATTTCCTCTCCAAGGTTCAGTTTCAATGAGTCCTGAAGTTTCCAGTTACGCGATGCAGCATCGGAGACATATTTCTTCGCCGCGTCATAAAAGTCCCACGCAAGACGCTTTTCGGACGCTTCCGACTTGATTTTCGACAGGATTTCGACCTGTTTTGCCGGACGGTCAAGCGAGACAGCCTGCTGATAATCAGCCCACAAAGCGACCAGGACATGTCCCTCGCTGTCAGTTTCCGCCGATTTTTTCTTTGAATTCCAAAAAGCGCTCATTGTCAATGTGGTTAAAGTTATAGTTACTGCCGTCAGGGCCAAAATCAATGTGTTCTTTTTCATAATGTTACATTGGTTTTCAATGATTCACGCCCGACACGCGCCGGACATCGGATAAAATGCCGGAATCATCTGTACATTGCACGACAATATAGCGATTTCTTACTTCATCGCACGAAGGGCATTGAGCACAGCGATTACTGTCACTCCCACGTCAGCAAAAACAGCCTCCCACATGGTGGCGACACCGAAAGCCGCCAGAACCAGGAACAGCAGTTTCACCCCGAGAGCGAATGCAATGTTCTGATGCACAATGCGTACTGTTCTGCGTGAAAGCGTAACTGCAGCCGCGACTTTTCCGGGATTGTCATCCATCAGCACGACGTCAGCGGCCTCGATCGCTGCATCACTTCCTGCAGCTCCCATCGCTATTCCCACATCAGCGGTTTTCAGGACAGGAGCGTCATTGATACCGTCCCCGACAAACGCAAGGCTCTTGTTTTCCGGCAATGCGGTCATCATTGACTTCACATATTCCACCTTGTCGGCAGGGAGCAGTTCCGAATGCACTTCATCGAGTCCAAGCGCAGAGGCAACTTCCTCAGCCACAGCCTTTCTGTCGCCTGTCAGCATAACAGTTTTCATCACGCCCTCGGCCTTGAGAGCAGCCACGGCCGCAGCGGACTGAGGTTTCACGGAGTCAGAAATAATGATGTATCCGGCATACTCCCCGTCCTCGGCCACATGGACTACCGTGCCCGGCTTCTGAGGTTCAGAGGCATTGACACCGGCGCGGAGCATCAGCTTGGCATTGCCCACATAGACCGTATGGCCGCCAACGTCCGCCCTCAGCCCTTCACCGGCAAAGTTCTCGACATTGACAATATCGGAAACGACGGGTTCTGCTGCCGTTTTCAAGGCCGTGGCGACCGGATGGTCAGAGTATTTCTCGGCCGCTGCCGCCATCGACAAGAGCTCTTTCTCATCGTGATTTCCTGACGTACAGACAGCTGTAACGCTGAATTTGCCCTCTGTCAATGTTCCTGTCTTGTCGAACACCACCGTCCCGAGGCGGGCCAATGATTCAAGATAGTTCGAGCCTTTTATGAGGATGCCGCGTCTGGATGCGCCGCCGACTCCCGCAAAAAATGTAAGAGGGATGGAGATGACCAGCGCACAAGGACAGGAAATGACCAGGAAGATCAATGCCCTGTGAAGCCAGAGCAGCCATTGCCCGTCCACTATCGGAGGGATTACGGCCAAAAGTACGGCAGCGCCTGTGACGGCAGGGGTGTAATACTTTGCGAAACGGGTGATGAACTTCTCGGTTTTCGCCTTGCCGTTTTCAGCATTTTCTACAAGATCCAGAATCCTCGCCACAGTAGATTCGCCGTAACTGCCGCTTGTCCGCACCCTCAACAGTCCTGTCATATTCATTGACCCGCTTATCACCTGACTCCCCTCTCCAGCTTCGCGTGGCAGGCTTTCTCCTGTCAATGCTGCGGTATCCAATGATGAATTTCCTGAAATCACGACACCGTCCAGAGGGATTTTTTCACCGGGTTTCACGACAATTATGCTTCCTTTCGGCACAGCATCCGGAGCCACACGTGTAAATTCTCCGTCGCGGGTTTCGAGATTGGCATAGTCCGGACGGATATCCATAAGCGAGGTTATGGATTTGCGGCTTTTATCCACGGCGATGTCCTGAAACATCTCGCCTATCTGATAAAACAGCATAACAGCCACAGCTTCAGGGTATTGCCCTGTAGCGAATGCTCCCGCCGTAGCGACTGCCATAAGAAAGTTCTCATCAAACACTTCTCCCCGGACCACATTTCTCAATGCATTCCACACGATATCGCCGCCAATGACCAGATATGCCGCGGCATAAAGAATTATCTGACATGTTTCTGTGAGTCCCGGTTCGAAATGCGCTACCGCCAGCAGCACTATACTGCCTGCAATCCGGGCCAATGTTATCTTGTGTTCTGTTTCCATCTTCTGAATTCTGTTCTATAACGTCATTTGTCAGTTCGGTTTATCCGACAACCATAAATGTAACCATATTCACAGACTTTAGAAATACCAACTTATGGTGATATTTTCATTATATGTACCATTATCATATGTATGGGGCATACCACAGCAGCGCAAGTGGCGGCCTTAAACCACCTCCCTCCGAAGCGGCGAGAATCCTTTTGTTACTTCATAGTCGGCGTGAAGAAATCTTGAGATATCACAATTTGAGAATTATCGAAGAAATACTCTGCAATATGAGCAATACGAGGATGAACAGTCCCCGGTTTATTATGAGAATGGAAGACAATATACTTTTTGCCATCATTACCATCAAATAACGCATGATGCCCAACTCCTTCTAAACCATGATAGAATTGCAAGATAGGGTTGTTCTCACTCTTTTTCCAAGGTCCTTTGACTGATTCAGATACAGCGAAACCAACTCCATATGAAGGACTTAGATAACAGTTGGCCGAATATGTCAGGTAATACTCGTTTCCATTTTTCACCACAAAAGGCCCTTCATTCACAGAAGGCCAAACTTTTTCCCAATCTTGGCTCGTCTTTATACAGAGAGTTTCAGTCCCAGGCACAACATGAGCAAGGTCTTCTTCAAGTTCCGCCACCCATATTTCGTTACCATTATTGTAACGCACCCAAAACAGATAAGGTTTTCCATCATCATCGACAAACAAATGACTGTCAATTCCCACTTCTTCTAAGATTGGCTTTTTCTCTTTTTGTTTAAATGGTCCTATTGGAGAGTTCGATTCAGCCACACATATATGTTCCTCCGATGAATAATACATAATATACCTATCCCCGACCTTATAAACTTCTGGAGCCCAGAAGAAATAATTGCCGTAGGAATCATCTCTATTTAGGGCCAAGCACAAGTTCTCTCCATTTGGTGATGACCATTCCTTCAGATTGTCCGACACCAGAACAGGAATGCCCAAATCCGTGTTAGTTCCATAAAGATAATATTTCCCATTATCTTGCAGGATAAACGGATCTGCAAATGGTATGGAGCCACCATTTTGAGCCATTGCTGCTGTTAAGAAATAACTGAAAAACACAAAAAATGATAAAATTCTCTTACACATAATTATCTTATTTAAATACTTAAAAACTCAATCTTTTATAGCCGTTGCGGCAAAAATGGTAACAAATCTGTCATCGGGCAGTATAAGCTTTTCACAACCAGCCGCTACCGGAACTTCAACATAATACATATACGTATATTCCATTATCTCATTCCTTTTGCGCGAATCGTGCCTATGTGTTCCTACATATGCGATATCGCCTGACCGCAAGAACGAATCATAGTATCCTTTCCAGCCATAGCTACCATAAAATCCAGAATAGTAAGGGACCCTTCTGACAACTTTGACACCTGCATCGAACTCAACATCCCTGTCGCCATTTGAAGACGCAACAAGCATCGCCACCTTTGACGTCCCTTGAGGAAGCCCAAGAGTATCCCTCCTGCAGCACAATGCATTCCATTTATCCGCTTCACCAAGACGGAACGTGACATTATTATAGACCAATTTCTCAGGCAACAGCTCAGCCGCATACGAATGCCAATCATCATCCATGTGTCCCAAAGAACTGAAAGCATCGGAAGTTATCGCCAACTCATTGTACGGAAGTCCAACATGTTCAATCTCCAGAGCGTCAATACGTACATCCGGGTCATAAAGAAATACTCTAAAAGACTTTGGCTCGAATCCTTTGACATTGACATTCAACTCTCTTCCGGAAAAAGATGCCGTTGAAACAGTCTCTTCTATGCCATTGACTTCCTCAGCATAACGTATGTTGCATGGGAAAATGATTCTGCCGCTGGACTCTTTACCTGACAACTCATAAGTCCGTACAATAATACCGTCACCATTTTGGGCTTTCTTCAATGCCTTCACTCGAATAGACGGCGTATCGGTACTGACCATCGAAAATTCTTTTTGCAAGCGGCCTCTCTGTTTTGGTGCCGCAAATGCAATTTTCTTTTGGTTCAATGCATCTGACAATGCTGCCGCATTTTCCGGCTTCAACTCTGACGGATGTCCAACTATCGAATAGGTAAAACAGTGTTCTCCAATATCTTGGGTGGCTTGGTTAGAACACCACTCCTTGGTCTGCGGCGTATGCAAAAGTGTAAGTCTCAAGGTATTTTTGTCAGGCTTGTCCCATCCATACTTGCAATCATTCATAATAGTAACGCCATACGAACCGTTATCTGCTGTAATATCAGCCCATTGATGACCATAAGTTTCATAAGCGATGTCCGTGTTGTTCCCTCGACGGATACTTGCAGCTCCAAGGTCATAAGTTGCAGAATCCGCATCGAATGAAACTGGGAATGATGCTTTCAACAACGTTGCCTCAGACTGCCAATCCACATAATTTTTGACATCGATGCGATTGTCATCCGCGCCTTCCGTCATTGAATATTCCTGCACGAATCGAGTGCCTCCATACTTCCTCTCAACCTTCAGAGTCGCCCTCAACGGGCCTTGCTCTGAGACACTTACGACAACATCCTCATCAACATTGACAGGATTCCGATCTATCACTTCTTTAAGAATCTCCCAAGCGGGCCAATTGAATGACTTATTGTCGTTGAAAACAGATAGCGCAAATGACTTGCCCTTCTTTACGATTTCTCTTGAACATCTTTTGTCTGTCAACGAGACAATATCACCGTTCTCATCAAGTACCAAGCGATAGATTTTATTTTCAAGAGTATTTGATGTCACTTTAAGAGAAGTCCGAGGTGGCTTTGAAACTGTTGCAGTCTCTCTCAAGTCATATACATACAAACTCATCGGCTTCATTTGTGATTCAAACAGCACCTTGACTTTACTGCCATTCCGACAGACAATCTGAGATTTCACTTTTCTTCCATCTTTGTCATAGACAGCCACATCATTCATTCCCGGTGCAAGTGTCATCTCGAACTCCACAGGTGTACGGTTTTCTGTCGAAATCGGATTATAGACTACTACAGGAGTACCTTTTACTAATGTATTCATTCCTGATGCAACCGAAAGCATTCCGGTACGAATGATATTCTCAAACTGATTCAAGTTGATGTATTCATCATTATATGAGAACTGATATGCTTCTGGGATACTTGTACCGGTCAGGTCATCATGAAACTGATGCCAAAGCAGTCTTTTCCAAGCCTCATCGATTGTATAATGCGGGTAGTTCACACCTCCAAGCCAGTCTGCGACAACGCCAATTCCTTCAGCAGCAATGGCCATCTGTTCATTTCTCCGATTGAGATATTTCATCTGAGAAACAGAAGTATAACACCCTGTAGCGTGGACATCCATAAGAAGTTCGCCATGATATGTAGGAAACTGCGGATAATTCTCATACTTCTTGAAGAAGTCATTTACACTTGAAAATTTCACAGCATACTCAATCGGATGCTTGGACGCATAGTGTATTGACGCTAATGATGAAGGGAGTGGAGAGCCGCCCCTGTCTCCCTCATATCGTGAAGATTTAGTTCCATAATAGCGGAACACCGCATTTACCGGTGATTTGCTCAAGCGGTACTTGAAATCCTTGTCATCAGTAATATTACTTTCTGCAGGATCCCAAGAATAATTACCGCCGTCCATTACTGAAAGAAGTTTTGCTCCACCGGCTCCTTCCCACCAGCCGACATAAAAAGGAATTTTCCAGCCATTGCTATAGAACGGCTTGTTCCTCCATTCCAGTTTCTGTGTGTGAAAATATTTCAAGCCACAATGAACTGCAAGTGTCGGCAGAGTGTAACCGAAACCGAAGCAATCCGGAAGCATAATATCATCTGAAGTTTTACCGAATTCCCTTTTATAGAACTCCTGGCCAAGCAGCACGTTCCGGATAAAGGATTCAGGAGACGGAATATTCGGATCATTCGCATCCCACGAACTTCCGGCCACATTCCATCGACCTTCTTTCACATATTTTCTAACCCTTTCAAACTGTTCAGGATAATACTCCTTCATCCAAGAATATTTGACAGCGCCTTCAAAATTAAATTTATAATCACTGTAATCTTCAAAAAGGCGAAAATTCTGATACATCGTATTCGGGATAAATTCACCTATGGACTGACGGACATCCCATCTCCATTGCGTATCAAAATGCGCGTTAGATACCATATAGACCGCAGGTGGATAGTTTTCCTTTCCCAGATTGTCTGCAAATGAAGCCAATGACGAGATTATCAGTAACGTCGATACGATGAAATGTTTCATAATACGCTATTTAAAGATTTCACCTTCCTTGATGTTAAACTTCGTATTGAGCCATTCAAGCCGCTTCAAATAGAAATCTTTCAGATATGCTATCTCTGAACTATATTTTCCTGTTACGACCACATTTGGCCACACATAAGTATTTAAAATATCCCACCTCTGAAAATTTCTTGTCTGGGCCTCATCTATCAGCCATGCCTGCTTATCTATAACCGAAGGAATCTCTTTGAATTGAGGGTAAACTTTATTCCATATTTCCTTTACTTTCGCACAAAATGCAGGATCCTGAGACAATCGTATATACCAGTTGATGCCCTGATCCATTGATGTGGTTTTAACGAACCATCCTTCCGGTCCATTGGAAGCAACACCCCCACTTAATGATGCCATATAATCACAGTTGCCCAAAGTAAGATCATAATCCCAAAGAAAGTACATTTCAAGTTTCTTACCTCGCTGTTTAGTGATAAAAGAGCTTTTACGCATATTTCCATCAATATTTTTCGTCAACTCATTTACGATAAACGCCTTAGCGAAAGATTCCGCATCAATATACTTTTGCCAGCCTTTTGTCGTGCTCATGAAATCAGAGCCATTGAGTGCCAACTCAGCATCCCGGAAATATGCTTTTACATAGGACAACTGTTCTGGAGTAGGATACTCAGGATCCTTGAACATCATCGGAAGATGATTTATCTCTGACAAGAAACAAGTCGCCTCGTCCATACGGGACTCTATTTCAAAGTAATAATCTCCAGTAACAAGATCTCCAGTATTATCAGTATCAGACACTATATTGAGGTCAATCCTATGTTTCGCCACCTTTTTATGCTCCGAGAACGTATAACAGCCTAAATAATCATTATTCAAATATACTTCAACAGGAAGCATCGCAGGTGTCCACTTCATTCCGACAATCTTGGATAATTTCATGGCTACCACATTGCGAAGCAGCGTTTTATCTGAATAATTGGCCAAAAGGACCCATTCCTTGTCAGCAGGAAGATTAAAAATGCTGACTTTCTTGTCCAATTTGATTTTGTATGGTTTCTTAGGCATATCCCAGGTTGTATTGCCTCTACCTCTTATACCCTTCTCCGTCATTTCCAAAACAAGTTCCGGAACATCCCAATACAGAGCATCCGGATCTGATATTGTTATTTTCCCATTGATATAATTCTTCTTGTCTAAGATTTGAGCACCATTTTTTGTTTCAATTTTAATAACCGGGAGTGACGGCTTGACAGGGAATGACATTTTCACAGTATATTCACGGAAAGTCCCATCCATCATTTTAGCCTCATAAACAACAGGTTTAGAAAAATCCTGAACAGTGGTTCCACTTATTTGAAGCCGTGAAGAGGACGTCACGTACTCACAATCATATTCAAATCGTGGTATAAGGTGATAGTCCTCCAATAGTTCAGGGAAAGTTCCTGTGATAATGCCATCTTCTGATATTGTACAAACAACATCTTCAGACAGTGAAGGATTGTCTGACTTGAGGAGTGAAAAGTTCAAAATCCCTTTCCCCGGATTTATCGGCTCCAGTTTTTCTTTTTGACATGAAACAAGACAAGACAGGAGGCAGAATGATGTAAACAATATACCGAGTCTATTCATATACCTATGAGATTTACTAATAAACGGGCAACCAATAGTCTTATACTGGACGTATCAGTTACCCGTTATGAATCATTTGATTGTCAAATCAGACAAACAAAATCATTTTTACAGTTGAGGCACGACCATAAGGAGTTCGCCGTTCTCAGTAACATCAATGACAGAAGGTGCATACATGCCTGCAGCAATATCATCGTATGCCAAAGGCTTCTCTCCCGACCATTCTTCATCAATATTCCCTGCATCCCGATATACAAGTCCCTGCTGTTTCTCATCTCGATAAATCAGCATAAATCTGTCAAATTTAGGATTATATACAAGTCCCGGTTCTCCACGTGAGCCGCAAATCAGGCGAATCGGGTCTTCTGGTTTTGCTGCCCACTCGTCACCATGCACCCATTCAGAACCAGTAAAGTAATCCCAATTCGAAGGATCAGTTATATCGAGTGAAGAATCCACTTTAGCCATCCAGAAGTTTGCCCACTGAGAATTAGGGTCACGTCCTTTGATGGTTCCGAGCACATAGATCCAATTGTCCTTCTGCGTGAATGAAGAAGCCACAAATGAGCCGTCTCCTCTCCATTTTCCGGTGCCTGGCTTCCAAGTCTTTCCGTCATCTTCAGAAACCAAAAAGCCTGCATGCGACACATTCCAATTGTTTATGTTATTCTCGTCCTGCCACGTCTTCGCATAGTAGTGCATATATGTCTTGCCATTAAGGACAAATACATCGTTAGGGACAATGGAAATGACATCTGCGCCAGGAGCAAGAACCGGTGTCAGTTTTCCGCCGGATTTAATGAAACGTTTGATTGACACGCTCTCATTGAGATCAGAATCTTCAGTCAAGGCTACGGCTGTGTCATAGTGAGTGCCATTTACAGTGATATCTGAAAGCACGAAACAGAGATGGCCTTCACTATTTTTCCAAGCGACAATCTTACCGAGTTCAGAGACTTCGTCAAATGTGGTATTGGATATAGTCCCGAGTACTGAATGAGCAACTGGAGCTGTGGACTTGGCAGTATATCCCTCAGGAATAAGCCTGATCTGGTCATATTGAGCTTTCATTACTGATTCCCACCAAGCACCATGTATGACTTCACAGAAAAAGTCAGACCCCGGATTTACAATATGTGAAATATATTTCCACTCCTCAGTAGGGCCCCAAGCGAAACCGCTCTGTTCACGATTTGTCCCTGAAGGTAACGTCCGGCAACTGAAATAAGTATTGCCATGGGTACAAGTAGCCCATGCACTATATTCATAATTCTTGTTCTGTCTCAACGCACATACCTGGAAATTTCGATGCCAGCCGAATTTATCTTGTGTGAGGTCCATAGAGCTTGCCGGGGTTCCATCATGACCAGGCGCCGCAACTGTTTCAGCATCGAATACCCAAGGAGATCTATAATTTAGAGGCTTGTCCGGAAAATATTCGAACGATCCTTCAGAAACCATATTGAATTCATCTTCCTTGAAACTTGCCTTTACAATAGATACTGACGGAATAGTCGTAGGATTCGGATTTGGTTCCATATACCATTCCATATTTTCAAATGAGCCCAAGTCATAAATTGCATTTCGCTCGAACGTAACAGGAGTATCGACTCTTGAGACAAAACGTTCCTCATTGGAATTCACAAAAGTAAGGGTATAACCCTGACTGAGAGTCTGAGGAATGACTGCAACATAAAATACTCCATCCATCGCATTGCCGCTCAAAGTCACATTGGCAACCGCACTTTCCGCAGCTTCTATAGTCGGTTCACTGAACAGTCCCACTTTAACATCTCCTGAAAGAGGCTCGTCGGCATTGGCTTTCATATCAACAGAAACAACGTCATCAGATGCAGACAATTTGATTTTCAGAAAAGCAGTCATTGGTTTGAATGTCAGACTTGTAGTGCCTTTCTCCACGTAAGCCGCGAACAATGAATTCTGTTTCGGAAATACATCAGCAGCATCTTGATTCGACAGTACTTTCATATTTACCTTTCCATAATAGCGGCCACCTGTAGTAGATGGATAAATCGCCATCAGGTTCTTTGCATTATCGTCTGCAAGGCCACTGAACGTTGCAGACTCTCCACCCTCAGCTGCCACAAACGGGTTTACGTCTTTCCCGTCATAAACTGTAAATTCATCATTCGCAGCCCAAGACCATGACAAGCCTGCTGTGGTTTCAAAGCCTGCTGTCAAATCATATTTTACAGGGTCACTTGGTTTGACCACTTCTTCTTGTTCCTGACAAGCAATGATGCTTCCAAGAACTATAAGCATTGAGAATAATTTATTAGTTTTCATATACTAAAAGTATGTGTGTTATTAATATTCAGGAGCATACTTTACATCAGCCTTCATAAGGAACACATTGTACGGTTGCCACTGTGACATTGTCCAATATATGGTGCTGGAACCTTTCTTTGCAGACAACGGATGTATATATGATCCGTACAATTGTGCATATTTTGAATTCCGGCCACTACACAGCACCCTTTCTTTAGACCAGGGGCCCTGCATTCTTGCGGCAGACCTGTAACAAATCGCATATTCTTCCGAATCGAAATAAAGTACCAGAAAACGGCTATATTCTTCAAGATACATTACGGAAAGTTCTCCGACTGTTCCATCCAGAACTGTAGTTGCTTGGGATTCCTTTCCTTTTATCCATTCCCTTTTTCCTCCGTTCCAGAATTCGTATTCCGTCTTATTCAAAATATTATCATATTTGAATCTTGCGAGCTTGGCAGAAGATCTCCTATATCCTCTGCCTGACTGCGCACCAAGCATATAACAATATTCATCACCAGGCTTCTTCGCATATCCTGCCATGGCAAAATATGAATCTGTGTCAAATGAGATTTTACCTCTGCAACTCGACCAGGTCTGGCCATAATCTTCCGAACAATATATCGAAGAATAGTTCTGATCTGCTCTGATGGCGTTACCTACTTCCCAATACATATAATGCATATATTGCTTCCCATTAAGCTCCACCGCCGCAGTAGGGATATAGGTAAAACTGAAGTAATTTTCTCTTTCTATCACAGGAAGTGCCCTGTCGGGTCTGTACTTGTTAACCAACATGCTCTTGAACTTGAGACCGTTGTCAAGATCCGTGTTCTCAGAGAACGCAAGCACATTGCTCCTCCAGTCGCTTGCAGCACCCGGGCCTCCTCCTACAGGTTTAAAATCCGAGCCATAGGAATCACCGAACAGAATTCCATACTCACCATTTCCCATTTCCCAGATAATACCGAGATCCGTACCACCCAAATTCCATCTCAGATGAGTATTATTGGGATTGGGAAGGCTCTCTCCTGAAAGGCTTGCTCCCGTAACTCTTGCAACCTTTCCTTTGTCCGTAAGAACGATGTCTCTTGAATATGCAGCATATAGCGTCAACTCCCTGTCAACTACTGTATTATCAAAATCGAAGGGAATAGTTGCCGCCTCATCTGTACACCACCCGGCAAAGGTATATCCTGTCTTAACTGGTATATATGATGGTTCACAAGTTTGCTTTCCTTTCTCTACTTCAACAACCTGCGTCCCGTTTTTTCCGTCTCCGTAAACAAGAGTGACTGCAACTTTTTCTACCCCCTCATCAGAATCTTGTTCTATCGTATTGCAAGAGCAAAATTCGAGACAAAAGGTTAAAGCCAATAATATTGTCAATAATCTGCTTTTCATCTGATATGTCATTATTTTGAAGATACAAATGAGCCTAATTCCAAATATTTCGAATATAAATCATCATATATGGCTTTCTTGTTCATATCCGGAATATATGTTCTTCCATCAGGAGCCATCATCTTGGATTGAGCTTCAGGAAGTGACGAATAGATTCCGCATGCCACGGAAGCAAGCATTCCGGCACCTAAAGCACAAGATTGATCACAGTCAACGACAGTGACGGGCATTCCTATCACATCCGACATTATCTGCATCACAAGTCCGGACTTTTGAGAAATTCCTCCGACAGCCCTTACGGACGAGATATTTACACCTTCCTCCTTGAAACGCTCAATAATCGCCCTGGTTCCAAAAGCAGTTGACTCTATCAAAGCCCTATATATCATCGGAGCATCTGCACCGAGAGTTATCCCCGTAATAGCTCCTTTGACTCTTTGGTCGGAATCTGGAGTACGTCGTCCATTCATCCAATCAAGCGCCAACAGTGACGACTGTCCAGGAGAAACCAATGCTGCTTTCTTTTCCAATGAAGGAAGAATCTTGCTTTCAATACCCTGCACTTCATTAGGCAAAAGGGTCTCGACTGGCCACAGCATGAGCCTTTTGAACCATGCGAAAATATCACCGAAGGCTGCTTGCCCTGCTTCAAAACCAATCATTCCTGGAATTACAGAGCCATCTACCTGACCGCAAATACCGTTTATTCTTCTGTCACCGACTTCTTCATAAGAACTTACCAGAATATCGCAGGTAGATGTACCCATGATACGGACCAGGACACCATCTGAAATCGAGGCCCCTACAGCACCGACATGAGCATCGATGGCGCCAACTCCCACTTTGACGGTTTCAGGCAAGCCCAACTCTTTTGCAAGTACCGGATCGATTGAGCCGGCACAAACATCAGAGGTATGCGTTTCTCCCGAAAATGTTTTTCTCATTTCTGCAAGCCTGCAATCAAGTTTTGCGAGAAACTTTTCTGATGGAAGTCCACCCCATTCAGCACGCCACATAGCTTTATGGCCAGCAGCACACCGGCTTCTGCGTATGTTTTCCGGTTTCGTATTACCTGTCAGCCAAGCAGTCATCCAGTCGCAATGTTCCATCCAGGAATAGGCTGCCGAAGCTGCTTTTTCATTGGTCCTCAGCAAATGCAGTACTTTGGACCATCCCCATTCCGGAGAATAAGTACCGCCGGAAAATTGAGTGTAATCCACCTCCCAGTCATGAGCAAGAGCATTGATCTCATCCGCCTCTGCCAATGAAGTATGATCTTTCCAGAGGACAAACATTGCATCCGGTTCTTCCGAGAACTCAGGAAGAAGTGACAATGGAGTACCGGCCTCATCTACAAGAACTGGAGTACTTGCAGTCGTATCGAAAGAAATGCCTCCAATACCGCATACAACCTCCGGCTTGACCTGCGAAACGATATCTTTTATAACCGTTTTGAAAGTATCAATGTAATCTTGAGGATGCTGCCTGTATCTATCAATCAAAGGATCACAATAAAGTCCTTTTTTCCAACGCGGATAAGCACACGATGATTCTGCAATCCGTGTTCCGTCAGCCGCATCGAGCAGTATGGCACGACAAGAATCCGTGCCATAATCCACTCCTATAACGTATCTTTTATCAAGCACTTGCATGTTTTTTTACACATTTTCCACATACAACCATAGCATAATATGCAATCACGGCAAATGCAACCGCCGGCACTATATAGGCAACAGCGATATTACCGAATTTATCTGAAAGAATACCCATAATCTGAGTGAGCACAGAAGCACCGGCTATTGCCATAACCATTCCTGAGCCGCCAAGTTTCGTGTCATCGCCAAGTCCTTCGATACCCATTCCATAAATTGTAGGGAACATCATTGACATACAAGCAGATATCCCCATCAGGCAATATACGCCGAAGAAACCGGTACTGAAAACTGTTCCAAGACAGCACATGACAGCAATGACCGCCAGAACTGACAGAATTTTACGATGATCTATATACTTCATAAGCCAAGTGCAGACAAATCGCATAATTACAAAGAGCACCAATGACATTATATAATATGTTGCTCCGGCCTGCTCAGCTGTTCTTGGGAGGAGCGCATCCAAACCTACAGCGTCACAGATTGCATAAAAGCCACCTGCTACAGGCTCCAAGTTCCTCAACGCATCAGTAATCATATCAGCATCCGCATTCGCGCCCAAAGAAGCTATAACTTCATTGAATCCGAGATTATGCATCGCATATCGGATAATGAATGACCATACAGCAATCTGAGCCCCGATATTGCAGAACTGAGCTATCACACCCCACACATAATTCTTATTACCTATAAGCCTCTTGAATGACGCTTTTATTTCAAGAGATCCTCCTTCCTTGAGTTTCGGCATCTTGGTCAATGCTATGGCAAGCAGTATAACAAGCATTATGGCACCCAGAATCATATACGTATTAGTAACTGCCGTCAGTTCAGTCGACTGGATTGCTGCAAGTTCAGCATCAGACAACGTTGCTCTCTCAGAAGCAGTCATCGTATTGAGATTCGAGAGTATGAAAATCTGGGATACTACAACCCCTGTTATTGCTCCAAACGGATTAAACGACTGCGAAAGATTAAGGCGCCTTGTCGCTGTGCTTTCCGGACCGATTGCGCACACATAAGAGTTGGAGGAAGTTTCAAGGATGGACAATCCGGCGAAAAGGACCAGAATTGCCAACAAGAACAAGAAATAGCCAACACCATTGTTCTGAAGCGCAACAACTGATGCGGGATAGAACATAAATGTTCCGAGTGCGTACAGACCCAATCCAAGCATCACACCCGCTTTATATGAATATTTCTTGATAAATATTGCTCCCGGAACCGCAAAACATCCATATCCAAGCAGATAACACACGACCTGAATCCAAGCAGTTTGCGAATCCGTGAAGCTCATTATTCTCTTGAATGCAGCCAACATCGTATCCGTCAAGTTGTTTGGAACAGCCCACGCAAAAAACAGCGTAGTCAGCAAAATATATGGCCAAAGTATTCCTTTTGGAATTATTCTGTCTTTGTTCATGATTGATTATTTTACAAACATCCCGATTATTTTCTCCAGTTCCACGCCGAACAGTTCTTTGACAAGACCTGCTATAAGTTCTTTGTCTCCCTGAATATGTGTAGTGTATTGAATGTGTGACAATGATTCACCGGGAGCAAGTTTCGCTGCTGGAGAAGATGCTTCAATTTCATAGAACGGTCCCATTATCGTACCATCTTCTGTAGGGCCGTCATTATATGAATTTATCACATCTCCGTCAAACGGATTCTCCTGCTCTCCCCATTGACTGTTAACATACAAGGCATCCTCTTCAGGTCCAATATACTTAAGTATGGTCAAGACGCTTTTTTCCGTATCGTAACTTGCGGCATAGCCTACAGCACTAGTTGGAGGAAGACCCAGTTTAGTACGACACTTTCCATCTATCTTGAAATACAGCATACCATCCTCAAGGACGAGCCTGTCTGAAGGAATCTTTCCAAAATAGTCATCTTTAACTAACTTGCCTTTGCATTCCTTGTTGTAAGGGATGAACACAGTTGTCGTAGGAGTCGGGTTAAATAATCCAAGCATCCAGATGGAAGGCATACCCGTCTTTTCTGTCCATGCAGCGGCTCCTTCATTACTGAGCACATTGTCCGAACAATAAGAAATAACATTAAGTCTTTCATTTATTTCTGCGCCAAGGACCTCCGATATTTCCGCTCTGTCCAGAATGCTTACTGTTCTTTTCACACCCATGTCAAAACGAGTATCAGAAGCATTGACAAGAGTAAATCTCTTCGTAAAAACCACACTCTTCGCATCTTGGCTTTGGATATCATAAGCCTCTGTATCTATCACGGAAGGGACCACCCAATTGGCATGTACCTGTTCTTGACCCTTTTTGAAATACCACGAGTACGCGCCGCCCTCAGGACCAAGCCAGAACCGTTCCTCACCACCGACAGGATTAAACTGAGGACTGACTTCGCCGGATTCTATAAGTTTATAGTTTATCCAGCCATAACTGTCGCCGTCGTTTCCTCCTGCCGTAGTGGTCATTACACGTCCCTGCCAAGCAGGTATCACCATCACCTTTGACTTTCCGTCATCGCTTTTAAGTTCCACGACTTTCACATTATGCTTTTCAAGAAAAGCAAGGTCGTATCCGTAAGTGCCCATTTTGCATTCTTGATTATTGCAGGCACTGCTGCATATTACAGCAGCAGTTATGCCTAAAACAATTTTTCTGTCCATATATCCCATGGTTATTTATAGATAGGGCCATAGACTGAGCAAGCCCTAAAATCAGAGCCTTCCGCATCCATTCCGAACGCTTTCCACGCACTCGGACGGAACATCTCTTCTTCATTAAGATTATGCATGCATACAGGTATGCGCAGCATAGAAGCAAGTGTCACCATATCCTGTCCTACATGACCATAACATATTGCGCCATGGTTAGCACCCCAAGAATTCATCACCGAATAAACGTCCTTGAAAGCTCCTTCTCCAGTAAGACGAGGAGCAAACCAGGTTGTTGGCCAAGCCGGATCAGTCCTCATATCAATCTTCTTGAAGATTTCTTCATCCACGTTTACAGCCCAACCTTCTGCAATCTGAAGAACAGGACCGAGTCCCTTTATAAGGTTGATGCGGCACATCGTCATAGGCATATCTCCTTTCGTAAGGAATTTGGATGTAAATCCACCGCCTCTCATATATTCACGACCTGCCGGATGCCATTTGGTTGCAGCAAGACATGCTTCTGCGTCATCCTGAGTCATCTCCCAATAACGCTTCATTGCCGGCTCACCGTTTTCAGTCGCCGCTCCGGAAGCCTCTATACAAGATGAGCCTGAATTGATGAGATGCATTATGCCGTTTGCGGCCTTTCCTTCCAATTTTCTACCGGTAATACGCTCCACAGACTCCGGGCTCCAATATGTTCTGACATCTGAAAACAACTGTGGACGTCCAGTAAGCAAATGCAGGAAAAGCATAGTAACACCATTGAGAGTATCATTTTCTGTTGCAAATGGTATTGACTCCCGAAGGCCGTTCCAATCGACATTGCTATTAAGTATAGCTTCAGCAAAGTCTCCGTCAGGACGGAAATCAGTCCACTGTCTTTGTCCCTGGAAGCCTCCGACAATAGCATTGTGCCCCATTGCCTCCTCATAAAATCCCATCTTGTCAAGAGCAGGGTTTCCTTTCATCAGGTCCCGGAATATCATTGTCATTTTAACAACATATTCCCAAACTCTATCTTTTTCCTCCTTATTGAATTTAAGATGCTCAGGGTTAAAATCTTCGCCCTCTTTTGGCTTGCAATATTTGTCAACCCAAGCCATTGCTTTCTTAAACTCTTCCTTATCATAAATTCCAAGTTCTATACGACGCTCAATCTCAGAACAGTCCACATACTCGGAACGCATTCCAAGATATTCCTGAAAGAAATCAGGATTTGGAATAGAACCGGCGATACCCATTGAAACAGAACCGATTGACAAGTATGACTTCCCTTTCATCTGCATTACTGCCACGGCAGCGCGACCCCAACGAAGAAGTTTTTCCCTCACATCCGCCGTAATCGTATTATCATCCTTATCCTGAACATCTCTTCCATAAATGCCAAAGGTAGGAAGACCTTTTTGATTGTGGGCAGCAAGAGCTGATGCCAGATATACTGCACCAGGTCGCTCTGTCTTATTGAATCCCCAGATAGCTTTAGGCGTAAGCGGATCCATATCAATAGTCTCAGAACCATAGCACCAGCAAGGAGTAACAGAAATAACAGCGCCAACATTGCTGTTCTTGAATTTTTCTGCCGCCGAAGCAGCCTCTGCTACTCCACCAATGGTAGTATCCGCAATAACGCATTCTACTGGAGTTCCATCACTGTATGTAAGTTCTTTTGCATAGAGTTCTGCGACGAGCTTCGCCATAGACATAGTCATATCTTCCAGAGATTCTCTGATACCACCACGTCTGCCATCTATAATCGGTCTAATACCAATTTTCGGATAATTTGTCATAATAATTATTTATTTAGATTCAACTGTAGTCCACCCAAGATTTTGAACGAGTTCCCTTCCAGAGTGTTTGTCAATTTCTTCCTGATCCAATGGGAAGAAATAATGCTTAGGAGACTGGAATACTCTATCTTCCACTTTAATTCTCTGATAGAATGCCGGATCTTGAAGATTTGTTCCTGCATAGATATTCATTGAATGAATAGGTGTCCCCTGTGTTTCTTCTCCAATCAGCCATCTTCTCACATCGAAGAAACGGTGCACCTCAAATGCAAGTTCGATCCTTCTCTCGTGACGGATACATTCACGCATCTGCTCTTTTGAAAGGCCTGATGCCAAGCCAGGAAGACCTGCTCTATCCCTGATAGCATCAATGTATTTATAACATTCCTGAGTAGGACCTTCATATTCATTTATAGCTTCTGCCGCATTCAGATATATTTCACCCAAACGAATATAACACCACATCTGATTAGGGGTGTACTGCCAAGGAATCCGCTCCGGATTGTGCAGTTTCTTCATCAAATATCCTGTCTTACAATAATCAGAACCGGCATTATTCTTACCATCACATCCTGTAAACCAGAACTCATTGTAGTGAGGTTCTGTCCAGTTTGAAGCTCTGGTGGTTTTCCATCTTCCTCCAGCGAAATTTATGCTCGCATAAAAGCGAGGTTCTCTGTTGACATACATATTCGACACTCCTGCTTCCCAACGGCCAGCATATTCGTCGGCAGCGAAACCTTCCTCTGAATATCCGGAAGCAGGATTGATGATTGGTGTCATACCGTTGTCTTTGTAACCAGTAATAGGAGTTGAGCCATCAGCCATCTGATATGCGTCAACCATCTCCTGTGTAGGATTCAGAATCGAGAAGCAACCGAAAGAGATAGGGTCCGAGCAGTTGAGCATATGGTCATACGTACCGATATTCTTAGCCCAGATAGTCTCACAATTCCAAGGCTTATTATTGATATTCATATAGTTGACAACAGGATCCGCATCTTCGTTGTACAACTTGTACGATGCTGCTTCAGCCACTTTTATAGCATCGAGTGCTGCATCCATGGCATCTTTCCACTTTGTCTCCGAATAAGTCTGACTGATCAGATTCGTACCATCAATCGGGTCTTTGAGGTCTGCAAACAGTGTGCAGCCATTATAGAGAGGCGATGCAAGATAAAGCAATGCTCTGGATTTAAGCGCAAGAGCAGCGACACGTGTAGCACGGCCAGTATCGGTTGAAGGCCAGACATCTCTATCATATAACAGTTCTGCCGCAGTATTGCAGTCCTTCACGATAAAATCCACGACCTGATCAACAGGAGCTCTTCTCAGAGCAAGAATATTTTCGTCAGTCTTAAATGAATGATCAGCAATAATTATAGGACCGTACGCACGGAATGCAAGAAAGTGATAATACGCTCTAAGAAAATATGCCTCGCCTTTCCAACGACGTTTTTCGTCATCAGCTGCAGGACATTCATCAACGCGCTCTATAATCATATTGACTTTTCTTAACGCCATATAGGATTCCTGCCAAACCTGCGTTCTTTTTATATCAGTCGGGTTCCAGCCGCCATTATTTATCTGGTGTGCATAAGCACCGCCGAATGCGCACTCCATTTCATCACTACCGGCCGTAAACGGATTTCTCCAGGCACCACCGTCATCAGCCATATTGGCTTCTGTCGGAAGCCATGAATATGTGTGAGTCAAGAAATCTCGTGTATAAAGCCTATTGGCAAACACGTCGTCTAAGGTAAGGTTCTCATCCGGCTGTTTATCCAGAAAGTCCTCACAGGAGGCAAGCGACAAAGCAACTGCCACCAAAGATATTATTTTATATGCTTTCATTTTGTACCAATTCATTAGAAACCAATCTGAAGACCAAGTGTAAGACCTCTCTGGGTCGGATAAGAACTTGCGCCAAGATGTTCTGATTCCGGATCGACAATCTTGATTCCGTCAAAACACAAGAGGTTATTGCTATTAAGGAATAGTCGTAAACTTTCTATATGAAGTTTCTGTGTTACTTTAGGCTGGAAATTGTATCCGAATTCAGCTGTCTTCAGTTTAACATAAGAAGCGTCATGTAGATAAAGAGTACTGATCTGATAATTGTTCGATGACGTACCATTGTGAACTACAGGATATTTGGCTTTAGAATTATCCGCCGCTCCCGGAATATAGCGATTATCATAATACTCTCTCATAACATTATATCCTGGATAGTCAAGACGGAAAGGCCACATTGATTCTGCATCAAGAAGAATGCTGGTCTTGCTTGCGCCGGTAAAATTAAGAGACAAGTCGAAACCTTTATAGGCAAATGTAAATCCGAGACCGAACATCATAAGCGGAGTGCGAGGATTACCTATAAACTCTCTATCGTAAGCATTGATATAACCATCACCATTGAGGTCCTTATATTTGACATCGCCCACAGTATATGAACCAAGTTCCTGGACAGGACTATTGTCAATTTCCTCCTGGCTTTGGAACAAGCCCAAAGCTACATAGCCTAAAGGAAGACCCGCACAATGCCCTCTTGAATCCTGATATTTATACAATGGATGCGCAGTATCATCCTCTATTATGTTATTCTTGGCATATGTCATGTTTCCTCTTACGGAGTAGAAGAAGCCATTCTTGGTAGTGTTGGTCACCTCAATCTGTCCATCAAAACCCCTATTGGACATAATACCGACGTTTGCCCATTGTGTTTTCTCCCAAGCAGCTCCAAAGATATTAGGGACGGTCTTTCTCTGAAGAAGAATCTTGTCTCTATATTCGTAGAAATAATCAGCTGAGAGTTTAAGTCGTCTATTGAAGAATTCCATATCAATACCGACATCAGTCTTACGGGACACTTCCCAAGAAAGATTATCTGCACCAATCTGGTCTTCAGCCATACCATTGTAATGAGTAAAGCTGCTTCCGAACATGTAGCCGTTAGCATTCTTATTGACAGTGGATATATAACCAAAACGAGAACCGCCGATAGCATCATTACCTACAAGACCATAAGATCCGCGAATCTTCAAATGGTCAAACCAACTTACATTCCACCATTTCTCCGCTGTCGGAACCCAACCTGCCGATACTGCCGGGAAAAAGCCATATCGACTGCCTTATGCAAAATTCTCCGAGCCGTTGTAGCCGAAGTTCACATCAAATAGATAACGCTGTGCATAGTTATATGTAATACGGCCGGCAAGTCCCTGACGACGATAAGGCAAATTTGCAGTAGAATTACCAGCTGAAAGATCCACAAACTCACGACGGTTGAACATCAACATTGCACCTACAGTGTGCCTGTCAAATGTTCTGTTATAGTTTAGACGGACATCCCAATAAAATGCTCTGTTTGAGGTTTGGGATACCCCATATCCCATTGCAGTCTCCTCTTTTATGAGAGTGTATCTTCCTTCTCCTGTAGCAGGATCGTCACCGAGATACTTCTTGATGAGCGGCATCTTATGACGAGTAGCAAAATTTGAATAATTGTGGTCAAACGAGAAGTTGCCTTCTATCTGAAGACCTGGTGTTATAAGACTACCCAAATCCCACTTCGCACCAAACGTGCCTTGCGTAGAAGTATGAGTATGTTTTCCGAATCCGGAGTTGGTAACCATCACATATGGGCTCACCCACTCATATGAGGTATTACCGCCACCGAATGTTCCATCAGGGTTTCTCACCGGATAAGAAATCGGAGAAGTCTTTTTCAGTGCGCTAAAGATATCTCCTACAGCAGAACCAGGGAACAGGTTCTGGCGAATAATCTCAGCCAAACCAAGAGATATACTGAAATTCTTATGGAGGTTAATGTCCACATTAGACCTGAAATTATAACGTGAAGAATGGGCATTAGTTTTATAGCCGAAAGAAGGATCCTGCTTATACAAGCCGGCGGTGGACATATAGCCCACACTTACATAATAACGGATAGTCTCGTTACCTCCCGATACCGACAAAGTATTAGTCGTCTGAAAAGCATTCTTTTTCAACACCTCATCTGTCCAGTTGACATTAGGATAATTGTACGGATCCGAGCCATCCCTGAATTTCTCAATTTGTTCATCTGTCCAAGGAAGAGCAACACCACCGACAGTGCAGGCTTCGTTCATCAAATTCGCAAATTCATAGCCTTCAATGTAATCAGGAAAACGCAGTCCGTGCAGATTTGTCATTTCCGTTCTGAAAGAAACCTGAGGGCGTCCAACTTTTCCCTTCTTTGTGGTTATGAGAATAACTCCATTTGCTCCGCGCATACCATAGACGGCTGTAGCTGATGCATCCTTAAGAATGGAGAAGGACTCTATCTCTTCTGTATTTACTTGGTTAAGATCCCGTTCTACACCATCGACCAACACCAGAGGATTGGCATTCACCCAAGTACCCAAGCCTCGGATCTGAAGGATTGCTCCGTCATTACCAGGTTCTCCGCTTGCTTGACGAGTAATGATACCAGGAATGATACCACCAATAGAGTTAGATAACGACGGGGCTGTAGATCTTGCTATGTCTGTCATGTTGGCAGTGGTAAGAGAACCAGTAATAGTTGCCTTTTTCTGAGTACCATAACCGACCACCACAGCATCCTCAAGAGATTCCGCATCTGTTTCAAGAGGGAAATTTATTACACCTCTTTTACTTATGAGCATTTCAACTGACTTATAACCGATAGCAGACACGACAAGAATTCCTTTAGCATCATTTACGGTCATTTCATAGTTTCCGTCCAAATCGGTAATAGTACCGATATTAGACGCTTTCATCATCACTCCAGCACCAATGATTGGCTCTTTCGTCTGAGCATCATATACTCTACCGGTCACTTTGAATGCATTCTGCGCATAAAGCGAAACAGGCATAACGAACACCAAGAGTGCTATGAAAATTTTAATGCACTTGTGATTCATTTTGTTAGTTATTAATTTTATGATAAATAATTTAGTGCTAATTCGTTTTAGCGTTTATGCAAAAAAATGCATTTGTTTAGATTCGGTTTAATGCTTTTGTTGGGAAAACTCATTTTTTTCGTTAAAATTAAGCTGTTTTCATCATAATTCGGGCTCAAAGTAACGCAAAAAATAGTGAACCACCAAATATTTTTCAAAAAAAATGAAAAGAATTTGCAATATTTCACGGAAAAAGATATTTTTGCAAAAACTATTTAGCAATGATTGGAAACAAAACTAAACGCGTCTCAATCAAAGACATTGCAATGGAGGCAGGGGTTTCCCCCGCCCTGGTGTCCTTTGTTCTAAATGGAAAACAAAAGCAGTACAGGGTCAGCGACGAGATGGCCAAAAAAATCAGAGAGGTAGTAAAAAAACTCGATTATAAACCCAATGGATTTGCCAAGGGGCTCCGCGAAGGCACAAGCCACACTATCGGAGTAATCGTTTCCGACATTGCAAACCCATTTTTCGCCAATATGGTAAAAAGTATAGAGACTGAGGCTGAAGGGCTCGGCTATATGGCGTTATTTGCAAGCTCTGACGAAAACTCGGACAAATTGTCGAACTTGATAGACAGAATGCTAAGCAAAGAAGTGGCCGGAATAATCATTGTCCCCTGTGAAGGATCTGAAGATGCTATCGCGGCATTAGTTGACAAGAAGATTCCTCTTGTGCTTCTTGACCGTTACATACCGGAAATACGCACGAATTACGTTTGTCTGGACAATAACAAAGCTGGCTACGAAGCCACAGAAGCACTTATTCTGAAGGGATACAAAAAAATTACGCTGATCTGCTATGATTTGGAAATCAGCAATATGAAAGGACGTATTGCAGGATACAAAAAGGCAATGGAACATTACGGGCTGACTGACAACCTGAAGATAGAATACGTGGATATTGATGCTATCGATAAAAGCTGCAATAAAGCTATAGCCAAAATCATAGAAAACAACTGCAAAGCAATCGTATGTGCAACGAACTCAATAACAGTCACTTGTCTCAGAAGAATTCAGCAACTTAATTTATGTGTACCTAAAGACATTGCCATTATGGGCTTCGACGGAGGGAATGAATTTGATTTCTACACATCCCCCCTGCTGTTTATGACTCAGCCGACTGAAAGCATTGCCAAGAAAGCTGTAGAGATATTGATCAACAATCTCGAATCCGACTTCAGTCTTGTAGTCCAGATTGAAGCGGAAGGCAAAATCATTGAACACAATTAATATTTTTTTATAACAGTTTCAACATTGAGGTTTTCATCATAATTCAAAATCTTAAAATCTCAAAAAAAATGAAAAGAATCACAACTATCTTCATCGGCGTCATAATGTCGCTTGGAGCATTCGCTCAGACTTCATCTTTCGATGGTCTCAACACTAATCTTGGAAATCTTTCAAGACTTTCAAATGCAGAATCCCGTTCCATATCTCCTGAAAACATGACAGGAGAGAAGGGTAAAGGAGGTATGGCCAAGCCAGCTCTTCCTAACACCCGCAACGAAAACAATGCATCTTGGGCAGCACGTGACCTCGGTCAGACTTGGAAAGTAAATCCTTTTATTGTCATCAATCCTAACGAGACCATCACCATTGCTGAAATCGAGGGGCCAGGAGCCATTCAGCAAATTTGGATGACTCCTACAGGCGTGTGGAGATGGAGTATCATCAGAATTTACTGGGATGATGAAGAAACTCCGTCCGTAGAAGTTCCTATTGCAGATTTCTTCTGCCAAGGATGGAACGAATACGCACCTGTAAATTCAGCGCCGATATGTGTTAATCCGGGCAGCGCATTCAACAGTTATTGGCAAATGCCTTTTAGAAAGAAATGCAAAATAACAATGACCAACGTTAATGATGTGCACTCCATGAACTTGTATTATCAGATTAACTACACCCTCACAGAAGTACCTAAGGACGCTGCATATTTCCATGCCCAATTCCGCCGCACAAGATACAACGAAGGCTCCGATTTCACAGTAATCGACGGAATTAAAGGACAAGGCCACTATGTGGGCGTATATATGGCCTGGGGACTTCGCAACAACGGCTGGTGGGGAGAAGGTGAAATGAAATTCTTCATTGATGGCGACAAGAAATTCCCTACAATCTGCACAACAGGTACTGAAGATTATTTCTGCGGCTCATACAATTTTGACCGCAATGGAAGATTCACAGAATTCACAACTCCGTATGCGGGACTTTGCCAGGTAATCCGTCCTGATGGAGCATATCGTTCACAAGAGCGTTTCGGCTTGTACAGATGGCACATCGTCGATCCTATCCGCTTCAAAAAAGACTTTAAAGCAACCATCCAAGACCTGGGCTGGAGGCACGACGGAAGATATCTGCAACAGTGTTCTGACATCTCTGCAACTACCTTCTGGTATCAGGCTGAGCCACATGCAAAATTCCCTGAATTCCCACAATGGCGAGATCTCGAAACAAATTAGTCTTTTCAATGTTACTGACATTGATTGTATGCTTGACAACTTGCTGTTCATCAGGGGCTGCTGACATAAGCAGTCCCGATGAACCCGGCAAGGAAGATAAAACGACTTGTATCATCGTAACAAAGGCCACGAAAACAGCAAGAATGACAGGGCAGCCAGTTCCGGGAGAGACCATTCCGTCCCCAAACAATACTCCAGTCAATTACAATATAGGAGGCACTGATTTGGGAATCTTTTGGAAAATGAGCGACAATAAAGTGGGCATTCTTTTCGGAGATACTTACGGAAAAGCATGGCGACCCGGTTACACTCCGGAATGGCGCTCAAATGCTATGGCATGGAATCCCCAATGGGTTACCAACTGGTCCGGATTCGCAGTTTCTGAAGACGACGGGAATACTTGGGAATTACATAAGAATATTTATTCTTCAGACAGTAAATTTGCGCAAATGGCTCTGTGGGAAAAAGATGAGTACATTTATTCAATAGGTTCAATCATTGGAAGGAGAGGCCTCCCCCATGCCGCCAGGTTTAAAAAAGAGGATATCCTCAATCCGGACAAATGGGAGTATTGGAACTCATCGAAAGGATGGGACAAGGGGCGTGCAGTTTATTCAACTCCATTGTTCGGCAATACAAAAAACGAAATGTATGCTGAACCTACACTCGTCTTTCATGAATATTTCAACAAATGGATTACCGTCTATTACAATGAAATAAAAAACCGGATGGGTTCTTAGGAGCGCTGACGAGATTACAGGGCCTTGGAGCGAAGAACAACTTATTGCAACAGGAGCAGAATATCCTAAACCGTACGGAGGGTTCATCTACCCGCTCGGTCTAGACAAACCTGAAATTTTCATTTCCCTGTCGCAATGGGATCCTCTTTACAATGTATTTCTCATGAAAGTAGAGCTTAAACTAAAATAGTCAGAATTCATTAGAGAGAGAAGGGGCTCTTAATTATGAGGTTTACAAATGGGACAAAGCCCGCGCTATGGGGGCGGCAGACCACGACATAAATATACCTTCCACAAGAGGGCTTGCCGGCCCGACAGACTATCATCTTGGCGGATTCGTCATGAAAATCACACCGGTTCAGGACATATAGCGTCCTCACACCACTTAAAAAAAGATAACACAAAGTCCAATGAAGATCAAAAATATTATTCTGGCAACATTATTGACAGTCATAATTATGCCGGCATCAGCGAAACCAGTTGATAAGATTTATAGTGGAAAGGAACTTGACCACATAGATTACCCAATAGGCGGACTTGGGTCAGGAATGTTCTGCATCAGCGGAACTGGGGCCATTACAAATCTTTCGTTTCATCATTATCCTCAACTATTTCACGAACCTTGCGCATTCGCAGCTGTGCACGTGAAAGGAATTGAGAATGGGGCAAAAGTATTGGAGACTTCAGTACCTGACTATAAAATATTCGGCAGAAAAGATGGAGGGATGGGAGTAGGAGGAACGACTTGGGGACTTCCCCGATTTGAAAAAGGCACATTCAGCACCAGATTCCCGTTTGCCGAAATCAATCTCAGCGATAAAGACATGCCATTAGATGTCAATCTTATTGCTTGGAATCCATTTATTCCCAATGATGAAGACAACTCCGGACTGCCAGTCGGCGGATTGGAATACACTTTTACCAACACTTCAAAGTCTCAAGTAGAAGCTATCTTCTCGTTTAACACTAGAAACTTCATGTGTCGCACAAACGATGAAGTTTCTCCCATCACCAAGATGGACAAAGGCTTCGTGTTGAACCAGATTGCACCGAAAAATGCACCTGAGATGGAAGGCCATTGCGCAATCTTCACAGATGAAGAAAGCACGAAAGTCAATTACAACTGGTTTAGAGGAGGATGGTTTGACCCATTGACTATTGCATGGAATCACGTAGCGAATGGAGAAATGCCAGAAGGTGAGCCTAAATTAGGTGGAACAGGGGCCTCTATTTATGTGCCGTTTATTTTAAAGCCGGGAGAGTCCAAGACGATACATTTGTATATGACTTGGTACGTTCCTCATTCTTTTCATAACATTGGCCCTGACGCTGTATCGGTATCAGATTTCGGAGACCGCTACAATGCTGACCTGTACAAGGATACACCAGCAAAGTACGAACCATGGTATAGCAGAAGATTTTCTGGAATCGAAGAGGTTTCCAACTATTGGAAAAACAATTACTCAACGCTCAAACTTGAAACGAAGAAGTTCACAGACACGTTTTATGACACCACCCTTCCTGAAGAAGTAATAGAATCTGTCGCCAACAACCTGACAATTCTTAAGAGTCCGACAGTTATGCGTCAACACGATGGAAGATTCTGGGTGTGGGAAGGAAGCGGAGATGATTGGGGTAGCTGTCATGGCTCATGCACACACGTATGGAACTATGCACAAGCAGTTCCTCATCTTTTCCCGCGTATGGAAAGAACTTTAAGGGAAACTGAGTTCAAAGTGGACCAGAATACTGAGGGGCATCAGGCATTTCGGGCCAATATACCGATCAGGCCCGTGAAACATGATTTCCATTCTGCAGCTGACGGCCAACTTGGAGGAATCATGAAAGTTTATCGTGACTGGCGCATAAGCGGCGACAACGAATGGATAAAAGATCTCTATCCTCTGATTGTGAAAAGTATGGACTATTGCATAAGAACCTGGGACCCTAATGAAGTGGGTGCCGTCATAGAGCCTCATCACAATACCTATGATATTGAATTTTGGGGACCTGACGGAATGTGCACCAGTTTCTATGCAGGCGCGTTAAACAGCATCATTGAGATTGGACATTATCTAAATGAAGATGTTACAAAATATGAACATCTTCTTAAGAAAGCCCAAGATTACATGGAGACCAATTTATGGAATGGAGAATACTTCTTTCAAGATATCCAATGGGAAGGTCTTAAAACCCCGGATCCTACAAAAGCACAGTCATTCCAAAGTTCATATTCAGAAGAAGCGCGAAAGATTCTTGAGAAAGAAGGACCTAAATACCAATATGGCAATGGGTGTCTTTCTGACGGCATCATTGGATGCTGGATGTCACTTGTCTGCGGTCTGGACGAGCCGATAGATCAATCAAAAGTAACAGGGCATCTTGAATCAGTCTATAAATACAATCTCAAACATTGCCTAGCGGATCACGCCAATCCTCAGAGGCCAGGCTACGCCGTAGGCAATGATGGTGGATTGATTTTATGTTCTTGGCCAAAGGGCGGAAAACTTAGTTTGCCATTTGTCTATAGTGACGAGGTTTGGACTGGCATAGAGTATCAGGTAGCTTCCCACCTGATTTTTGAAGGGAAGGTTAAGGAAGGTCTTGATATTGTCAGAACTGTTCTGAACAGATACGATGGCATAAAAAGGAATCCTTTCAACCAATACGAATGCGGTTCGTGGTATGCTCGAGCTCTGGCAAGTTACAGTTTAATTCAGGCTCTTACAGGTGTAAGATACGATGCTGTGACCAAGACTCTGCACATTGAATCCAAGGTAGGCAAAAATTTCCGTTCTTTCCTTTCTACCGCAAGCGGATACGCAACTGTAGGTTTAAAAAATGGAAAACCATTCATTGAGGTTAAGAATGGGGAAATTGAAGTGAAGGAAATTATCGTAAAATAAACAAAGGGCATCAGATCCTAAATCGAGTAGGAAGAAAAATGAAGCATTTTCTTCCTACTTTCGTTTTTCCGCCTCTCAATAATATCAACGATCGGTTATCTGTGCGGATGCAAACTCAGCTACGTGTACTTTCCTTTAGCTTAGTAACCTCCTCCAGTGACAATCCGGTCGCCTTCGCCACAATCTCGCATGGCGTTCCCAACTGAAGCAGGTTGATCGCGATTTGTTGTTTTGCATCTGCTCTACCTTCCTCACGACCTTCTTCGCGTCCTTCTTCGCGTCCTTCCACACGTCCTTTCGCGAGTCCTTTCGCGAGTCCTTCTTCAAGACTTGTCTTCTTGGCGTACTCGATTTGATTGTGGGTGTCACGTGCTGTTGTCATGGCCTTTACGTAATTTTGTTTGTCAATATTGTCAAGGCTGGCGTACTCGGCGACGTCGAAGAGGCGGCTGAAGATTTTGTCCCGCAGCGCCGCTGGCCTCTCCAGCAGCTTCGACAGGTTCTTCAGGATGTAGAGCCACTTGTCGAAATCAGTAGTCAACTCATCCTCACTCTTGTTGAACTTCTCGACCTCTACGAAGACGAACTTCAGTTTGTCCGTCATAATCTTGCCGGTCGTCGCCTCTCGCAGCAGATACCTGTGCTCGATGAGGTCGTCATCCTCGTACCTGAAGTTCAGAACCCCGAGGAAATACACCCCGTCCAACTCGTAGTTCCACTCGTTCCTGATTCCGGTCTCCTCATCCCTCTGCGCTTTCTTGCCCTGTTTCATTATCGGGAAGGAAGTGTAGTACAATGCCCTCTCGAAAAAGTGTTCCTGCGGCGCGTACTGCATTTCAACAAGGAAATCCTTCCCCTCCTTCGTTCTGCAAATCACATCGAACACTGCCTTCCGGTCATCCTCCATGATTCCCAGCTGCTCAGCCGGAATATAGGTGATATCCTCAATCTCGTGTTCCGGAAAGATGACTTTCAGAAATTCAATGAGAATGTCTTTGTTCACTTCGCTGCCGAAGAGCCGCTTGAAGGACCAATCCACCATCGGGTCGATGTACCTCGCCTTGATCTTTTCATCCATAAAGGTAAAATTTTAATTTAACATATCAAAAATTCCGGACACTGATACCGCATCGGTATTTTCAATAGTGGTGCTACTCCGAGGTTGATTGTCTCTCGAAAAATGACTCTTTATCTCCCGAAAGAGGGACTGTCTGAATCATTCGAAATGATATATCAACATCTCTTGAATAACGGCATCCGCTATGATATCCGTGTCCATCAAGGCTACAATAATATGCAAAATTTTTCCGAAAAGTAAATGATTCACGCCGGTTAATTAAAATTTTTACGATTTTTAAATGTTTGATACGATTCTTAAATCTTTTATTTACAATTCTTAAATTTTTCCGTTGGTGTGATGTAAGTGATGTGGCGAAAATTTCCGCTGACAGAAGTGGTCATGCGCAGCAACAAGAAGCCTCCGTGAGGACCAGGCCCTCCTGCTTCGCAGGCGCCTCCCTCTGGTGCCGAGGGCGGCAAGTCCTCACGGAGGCAACCTTGTTGCTGCTGTCCGGTCACTGTTCAAAAGGAGCAACAAGGCATCTTCAGATGCCGGGCCGGAGTTGGCGGGCAGGGATGGCATCGCGGCGATGGAAAGCCCGCAGGCCCTGATGTGCCCCCTTGAAAAGGGGGTTAGGGGGATTAAGATAAGTGGGCTCTTGCCGCTGACTGGCTTTTGCGGCTTTCTTGTGTTGATTGAAATGAAATTTCGGTACGAGAGAATGATTTTTCGCTTCTACGCGCAAACAAAAAGCTTTTCATGTAAGGGAAAGGTGTCGGTGTTATGAGAAATTTACAGGTCTCCTCCGGCTATTACGAATTTTATTATATCTGCTTGCGGTGGTATTTTCGAACCAATGAGCATATCGCCAATACGGTAAAAGCTCTTGTAACTTATTGAGGTATAAGTTATTATATAGATTTAAACCTGTTTCTCAATATGCTCACTCCCATAAAAAAACAGGGGGATGAGCATATTTACACTCTGCTTTAAAACGACATAATCAATTGGATGTCAGTTCATTATGTAGGTATTCGCAGGCTCGTCTGGTTGCTCATTAGTTCAGAAATTACCGGAACTTACCCGTGGCGAACGCTCCAGCCGTAGAGGATGCTTTTATCTTCAACAAATCGTCAGACTACGCATCCCAGATGGAATGCGGTCATGGGCGCATCGAGACGCGGGAATGCAGGATCCTGCCCGCAGACGCTGTCTAGGATGAGGAAAATCCGAACCAGATGTAACGGGCTGAAGACCATTGTCGAAATAACATCCACAGTGGACTACGGAAACCGCACGGCTGTAACGAAAAGGTATTACATAAGCGACGAGGACTATCCCAAAGCTGCGTACTACAATATGTTGGCACGAGGACACTGGACTATTGAGAACAACCTGCATTGGATGCTGGATGTTACGTTCCAAGAGGATGCATCAAGGGCTCGCAAGGGTTATGCTGCCGAAAATCTCTCTCTTGTTAGAAAACTCGCTCTGCAGATTGTAAAACAGCACAATGCTAAAATTTGATGCGGTTGCCCTGGATATTTTGAAAGACGTCGATTTATTATTTACGAAAATCTTAGTAAAAATTTTACGAATAATTTCGTAACGAAAAATTTCGTATATAGATAAGTATTTGATATATAAATAGATATTATAAAAAAAACATATTGACAATCCTTTCAAATACGGAACAGCTTTAGCCGGCGAATATTTCACTGACAGAACTAAAGAAGTGTCACCGAGAACATCGTAACTCGTCTTAAAGTCAGCGCGAATATAGTGTGAGTAGGGATGCGGCCACGCTTCGTTTCCGGGAGCGTTGATTATTAATGAGTTATAAAACTGGGCGTGGAAACGTGGCAAAAAAAAGCCTGCGTTTTCACGCCACGTTTTTCCCATGAATGATGTAAGCCCGGACGGGGACGGAGGGTGGAGCCGGCATTGGCTCCCGAAAAGGGAGGGGACCCGCGCTAGTGGGGAGGACCGGCGCAAGCCTCCGTCCCGCCCGGGCGTAAGCCAGATGACCTGGAAGAGCGAAGCGAGCACATCTCCGATGTAAAGTAAATTTACAGAAATGTAAAGTTTTTTTACAGCGCCCGAAAGAGTGACTGTGCGTAATGTTCGGAAAAACAAGAGGTTACAGACACTGGCACGGGAGTGGCAACTTGAGGATCTGACCGGATGAAAGATATGTCAATGCCGAAGGGATCGGCCGATTGGCATTGATGGAATCTCCGGAACAGAACAGATGAACATTTTCAGTTACATACACGCGGCAGTCAGGACATTGCCGATGAAAGGACGCAGGAACGTCCTGAAAGTCATGACTTTGGGAGTCGGCCTCGCAGTCGGCCTCGTGCTGGCATCCAAGGTCTGCTTCGAAAAGACATTCGACGACTTCTACAAGGATGCCGACAGGATATATTATCTGAACGAAGCCATAGAACTCAACGGCAGTTACAAGGTATATCCTCAAGTCGCGGGAGGAGTCGTCCCGAAAATGAAGGAATACTTCCCGCAGATAGAGGAGGCCACCAGATTCACTTATATATTCGAGACCGCCTCCATGGTAATGTCAGAATCGGACAAACGCGTGGATGTCGGGCTGACATGTCTTGGCGATACGTCATTTTTCAAAGTCTTTGACAGGAAGTGTCTTGCAGGCAACCTCATCGAACCCCTTGGCATTGAATCAGATGTAGTGATTTCATCCAAGTTGGCGACCAAGATGGCAGCAGCATTGACATCTGGCAAGAAAATGGACGAGAAGGCGGCCGCGGCAGCCGTTCTCGGACAGAAATTCACGATTGCCGGAGACACCCGGAAATACGAACTCACTGTCGGCGGCGTCTATGAAGATTTTCCGCTGAACTCATCCTACAGGCTGGACATGATAGTCTCCATGCCGAGCATCGGGCATTTCATATACGACGGCTCGGAAAACATGGTGGGCAACGACCGCTATAAGGGATTCATAAAACTGAAGAAAGGCATTGCCCCGAGCGAAATCGAAAACGGACTCCCCGGCTTCATGGACAAGCATATGCCGATGGACGAGTTGCGGGCAGCCGGATATGAAATGAAATTTCCGATAAAGCCATTCGTGAAATTCCATGAAGAAGATGAAACTCAGCGGAATATGACACTTGTGCTGGCCTTCGTAGCCTTCGCGCTTCTGCTCACGTCCATGCTGAATTACCTCCTGATCGTGCTTTCGTCCGCCGCAATCCGTGCCCGCGAAATGGCACTCCGCAAATGCCTTGGCAGCAGCGCAAAAGACATCTTCGGGATGATGTTCGCAGAGGCGCTCGTGCACACCGCAATCGCAGCCGCCGTCGCCGCAATCCTCATCTTTGCGTTCAGGTCAATGATAGAGACCATCCTCGGTGTCAATGTCATTGCACTCTTCACCGGACGACCGCTCGCATTGGCATTGACAATAATAGTCGTGCTCCTGGCATTGAACAGCCTCCTTCCCGCATTCTTCTTCAACCGGATTCCGGTGGCTGCGGCATTCAGGAATTATCGTGCCGGCAAGCGCATGTGGAAGCTCGGACTCCTCGCGGTGGAATTCGCGGCAGTCATTTTCCTGGCCGTGGTCATGAGCGTGATTACATTGCAATATGACAAGATGATGAACGCTGACCGTGGCTTCAAATATGATGACGTGGCGATGATAGCCATGCCGGAAGCGACTCAGTCCCAGAAGAATACGCTGATGAGCGAGGTCCGTTCCCTTTCCGGAGTGGAAGACGCAAGTTTTGCATATCAGAATCCTTTCACAGGCTATAGCGGTGACAATGTGAGCATTCCCGGCGAAGACCGTCAGCTGTTCAACATCCGTGACGCATTTTATGTGGATGAACATTATTTCAATGTCTTCGGCATCAAGATTCAGGAAGGAAGCAATTTCGATCCGACGCTCAACAGCGATGCGGAAATGATTGTGGACAGGAATTTCGTGAAAATGATGAAGAACACTGCCGGCTGGGACGAGGTCCTCGGACGAGAAGTGATGGTTACCTCACATGAAAGTGCTCCAGTCAGGATATGCGGTATCATTGACGATATGCATACCGGCGGTTTTTCTGTGGCAGAAGCCGATTTCGGCGGGCGTCCGATGGGTATATTCTATTGTGACTCAGAGAAATATGCGGGAATGTTTCATTACATATTTGTGAAATATCATAAGATGTCCCCGGAAGAGCTTCAGAAAACCGATGAAATTACAGGAAAAATACTGGACGGGCAGTGGTATAGAATATATCCGTGCAATGAACTCGCCGCATCGAATTTCGTGGACACCCTCAATACGAGAAACTCCATCCTCGCAGGAGGCATAGTGACGCTCTTTATCGCGCTGATCGGCCTCATCGGCTACACGATTGACGAAGTCCGTCGCCGCAGCAAGGAAATCGCGGTCCGTCGCGTCAACGGCGCCCAGTTCTCCCAGATAAGGTCAATGTTTCTGCGCGATGTCATGGCAGTGGCCCTGCCGTCCGTGGCAGTCGGAGCGGTTCTGGCCTATATCGTCGCAGGGCGTTGGGAACAGAACTTCAGCCTTCAGGCGGGACTCCCTTGGTGGATTTTCGTAGGCTCCATAGTCGCAGCGCTGACTATAGTTGCCATCATATCAGACATTTACGTAATACGCACAGCGGGAACAAATCCTGCTGACAGCATTAAGACAGAATAAAACGGAGCATATCAGAACAAATAAAAAAATACATATATCATGATCAAGATTACAAACATTTGCAAAGTCTTCAGGACTGAGGAAATCGAGACAGTTGCACTCGACAATGTATCATTCGAAATCAAGGACGGAGAATTCGTCTCCATCATGGGCCCTTCAGGATGCGGAAAATCCACACTCCTGAATATCCTCGGCCTTCTGGACAACCCGACGTCCGGCAGTTACCAGCTTTTAGGACAGGAAGTTGCCCAGCTGAAGGAAAAGGACCGTACCAAGTTCCGCAAGGGAAACATCGGCTTCGTCTTCCAGAGCTTTAACCTGATCGATGAACTCAATGTGTTCGAGAACATTGAACTTCCACTCAGATATATGGATTTCAGCGCGGCTGAGCGCAAGGAAAAAGTGGAGGCGGTGATGGCGCGCATGAACATCAGCCACAGGGCAAAGCATTTCCCTCAGCAGCTCTCAGGCGGTCAGCAGCAGCGTGTTGCGATTGCACGTGCGGTAGTCGCAAACCCTAAACTGATTCTTGCCGATGAGCCTACCGGAAACCTCGACTCCAAGAACGGCAAGGAAGTCATGGACCTGCTCTGCGAACTGAACAGGGAGGGCACGACCATCGTGATGGTTACCCACTCACAGAAGGATGCGGCTATGGCACAGCGTACCATCGACCTGTTCGACGGACATATCGTCAGCGATGTTAAAAATGAATTATAATGAGGTATATATTCAATAATTTTCTGAACACCCTCAAGCGGTACAAGGTATCCAGCCTGCTGAATATCATAGGAATGGCAGTGGCATTCGCTGCCTTCTACGTGATAATGACGCAGGTCTGCTTCAACCTTGGCTACAACAAGTCGCTGAAGGACGCGGACAGGACATTCGTAATGTCCGTTCCTTCGCAATATAATGAGGGAAAGTTCAATATCTTCATAAACAGACCGTTGGGAGAAGCACTTGTCTCAGGCTCTTCCATGTCTGAAGGCGGAGGGGTGTTCAGCATGTATGTTTCTGATGACGTCTGCTACACGAGGCGGAATGATGCCCCGGTCAAGATGCATCTGGATCTCATGGAGTATTCCGCAGGCGGACTGCGGGCCTTGAATTTCGAGGCCGTAGAAGGCTCACTTGATGACCTTTCCAAGCCTGCAACTATTGCCATATCAGAATCTTCTGCCAAGAAATATGAACTTAAAATCGGAGACAGCATCTCATGGAGTGACCCTCAGGGTGAAAAAGGGGCGAGAGAGATAGTTCTCATATACAAGGACTTCCCTAAGAACAGCGACCTGAGTACGGTCAATGCCGTTTACGACATGAAAGACAACTATATCGACAATCGCAGTGAGTGGTCTTTTCCGTATTGCGTGAAACTCCAGAATGCGTCCCAGAAGGAAGAATTTGAGGAGGAATCTAAGTCTATACTTCTCGATTACTTCAAGAAACTGTATGATGGTGCGGGAGAGACACTCACTGACGAAAACATTGATGAAATCAATAATAAATTCAACATCAATCTGATACCACTGTCCGAGCTCTTTTATACGAAGGAACTTGACGGCAAGCCGGGACGCACCGGAAATCTCACCACAGACATGACATTGCTCGCAGTGGCGGTGCTCATCATCCTCATCGCATTGATAAATTTCATCAATTTCTTCTTTGCGCTTGTCCCTGCGAGATTGAGGTCCGTGAATACCTACAAGATTTTCGGAGTATCGCGTACTTCATTGATATTCAATTTTATATTCGAATCGGTAGGTCTTGTCGCCATAGCATTGGCATTGGCCGCAATCATCGTCATCCTACTTCTTCGCACCAGCGTCGCAGGTATTCTTTCCTCTTCGGCTGTTTTCGGGGACAATGTTCCCGTGCTGGCGATGACGGTCGGCGCTGCTGTCCTGACGGCGGTCCTCGGAAGCATCTATCCTGCATTCTACATCACGTCGTTCCAGCCGGCATTGGTTCTGAAAGGCTCCTTCAGCGGCTCCGCTTCGGGACGCAGGCTCCGCACGGCGCTCATCGGTTTCCAGTTCGTCATATCAATGTCTTTGATTATCTGCGCCATGTTCATCAAGATGCAGCATACCTACCTGATGAACTACGACATGGGCTTCGACAAGTCCTGCCTCCTTAGCGGTAAAATTCCTTATGATGTCTGTTGGTATGGTTCCCAGAACGAGGCATTCGAGGACAAGTTGCGCAGCAATCCTCAGATTCAGGACATTACGTGGGCCGACGGACGTATTGTCAATACTTCAAGAATGGGCTGGGGACGTGACTATAAGGGAAAGACTATTAATTTCCAATGTTACCCTGTGGCGTACAATTTCTTGAAATTCATGGGGATAGATATAGTGGACGGCAGGGATTTCATGAAATCGGATGAGGTGTCTGAAGGCGGAGTGATGATCTTCAACGAGCAGGCGAAGAAAGACTTTGACGTGGATTTCGTTACTCCTGCGCCTGGACATGAGGACGGGACTGTGACTGCCGGTATCTGTAAGGACTTTAATTTCAGGCCTTTGCAGTATGGTCGTGGTGATTTCGCCTTCTACGTGTTCGGTAAACACAGATGGCGTGACGGACTTCATCAGGTCTATATAAGGACTGCGCCGGGTGCTGATGTCCAGTCTGTCATCAAGTTCGTTATTGCGACCGTGAAAGAGATGGTGCCTTATGCTGATGACGAGCTGTATAATATTGATTTCTTCGACAAGGAGCTCGGTGCCCAGTACAGGCAGGAGAGCAGATTGTCCACGCTTATCAGCATATTTACGCTGGTTGCAATCATCATTTCCCTTATGGGAGTCTTCGGTCTGGTGCTTTTCGATACCCAGCACAGAAGTCGTGAAATCGCTGTCAGGAGAGTGATGGGCGGAAGCGTAGGCGACATCCTCAAGATGTTCAATGCCAAGTATATACGCATTGTGCTGGCAAGCTTCGTAGTCGCGGCGCCGCTCAGCTGGTGGGTCATCAGCAGATATTTCGCGGGCTTTGCATATCATACACCGATTCTCTGGTGGGTATTCGCATTGTCCCTGCTTATCGTGATGGCTGTCACAATGCTGATCGTTACGCTCCGCAGCCTGGATGCCGCGACTTCCAACCCTGTAGATTCGATTAAGAACGATTAGTTTAACATTAACATAAAGTATATATAATACATAATAGATGTAAAGACCTACAGGGCTGTCAGCTGCGTCACACTTGCGAAAGGATGGCGCAGCTTTTTATGATTGCGCTGATTGTTCGCAAAAAAATGTATTTTTGTAATCGGCTTCCGGAGAGGGGCCTTGACGATAAAAGACATTGACAATGAAAAGTGGAAAGATACTTGTCGTAGATGACAACAAGGGCATACGGGATGCCTTGAAAATCCTGCTTGGAGGCTGTTTTACGCAGGTTCTGACACTTTCGTCCCCGACCTCGCTGACAAGCACCGTCGAACAGATGATGCCTGACCTGATTCTGCTGGACATGAATTTCAAGGCGGATATCAATTCCGGAAACGAGGGGCTGTTCTGGCTGTCTGAAATCAAGAAAAGATGGCCTGAGATGCCCGTGGTGCTGTTTACCGCCTACGCAGACATATCATTGGCAGTGGAAGGAATGAAACGGGGTGCGGCAGATTTCATCGTCAAGCCGTGGGACAACGCTCGGCTGCTCGAGACATTGACAGGAATTCGAGACAAGAAATCCAAGCCTAAAAAAGGCGTCACTGTCAATGAGGGGCCGCAGATGCTCTGGAGTTCAGGGATGCAGCAGCTCAGGCATGACGTGGAACGTATCGCCCCTACAGATGCCACTGTGCTCATAACCGGCGAAAACGGCACCGGCAAGGATGTCCTCGCGCACGAAATTCACAGACTTTCCGGACGGGCGGACAAGCCAATGGTCTGCGTGGACGCCGGCGCCATCACGGAAACGCTTTTCGAAAGTGAACTTTTCGGCCACGTGAAGGGAGCGTTCACGGATGCGAAATCCGACCATGCCGGCAAGTTCGAGCAGGCTGACGGAGGGACACTCTTCCTGGATGAAATCGCCAATATCCCGATGCAGTCCCAGGCCAAACTTCTGCGTGCCATCCAGAACCGATGCATCACGAGAGTCGGTGACACGAAAGCTATCCCAGTGGATATCAGGCTGATATGCGCGACCAATGCAGACATTCCGTCCATGATACGTGACGGACTTTTCCGTGAGGACTTGTATTACAGGCTGAATACCATAAGCGTGGAACTTCCGCCTTTGAGAAACAGAAAAGACGTAATCATCCCGCTTGCGATGCAGTTCCTGACAGAGTTTTCCGAAAAATACGGCAGGGACGCAGAGACATTGACCCCGATGGCGAAAGCCGAACTGGAGACTTACGCCTGGCCGGGCAACATCCGCGAGCTGCGCAACTGCATCGAAAAGGCTGTCATTCTCTCAGACGAAAAGGCCATAGACGGCTTCGGGCTGGACATCTCCAAAGCATCAGGAATGACTGAGATCAATGCCGGGGACACGATGGAAAATATGGAGGAGAAGACTATCCGTGCAGCAATGGCCCGATATGACGGTAACATATCAATGGTAGCCAAGTCCTTGGATATCAGTCGCCCTACGCTTTACGCAAAGCTCAAGAAATACGGAATATGATGGGCGCGGAAACAAATATCGGCACGTTATGGATTGCGCTTGGCGGTGTCGTGATTGCGGCATTGACCTATATCGTGACGAGAGCGGCGACAAGGCGGAAGATCATCGGCAAAATCGACTTCATGTCAGATGCGCTGGACAGTGGCGAGACGGCGTTCCGGTATTCTGAGAGCCGATGGCGGAACCGGCGGCTGAACAAGTCATTGAACCGTCTCCGGTCCATTTTCGAGACTGAAAAGGCCGATATCCGTGAGCGTGAGCGGTATTTCGGGACAATGCTGGACCACGTCCAGAGCGGCGTCATCGTCATTGACGGAGAAAAAATCGATTATTCGAATACTGTGGCGAAAGGTTTTTTGGGAATGGCGGAGATCTCGTCGCTGCGGCAGATCGGGCGGATTTCTCCGGACCTGGCCAATGCTTTCCGCGAGGCTTCTGAAATGGAGTCGAGGGCATCTTTCATTTCGGAGCGGGGCACGGTACAGTTTTCCATAAGTGCCTGTACAGCAAGGCTTCACGGCAAAGAGGTCAGCATCGTCACTTTCAATGACATTACCCGTGAGATGGAAAACAACGAGTCCGAGTCGTGGACCAGACTCATCCGCGTCCTCACGCATGAAATCATGAATACGGTCACGCCTGTCGCATCACTCAGTTCGGCATTGTCCCAAAACCTGGACAGCTACAGTGCTGAGGACATCCGTTCCGCACTCGGGACCATCGCGTCTTCGTCCGAGGGCCTGATAAGTTTCGTGCAGTCCTACCGTTCTCTGACGCATATTTCCGCGCCGGTGCGCAAGGCTTTCTATCTGAAGGACCTGGTCAATGATTCTGTCAACATCGCCAAAGCCAACTGGCCTTCTGTCAATGTCCTATATCGCGAGCTTTCAAGCGACGTGATTCTCTATGCCGACTACGGACAGATGTCGCAAGTGCTCAACAATCTGATAAAGAACGCAGTACAGGCAGGTGCCGGGAACGTAAGCATAACCGCTTCTATCGACAAACGGGAGCAGACTGTCATCGACATTGCCAATGACGGGGAGCCTATCAGCGCCTCTGGCCAGGAGCAGTTGTTCGTTCCGTTCTACACCACCAAAGGCACGTCAGGCACAGGTGTCGGTCTGAGTCTCTGCCGCCAGATTGTCCGGCTGAACGGCGGCACCATCAAGCTCTCTTCTTCCACCCCGGAAGCCACGGTTTTCACTATCGTCATGTAGTCTTACTGGTCCTGTTTCAAGACTTCGACCGGATTTTCGGCGGCGGAACTCCAGGTCCGGGAAATTATCGAAACGAAGGAGATGAGGAAGGTCAATGCTGCCGCGACAAGGATTATCCACCACGGGAAGGCTATGGCATTGTAAAAATCAGCCAAGTAGTAACGCATTGACCAGACACATACCGGAATCGCTATCACGACGGCGACTGCTGTCATCAGCATGAACGACTTCGAGAGCTTCCAGGCCGCAGACTTGACACCAGAGCCGAAAATCTTCCGGAGGGCAATCTGACGCGCCTGCTGCTCAGTGTAATAGACGGACATCGCGAACAGGCCGAGCGCAGAAATCAATATGGCAAGCACCATGAACGTCATCACCAGCTTCATAGTGTTCCGCGTCCCTGTCAATGAATCCGCCAGGAAGTCATCTATATAATATATGTCCGTTTCGCGCGGCACACCGATATACTCCTTCGCCACATCACGCCATGCCTCGCGGACAGCATTCAACGCCTCGGCCCTGTCGCCACGCACCTTCAGCAGATGATTCATACACACATCGGTACGGTTCAGCACAGCCCGATGACTGTCAGGCATTGGTTTATAAAGAGGATCACGCGCGTGGAAATCCGCTATTATACCGCAGCACTCATACTGCGGCTCGCCGTCTTTATTGGTCCCGACAGTCCTGTTCCCGGCAGTAATCCCATAACGCCGCTGCGCCTCCTCCGTAAACCAGCATGTCCCTTCAATAGGATCGGAATACTGTTCTATCACATTGAACCCAAGCAGCCTGAATGCCGTACTGTCAAAAGCAGGCAGCTGAAGCCACGACATTTCCTCACCCTCGATATGTACGCCATTGCTTCCACATGAGAACGGAAGCTGCACCGCCATAACCGCCGTCTCCACCTGCGGAAGAGCCTGAAGTCTCTGATGCAGAGCCTCCTGGGCAGCCATATTGTTATAGCCGAGCGCCCATGAGGAAACCGACAGCAAATCTGTATTGTACCCTACCGGCAAAGATACCAGATGGCGCATCTGGAGAGTCATTGTCAATGCAACCGCGACAAGAACCATGCTTATGATGTTCTGGCAGACGATAAAGACCTTGCTGAACACCATCTTGCTGCGGAACCTGAAATCGCCCTTCACGACAGCTATAGGCTTGAATCTCGACACCATAAATGCAGGAAGAAGCCCAGAGAGAACCGAAACCAGCACGAGCACAATGACGCCGGCCGCAATGGTAGCCGCATCCGGAACAAGAACTATAGCGGTATTGAGAAGATTCTCTATCCAGCCCTTGAACAGCAGGGCGACCAGCACGCCGAACAGCATGCAAACAAATGTGAACAAGAACGATTCCATAAGGTATCTGCGGACAATGCTGCCTGAAGACTCGCCGAGAAGACGTCTCGTCGCCATCTCCTTTGCCCGTTTTCCCGTCTGCGCCACAGTAAGGTTTATGTAGTTGAAGATGGCTGATATCAGCAGTATCAATGCTACCGCCAGAAGCACCTCAACGATCTTCCTGTCCCCATGACGCAACGGGTTGTATACGTCTATCTTGCTGAAATAGAGCCGGTCAAGCCTTGTCAACGTGGAGCCCCACAGGAAATTCCCGCCAGAACCGTCGCGTGTGTAGAAATCCTTCCAATAATCCACATACTTGTCCAGCAGCTTTTCAGCCACAGCGTCAGGCGAGGCACCATCCTGCAGCGTCACGAAAGTATTGACCATACCGAAATTGTCCATTCTCTGGACCATGCCATCCAGCTGCCTGATGCTCAGGAAGATGTCATAATACGTCAGTTCATCATAAGGCCCGAAATCCTGAATCACGCCGGTTACCGTGAACCTATTTTTTCCTACTTCAATGGTACGCCCCACAGGGTCAGAGCTGCCGAATGCCTTATGCGCGAACTTTTCGGAAAGGATCACATCATTCAGTCCCGCAAGTATGCAGTTCTTGTCACAGCCTGAGAGCGTGTAGTCAAAAAAATGCAGGAAATTCGTGTCCACACAGACCGCCTCGGCGGCATAATAGTCCTCATTGACAATGACATCGGCATCGCCATACGCCCCGACTCTGGTCCAGGATGTTATCTCGGGCACCGACGGGAAGAACTCCTCTGCAGTCCCGTACGTCATTCCGACGGACTCCCCCATGCCGACAGCATACAGCTGCCGGGAAAGCGGCTGCCTTGCGCCTACGCTGAACTCTGTCCTGGCATAAGAGGCCAGCAATATGACGAATCCCAGTGCTACTGACAGGCCCAATGCCTCGATTACTGCATAGAGTTTATTTTTCGAGAGAAATTTCAGATATGTGCTCATGGCTATTTGATAATCAGTTCATCCTTGTCGCCGAAACTGTCGTAAGAGGATATGATGATCTTCTCGCCAGGCTCCAGGCCTTCTGTAACTTCGTAGTACTGAGGGTTCTGTCGGCCAATGCGGACACTGCGTTTAACAGCTTTCGTTCCTTCTGCATTGACCACATACACCCACTTGCCGCCGGTTGCCTGATAGAATGAGCCGCGAGGTATTATGATCGCCTCGGCAGGCTGGCCGAGCTGTACATTCATATAATATGTCTGTCCCGCACGGATATTCTCCGGCTGCTGACCTTCGAAGCGGAAATCCGCCTTGAACTTGCCGTCACGAACCTCCGGATAAACCTTGCGGATGGACGCCGAATACTTCTCGTTCTGTCTCTCGAAAGTTGCCTCAAGACCGGGCACGATTCTGTCAATGTAATGCTCATCTATTTGAGCTTCAATCTTATACGATTCCAGATTGTTTATCTGGCCGATTTTCGATCCCGCCGCAACTGACTGCCCCAGTTCCACATCGAGAAGTCCGAGTTCTCCGCTGATAGGGGCTTTTACTGACAGATTTTCCTTGCGGCGGCGTATCATGCTCATATTGATCCGCATGTTCTCCAGACTTTCGTGCATCTGCGAAATCTGCGTGCTGCGGTAAAGGCTGTCCTGTTTTTCCCTGTCAATGACGAGTTCCAGCTTGTCTTTCGCCAGTTCGTAGTCTTCTGATGCCTTCAGATAGTCTTCCCTGGCTATGAGTTTTTCCTCGTACAGCGTCTTGTTCTGTTCATATGCCCGCCTTGCCCTGCGCACTTCTATCTGAAGCGTGAGCTTGTCCTGCCGTACGGAAAGTTTCTGCTGTTCCATGGAAATCAATGTGTTGCGCAGGATGTTCTCCTTCTCGGCGAGTTCGGCTTCGGAGTTGAGTATCTGCATGTCAAGACTTTCATTGGACAGTTCGACAATGACATCACCTGCATTGACCTTACTCCCCTCCTCTGCGACGATTCTCTGGACGTTGCCGCCCTCGGTCGGGCTGATCTGGACGGTGGTCATCGGCTGGACCTGGCCGCTGACGCGGATATAGTCATTGAACTCGCCTTTCTTGGCGGTTCCTGTGATGAGGGAGCTGCCGTCAACGCGCACCGCAGAGCCGTTCCCAGTGATAATCAATATGACAAGGACTATTGCCAATGCTGCTCCGGCCCAATACTTAATGGCCTTCTTCGTGAATGCCGCGGCCAGTCCTGTTTTCTTTTCTATTATCTTGTCCATGATGGATATTGTTTATTGATCTATATATGATACTCCGTTATAGTACTCGACGACCCTGCGCTTGAGCTGGTACTGCAGCTCGGCATTGAGCCGTTCCGCCTTGGCCTTCAAGTAGTTGGACGAAGCGGTATTGTATTCTATCGAGGATATGAGTCCCTGTTCGAATTTGCGGGCGTTGAGTTTGAATGCCTCGTCATACACGTCGGCGCGTCTTTCTGCCTGAAGCAGAGCCGACTCCGCCCCGTCCCTGTCCTGAATTGCCCTGCGGACTTCAGATTCGACATCGCGGAGGGACTTGTCATACTCGAGGCTTGCCCGCTGATATGCATTGCGTTTTTTGGCCAATGCCGTGTGCTTCTGAAGTCTGTCGTATATAGGTATGTTCAATGACAACTGCACATATTCGCCTCCGTTGTTCTTGAACTGATTCCAATAAGGAGTTGCTTTGTAGCCGGTCTGTCCCGGGTAGGTGTAGTAACTGGTGGACCACCCGCCGTAAAGCCCGAGTGTCGGAAGGAATTGCCATTTCGCAGTATTCAGACTGCGGAGGGCATTGTCCATCGACCCCTTGGCGATCAGTACGGAAGGCATTGACCTGACTGCATTTGCTATGATGTCATCAGCGGCAGGACTGTTCGCGCCGGTCTGAATCGACGAGAGCTCCGGATCTATCGTAAGTTTCTCATCTACTGGCCAATACATTACATCTTCAAGTGTAATCATGGCATTGTCCCGATTGTTTGTCGCGGTGGTGAGTTCGTATTCTCTGTCGGCGAGGTCGGCTTTCATCTGGACCACGTCGGCATAGCCCTTCGAGCCGAGTTCTTCCTGACGCTCTGCCAGTTTCACAGCGTTTCTGGCGTTTTCCACCTGTTCTGTAAGGATTTCGGCCAATTTGGTGTAGTAAATGACATTGAAATAGGCCTCGATGATGGCGAGGCAGACCTTGTCACGTTCCTGCTGTTCCTTGGAAATGCCCATTGAGATGGATGTGCGGGCGATTTTCAGGTTATTGATGGCGGAGAATCCGTTGAATATGGTGAAGCCCGCCGACACGGAAAAGCCCTGGTTAAAGGACGTTGTGGTAAGATACGTATTGGTCTCAGGGTCGATGGAACGGCCCCATCTGTAGTAGCCGTAGGAGTTCCCTTCCGCTGAAGGCGTAAATGCTTCCAATATCGCATCACGTCTGTCGAGTCTGGCGTCATCGTTCTTGGACTGCTGGAGCCGCACTTGAGTGGAGTTGCTTACCGCATACTCCATGCATTCGCGCAGGGTCAATGCCTTGGCTTGTGCTTGCTGGGCGGGGCTGTCCGCGCTGGCAGTGGGGCCTTGCGTGTTTTCCATGAGCGGGGTTATCCGCGTGGCAGTGTCCGTACTGGTAGTTAGGCCTTCGGGGCTAATTCCCTGTGCGAGGACCTGTCCGGAGGCAGTGTCCTTACTGGCAGTGCGGACTTGCGTGTTTTCTGCGAGCGGGGTTATCCGCGTGGCAGTGTCCGTGCTGGTAGTTAGGCCTTCGGTGGTAATTCCCTGTGCGAGGACCTGCCCGGAGGCAGTGGTCGCTGCAGAAATCAACGTCAAGACTATAATTGGTATTATCGGCTTCATAATTCGTTGCTGTTTTCCTTGATTCGTACTCATTGCAGTTTGCAAACAGCTCTGCATTGTCGTTTACGCTGATGTATTCATTGCTTATGGCACATGAAACACACATCATCGTTTAGACATGAACGAGCACGCCACGTGCCACATCAGGCAACATATTATCAATCAGTGAATTACACCCAGACGCCATTCATCTCCCTGTAAAGAAACTTTACAAATCTGTAATGAAATTTTACAGTCCTATACAGATCTTACTTGTCTGCCATGACACAGGGTCGTTTTCGAACAACCTGCATGTCGGTTTTCCATGCATAGTGCTGAGTATCAAGAACATACACTAACAGCCGAAAGCCAGGTTACCCACTTTTTCGGGTAACCTGACTTCCGCTATATTCTTCAACTTATTAGTAATCAACATCTTCACCTCACAACCCAAAGTCAGGTTGTTCGGATTTCGGATTAGAGGAGACGCTTACGTGACCTGTAGAGGAATGTTGGGATGCGTGAAATACCAAATTATTTCACTTCTTCTTTTAATTTAACCACCTCCTCCAAGGACAATCCAGTCGCCTTCGCCACGATCTCACATGGCGTCCCCAACTGAAGCAGGTTAATCGCTACCTCCATATTACGTTCTTCGCGTCCTTCCTCGCGTCCTTTCACGAGACCTTCCGCACGTCCTTTCGCGAGCCCTTCTTCAAGGCCGGTCTCCTTGGCATATTCAATCTGATTGTGGGTGTCACGTGCTGTTGTCATGGCCTTTACGTAATTTTGTTTGTCAATGTTGTCAAGGCTGGCGTACTCAGAGGCTTTCCTTAAGCTTAGTAACCTCCTCCAGGGACAAGCCGGTCGCTTTCGCCACGATTTCGCATGGCGTCCCCAACTGAAGAAAGTTAATCGCTACCTCCAGATTGCGTTCCTCGCGTCCTTTCGCGAGTCCTTCTTCAAGTCCGGTCTCCTTGGCATATTCAATCTGATTGTGGGTGTCACGTGCTGTTGTCATGGCCTT